>Ga0302314_10020428_pt1 | contig 10953 bp, 9 predicted proteins | sample III_Palsa_N2_3_FD_200533 | JGI IMG/M metagenome (GOLD analysis project Ga0302314, IMG submission 200533) | Peat permafrost microbial communities from Stordalen Mire near Abisko, Sweden - III_Palsa_N2_3 | ecosystem: Environmental > Terrestrial > Soil > Palsa > Peat permafrost | place: Sweden... | reverse complement strand
TCGCGGCCAGGCTCGCGTCGACCTCGTAGCCCGAGATGTAGGGGCTGATGACGCTGGAGTAGGTGCTGCCGGTGAACGGCTCGGGGCCGTAGGGGGTGGTCCACAGGTCGGTCTTCAGCGCCGCCAGGAGCTTGGCATCATCCGAGGCCGGGGCGACGCCGTAGAGGACCGCGAGCGAGTTCGCGTCCTGGGCGACGGTGCTGGTGTCGGTGTTGCTCAGGTAGTAAAGGCCGGTCGCGCTGTCGTAGAGGTTGGCGTTGATGGCGGTCTTCAGCGCCGCCGCGTCGTTGGTGTAGGTGGCCGCGTCGCTGCTGTCGCCCGCCGCGGTGGCAAGTGTCGCGCCGTCGAGCAGCGCCTTGTAGTAGAGCAGGTTGTACTCGGTGACCTCGCCGGTCTTGCCCGGGTCGTAGAAGTCCCAGTCGGCGTCGTCGCTGCTGGTGGTGACCAGCAGGCCGGTCGAGTTGAGCTGGCTGGCGTCCCACGCGAGCTCGTCCTTGACGACGGGCAGTTCCTGGGTCACGAACGCGGTGTCGCCCGAGTAGAGGTAGTAGTCGGCCAGGCCGAGCAGCCAGTAGATGGAGTAGTCGGCCGAGTAGGAGCCGGTGCTGCCGGACGGCTTCGACGGGGACAGATCATCTTGCGGTGGCAGGTCACCGGTCACGAACCCGCTGGTCAGCTGGTAGCTGCCCAGCAGCTCGAGCGCGCCCTTGGCGTAGGCGGTGTTGTCGGTGGAGTAGGCGATGCTGGGGATCTCCACGTTCATGTCACCGGACCAGATCGCGCGGTCCCGCTTGGCGCCGTCGATCATCGACGCGTACTCGTTGGTGCCGGGGACCGTGAAGTCCGACAGCACTGAAGACGAGCTCAGCGGGTTGCTGAACAGGGTCGTGCCGGTCGAGCTGGTGACGGTCAGGTCCCGGAAGTCCGCCTCCTCGCCGTTGAACTCGCGGAAGCCCACGGTCCCGGTCGCGTAGGCGGTGTTGGTCAGCGACGTGATCTGGGTGCCGTCGAGCGAGACGGTGATCGTCGAACCGGACACGGTGGTGCTCACGGTGTGCCAGGTGCCGGACAGCAGCGGCGCCGGCAGCGCCACCGTGCCCAGCGAGTTGTAGGTTCCGCCTGACTCGTCGAATTCCTGCAGCTCGTTGGCGGTTCCGCTGGCGTCGGTGCTGTCGTCGAGTATGAACGCGTACCCGTCGCCGGCGTCCTGGCCGCGGACGAACCACCCGGACTGGTTATCCACGATCTGGGTCTGGAAGCTCATCGTGTAGTTGCCCCAGGACGAGCCGCCGTTGAGCACGCCCACGGCGCTCCCGTCCAGGGGCCCGCTCGCTTGCAGCACCCCGCCGGTCACCTGCCAGCTGCCGGGCAGCGACTCCGCCGGGACGGAGTCGAGCTGGTCGGTGTACTCGCTGTCGTACCAGATCTGGTTCAGCTCGGTGTTGCTGGAGTCGAAGTAGCCCGGCAGGGCGCTGGCCTGGGTCTGGTCGGCGATGTAGTTAACGCCGATCCCGCTCAGCGTGACCGTTCCCGGGGTGGTCAGCGTGACCTCTTCGTACCGCTCGCCGCCCTGCACATACTGATTGGTGATCGTGCCGGCGCCGGTCACGGTGTAGTCGTCGTAGCGCTTGGGGTCGCCCTCGGCCCACGGGGTCGAGCCGTCACCGGTGGGGCTGATGTACAGCGAGCTTTCCGAGTAGCCCGCCTGCAGGGTGGGCGATCCGCTCTCGGAGCTGACGTAGAAGTACGGGACGCCGCCGACTTCCTTCCCGTAGTCGTACACGATCGTCGGGGCGGTCCCGCCGGAGACGTACGTGAGCGTCGCGTCGGCCGAGCCGCCGCACAGCAGGGTGGCCGCGCCGGTGACGGTGCCGGAGGTGCTGTGCACGGCGGTCGGGCAGACCTGAGCGCTGGTCGGGGTCTCGTCGTACTGCTGCCAGTTGGGGGAGGAAGGCCACGGCGCGCCGGACGACGCGGCCGAGGCGGCGGGCGCCGCGCCGAAGGCGGCGAGGACCCCGGCGAGCACGACCACAGTCGCGATCAGCCGGCCTCGACGCCGTCTGAGGGCATGCGGAAGGAACATGACGGCACTCCTTGATGGTGGGGGCGCACGACCAAGCGGGATGTGCTTTGAAATGTTTCAATGCGTGCGTTGCCGTGACAGTAAGTCGACCGTCAGTGACCGTCAATAGCCATGTCCGATCCCGGCCAAACACCGGCAAAACCCCGCAACCCATCATCTCGAACGGACCCTGGGCTCGACGTCCCCGCTCCGCTCAGCGCGTCACCGGGAGCACGCCCGGGTCGAAGTCGTACAGCCACCCGGTCGCGTTCTCGTAGAACCGGCTGAACACGTGCGGCATGATCACTTCCCGCAGCCGGGCCGCGAGCGGGCCCGCGGTCTTGGCGTCCCGGTTGCTGGTTTCCATCTTGGCCAGCTTGCCCGCCCGCGGCTGCCGCTCGGCGTCGAAGGCGGCCAGCGCGGCCGGGATCGCGTCGGTCCCGGCCGCCGCGAGGTGCCGGGCCAGGACGACCGCGTCCTCCAGGGCGACGGAGGCGCCCTGACCGGCGCCGACCGGGTGCGCGGCGTCGCCGATGAGGACGATCCGGCCGCCGTGGCGGCGGGTCACCGGCTTGAGCACGTGCCCCAGGTTCGCCCTGCGCACCGAGGTCGCCGACCGCAGCAGGGCCGCCGCCTGCGGTTCGCCGTCGAACAGCGCGGCCAGCGCGGGCACCCCCACCGCCGGGTCGGCCGGGGGCTCGGCCGCGGAGACCTGGGCGGTCCACCACACGGTGCCGTCGGGCGCCGGGAGGTAGATGAACACCCCGTGCCGGGCGAAGATCCAGTTGAAGCCGTCCGCGGGCAGCCCGGCCGGCACCGCGCCGGAGGTCCCGGACACCGAGTAGAGCCCGGCGTAGGTCGGCCCGGGCGCCGCCGGGTCGAGTGCGTGCCGGGTCGCGGACCAGATGCCGTCGGCCCCGACGATCAGGTCCGCGTCGGCCGCCCGCTCGTCGGCCGGCCCGTCGAGCCGCTGGCCGGCCACGATCCTGGCGCCCGCCTCGAGCGCGGCCGCGCGCAGCCGGGTGACCAGTTCGGCCCGCATGATCGTGACGCTGAGCAGCGGGTCCTCCGGACGTCGGCCGCGGGCGACGTCGCCCAGGAGCTTGCCCCGGCCGGACCACATCCGCTGGCGGGCGACCGGGAACCCGGCCGCCTGCACTGGCGGCAGGCAGCCGAGCGCGTCCAGCGCCCGCAGGCCGTTCACCGCCAGGCTGACGTACGACCCGACCGGCCCGGCCGGATCCTCGTAGGCCTCGTACACGGTGACGTCCGCGCCGATTCGCGCCAGCGCGATCGCGCTCGCCGATCCGGCCACCCCGCCGCCGACCACCACTGCCCGCATGTCGATCTCCTGTCCGCCAGCTATTCGCTGAAGTTAAGTTCAATGAACTGTAATTCATTGAACGGAGTATCAGTATCATGGGCGTCATGGGAATGCGCAAGGCTCAGGCGGCCGAGACCGGGGAAGCGCTAAAGGCGGCCGCGCGGCGCGAGTTCGCCGAGCGCGGCTACCTGAACACCAAGGTCACCGACATCACGGCGGCCGCCAACCGCGCCACCGGGTCCTTCTACCAGCACTTCGCGGGCAAGGAGGACCTGCTGCAGGCGCTGCTGGCCGACATGCGGGCGCAGGGGAGCGCGACGTTCGACGACGGCGGCCATCCGCCCCACGACCTCACCGACCCCGCTCAGCTCCGTGATCACCTGGCGGCGGGGTGGGGCGTGATGCGCGATAACCGGCCGGTGATGACAGCCCTGTTCGAGTCGGCGATGGCGGCCGGCCCCGCCTCCGGCGCGCTGTGGGACCGGCTCGCGGCCGACACCAGCATGCTCCGCGACCACCTGGAGTTCCTCCAGGCCCGGGGGGTCGCCTTGCCGGGCGACCCCGCCCTGGTCGCCGCGGCCATCGGCGGCGTGCTGGCGATGCTCGCTTACGCGCTGCTCCCGGCCGACCCGGACGCCCCGGCCGCCGGCGGCCAGCCGGGCTACACCGACGCCCAAATCCTCGATACCCTCACCAGCCTGCTGTCGCACGGCCTGGCAGGCCCCGCCCCCTGCCCGCCGGTCCCGGACTAGCAGCCCGTCCAGGCCGCCCGTGGCCGTCATCAGGCGGCCAGGGCCGAAACCGATACGCCCCGCAGCCGGCGGGCCCGCGTCCCCAGCGAGGCGGTCCTGACCAGCACCATCGTCAGCGCCATGAAGATCAGGCCGTCGGTGATGGCCGCGCCGCTGACCTGGTGGGCGAAGGCCCACTGGTCGAGCTGGGCCGGGAACCAGTTGGTGGCGCCGTAGGAGAACGCCGCCCGGGCGCCGACGACGATGATCCACACGAGTGCGTAGGGGAAGCCGGCCGCGCTGACCGGCTGGCCGGTCTTCGGGCTGCGGTAGACCCGCATCAGCGCGGCCACCACCGCCCCGCACAGCAGGCCGGCCGCGACGCCCGCCAGCTCGATCAGCAGGCCGTTTCCGTGGGTGACGGGCGAGTCGATGAAGAGCGGGACGATGACGGCGATGGTGATCAGCGGCCGCAGGATCCGGAACCGGCCGATCTTGCGGTGCGGCCCGAGGTCGCCCTCGAGGACCGAGATCAGCACCGCGCCATTGATGATCATAGCTTCGGTCAGGGGAGACATGGTGTGCTCCTGTTCGCTTGGCGGGTTGTGTCGTGGTGACGTCTCCACCATCGCCGTGCGACCCCGGCCGGCGCGTCGGAGCGTGGGCTGGTCCGCGGTACTAGCCGCGGAAGGCGGGTACCAGCCGCCGCCGTCGGCGGTACCAGGCCAGGCGGGCCGATCCTCAACCCGGAACTGGTCCCGCGGGCCGGCGCACTAGTACCGCCCTGCTCCGTAGCGTCGGAACCAGTCGTCCAACGCACGTGATGAGGAGTGAGTGAGATGTCCTGGCTGGAAATCGTCGTCGCCATCGGAGTCGTCGGCTTCGTCATCTACCAGCAGGTGGCGGGCCAGGCGGTGCAGGGCAAGCGCCTCATCGTGCTGCCCGCCGTCCTCACCGTGGTCGGGTTCCTCGACCTGCACGGCGCCAAGCACATCGGCCCGGCCGACATCGTGTGGCTGACCGTCGGCGCCATCGGGTCGCTGCTGATCGGGCTGGCCTTCGGCGCGATCACCCGACTGCAGGAGCGCAACGGCGCGCTCTGGTCGCAGCTCCCGCTGCGCGGGCTGTGGCTCTGGGCCGGGCTGATCGCCTGGCGCGCGCTGATCATGGTGCTGGCCGCCAAGTCCGGCGCGCACGTCGCCGCGTCCACCACTCCGCTGCTGTTCACGCTGGGCCTCAACCGGCTCGGCCAGTCCGCCGTGATCGCGGCCCGGGCAATGGCCTCCGGCATCCCGTTCGCGCCGGAGAAGGACGGCCGGACGTTCCTGTCCGGCGGCGCCAATGGCCGCCGCCGTGACCACTCGGCGCGATACTGAACCCATGAACACCAGGGCCTACTGGCTGATCCGGTACAGCGGGTTCGCCGTGGTCGGGATAGCGGCCCTGGTCAACCCGCCCCATCAGCCGCACGAGCAGCTTTTCCGGGCCCTTCAGATCGCCTGCTTCTCGGCCGCCGGGCTGGCCCTGCTCGGGTGGCTGGTCCTCGACGAGCGTCCGCGTTACCGGCGCCGGGGACTGCCGATCGTCCTCGGCGTGCTGGCCGCCGCGGCCGGCCTGGCCGGGGTGACCTCCGGCGGCGGCCAGAGCCTGGTCGCCTTCGCCGCCGTGGCGGCGGTGGCGGCCGGCGCCGAGACCGAGTGGCCGGAGGCCATCGCGGTCGTCGCCGCCGGCATTCTCCCCATCTGGATCGCCGGCCCGATCGTCGGCTGCACGATCGGCACGCTGGCCGGCTATCCGCTGCTGATCGCGGCGACCCTGTCCCTCGGCCGCAACCGGCGCTCCTACCGGGTGCAGGCCGAGCAGGCGGCCGCCCTGGTCGAGCAGTACGAGCGGCTGCGAGCGGAACAGCGCCGGGCCGACGTGCTCGACGAGCGGACCAGGATCGCCCGCGAGATCCACGACGTGCTGGCGCACTCCCTGGGCGCGCTCGGCATCCAGATCCAGGCGGCCAAGGCGGTGCTGACCGACCACCGCGACATCGACCGCGCGGTCGAGGTGCTGTCCACCGCCCAGCGGATGGCGGCCGACGGCCTGACCGAGACCCGGCGGGCGGTGCACGCCCTGCGGGTGGACTCGGTGCCGCTCGGCGACGAACTGGCCGCGGTGGTAGAGACGCACCGGCTGCGCTACCAGGTTCCGGTCGCCTTCGAGACCTCGGGCGCGGCCCGGCCGCTGCCGCCCGACGCGTCCCTCGCGCTGCTTCGGACCGTGCAGGAAGCCCTGGTCAACGCGGCCAAGCACGCGCCCGGGGAGCCGATCGCGGTCCGCCTCGACTACGGCCCGGGCGACGTCAGTCTCACCATCGTCAACCATATCGACGGAGCTCAGGCCGCAATGAGCGATTCGACCGGCGACCGTGGTCCCGGCGGCGCCCGCAAACCGAGCAGCGCGGGCGGTTACGGGCTGACCGGCATGCGCGAGCGCCTGCGGCTGCTGAACGGCACCCTGCTGGCCGGCCCGCGCGAGGCCGAGTGGGCGGTGACCGCCGAACTTCCGCTAGCGTCGGTGGACATGAACGCCGGACCCCCGCCCGCCCCGCCCGGGGCAGCCGCCCGATGACACCCGACCGTCCGCTGCGCGTCGTCATCGCCGACGACCAGGCCAGCGTCCGCGAGGGCCTGGTCCTGCTGCTCGGCGGGCTGCCCGGCATCGACGTGGTCGGCGCCGCCGCCGACGGCGAGCAGGCGCTGGCCCTGGTGGCCGCGCAGCAGCCCGACGCGATCCTGCTCGACCTGCACATGCCGGTGCTCGACGGCATCGGCGCGACCCGCCGGCTCGTCGCCGAGCATCCCGGGGTCGCGATCGTCGTGCTCACCACCTACGCCGACGACGGCTCGGTCATCGAGGCGCTGCAGGCGGGCGCGCGCAGCTACCTCACCAAGGACGCCGACCGGACCGACATCGCCCGGGCCCTGCAGGCCGCGGCGGGCGGCCTGACCGTGTTCGACCCGCGGGTGCGGGCCACCCTGCTTGCGGCCGCGTCGGGCGCCGCGCCCGCGCCGGACCCCGGGCCCGCTCCGCCCGCGTCGGCCGGGCCGCAGCCCGAGCCGCCGGACGGCCTCACCCACCGCGAGGTCGAGATCCTCGGCCTGATGGCCCAGGGCCTGACCAACCCGGAGATCGCCGAGCGGCTGTTCCTGAGCAACCACACGGTCAAGACCCACATCAACCGGATCTTCGCCAAGACCGGCTCACGCGACCGGGTGGCCGCCGTCGGCTACGCCCAGCGCCACCGCATCGGCTGACCGCTCAGGGCACCGTCACCCCCGGCCAGCGAACCGGCCACCCCGTCAGCGACCGGGCCACCCCAGTCGGCGACGCTGCCGCCCGGTCGGCGACCCTGCCGCCCCTCCCTCGTCGGCACGCGTGGTCAGTGGCCGGCGATCTGGCCGCCGTCGATGTGCAGGATCTCGCCGGTGATGTAGGGCGAGTCCTCGAGCAGCAGAATGCCGCCGACGACGTCGTCGACCGTGCCGACCCGTCCCAGCGGCGGCATCCGGTCGCCGAGGTCGTCGAAGCTGCCGGGCGGGTACATCGAGGTCTGGATGATGCCGGGCGAGACGGCGTTGACCCGGATGCCGCGGGAGGCGTACTCGATCGCCAGCGACCGGGTCGCCGCGGCCAGGCCGCCCTTGGTCAGCGCGGCCAGCACCGACGGCGATTTGGAGTCGGCCACGTCGGCCACGGTGGCCGAGATCTGCACCACGTGGCCGCTGCCTTGCTTCGCCATCTCCGCGATGACCCGCTGGGTGGTCCAGAAGAACCCGGCCAGGTTGACCCCGACGACCAGCGCGTAGTCGGCCGCGGTGTACTCGGTGAAGGGCTTGGACATGAACACCCCGGCGTTGTTGACCAGCGTGTCGATCCGCCCGAAGCGCTCGATCGCGCCGTTCGCGATCCGCTCGGCCGTCGCCGGGTCGCTCACGTCGCCCGCCACCGCGAGCACCTCGGGGTCCTTCGACGGCTCGATCTTCAGCGAGTTGGCGACCACCGCCCAGCCCCGGGCCCGGTAGGCGGCGACCAGCCCGGCCCCGATGCCCTGCGAGCCGCCGGTGATGACCGCGACCTTGCGATCGGCGTCGCTCATGACTGGCTCGCCGGGTCGCTCGGATGCGGCGTGAGCGGGATCGTCTCCGTCGTCATCCACGGGTCGAGCGGCAGCCCGGTCACGATCGCCTGCATGTCGGCTGGGCCCTCGGCCTGCCACAGGCCGAGCGACCGCCCCTCGCCGGGCAGCGCCCACAGCCGCCGGAGCTTGCCCTTGACCGCCCACTCGGCCGCCTGCTCGGCCTCCCGCGCGTCGGCGTCGGCGACCGCCCGGGCGGTCGTGCCGTTCGGGACGACGATGGAGAAGAAGGTCAGGAACTCCGGATCGCCGGTCCCGGTCGACAGTGACCGGTCGTTGACCCCGGTCCTGGCGCGCATCGCGGGGTCATTCGGGTGCGGTGCGAGCGGCGTGATCTCGTCGTTCCGCCATATCCGCAGCGGCATCCCGGACAGCACCTTCTCGAGCTGGTCGGCGTCGGCGGCGACGAACAGCCCGAGTGTGCGCCACTCGCCCGGCCGCAGCGGGGGCCGCCACAGCCGCAGCAGGTTCCCCTGGGCCGCGAGATCGGCCGAATGGGCGGCCTCGCGCGCCTTGACCTCGTCGACCGCCTGCTCCGGCGTTCCGTCCGGGACATGCGTCGTCATCGAGACTAGGTACTGCATGACAGGTGCCTCCTGGAATGCAAAGTCGGACCACGGGCCAAGACGTCGGCTGCGCGGCAAGCTCAACGGCGGCGCGTTCACCGGATCACAGGTAGTGACTCAGTGCCCGGCCGCGCGACGTTGTACTCCTCGCCGACGATCTGCTGACCTCAGCATCCCGCTCGGCCGCGACCGTCGCGCCCGTGCCGTCACTGGTCGGCGCGCCACTGGTCAGGCCGCTACAGGTGCTCCGACAGCCACCAGTGCACCTCGGGAACGCGGTTCTGCAGCAGCGACAGGTGACCGTCGTCGTCGAGCAGCAGGGGCCGCACACCGGGAATGTGCTCCGCGAGCCACTGGCCGTGGCCGAACGGCACGAAGACGTCCTCGCGGCCGTGCAGCAGCAGGACCGGGACGGTGATGTCGGCGAGGCTGAATCCCCACGGCCTGAGCAGGCAGTTGTCCTCCCACCAGCCGTCGCTGCCGGGCGCCAGCGCCGCCCGCATCGCGGTCGCGAAAAAGTCGCCAAGCCCGCTGGCGATGGCCGCCTCGTCGACCGGGGGGAGCGCGGGCCCGAATTCGCCCGCCGCCTCGTCGTCGGCCCCGCCATCGCCTGGCGCGCCGTCGGCCGATTCGGTCGTGTCGCCGGGCGGCTCGGCCATGATCTCCGCCCGGTCCCGGTCCGTCTTCGCCCGTGCCGCCGCCTCGTCGCTGAGGAACAGCACGGTGTCATCGACGTTCTCCGGTGCCATGCCGTCGAAGTAGTCGAGGCCGTCGGCGTCGAACGGCGCCAGCGAGGCGAGCGAGGCGGCGGCGGCCACGAGGTCGGGCAGCAGAGCGGCGCACGCGAGCACGTGCGGGCCGCCGCCGGAGGCGCCCCACATCGCCAGCCGCTCGATGCCGAGGTCGGCGCAGATCGCCCGGACATCGCTCGCGCAGTCCGCGACCGTCCGCCCCGGCCGCGGCGACGACCCGCCGTAACCCGGCCGGTCGTACCCGATCAGCCGGAGTCCCCGCTCGGTCGCGTCGCGCGCGTGCGGGCCGTACTGGAGCCGTGAGCCCGGCGTCCCGCTGTGCACGAGCACCGGCCGCCCAGCCGGATCGCCGACGTCCTCGACCGCGAGCACCCGACCGTCGGTCGTGCGTACCGTCCGCTTCACAACGCCTCCACCGCCAGTGCCTGGCTGGAGCCTAGCCGGGGCCTGTCGGCTACGCCACCGACAGGTTCAGCCCCCGGCGAGGCCCGGCGAGGCCCGGCGGCCCGGCGTCGACCCATCGTCCTCACCGTCACCACGCACAACAGGCCGGACGGACAAACGGGTCACCGTGGGTATCTCGGGTCGCGGGGTGCCCCCGGCCGCACACGCTGACGCCTGCGGTCGGGAAACGCTGCCCGAAGGGCACACAATCATGGCTCCTGCCCGGACCGGCTTGCCGGCATCCTCCACAGCTGCCCCAAAACCCGCGCCCAGCACCACGGGAGCACCACCACGGGAGCACCGCCTGGAAGCCGCCCCGCCCCGCTCAGCTCTCCAGCGCCAGCCGGGCGACGCTAATGTCCTCCCGGCCGTGTCCGGCCTCGACGGCCGTGCGCCACTGCCGCGACAGCGCCTCGAGCAACGGCAGCCGGGCGCCGTCGGCGGCCGCGATCGCCAGGTCGATGTCCTTGAGCGCCCACTCGAGCGGGAACTCGGGCGCGAAGTCCCCGCGGGCCATCTTGTGCAGCTTGGCGTCCGCCAGTGGCGCGTCGAGCGGCCCGCCCTCGATCGCTGCGTCCAGGTCGTCCGGGTCGATGCCGAGCCGGGCGGCCAGCTCGAGTGCCTCCGCTACCCCCTCGACCAGGAAGCACAGGTAGGAGTTGACGACTAGCTTCATCCGGCTGCCCTGCCCAGCGGCGCCGAGCCAGGTCGTCTTGCGGCCGACCGCGGCGAACACCGGGGCCAGCACCGGCTCGGCCTCCGGCGGGCCCGACGCCAGCACCAGCAGCTGGCCCGTCTCGGCGGGCCCCTTGCTGCCCGACACGGGCGCGTCTACGAACAGCGCGTCCGGCCGGAGCTGGCCGAGCCGGTCCGCCAGGCCGGTGGTCG
>Ga0302314_10020427_pt1 | contig 10954 bp, 8 predicted proteins | sample III_Palsa_N2_3_FD_200533 | JGI IMG/M metagenome (GOLD analysis project Ga0302314, IMG submission 200533) | Peat permafrost microbial communities from Stordalen Mire near Abisko, Sweden - III_Palsa_N2_3 | ecosystem: Environmental > Terrestrial > Soil > Palsa > Peat permafrost | place: Sweden... | reverse complement strand
CGCCGCACACGATCTCATACGCAATCGTGTGCGCGAGCCGGGCGTGATCGTCCGCAGTGATGCCGTCACCCAGCAAAACTACTTCGTCTCCTATTGCTATGCCGGAGATTTTGCTGACATCCACCACCGTCAGGTTCATCGACACTCTGCCGATGATCGGGGCTTGCTGTCCATGCACCATCGCCCATCCGCCAGCCTGCGTGTCCGATCCGGAGAGTTCGCGGCGCAGACCGTCGGAGTAGCCAACCGGCAGAAGAGCAAGCCGCATCGCCCGCTGTGCCGAGAATGTGGCGTTGTAGCCAACGGTGTCGCCAGGCTGTAGGTCGCGAAGCCCGATGACACGGGTCTTCCAGCTCATCACCGGCTGGAGATGTGGTTGCACGTGAGCTCGCGGGTGAGCGGCGGGCGCGGCGGCCGGAGCAGAAGCCAGCACAGGAAGACAGTATCCGTAGAGAGCAACGCCGGTCCGAACCATTGACCGCGCGTTGAGGCTCTTCGCCAACCCGCGCAGCCAGGAGAGGTTCTCGTCTGTGCCCTGGTTGTCGATGGTGGAGGAGGTGCCCGCGTGAACCCAGAGTGGTTGCAGGCCCGCGGCTGCAACTGCCTCTACAGCTTGCTCAAATAACGCGCGCTGCTTGAGCGTTTGGAGCGATCCTGCGACCTCGGCGGAGGCGAAGTGAGTCATGACGCCGTCCAACCTGAGCGCCTTCTGCTGCTTGAGCCAGTGCAACAGCGTATGCAGCGCTTCGCCCGGTGCGATGCCCTGCCGAGCCATTCCCGTGTCAATCTCCAGATGAATCGGCAGCGGGGCCGTGCTGCCTGCTCGCATGGCTGCGGCGACGAGCCACTCCAGCTGCTCGCGCTCCCACACCACGGCGGTCAGCTTTTGCTGGACGATGAAGTCGGCGTCCTCGCTCAATCCCCCGCACATCACCAGAATCTCCGGTTGCTGCGGCGCCTCGATGCCTGCTGCTGCAAGCGCCTCGCGAACCGCATAGCCCTCGGCGGCATCGGCCACGCCGAGCCACTTCGCCCCAGCGCGCGCCAGCACCGGAGCGCATACCGCCGCGCCGTGGCCGTAGGCATTCGCCTTCACTACCGCAAGCACAGCGGTATCGTCGCCAGCAGCCGCGGCCAGAACGTTGTAGTTCGCCGCCAACCGAGGCCCTGATATCTCCACCCAACTCTTCACATCCCTATCCTATCGCCGCCGCCGCGCTCGCCCGCAGGGATGACAGGCCGATATCGAAGGGGTAACCATGACAGATGGCCTTTGAAACACCACGGTTCCCCATCGCACCTTGAATGTGATACAAAGCCTCGTTCGAAGAAAGCACTACCGCCGCGCCTCCACTCGAGTCCGTGACGTTGCAAAGGGGTCAGTCCGTCGCCATGAAAATGAATACTCGTTCAGTAGCTCTTTTTTGCCTCTCTTCTCTTGCTGCAATCGGGCTTTCGCTCGCCGGTTGCTCCAGCGGCAGCTCCAATCCGTTGGCGGCGATCCAGGCTGCGCAGGCGAAGAACGTCGGCAACTTCTCCAACACCATCTTTCTTGGCGACTCGCTGACCGCCGGCTTCCAGAGCGGTTCTCTGCTGGATACTGCGCAGGTACACGGCTGGGCGAACCTTGTCGCGACGCAGGCGGCGTTCAATATCACCCTGCCGCTGATCGCCGCTCCCGGGGCGCCGAGCGTGCTGGAGCTCGTCTCGGTTGGGCCGCCCCCCGACATCACTACCACCCCAGGGACCACCACGGGGCGCGACAACCCCGCGACGCAGCCGACGGACCTTGCTGTACCGGGAGCGTTAGTGAATGACGTTGCCAACACAGTTCCGCTGGCCAACCCCGCGGCCGGCCAGCAGCAGATCAACCAGCTCGTGCTCGGCTTCCCCGGCCTGGGCTACGGCGAGGCGCTCAGTCAGGCCGACTTCGCCATCAAGGCGCAGCCCACCACGATCTTTCTCTGGATCGGCAATAACGACGCGCTGGTCGCCGATGAGACTGGCATGCCCAGCAGCATGACCTCTGTTGCCGACTTCACCACACAGTACACGGCGCTGATCACGCAGCTCACCACGATGGCCCCGGCGCACCTGATCATCGCGAACATCCCTGATGTCACCCAGGTTCCGTATCTCACGCCAGCTGCGCTGGTTCTCGGCGAGGTGTCTGCGGAGACGGGCCTGCCGACCTCGGTGCTGAGCGGCATTCTCGGCATCGTGCCCGGCGACCTGGTCAACCCGACCGGAACGGCAGAGATTCCTCTTATCCTTGGCGGGGTGCAGAAGGGACCGATCGACGATGCTGGTTTCTTGTCAGCGGCGGAGGTAGTCGCCGTACAGACGCAGGTAACGGCGTTCAACCAGGTCATCGCGGCACAGGCCAAGGCGGCCAATGCGACGCTGGTCGACATCAACGCGCTCTTTGCCAAGGTCGTCGGCTCTGGGTTGACCATCAATGGCTACACCGGGACCGCGAGCTTCCTTGGCGGCTTCTTCGCGCTCGACGGCATCCATCCCACGAACACGGGCTACGCTGTCGTCGCAAACACATTCATCGACACCATGAACTCGTCGATCAACACCAAGATTGCCGACGTTCCACTGGGTCCGGTTGCCGCCGCCGATCCCTTCTGGCCACCCAACCTCGCTGCGGCTCCTGCTGCGAGGCGCGCTATGATGATGCCGGCGAATGCGGGGAAGAGCTTCGACAATCTGGTGCTGGGAAAGAAGTAAAGAATCTGTCCTGCCGGACGGGCCCACTGCGCGTGGGGAGGCCACTTCGTGGCTCGTATACCTTTCTTGCTGCTGCCATCTTCTGTGGTCCTCCCGTTGGTCGGAAGATGAATGATCCCGACCAACGGGAGGGCCAATGTCGCCTATTCTGCCAAGACAAGTTAAAAAGGCGTGCTAACGCCCGCCCCACGCGCAGTGGGCCCGTCCGCAGGACATGTATTCAAGCTGGACGTTCTTTTCTAACTTTGAGAAGGAAGTCCTCGAGAGTTTGTCCGCGCTTCGAGACGAACTCGCGCTCCAGCACGACGACCTCCTGCATCCTGTCGATGCGAAATGTTCTGAAGTCCTTGCGCAGCTCGCACCATGATGTCAGAGTCCAGACGCCGCTCCAGAAGACAAGCGCCAGCGGACGCACGCTGCGGGTGCTCCGCTCGCCATCCTCCCGAGCGTATCCAAATGTGACGACTCGCCGCGCGAGACTGGCTGCGTGCAACTCATCGAGCAGCTCGCGCAGATGCTGCTCCATCTGGTGACCTGGAGCGTAGAGCAGAATCGAATCGAGCTCACGCTGCAGATCCGCCGGCAGAACCGCCTCAATTCGCTGTAGCGCCTGGGTTGCGGCAATCACGTTCTCCGCCCCTCCCCACGCTCGGACCAGCCGCGCGCCAAGCACCAGTGCCGTTAGCTCGCTGCGTGTGAACATAAGGGGTGGCAGGTCGTAGTCGCGCCGTATCGTATAGCCGACTCCGGCTTCGCCTTCAATCGGTGTGCCGGAGAGTTGAAGATCCTGAACATCGCGGTAGATGGTTCGCTGCGAGACCTCGAGCTTCTCCGCCAGTGCCCGTGCCGTCAGCAGACGGCCCAGGCGCAAAAACTGCACGATGCGAAACAATCGGTCGGCTCGTCGCATGAAGTGATCTTAGTGCGAGTGCAGCCCGATGTGGTTTCCTTCCGAGTCGCGCACGCAGGCAAAGTATCCATGGCCGCCTGGTACCTCGGTCTTTGGAAACAGGACCAGCCCGCCAGCCTCCGGTATGCGTGCCAGTACAAGGTCAAGGTTGCCATCGCAGTTCAGATAGACCATCGTCCCGGCGCGGCCTGGTCTCTGCAGAGCGCGCTTCACCAGGGTTCCACCGGTTCCGGTTGGTTCCGAGGCGAACATGGCCATCGGATCACTCCCCGTCGCGCGATTCATCTTCTCGCCCAGGATCTTCTCGTAGAAATCTGCTGCGCGATCCAGGTCTTCGCAGGGAATCTCGAACCAGTTGATCGCGTTCTGCCGCATCGTCATTGTTGCGCTCATGTCACGCTCCTTGAATGTCTTGTTGACTACAGAACGGAGCATAGACATGTGCTGCTGACAGCATTGTGTCAGTAGGCTTTCACAATCGGAAGATATGTCCTGCCGGACGGGCCCACTGCGCGTGGGGCGGCCACTTCGTGGCTTGTGTACCGGTCGGGGCAGGATAAGCGATATGGGTCCTCCAGTTGGTCGGGATCATCATCTTCCGACCAACGGGAGGACCGATGTCGTCTATCTCACCTCGACAAGTTAAAAAGGCGTGCGAACGCCCGCTCCACGCGTAGTGGGCCCGTCCGACAGGACATGTATTCCAGTCTTTTTCCGCCCTAGTCGCCACCATGCTGCAGATTCTCGAACCGCGTATAGTCCGCCAGATAAGCCAGTTGAATGCTCCCGGTCGGCCCATTTCTTTGTTTGGCGATGATGATCTCGGCCTTGCCCTTCAGGTCCTCATTCTCGCGGTCGTAGTACTCTTCGCGATGAATGAAACAGACCACGTCGGCATCCTGCTCGATCGAACCTGATTCGCGCAGGTCGCTCAGCAATGGCTTCTTGTCGCCGCCGCGCTGCTCACTGGCACGCGAGAGCTGCGACAGCGCAACCACCGGCACCTTCATCTCCTTGGCCAGCGCCTTCAGCCCGCGGGAGATCGCAGAGACCTCCTGCGTACGGTTCTCAAAGCCCTTCTGGTTGGAGTTTGATCCGGTCATCAGCTGCAGATAATCGATCACGATCATGTCGAGCTGGCCATGCTGCTGCTTTAGCCGACGTGCCTTGGCCCGCATCTCGGCCAGCGTAATCCCCGGCGTATCGTCGATAAACATCTTCGACTCCATCAATCGCTCGAGTCCGTTGATCAGCTTTGTCCGGTCGTCGCGCATCAACATCCCGGTCTGAATCGCCTTGGAGTTCACCAGTGCCTGCGAGGCCAGCATCCTGCGCAGCAGGCTCGCCTTGCTCATTTCGAGCGAGAACACCGCAACCACCTTGCCCCCGCGCACCGCCGCGTTCTCCGCGATATTGATCGCCCACGCGGTCTTCCCCATCGAAGGCCGTGCCGCGATGATGATCAGCTCCGACTCCTGCAATCCGCTGGTCATGCGATCAAACTCGATGTAATGCGTTGCCAGCCCCGTGACCTCGCGGCCCTGCTCGTACAAGGCGTCGATCGAGCCAAACGACTCCTTGACGATAGCGGAGATGTCTGAAAACCCACCCGTCACTGCATGTTCGGAGATCTCCGTTAGGCGGCTCGTCACCTGGTTCAGCACATCCAGCGCCTCGCGGCTTTGATCGGACGCCTCGATCATCCCCATATCGCATACGGTCAGGAGCTGCCGCATCAGGCTCTTATCCCGAACGATGCGAACGTAGCTTTCAATGCTGAGTTTGCGAGGCAGACCCTCACTCAAGGAAGCCAGATAGGGCAGCCCGCCTACGGAATCCAGCTCCTTCTTCTTCCGCAGTGCATCCGCAACTGTAACGATGTCGACGGCATGCCCCACCTCGACCAGGTGCAGCATCGCGTCGTAGATCTTACGGTGCGAATCCAGCGCAAAATCGTCTGCTTTGAGCAACATGGTCGCGTCGATGATCGCAACCGGCTCGACAAGCATCGCGCCGAGAATAGTCATCTCGGCGTGCACGGATGCGGGCCGTTCCTGCTCTCCGACGATATGTGGGTAGGTAGCCATGATCTCTTTCGAAGCTTAGTGACTCGCTCCTGAGGAAGCAAAAGTGGCGATGTGGAAATTGAGTAAAACTCGTACCCCAACTCTACGCCCGCAACAGAGATCCACACATCGAGGCGTCGACACAGGCATCACAGGGCACAACCGTTGTAGGCTAGTGGAGATTGAATCTCAGATACTTAGGAGAAAAAATGGGCGCCGAAAAAGTTTTAGCGATCCCCGAAGAAGCACAGCGCGACAAGGCCTCCTTCGAGGTCATGCGAGTCTGGATCGCCGAACAGGGCCAGCACGTCAGCATTCGCAGCGGCGCCTGGGAAGATCCGTTTGCCTGGGGAATCGTCCTGGCCGATCTGGCTCGGCACATCGCGTTAGCCCACCAGATTCAGAACAAAGAGATCGACCCCGAGGCCTTCCTGAATCGCATGCTGGAAGGCTTCGAGGCCGAGATCGACAACCCTACCGACGAGCCCGAGGGTGAGGTCACACAGTAGTCTTCCGCGTTACTTGTGCTTGTAGTCCTGAAACAGCTCAGGAAACTGCTCCTTGAGCGCAGCAACCTTCGGCACATCGCAGACCTGGATGTAGGGATTGTTCGGATTCTTCTCCGCGTAGTCCTGGTGGTAGTCCTCGCCGTCGTAGAACGCCTTCAGCGGCGTAACCTCCGTCACGATCTTCCTTGGAAACACGTGAGCCGCATCCAACTGCGCGATATACGCTGTCGCAATCTTCTGCTGCTCCGGGTTTGTGAAGAAGATCACCGAACGGTAGGACGTGCCCACATCGGGCCCCTGCCGGTTCAACTGGGTCGGGTCGTGCACCACGGAGAAGAACACCCGCAGCAGGGTTCCATAGCTGATCCGTGCAGGATCGAAGACGACCTTGACCGACTCCGCATGCCCTGTCGACTCCGATGAGACCTGATCGTAGGTTGCGGTCGAGGCCGAGCCACCCGAGTAGCCGGCCGTCGTCGCAGTCACACCCTTAATTCGCTGAAAGGTGGTCTGCACGCCCCAAAAGCACCCTCCGGCGAATACTGCCGTCTCGTGCTTCGCTGTGCCCTGTGGCTCATCGAGCGCCGGTGCCGGAATTGGCTCCTTACGCGTCGCCTCTGCTCCCATCACTGTACCCATCACCATCCGCCGTCCGCCGGCGAACAGCAAGCCTGCAACCACCACCACACCCAGCCCAATCAGTCCTGCCCTTACGCCAGCCATCATCGCTCTTCTCCAGTTCACTCAAGATTGGACGCGGAAACACCCTCTGCGGTTACATTGAGGAAAGGAATCATCCTTATCCGCTCCAGCCGCCCCTGTTTTGATCAACCCAAGGCTAAGCTACGCGCGCACGACCCTGAATCTCGATATAAACGTGGATCAAGCTGACCGCCGCCGGGGTCACTCCGGAGATGCGGCTGGCCTGCCCCAGGGTATGCGGCCGCACCCTTTGCAGCGTCTCCTTCATCTCCCTGGAGAGGCCGCTCACGGCGGCGTAATCGAACCACCCCGGAATCGCTCGCTTCTCCGCCTTCCGCATCTTCTCCATCGAGCGTCGCTGCTGGTCGAGATATCCGGAGTATTTAATCTCCGTCTCCACCGTCTTCATCTCGTTGCGAACCCAGGCCGGCAATCGAGAGCCAGCAGCGGCCGAATCTGCAGCCGAATCCATCGCCGCAACCCATTGCTCCAGCACCGCGCCTTCGCTCGCAAGCCGCTTCCGAAGCACCGGAGCCAACTCCTCGATGGGAACCTCGGGCCGCTTCAGCAACTGTGCAAACGTCTGTCCGGTGACGCTCGCGGCATCGCCGTCAAGCCGCTCCAGCAGCGTTGATGGCAGCTCCTCCGCCCGCACACGCGCCGTGCTCAGCAGCCTCTCAAATGCCACGGCCCGCGCCTGCTTCGCCTCATAGTCCGCCCATGCAGCATCGTCAATCAACCCCAGCCGGCGGCCATACGGAGTCAACCTGCGATCAGCGTTGTCGATCCGCAGATGCAGCCGAAACTCCGCCCGCGAGGTGAACATCCGATACGGCTCGTTTGTGCCTTTGCTGATCAAATCATCAATCAGAATGCCCGTGTAGGCCTCGGTGCGATCGAGCGTGAATGCCGTCTCGCCGCGCACCGCGAGCGCCGCATTGATCCCCGCCATCAAGCCCTGACAGGCGGCCTCTTCATACCCGCTCGTCCCGTTGATCTGTCCCGCAAGATACAGCCCCGCAAACGACTTCACCCGCAGTGTGCGGTCAAGCTCCGTCGGATCGATCGCGTCATACTCGATCGCGTATCCGGGTCGCAGCATCTCCGCATTCTCCAGCCCCGGAATCGAGCGCACCATCGCTGCCTGAATCTCCATCGGCAGGCTCGTGCTCATGCCGTTGATGTAGACCTCATGCGTATTCAGGCCTTCAGGCTCAAGAAAGAACTGATGTCTCGTCTTCTCAGGGAAGCGCACGATCTTGTCTTCGATTGACGGACAGTAGCGCGGCCCAATCGCCTCAATCTGTCCGGTGTACATCGGCGACCGATGCACATTTTCGCGAATCAGACGCAGCGTCTCCGGCGTTGTATGTGCGATGTGGCACATGATCTGGCGCAGCGGAATCTGCTTGGTCCGAAAGCTGAACGGCGTCGGGTCCTCATCGCCGGGCTGCTCCTGAAACTGGCTCCAATCGATGGTGCGGCCATCGAGACGCGGCGGCGTGCCTGTCTTCAGCCGGCACTCGCGCAGACCCAACCGCTTCAGGCTTTCGCCGAGCAACACACTCGCCGGCTCTCCACTGCGCCCTGCGGTGTACTTCTGCTCCCCGCAATGAATCAGGCCATTCAGAAAAGTACCTGTCGTCACAATCGTCGCGGCTGCATGGATCGTGCGCCCATCGCGCAGCTTCAACCCCTGCACCACACGCTGCCCCTGCTGCTGCTCAATGACGAGATCCACCACCTCGGCCTGCTTGATAAAAAGATTCTTCTGCCCCTCCAGCACCTCGCGCATCTTCACGCGGTACAGCGCCTTATCGCACTGCGCCCGAGGCGACCAAACTGCTGGCCCACGCGACGTATTCAGGAGTCGAAACTGAATCCCAGTCGCGTCTGCGACCTCGCCCATTACGCCGCCCAGCGCATCCACCTCGCGCACAAGATGTCCCTTGGCGATGCCGCCAATCGCCGGATTACAGCTCATCTGCGCGATCAAATCCAGGTTCAGCGTAAAGATTGCCGTGCGCAGACCCATCCGCGCCGCCGCCATCGCCGCCTCGCACCCAGCGTGTCCCGCACCCACCACCACCACATCGAACTGTTCCGTAAAGCTCACCCCTCTATTCTAGGCTCTCCGATATATTTCTATCGCTCCTTTACAACAGCCGCACCCCCGAACAACAATCGACCATGCGCCTCCACTCCTTTGCCGCCACAGCGCTCCTCTGCGCGCTGCTCCCTCTCTCGCTCTACGCGCAACTCCAGGAGGCGCCGCGCACTCCGGCGGCCATCACCTCCGACCCGGCTCCCGACAAGACGAACCCAGCCGCAATCGAGACCTTTCAGATCCCCAGCCACGGCGCGATGTTGAATGCCCTGGCCTACATCGCAGAAGGTGCAGGCCCGCATCCAGTCGTCATCCTTCTGCATGGCTTCCCTGGCAACGAGAAAAATCTCGATCTCGCGCAGACGATCCGTCGCGCCGGTTGGGACGTTCTCTACTTTGACTATCGCGGCTCCTGGGGCTCACCCGGTGACTTCTCCTTTACCCACTCCATCGAGGACACGCAATCCGCAATCGCCTACCTCCGCGACCCCGCCACAGCAAAAAAACTCCGCGTTGACTCCACCAACATCGTTCTCATTGGCCACAGCATGGGCGGCTTCATGGCGCTCCAGGCCGGCGCGAACGACCCCAAAATCAAAGCCATCGTGACTATCTCCGCGGCTGACTTCAACGCCGGACGCCTGCAATCTCTTCCCGCCGACAAGCACGACGAGGCCGTCAAAGGACTCGCTGCCCATCTCGCTGATGAGGGCATGGCCCCACTTGCTGGCTGCACACCCGAGAGCCTCGCCCACGAGGTGATCGACAACGCTACCAAATGGAACTTCGTAAACCTGGCACCCAAGCTCGCCACTCGTCCCATGCTCGTCATCACCTCAGACGACGGTCTTGCCCCATCCAACAACGCCTTCGTCGAAGCTCTTCACAACGCTGGAAATACCCACGTCACCGCAACCCACATGCCCACGGACCACTCCTACTCCGACCATCGCATCGCGCTCGAAGAGTCCGTCCTCGAATTCCTCAACTCCCTCCCACCTGCTTCACATACGAAATAGCACATCGCGCATTCCAAAACACATCGCCGAGAGCGTGCATCTAAACTGGCATCAGCCCACCGGAGCCATTGATGATCGCAGACTTACATTTTCGCCACGGCTGGTTCTTCGCCATCTTCATCCTCTGCACCGCCATCGTCCTCGCGAACGTGGTGCACTACATCTTGTTTCGCGTACTTCGCCGCAAAGAGGCTGAGAGCAAAGGCACCCACTGGGGGCTGCAGCGCTATCTCAGCCATCCCTCTCGCGCCATCTTTTTTCTCACCTGCCTGCTCCTCGTGCTGCCCACTATTCCGGGAGTTCCCGACAGGCTCGCAGACATCCTTCGCCAGATCTTCATCATGGCGATCGTCGCCTCGCTGGGTTGGTTCGTCATTGGCTGCATCTACGTCTTCCAGGCCGCCACGCTCCGCCGCTACGACCTCACCGCCGAGAACAACGTCCAGGCACGCCGCATTCACACCCAGTTCCAGCTCTTCCGACGCATGCTCATCAGCTTCGTCGTCATCATCGACATCGGCGCTCTGCTGTGGACCTTCAACGACCCCCGCATCTGGCACTACGGCTCCGGCCTGCTTGCCTCCGCCGGCATCGCCTCGCTGATCCTCGCCACCGCGGCAAAATCTACTGCCGCAAACTTTCTCGCCGGACTGCAAATCGCGCTGACTGAACCCATTCGCATCGATGACGTGGTCGTCATTCAGGGCGAGTGGGGGCGCATCGAAGAGATCAACTCCGCCTACGTCGTCGTCAAGATCTGGGACCTCCGCCGTCTCATCGTCCCTCTCAGCTACTTCATCGAAAATTCCTTCCAGAACTGGACACGCGAGTCCTCCGACATCATGGGCACCGCCTTCCTCTACGTCGATTACTCCATTCCGGTCGAGGACCTGCGCCAGCAACTG
>Ga0302314_10020425_pt1 | contig 10955 bp, 14 predicted proteins | sample III_Palsa_N2_3_FD_200533 | JGI IMG/M metagenome (GOLD analysis project Ga0302314, IMG submission 200533) | Peat permafrost microbial communities from Stordalen Mire near Abisko, Sweden - III_Palsa_N2_3 | ecosystem: Environmental > Terrestrial > Soil > Palsa > Peat permafrost | place: Sweden... | reverse complement strand
CTTCATAGCCTGGAACTCGATGAGATGCTTCAACGCGTCAAGGCGCGCGGGGGGCCGTCGCTGCCCTGGGAGGTTGACCTCGAGCGCGGCCGGGCGACGCTGGGGGCTATGACGTTTACGTTCTACAAGCTCGCGAACGGCGGCTTCTCACCGCAGAGCTATACCCGTCGCGACATGCCGCCGGACGCGCAACGCGATTGGCCCATGCTGGAAGAAGGTTTCGCCTGCGTCGCGCGCGAGTTGGGCCGCCAGGGGTTTGTGGTGAGTCCGCCCGTGTCGCTCGGCACCGCGGGCATCTACCAAGATCAGGTCATCTTGTGGGAAGACCGGCCGTTTCCGACGTTCGTGCTCCGGATCCCCGTCGACGTCGCGCGCGCGGTAGCCGGCGCCGGTTCCGACCAGCCCCTCTCGCGGCTGCTCGACTTCATGAATTCCAACCGAGGCGCTTTGGCTCGCCTGGCACTCCGTCTGGTTGCCGAGGAGCGGGGTGCGATCAACAGCCTGGGGGCACGCGAGATCGTCCTGGACGCGGCGCAGTTGCGGGACGCAAAGCTACGTCGGAGCATCTTCGAGTGATCGAGAGAAAGCACGCCATGCCGCCGCGCCAAAATCCGAAACTTGGGCAGACGTCCAAACCCGATCCGTACTGCGAATTCAGAGACGACCACGAACGACGCCTGGCCCTGCGCTCGCGGGATGTGCGCCTGTCGATCATCGCCTTGGCGTTGCTGTTCGGGCCGCACCTGGGCGGGGTTGGGGCAATGATCCTCAAATGGCTTTGAATGCCGACTTAGCCGAATCGCTGCGATGGTTCGATCGGGGCTGGGCTACCCCCGGATGGCTGATCAGGCCTTGCTCGTCGGCGAAGATGCGGAAGCTCTCGACGTGATCCGGTGCTCCTTCGAGCAGTTTCGAAGGGCTTTGAAGCCTCAGTCAAGGTACCAGCTTCAGCATGGCAAGAAGGAATTGGAATTACGCCACCTCCGAAACATTCGCAGCCTGCCGCCGCCGAACAATCCTCTCGACCTTGTTCATGTTCTCGGTACCCCAGACACAAAGAGGCCCTAGCGCTCTAGCCAGCGTCGTGCCGAATGCGGTCAACGCGTACTCGACTTTAGGTGGAATCTCCTGATAGTCGATGCGATCGATGACGCCATCAGCCTGCAGATCCTTTAGTTGCTGGCTCAGCACTTTGTCACTGACAGTGCCGACGGAACGCCGCAGGTCTCCATAGCGCCGCGTCCCGTGCGCCAAATTGAAAAGAATCAAAGGCTTCCACTTGCCACCTACGACTGCGAGTGCGGCATCGAGCCCACAAGTGAAGGAAGAAGTCGCCATGTCAAATCTCCGTCATGAACTTACCAAAAGGTACATACTAGACTAAATCTCACTGCCTGCCTAGACTGCCAGCGAAGCATCAACTTTAGGAGGCTCTCATGAGCAGACTTCAAGGCAAGACCGCACTCATCACCGGCGGAAACAGCGGCATCGGCCTCGCAACTGCGAAGCGGTTCACGGCCGAAGGCGCCCGCGTCTTCATCACGGGGCGACGCCAGGATGAACTGGACAAGGCGGTTGAGGCCATCGGGGGCGGCGCGGTAGGGATTCAAGGCGACATAGCGAACCTCGACGACTTGGATCGACTTTTCGCGACGATCCGTGCCAGCACCGACCATCTGGACATCGTGTTCGCCAACGCCGGTCTCGGCGCTTTCGAGCCATTGGGCTCGATTACGGAGACTCAGTTCGACCGCGTCTTCGATGTGAACGTCAAGGGGACTCTGTTCACGGTGCAGAAGGCGTTGCCGCTGATGTCGTCCGGCGGATCGATCATCCTCACCGGCTCGACCACGGGATCGAAGGGAACCGCAGCCTTCAGCGTCTACAGCGCGACCAAGGCCGCGGTGCGAAATTTCGCTCGCAGCTGGGCGATCGATCTCCGCGGCTCGGGGATCCGAGTCAACGTGCTGTCGCCTGGCGCGACTGCGACACCGGGACTTCTCAACGGGCTGGCCAAGACAGGGCAGCAGGACGCCTTGTTGGCTGCATTCGCTGCACAGGCACCGATCGGCCGCGTCGGCGAGCCGGAAGAGACGGCGGCCGTTGCGTTGTTCTTGGCCTGCGACGACAGCAGCTACATGACCGGTGGTGAGATTTTCGTAGACGGCGGCATCGCGCAGGTCTGATAGATCGAATCTGGTTGAGGCGGGGCCCGGCACCGATCGGGCTCCGAGGTTCGGGCCTAGTCGATGTCGACTTTTCCGCCCGCGTCGGCCGTTGCCGAGTCTTGCGCAACTGTGCCGCCTGAGACGCCCAGCGCGCCGACCATCTTGCCGTGGCTCATCAGGGGAAGGCCACCCGGTACGGCGACCACGTCGCGCATCGTCAGCAGAAAGCTGGCGCCCGCGGCAAGCGGATCGCTGAACGACTTGGTCGGCCGCTTGAACTGCGCCGCAGTACGGGCCTTGCCGAGCGAAACTTCGATGCTGCCGGTCATCGTGTCGTCCATCTTCTCGAAATAGACGAGCTCGCCGTCATTGTCGACGACAGAGATCGCCATCGCCCACCCCTCACGTTGAGCGTACTCGCGGACGGCGGCAGCAACCTTACGCGCCTCGTCCAATGTGACCGGAGCGCCATAGTGCAGCGTCGCCGTAGCTGCGGGCACCGTTTGCTGACCGAGGGCCGTGCATGCATAACCAAAGACCAGACTGCCGAAGATAGAGGCGGCGCGGAGATTCTTCGTCATGAGACTTCCATTCATATGGGACAGTTGCCGAACAGAGCCGACGCGCCTTATCAAGGGATCGCCGTGGGCAACTTCGTTTGCACATTTGCACCGCCATGCGAATCGCGAACGGGCTCCAATGGAGCCGACCCATCGGGCATGCCCTCTTTGCCGGTGGCCAGCATCATGGCTACGATCACATAGGTGCCGGAAACCGCAACCAGGTCTGCGATCTGCTGGTCGCTGAACACCGCCCTCGCGCGCACCAACGTGGCATCCGACAATTCATGCGAGATCGACAGTTCCATGCTCATGTCGTAGACCAGCGCTTCGTCAGTCTGCATTCCCGCAGGTTTCAGCCCTGCCTGCAGGTCGGCCGCGATCCCCGGCGAGAGACCCGCCTTCATCGCCGCCGGATAGTGCGTTCCCCATATGACCTGGGACGTCCAGAGACGGCCCTGGATCAAGATCGCAAACTCGTTCAGCTTCTTAGGAACCGACGTATCGAAACGCAAGAAGTTCATCAGCGCAACCAGGCGCTGCGCCATGGCCGGGCTGCGCAACATGACGTTGTAAGGACCGTGGATCCCGATGCCCGAGACCTTCATGATGTCTTCAGCCACTGGACGCTGCGCAGAGCTGAGACCTTGAGGGGTCAGTTGCTCGAAGCGAGGCGTTGCTGAGGAGGCTGGGGCGCCGGCGGCGACCGCAAAGATCGGAATCACGCCGACGCAAAGAATCACAATCCTCTGCATCGACCGAATATCTGGCAAGTGGAGACATCTGTTGTGGTCGCCAGTCGGCGGGAAACGGGTGCTCAGCATCTCAGACCACCTTGACGCTGATGTCATAGAGACCATCGATATGGCCAACCATGACGTCGCCTCGCAACACTGGACCAACGTTTTCCGGGGTCCCGGAGTAGATGATGTCTCCCGGAAAGAGTTCGTTCGCCGCGGAAAGGCGCGAGATCTGCTCTGCGACGCTCCACATCATTTTCGAGATGTCGCTTGACTGCTTGATCTCGCCGTTGATCTTGAGTGTGATCGCGCCTTTGTCCATGCGCTTAACGCTGGCCGCTGGATGCAGATAGCTGATCACAGCAGAGTGGTCGAAGGACTTCCCGATCTCCCATGGCTTTTTTCCAGCAGCCATCTCGTTTTGGAGGTCTCGCCGTGTCATGTCCAGGCCCACGGCGTAGCCGAAGACGCATTCCATGGCCTGATCCGCCGTCAGATCGCGTCCGCCTTTGTCCAACGCGGCGACGAGCTCGATCTCATGGTGGTAGTTCTTGGTCAGCGACGGATACGGATGCTCGACTGTCTGCCCTTTTGCAACCACCTGAACAGCGTCGGTGGGCTTCTGGAAAAAGAACGGCGGCTCTCGAGTCGGGTCTGATCCTCGCTCCAGCGCATGCGCCGCGTAGTTGCGTCCTATGCAGTAAACGCGCCGAACCGGGAAGACGCGATCGGAACCCACGATCGGGATCGCGACACGCGGCACGTCGAAGAGCTGCTCTCCACCTTCATTAGGAGGTGCCGAGTGTGCGCCGGCCGAGATAGCCGACGCGCCAACAGCGGCAGTCATCTGCAAAATCTTGCGGCGATCTGGTTTGGTCATCGTGTTCTCGAGTACAAGACTAGAAGGCCTCATGCTCCCTCTTCCTTTCATCAGCGACAAGGCACAGGACTACGGATTTCTTGGACTCAGATACCCAAACTGCGACCTGGCGAGTGACGCGTCTGCGGTGTACCCTTCACGATCTGCAGCCTCCACGACAGCATGCGCAGCCAAAACACTGTTCGAACGTATCGGATGCATGAGCGAGCCGATCATCCGGACTTCGACATCCGGTTCCAGGGCGCCCGAGATGAGCTCGTCGCGCCGCATCGCCACGGGTACTTTCAGATTCAGGTTGGACTCGAAGGAGCAACCAGGCAAGTCATCGGTGGAGCGGTTCGCGCCTTCGGGCGGAGCCATTTGAGCTTTGTGCTTCCTCACCGGGTCCATGTGATACCGCATCCGCCGGGGTCGCGGTACTGCATCGTCAATTTCGAACGTCAGTTCATGTGGCCCGATCTCGATGTTGATGAGCTGGACCTCGATGACCTGCCGCCTGCCAAGCATCCTGAACTGGCGCCTTTCCTGTTCCAGGAGTACGTAGATTTCAAGTTCGACGACGCAGATTTCGACCAGATAGTTGACTGGCTGAATCAACTTCATCATCACAACGGCGCGCGCAGGTTCGGTGCCGTAACGATCATCCGCGGCCTATTGCACCAACTCATCGGTCTGGCCTGCCTGAGGCAAGAAGGGCCATTGTTGGATTTGTTCAAGCGGCACGCCGGCAAGCCTTCGCGGCACGATGCTCTGCAACGCGTGATGCGCTATGTTCGAGATAACTTGGCGCGCGAGCTTTCTCTCACCGAGGCCGCCGCAGCCGCATTTCTTTCGCCAAACTATCTTGCGAATCTCCTCAAGAGAGAGACGGGGCAGACATTCACCGATGTCGTGACTGACAAGCGTATGGCGAAGGCCAAGGACTTGCTGACATCATCCACGCTGCTCGTTCGCGAAATAGCTGCGCAGTGTGGCTACGAGGACGAGGCGTACTTCAATCGACGATTTCGCCAGCGGGTGGGATGCACACCCCGAAGCTTCCGGGTACAACATCTGTCCGCCTTGCAACCTTGATGCGACTACATGAGCCTCGTAAGCGATAAGGCTATGCTATCCGAACCGCGAACACTTGGCGACGCGCGCGTCTGATGTGTCGTCGCCTTGCGCAAGTTCTGCTTCTGCAGATGTTGGACATGCATCTTTCGGCGCTCGTTGATGGCGCTACCGACTGTTGTCGCGTTCTGCGCACCCGATCCGCAACGTGTCCAGCGTCGACATCCGCATAGTACGAGATCGACTTTAAGGAACCTGTCTCTGTCGATTCAAGCGCGCTTGATTCAGTGCAAGCACCGCGGCCTTGTGGAAGCGCCCGCCCATCCTCATATTGCCATCGGCATTCGGGTGCAGTCCGTCGGGCAAGTCAATTTTGTCGTCACCACTGAATAGCTCCAGCCCCGACAGATATGAGATGTTCTCATCTCCTGAGGTAGCCCAAACTTCTACGACCTGTCGGAGCAATTCACGCATACGCTCGAGTGTCAACCCACCCGATTGCGCGATGTTCTCGGCGCTTTCACAGAAAATCGGCGATACGACGATCACCGGCGTCTTTGGGTGACGCTCACGGATGATCGACAGCATCGAATGCACGGAACTCAAGAACGTTCGCTCCTTGAGCAAGCCGTCCTGATGTACGTTGATTCCCAGCTCCAAGACGATGAGGTCGGCCGCCTGATCGCGAACGAGACGGGCTGCAAGGCCGCTGATCAGACATGAACCAGCCCAGCCCAAGTTGATCGCCTGGGCCTCGTTCAATCGAGCGACAACAGCTGGCCATGTTGCAGACGGACTGCCTGCTTCGATTCCATGAGTGATCGAACTCCCGTGAAATACGATGCGCACGCGCTCGTCAGGCCAAGGCAGCCAACGGGCACCATCATCGAGTGCAATCGATGAGATCACGACCATCGCGGTGGAGGGAAGCCACAACTCTATCTGTTTCTCCCCTTCCGGCAGATCGTCAAAATCGAGCAAAGCCTGCAAGTCCCCTTGAACCACGCCCGTCGGACCGATATAAGCGCCACCTGTCGCAGTGACGTGGGGGAGAAGACGCCCGTTGACATAGAGGTCGTAGTACGCGCGCCATTGTCCGGGCTCGCTCAGGAATGCCTGCCGTTGCGTCATCACGATGCGTAGTCGACGGCTGTTCGTCACGAGTCGCAAACGAACTCCCGCAGTCATTGACGCAGCGAGCTGATTGAACCCGTCGTAGAGATGGATTTCGGAGGAAGAAAGTCGTACAGGCTGTACGCCGTCTGCGTGCTCTATCAGACCGATGTGGCCGGCGAGAAGTTCTTGAAATCGATCACGTGGGATGGTTTGCATGATCGAATTCACTTGGTCTTCAAGTCTTCAGTGAGGATTTCAGGCAATCCGGATGGCGCGCGTCGGCTGATGGAAGCGCGCGAGCACGCTACTGTGAGCAGCCTGTTTTTCAGTAGCCCAACGTCGTTCTGTCTTGCGACGCTTGGCGCTACCTTACTTTGAAATGGATTCATGCTGGTACGAGTTGATGATGGATCACGACCAGTCTAGATCTACGCTTTTATTTAATCTAGTATGTACTTCTTGGTAAGTATCACAATAGCGATCATCGCTTGCGCGCAACCACATGCTTTTAGACACAGCTCGACTGCCATAGTCATCGGAACTTCGGCGACCGGCTCATGTTCTCTCTCGGCTAGACATCAGTCACGCGATTCGGCACGCGACCAATGGGCGATGTTCTGGCAATGATCCTCGCATGACTTTGAATGCCGATTCGGGCGAATCGCTGCGACGGTTCGCCCAGTCTCCAGACCGTCTCCTATGGCCGATCAGACCCTACGCAAGGGCCCGACACCGGCGGAGAAAAGGAAGCTCTCGATGCAACCAGACCCCCCTTCGGGCCGTTACTAAGGGCCCTGAAGCCTCTGTCACGCTCCATGAACGCTGCCAGCATGTGAGGCACCAGCGCGAGCACGTCGACCGGCTCGCTCCACGTCTGCGCATGCAGATCGGCGTAGCGATCGAGCGAGGCCTTCAACTCGATCGACAACGTGATCGTCAGTTTGACCGTCTCGGTTCGGGGCAGCGGCCCAAGCCGCAACTTGCTGTGCGTCGAGCTGCTCATTGCGACGATCCCCTCTGGAAGAACAGCGGTTGGTAGGGCCGCAGTGCCAGGTCCTTGTTCACCATCACGCGCATCGGGAGCCCCGGCCGGATGGTCAGCGTCGGCTGGACACTCAGGTTGCGCTTGGTGGCCTCCTGACCAACCTGATTCACCGTGTCCTGAGAGCTGTCGCGCGCGGCGATGACGATGCGATTGCCGTCCGCGCTATTCGCCGGTGCGGCCAGTTCGGCTCCCACGCCCAACAGCGAGGACAACGCCGCACCAGCGAGGATGAGATCCCAGTGCCAGTCGACACCGTCCTCGAGCCCGGCATAGCCGGCCGGATCGATGCCGGGCAGTCGGTCGAGTGCGATCGAGGAGGTGTCCGGCAAGATCAGCCGCGTCCACACGAGCAGCACGCGGCGCTGCCCGAAGGCCACCTGGCTGTCGTAGCGCCCGATCAGCCGCGAGCCCTGCGGAATCAGCAGGTAGCGGCCCGTGGCGGTGTCGTAGACGCCTTCCGTCACGCTGGCAATGACTTGTCCGGGCAAGTCCGAGTCGATGCCCGTGACCAGCGCCGCCGGAATGATCGTGCCCGCCATCACCTGATAGGGCGAGGCCGGCAGCTGCAACCCTGCCGTGTTGCTCGCGGCGCCATCGCCGGCATTCGCCAGGAACGCCTGCTTCTGATCCTGGCGGTTCTGCAGGGCCGTCGGGTCTGCCGTCTGCGATGACGCCGTTGCGGGCGGCATCGGGTTGAAAGGCAGGTTGCCGGAGGCTCGCTCGGGCACGGCCGGAGCACTGGCCGCCGGCGCCGCAATCCCAGCGCTGCCAGTGCGAAAGAACACCGAAGAGCGCGCCGCTTCCTCGGCGTCGCCCGGCTGCGCGAGGCGGCTTGCAGGCGCGTTTAAGGCGATCGCGCCGGCATTCGCATCGCGCTGCGCATGCACGATGGCCGGCCCCAGGTCACCGGGCAGCGGTTCGCCCAACACCGGCACGCTCGCCTTGGCTACCTTGGAATAGTCCTTGGGCAATTGATCCAGAGTCTCGGCGCGCGAGACCCGATCGACGTTGAACAGCTCGGCCCCCGAGTTCTGCGACCGCCGGTGCGACTGCAGCGACCACAGCGTCACGCCGAGCACGCCCGCACCGAGCGCACCTGACAGCACCGCCAGCATGCGGCGGTTCAGCCGCGTGACGGGGCGTGGCGACGCGCGCAGCGCGAGCGCTTCCGGATCGTCCTTTGGTGGCACCTGATGAATGTCGGCCGTGCTCATGATCAGCGCCCCGACAACGTGCTCACCCCATCGGTGCGCTCGATCCTCACGACCTGGGCCTTGTCCCCACCCAGCTTCAGTTCGGCCGCGCCGAACAGCCGGTCGACCACGTAGTACGGCGCACGGAAACGGTAGTTCACGAGTTGCCCGTCGCCTCGCGGCCCGATCACGAACAGCGGCGGCAACTCGCCCTGCGCGATGCCCGCGGGGAACTGGATGTAGACGCGCTCGCCGTCGTCGAAGGCTCGCAGCGGCTTCCAGGGCGGGCTGTCGCCGCCGATCGCATAGCGGAAGCGGATCTGCTCCAGCGCCAGGCCGGTCTCTATCGGTGCGTCGGCTCGAGCCTGCTGCGCCTGCTTCTGGAACGCCAGCAGGCGATCCTTCGGATAGTCCCAGGACGCGGAAGCCATCCAGGCCTGCGGCGTCGACGACAGTTCGAGCAGGTAGGTGCGCCGGTTCGTGGTGACGACCAGGTTGGTCTTGAGCCCCGTGCGCGTCGGCTTCACCAGGATGTTCACGCGCAGGGTGGGCCCATTGCCGCTGGCCGTATCCCCGACGATCCAGCGCACCGTGTCGCCGGCGGAGACCGTCACCAGTTCCTCGCCCTGCTGCAGGGCGATCACGGTGACACGGCCCGGGCTCGTGTAGACCTGATACAGCGCCCCATCGGCGTACGGCCAGATCTGGATCGCGTTGACGTAGCCGTCGCGCGTCGGCGCGACACGAGCTTCCTCGTTGGCGCGCGAGACCCGCACCTTCTCGTCGGCTGGCTCCGGTGGCGGCGTTGCATCGGCGTCGGTCGGCAGTGCCTTCAATTGCTCGGGCAGCGGCAAGGGCTTGGGCACTTCGACCACGTCAACGGGCTTGGGTGGTTCAGCCTGCGGCTGCGCCTTCACCTCGGCCTGCGGTTCATCCAGCGTGATCGCGGGCGGCGGTTCGCCCTGCGTCGCGCAACCGGCGACGGCGGTCAGCAATGCCGCGGATACGGAAGTACGGAAATGCGCATTCATGGCTTCTTGGCTCCTTCAACCGATTCGAGTTCACGACTCCAGGACAGGCCGTTGATGTAGATGCCCAACGGGTTCTTGCGTAGTCGCTCGTCAGTGCGCGGCGGCTGCAGCACCGCGGACAGCACGGCCGTCCAGCGTTCGACGCCCGAGGGCGATCCATTCGCGTAGCTGCGTTCGATCCAGCGCACCTGGAACGACGAGTCGCTGGCCCGCACGACGCTCGTGACTTCCACCGAGATCGAGTTCTGCCCGATATGCGAGAACGGGTCGTTGGTGCGCGCGTAGTCGTTCAGCGTCGCGGCGCCGCGGTCAGTCGTGTAGTCGTAGGCTTCGAGCCAGTTCTGCCGCACCACGATCGGGTCGATCGACAGCGAGCGAACGTCGTTCATGAAGCGCGCCAAGTGGTAGGCGATCTGCGCGTCGGTTGGCTTGTACGGGGTGGCCGCCTCGCCGACCGCGTGCACCTGACCGGCGTTGTCGACCTCGACGACATAGGGCGTGACGATCGACTGCGCCGATCGCCATACCAGACCACTGGCCATCAGCAGTGCCAGGGACAAGCAGCCGAATGCCATAAGCCGCCAGTTCTTCGCTTGCACGCGCGCGCTGCCGATGCGCTGATCCCAAACCTGCGCGGCGGCCTGGTAGGGCGTGACGGGCTCGGGCGTGTCCGAGTAGCGCACCTGGGGTCGTTTGAATCGCATTGATCGGTCTCCTCAGGAATTCGATTCGTCGTGAAGGGTCGGGCTGGCGCCACCGCCGCCGTGGTCGCCAGAACGCAGCACGTGCGCCGCGGTGCTGGCGGCATGGCTGGCCTGCTGCCGGCGGCGCATGCGCTGAGCCCATGCGGGCTCGGAGGCGGGCCCGGTGGCGTCGCCGACATCGGCGGCCGCCTTCGATGCGCCAGGCGCCGCGGCTTCGGCCACGAAGTTCGCCACCCGATCCTTGAACGCCTTGGCACCGGCTGCGACGCGCTGGCCCACCGCGCTGGCACCGCTCTTGGCGACATTGGCGAGACCGGCACCTGCCGCGCGAACCGGGCCCCCGCTGGAAGCGGCGGCGCCTGTCTGATAGGCGGCCTTGGCGCCGCTCGCCATCGCGCTGGCCGAGCGCGCGGCCGCAGCCCCGCCCCCGATGGCCGCGCGCGCCGCGCCCGGCGCCATGCGAGC
>Ga0302314_10020424_pt1 | contig 10955 bp, 10 predicted proteins | sample III_Palsa_N2_3_FD_200533 | JGI IMG/M metagenome (GOLD analysis project Ga0302314, IMG submission 200533) | Peat permafrost microbial communities from Stordalen Mire near Abisko, Sweden - III_Palsa_N2_3 | ecosystem: Environmental > Terrestrial > Soil > Palsa > Peat permafrost | place: Sweden... | reverse complement strand
GCATCTCCAACTGCGACAAGATCACCCCCGGGATGCTGATGGCCGCGCTGCGGCTGAACATCCCGACCGTGTTCGTCTCCGGCGGCCCGATGGAGGCCGGCCAGGCGACCCTGGTCGACGGCACCGTGCGCAAGCTCGACCTGATCAACGCGATCGCCGACGCGGTCAACCCGAACGTCTCGGACGAGGACATCTCCCGGATCGAGGAGAACGCCTGTCCGACCTGCGGGTCGTGTTCCGGGATGTTCACCGCCAACTCGATGAACTGCCTGGCCGAGGCCATCGGCCTGGCGCTGCCCGGCAACGGCTCGGTGCTGGCCACCCACACCGCCCGCAAGTCGCTGTACGAGGCCGCCGGGCGGACCGTGGTGGAGATCACCAACCGCTACTACGGCGAGGACGACGCCTCGGTCCTGCCGCGCAGCGTCGCCACCCGCGCCGCGTTCGAGAACGCGGTCGCGCTGGACGTCGCCATGGGCGGCTCCACCAACACCATCCTGCACCTGCTGGCGGCCGCGCAGGAGGCCGAGCTGGACTTCGACATGCGCGACATCGACGCGCTGTCGCGGCGGCTGCCGTGCCTGTCCAAGGTCGCCCCGAACGGCTCGTACTACATGGAGGACGTGCACCGGGCGGGCGGCATCCCGGCCATCCTCGGCGAGCTGCACCGGGGCGGGCTGCTGAACGAGGACGTGCACACCGTGCACAGCCCCTCGCTGGCCGACTGGCTGAAGACCTGGGACGTGCGCGGCGGCTCGCCGTCCGCGGAGGCCGTCGAGCTGTGGCACGCCGCGCCCGGCTGCGTCCGCTCGGCCGAGGCGTTCTCGCAGTCCGAGCGCTGGGACACGCTGGACACCGACGCCGCCAACGGCTGCATCCGGGACGTGGAGCACGCCTACTCGACCGAGGGCGGCCTGGCGATCCTGTACGGCAACCTGGCGGTCGACGGCTCGGTGGTGAAGACGGCCGGGGTGGACGAGTCGATCTGGCGCTTCCAGGGCCCGGCCGTGGTGGCCGAGTCGCAGGAGGACGCGGTGGAGGCGATCCTCACCAAGCGGGTCAAGGCGGGCGATGTGGTGGTCATCCGCTACGAGGGCCCCAAGGGCGGCCCTGGCATGCAGGAGATGCTCTACCCGACCTCGTACCTGAAGGGCACCGGCCTGGGCAAGGCCTGCGCGTTGATCACCGACGGCCGCTTCTCCGGCGGCACCTCGGGCCTGTCCATCGGCCACGCCTCGCCCGAGGCGGCCTCCGGTGGCACGATCGCGCTGGTCCGGGACGGCGACCTGATCACCATCGACATCCCGGCCCGGTCGATCCAGCTGGAGGTCTCCGACGAGGAGCTGGCCGCGCGCCGGGCCGAGCTGGAGGCGGGTGGCGGCTACCGGCCGGCCAGCCGTGAGCGCAAGGTCTCCCCGGCCCTGCGGGCCTACGCGGCGATGGCCCTCAGCGCCGACAAGGGCGCGGTCCGGGACGTCTCCCAGCTGGGCTGACCTGCTTTCGGTGACGCAGCGGGCCGCCTTCCCCTCCCGGGGATCGGCGGCCCGCTGACGCATAATCGGAGGCGTGTCCGACGAGAGCGCCCCACCCCAGCCCGAGCCCATCCGCTTCTTCGGCACGTCCTGGGTGGCCCGGGACCGCGGCTACTGGCCGCGCCGGATCGCGGTCAGCGCGGGCGCGCTGGCGGCCACCGTCGCCGGGGCGCTGCTGATGCGGCTGGGCGTGCAGGGCGTGTTCAGCTCCGGCTCGGGGTCACTGGTGAACACCCTGCTGGTGGGCGCGGTGCTGGTGTGCACGGCGGTGGCGGCGGTCCGGGCCTGGAACCTCTTCGGCGGCGGCCGGGACGCGCTGACCGGCTGGATGGCCGAGGACCGGTCCACCGGACCGATGCTGGCCATCGGCTTCGTCGGAGCGCTGGCCGTCTACTTCCTGCGCAGCCTGGCCGAGGCCCCGGGCGAGACCGAGAAGCGGGCCCGTCACCAGCGGGCCCTGGCCGACCGGGCCCGCCGCTGACCGCGAAGTCAGCTCAGGTCCGGGTCACCCGGCCGCAGGCCCCGGGTGTGGGCAGCTTGCTCCGGTCGTACGGGTCCACCGCCTTGCCGGACGGCTGGGTGCCCACCGGGGCCTCGCCGGGGAACGCCGGATTGACGTATCCGTTGGCGACCCCGCAGTCGGTGTTGGAGATCTCGGGGGTCCACGAGGTCGGCCACAGGGTGCCCGGCGTGTGCACGTACCCGTCGCCGTCGGGAATGTCGAAGTCGATGATCCGGCGGACGATGACCCTGGCCACATCGGTGTCGCCGGCCGACGAAGCGCTCGCGGGCTCCGGGTGCGGGCCGGGCACCAGCGGGTACACGAAGGTGTAGTCCGCGTGGATCAGCAGCCCGCCGTGGCCGTCGCCCTTGTAGGTCAGCTCGCCCTGCACCTTGACCACCGAGCCGTCGAGCCGGGCCTGCTGCGGGTTGAACCGGGTGAAGAAGTCGGTGCTGTCGTGCTTGGCGGTGTCGGCCTTGGCCGATCCGAGCTCCTGCTTGAGCGGGGACAGCAGCTGGGTGTCCTGCGGGTCGAGCAGCCCGAGCGCGGCGGTCGGGTAGCCCCCGGCCAGGACCGAGGGGTCGAGGTTGGAGTCCACCAGGAACTGCTTGGCGTGCTGGAGGTAGGAGGCGACGTCCGAGCTGGGGTAGTAGCCGACCGCGTGGGCCTGCGGGACCACGATCGCCGAGGCCCCCTGCGGCCAGTCCAGGGCCGGTGAGCCGGCGAACGGCTCGGCCACGGTGGGGGTCCCCGGGGCGGCGCTGGGCGCGCTGGTCGGCGGCGCGGTCTCCGGCGCCTCCGGGGTGGGGGTGGCACTGGGAGCGGCCACCGCTGGTATCCCGGCCTGCGGTCGGGCGGACGCCGCGGTGCTGCCGAAGTTCCGGGTGAACCAGTCCTTCACCCCGGCCGGGTTGGTGGCGACCAGCACCAGGCCCACCGCCAGCAGCACGAACAGCGGCGCCTGCCAGCGCCCGGCGAGCCGTCGCCGCCTCGGCACGCCGCCGACCGCCCGGTCCTTCGGCCGCCGCTGGTACCAGCCGCGGCGGGTGCTCGGCTCGGGGCGCCAGGAGGTGTCGCCCGGCGGTTCCTGACGCCATTTGGACGCCAGCATCCGGGCCCGGGCCGAGCTCTCCTTGGCCGTCGCGCCGCGCACGAAGTCCTCGTCGAGCACCAGGCCCTCGAACGGATCGGGCTCGCTGGGCGGGGTGTCGTGTGGATCTTCCAATGTCGGCACCGCGACAGTATGCCGATGAGCAGCCATGCCTATGGCATGACTTAAGTAAAAATCTGGATCCGGAGGTTTACTTCGACCGTTTTATCCGAATCCCGGACCGCCATCAGCCCGCCATCAGCCCACTGGCGACCCGGAACCCGTCCCGATCAGCCGTTCTTGCGCCGAGCCGCCGTCACCGAGCCGACCACGCCGATCACCGCGCCCAGCACCGCCGCGTGCCACAGGCCGGTGAAGATACTGGCGAAGATCCCGGAGCCGCCCAGGAACAGCTGGGTGATGGTGTTGGTGACCCACAGCCCGGCAGCCGGCACGGCGGCAGTCTGCCACGGGTGCTCCGACGCCCAGCGGCGCAGCCTGCGGTCACCCTTCTTGCCGACGACCGAGCCGACTCCGCCGACCAGGAAGAACAGGAAAAGGGCGATGCCCGCCGGACCCGCGAGCACGCTCAGCGACCAGTGCAGGGTTATCAGGTCGACGGCGAGGGCCGCGCCGCCGCCGACAATGCCGACCGCGCCTGCGGTACGCCACGGCCCGTGGGTTGTGGCGGCCACGGCGAGCTGGCTCGATTCGCGGGTGGAGACATCACTGCTTGTCATATCTCCACGGTGCTCTTCCGCAGCCCGCGAAGCTATAGGGGACAACCCTGAGTTTGCCCGGATACCGCTCATACCCCGAGGTGAGCCGTCCAGCCACCCGCACCGGCAACGCCCGCCCCGGTCGACGAGGTTCTTGATCCAGTCGAGCGGCGCTAGACCTCCGAGTCGAAGCCGAGGATGCGCGCCAGGTCGATGGCCTCCACGATGATCGGCTTCATGCGGTCCGGCAGGGTGACCGCCGTCATGCCGGGGAGCACCGGCCGTCCACGCAACTCGTCCTCGGTGGAGATCAGGCCCTTGATGACGATGTCGCCGGTACGGGTGTCGAGCCACACCATCGCGGGGCCACCGAGCGGGTCCTGGCCGACAAAGTGAAGGGGCATGGGGCCTCCTGGAGCGTGGCAGCTGTACAGCTGACGGTTCCGCAGGGCGGATGGGCCGTCAAGACCGCGTGCGGAAGACTTCGAGGGCGACCCGCCCGGCAACCGCATGTCCGTAGGATTGGGAGGAGAGCGCATCTTCCCCCAGGGAGTAACCCATGCAGCCCCGGCACCACGAACTTCTGGAACGGGCACGCGAGATCGCCGACTCCAAGGTCAAGGTCGAGCTCTCCGGCGATACCGTGATCATGCAGGCGTCACCTTCGGCGATCCACCAGCGGAACCTGTACATCGTCGCCCGGCAGTTCGACGCCCACCTGCCGGAGGGATACCTGCCGTCGCAGAACACGGACCTGGAGTCCCCAGCCGTCGGCAAGCTGCGCAACCCGGACCTGACCTACCTCCCCGAGGAGGCCATGAACACCACCGACAGCGCGCTCCCGGCGGAGCTGGCGCTGATCGCGGTGGAGATCGTCTCCCCGTCGAATCCGGAGAACGACTGGGAGGGCAAGGTCCGCGACTATCCGCTGATGGCCATCCCGCTGTACCTGCTGGTCGACGCCCGGCAGAAGACCGTGACCCTGCTCAGCGAGCCGGAGAACGGCCGTTACCGCCGCCGCGAGGATGCCGCCTTCGGCGAGCAGGTCCACCTCCCGGAGCCGTTCGGCTTCGCCCTCGACACCAGCACCCTGCTGCCCTACTGATCTTTCCGGTCGGCCGCTGTTCGGCTGGTGGACGGGTCCGGCGTCGGGGCTGGGGCTGGTGCGAGGATGGGGGGCATGACGCAACGAGTCGCTGTCCTCGGGACCGGCAAGATCGGCGAGGCCCTGGTCTCCGGGCTGCTGCGGGCCGGGAAAGCCCCCTCCGACGTGCTGGTCACCGCGCGGCGGCCGGAGCGCGCGGCGGAGCTGCGGGAGCGGTACGGGGTGGAGGCGGTCAGCAACGCCGAGGCCGCCAAGAGCGCGGACACGCTGATCCTGACCGTCAAGCCGCAGGACATGGGCGCGCTGCTGGAGGAGCTGGCGCCGCAGGTGACGGCCGACCGGCTGGTGATCTCCGGCGCGGCCGGGGTGCCCACCGCCTGGTTCGAGGAGCGGCTCGCGCCGGGGACCCCGGTGGTCCGGGTGATGACCAACACCCCGGTGCTGGTGGACGAGGCGATGAGCGTGATCTCGGCCGGGTCCCACGCGACCGAGGCGCACCTGCTGCGTACCGAGGAGATCTTCGAGCCGGTCGGCCGGACCCTGCGGGTGCCCGAGTCGCAGCAGGACGCGGCGACCGCGCTGTCCGGCTCCGGACCGGCGTACTTCTACTTCCTGGTCGAGGCGATGACCGACGCCGGGATCCTGCTCGGCCTGCCGCGCGCGGTCGCCGCCGACATGATCGTGCAGGCGGCGGTGGGCGCGTCGGTGATGCTCCGGGACTCCGGCGAGCACCCGGTGAAGCTGCGCGAGGCGGTCACCTCCCCGGCCGGGACCACCATCGCGGCCATCCGCGAGCTGGAGAACCACGGGGTCCGCGCGGCGCTGCTCTCGGCGCTGGAGGCGGCCCGGGACCGGTCCCGGGAGCTGGCCTCCGGCGGCAGGTGACCTTGCGGCTAGGGTGATTCAATGCGCTACGACCTGGTGATCCTCGACAATGACGGTGTGCTGGTCGACAGCGAGCCGATCTCCAACCAGCTGCTCGCCGACTACCTGACCGGCCTGGGGTTCCCCACCACGGTGGAGGACTCCTACCGGGACTTCATGGGCGCCGCCGCGCACACCGTCCACGAGGTGATCGCCGCCCGGTACGCCGGGGCCGTGCTGCCGGAGACCTTCGACGACGACTTCCACGCGCTGGTCTTCGCCGAGTTCCAGCGGCAGTTGATGCCGGTGGCCGGTGCGGCGGAGCTGCTGAAGCGGGTCCAGCAGTCCGGGCTGCGCTACTGCGTGGCCTCCTCGGCGCACCACGAGTGGATCCGCACCGCGCTGGCGAAGACCGAGCTGGCGGCCTTCTTCACCGACGAGCAGCTGTTCAGCGCCGAGGACGTGGGCCGGGGCAAGCCCGCCCCGGACCTGTTCCTGCACGCCGCCGAGACCATGGGCGTCCCGCCCGAGCGCTGCGTGGTGCTGGAGGACAGCCCGCTGGGCGTGGCCGCCGCGCGAGCGGCCGGGATGGACGTCTTCGGCTACACCGCGCTCACCCCGCGCGAGCGGCTGGCGGCGGCCACCGGGCTGTACGACGACACCGCGCAGGTCCCGGCGCTGCTGGGTCTGTAGCGCCGGTCGGGGGCTCCCGGCCGGGGCCGCCCGGTCCGTGCCGCCTAGTCGGGGACGGTGAAGCGGCGGCCGCGCAGCGGGTCGCCGCGGAGCTCGGCCAGCCGGAACGGCAGGCCGCTGCCGGTGCCAGGGACCGGGCGGGACGCCCGGGTCTCGGCCCGCAGGTGCAGCGAGGGCTCGCTGCCGTCGCCGGAGTTGCCGACCGCGGCGATCAGCGCCCCGGTGGTCAGGTGCTGCCCGCGCCGGACCCGGACGCTGTCCTGCCGCAGCCAGGAGAGCACCACCAGCGCCCGTCCGGTGTCGATGGCGATGTGGTTGCCCTCGGGGTGGCTCGCGCCGGACTCGAACGGGCCGTGGTCCGGCAGCCCGTCGACCGCGGTCACCACCACCCCGTCGCAGGGGCTGAGCACCGGGTGGCCGTGGATCGCGTAGCGCTCGTTGCTGGCCGGGGCCAGGCCCAGCGCCCGGCGTCCGCGCCACTGCTCGCCCTCGCCGAGCTGGACCAGGTCCACGGCATAGCGCTGGGCGCGGCCCGCGCCCGGGAGCAGCGACTCCTGGGCCCAGCGGTTGACGGCCGGGCCGCCGCCCTCGGTCAGGGTGAACCGGCCGCCGCGCAGCGGTGAGTCCAGGGTCAGCGGATGCGCGCTGGGGGAGGGCCGGACCGGCAGGCAGCGGCGGTGGGTCCACCCGGCCAGCGCCGGGACGGCCAGCGCCAGCGCGATCTCCGGCAGTCCGGGCGCGGTCCACGGGAGCCCGGGGCCGAGCAGCGGCAGCGCGCGGGTGGCGGCCAGCACGGCGGCGGCCAGCGGCAACAGCGGCAGCAGCCGGAACCACGGCGGCAGGGTGTGCGCGGGCGCGGTCCGCAGCACGTACCAGGCGAACGCCGGGGTCTGTAGCAGCAGCAGGACCCAGCCGGTGGCGGTGTCGGTCAGGTACGGGATCGTCAGTTCCACGGCGGTCGCGGCGGCGTAGCCGAGAACGCTGCGTTGCAGCGTCGTCGCGGCCGGAGCGGGGGGTTGGGCGGACGCCCGGGTGAGCCGGGTGCCCGTGACCGGCTCCGGTGCGGGGTCCGTGACCGGGTCCGGCACCGGAGCGAGGGGGCGCGCGGGCTCCTCGGCGCGGGTGGTGGCGTCGGCGGTGGCGGTGGCGGTGGCGGTCGCCGTGGCGGTGTCGTCGGCTGCCGGCGACGGGCCCGGCACGACGGTGCCCGTGCCTCCGCCGACCCCGCCGTCCGCGTAGCGGTCCGCGCGGTCCGCGCGGTCTCGGGCGAGGAGCGCGCCCGGGCCGGTCACCAGGGTGGTCAGCCGGCCGTGCCGATCGGTGCCGGCCCAGACCAGTTCGGTGCCGTGGGCGAAGACCAGTTGGTGCAGGTCGCGCTGCGGGCGGACGGCCCGCAGCGCGCCGTGGCGCTCGCGCAGGGCGGCCACGGTCTCCTGGAGCCGCTCCAGCGGGGCGCGGGCCAGCAGCTCCGGGGCGAACTGCTCCGGCGTCGGCTGCTCCGGGCCGAACAGCGCGGTCAGGGCCCGGGAGGTGGGGTCCTGCGGAGCCGGGGCCTGCGACACGATCCGGCGCAGTGGGGCGAGGAGGCGGTCGCGCGTGCCCATGTGGTGCCTTCCCGGATAGGTCGACAGCTGCGACGGTCGACAGCTGGTCGGCGGACGGCCGGGTCGCCCCGGTCCGTGTCCGTGCTCTCACGTTAGGTAACGATTCGCCCGCCGGACGGAACCGACGTGGGGTTGCAGCTTGCGATCTTTTGCCTGCGGCCCTTCCGCAGCACCGGGTGAGTACGTACGCTCGCGCCTACCTGTTCGAGTACTGGTCAGTAAGGACGTGCGGTCATGGCGGCTCAGACGGCTGCGGGTGACGCTGCGGGCACCCCCGGCGAACCGGGCGAACCGGCGGAGGTGAGCCCCAGGCTGCGCCAGGCCCGGGTGGCGCTGCTGGTCAGCTACCTGGTCCAGGGCGCGGTCTTCGCCCTGCTGGTCACCCGGATCCCGTCGATCCAGAAGCAGTACGGGATCAGCGACAACCTGCTGCCGGTGTTCCTGGCCGCGGTGCCGGTGCTGGCCGGGGCCGGATCGATCTCGATGGAGTGGGTGGTCAAGCGGACCTCGCCGCGGGCCGTGCTGCGGGTGGTCCAGCCGCTGGTGTGCCTGACCCTGCTGGGCGTCGGCGCGGGCGACAAGCTGTGGGAGGCCGGGATCGCGCTGGGGGCCTTCGGCCTGATGGTCGGCGGCCTGGACGCCAGCGAGGCCATGTCCGCGGTGTCGCTCCAGCACCGCTACGGCCGCAGCATCATGCAGGGCTTCTACGCCGTGTTCAGCCTCGGCGGGATCATCGGCGCGATCCTGGCCTGGGCCGGGGCGCACTGGCACCTCACCCAGCTGTCGCTGTTCGGCACCACCGCCGTGGTCGCCATCCCGATCGTGCTGGTGGCCAGCCTCTGGTACGCCGGACCGGCCGAACTGGGCCGCGCGGTGGAGGAGACGGTGGCCGCCGCCGCCCGCTCGATCCCGTGGAAGCCGCTGCTCCCGCTCTGCCTGGCCATGTGCGTGGCGTACATCGCCGACTCCACGGTCTCCAACTGGAGCGCCAAGTACATGCAGGACCTGATGCACAGCTCCAGCCAGATGTACTCGGTGCCCTACGCCGCCTACATGGTGGTGGCGCTGCTGGGCCGGATGCTCGGCGACGGCCGGGTGCAGCGCTGGGGCAGCGTGCGCACGGTCAAGCTGGGCGCGATCGTCTGCGCGCTGGGCTTCGCGCTGGTGGCGCTGGCACCGGAGGAGTGGACGGCGGTGCTGGCGTTCGCGGTGGTCGGCCTGGGCGTCAGCGTGGTGGTGCCGCAGGTGTTCGCGGCCGGTGGGCGGCTGTTCCCCGGCGACGCCGACGCGGCCGTGGCCCGGCTGAACATCTTCAACTACGTCGGTTTCCTGGTCGGGTCGCCGCTGGTGGGCGCGCTCGCGGGCGGCGCCGGCTACCGGGTGGCGATGCTGGTGCCGATGGTGCTGGTGCTCGCGGTGCTGACCGTGACCAAGGCCTTCGGGTCCACTGCGCTGCCCACCCCGGCAGTCGATACCGTGGCGGTATGACGTCGCTGCAACTGCTCTGGAACGAGGCCGACACCGGGTACGACTTCGGCCCGGGACATCCGATGGACCCGGTCCGGCTGGCGCTGACGATGTCGCTGGTGCGGGCGTTCGGCCTGGACCGGTTGCCCGGGGTGACCGTGGCCACCGCCCCGGCGGCCGGCGACTCCACCCTCGGCCTGGTGCACGAGCCCGGCTACCTGGCCGCCGTCCGCCGGGCCGCCGAGACCGGTGAGCCGGACCCGGCGCGCGGACTCGGCACCGAGGACAACCCGGCCTTCCCGGCCATGCACGAGGCCTCGGCGCTGATCGCCGGGCAGTCGGTGGCCGGGGCCGAGACGGCCTGGCGCGGCGGCCGGGCGGTGAACTTCGCCGGCGGGCTGCACCACGCCATGCCCGGCAGCGCCTCCGGCTTCTGCGTCTACAACGACGCCGCGCTGGCCGTCGCCCGGCTGCTGGAGCTGGGCGCGGAGCGGGTCGCCTATGTGGACGTGGACGTGCACCACGGCGACGGCGTGCAGGCGGTGTTCTGGGACGACCCCCGGGTGCTGACCATCTCGCTGCACGAGCACCCGCGCACCCTCTTCCCGCAGACCGGCTGGCCGGAGGAGACCGGCGGCCCGGGGGCCGAGGGCACCGCGGTCAACCTGGCGCTGCCGGCCGGGACCGGCGACGCCGGCTGGCTGCGGGCCTTCCACGCGGTCGTCCCGCAGCTACTCGCCGTTTTTCGGCCACAGGTGCTGGTCAGTCAACACGGCGCGGACACGCACCTGGAGGATCCGCTGGCGCACCTGGCGGTCACCGTGGACGCCCAGCGCGCGGTGGCCGCGGCCATGGCCGGGCTCGCCGACGAGCACGCGGACGGACGCTGGCTGGCGCTCGGCGGCGGCGGCTACGCGGTGGCCGACGTCGTGCCGCGGACCTGGACCCACCTGGTGGCGATCGCCGCCGGTCAGCCGATCGACCCGCGGACGCCCACGCCCGAGGAGTGGCGGGCCGAGGTGCTGCGCCGCACCCGGCGGCGCGCCCCGGAGCGGATGACCGACGGCATGGCCGCGGACTGGAAGGACTTCGACTCCGGCTACGATCCGGCGAACCGGCTCGACCAGGCGATCCTGGCCACCCGGCGCGCGGTCTTCCCGCACCACGGCCTGGTGGTCTGAGCCACGGCCGCAGGGCCCGCGCCGACAGGTTTCGGACTACCTGTGGCGGGTGGGAGGGGTGTATGAAGGGGCGCCGTCGAACGCGGCCCTCCGGCTCCGGCGCGGGCGGCGCGACCCCGGCCGCCGGCCCGGTCCGCCGCCGCCCGGGGCATCGGCGCGGATCGCCCCGCAGGCCCGGGCCGAACCCGGTCCCCCCGG
>Ga0302314_10020423_pt1 | contig 10956 bp, 10 predicted proteins | sample III_Palsa_N2_3_FD_200533 | JGI IMG/M metagenome (GOLD analysis project Ga0302314, IMG submission 200533) | Peat permafrost microbial communities from Stordalen Mire near Abisko, Sweden - III_Palsa_N2_3 | ecosystem: Environmental > Terrestrial > Soil > Palsa > Peat permafrost | place: Sweden... | reverse complement strand
ATTCATGATGGAGATAGTATGCTCCCGGTTTAGCGCCAAAGGCACAAGAATACTCCGTGAATACTCGTTAGAGGAAGGATCTCGGGCAGTTGCCGTGAGGAGTTCCTGCAGTTTCTTGCTACTCTTGGGACTTGAAAGAGAATCGATCCCAGGACCGCACGCTCGGAAAGCGGCTGCTTCGTGCCGTGATCGAAGTTGCGTTTATTATCTTCCTCTTCTACTCCAACCTGTTGATGGGCGAGTTCACCGGCGCGAGCGGGCAGGGCAGGAGCCTGATGTTCGCCATGCACGACATCTTCACGGTGACCAACTTTCTCATCGCGTTGATATCGGCTATGGTTGGCTACGCGGTCTTTGAGACGCTGCGCCGGAAATTCTGACGGCAGGCACGGAGCGGGTGCTGCGGCTCCTTGACCATGCGCGGCGCACCGCCGTATGCTGCGATGGTTTCAGCACGGCGGTTGAATGCCGCCGGCCGGCATCCAAGTTGAGACAAGGCGGCTCAAGCAGCATGGTCTGAAGGTGCTCAACCGCATTTGCGCACCGCGTATGCATCCCGCCATTGCATCCGGCTTTTGTCATTTGTAGAAGGAGATCCCCCATGAGCACCGCCGTTCTACCCGCCGCAGCCGGAGTTTCCGCACAACCGTTGCTGGTGCGCCGTGCCGCTGTGCTGGGCGCCGGAACCATGGGCTCGCGTATCGCCGCGCACCTGGCGAACGCCGGGATTCCCACGCTGCTGCTTGACCTTGTGCCCGACGGCGAAGGTGACCGCAGCCGGTTGGCCAAGGGCGCGCTCGAAGCGCTGGGAAAGGCCAAGCCCGCGGCGTTTTATGAGGCAGGCGCTGCGGCGCTGGTGACGCCGGGAAACTTTGAAGACGATCTGAGCAAGCTGGCTGGATGCGACTGGGTGATTGAGGCGGTCGCTGAGAACCTGGCCATCAAAGCTGCTTTGTTCGAAAAGGTGGTGCCGCACCTTGCGCCGGAGGCCGTGCTGACCACCAACACTTCCGGCCTGCCGGTGAAGCAGATTGCAGCGGGGCTTGCCAGCCACAGGAGCCGCTTCTTTGGCACGCACTTCTTCAATCCGCCGCGCTACATGCGGCTGCTCGAGATAATTCCCGGTCCCGAGACCGACGCTGGCGTGCTGGCCAGCTTTGCGGCCTTTGCCGATCGCAACCTGGGCAAGCAGATTGTCTACGCCAACGACACGCCCAATTTCATTGCCAACCGCATCGGCGTTGCCGTTATGTTCACGGGCGCCGCGCTGATGATGGAGCAGGGCCTGACGATTGAAGAGGTCGATGCGCTGACTGGTTCGGCCATTGGCTGGCCGCGGACGGGGACGTTTCGGCTGGCAGATATGGTGGGCATCGATGTGCTGGCGCACGTGGCGGCGAACTTCCCGCAGGGTGCTGCTCATGGCGGACTTGGTCAAGTATTGGAGGAACTAGTAAAGCGCGGCTGGCTGGGCGACAAAGCCGGACAGGGCTTCTACAAGAAGAACAAGGGCGGCGGTAAGGACGAGCGGCTGGTTCTCGATCTGGCGACCTTTGAGTACCGGCCCGCGGCCAAGCCTGCTCTGTCGGCGCTGGAGATGGCCAAGAACGCCGCAACAGTGCAGGAGCGGCTGAAGCTGCTGCTGGCTAACGATCCGGCGAAGGATAAGGCAGCGAAGTTCCTGTGGCCGTTTCTCTCTTCGCTGTGGAACTACGCGGCGGATCGCATTGGCGAGGCGGCCAACGACGCCGTCTCCATCGACCAGGCGATGAAGGCCGGCTTCAACTGGGAGCTGGGGCCGTTTGAGATGTGGGACGCGGCCGGCGTGCGCTCGACGGTGGATCGCATGAAGGCGATGGGTCTGCCCGTGAGCCGGGCCGTCGAGAAGCTGCTGGACGCGGAGCCGGGAGCCGCCGCGGTGGCGTGGTACTCGCCCGATGGGCCGCAGTGTTTTCATCCGGAGGACGGCGCGTGGCAGCCGGTTCCGCACGATCCGGGCCACGCGCGCGTTGCTGACTTCCGCCGCTCGCATGGGGTGGTCAAGTCGAACTCCGGGGCTTCGCTGGTCGATCTCGGCGACGGCATCGGTTGCATCGAGCTGCACTCGCTCAAGAACGCGATCGGGGGCGATGTTCTCTCGATGATCTCTTCGGTGCTGAAGCCTGATTCCGATGCGGTGAAGAACTTTGCCGGGTTCGTGATCTCGAGCGACCGCGAGAATTTCTCGGTCGGCGCCAACCTGATGCAGCTGCTGCTGGCCGCGCAGGAGGGCGAGTGGGACGAGGTTGCCGCGGTCATCAAAGCCTTCCAGCAGATGACGGCGGCCATCAAGTTCTGCCCTCGGCCGGTGGTTGCCGCGCCCTTCGGGCTCACGCTGGGCGGCGGCGCGGAGATCTGCCTGCACGCCGCGCGCCGGCAGCCGCACGCCGAGCTTTACATCGGGCTGGTGGAGGCAGGCGTGGGCCTGATTCCGGCCGGCGGCGGCACCAAGGAGATGCTGCTGCGCGCCGTCGATCAGGCTGCGGCACTGGCGCCGCCCGACCCCAAAGACCCGCCGTCGCGCTTTGCCGTCTCAGCGGAGATGAGCGCGGCGCTCAAGCGCGTCTTTGAAAACATTGCGTTGGCCAAGGTTTCTACCTCCGCAGCCGAGGCGCGGCCGCTGGGTATGCTGACGCCGTCCGACCGCATCACGCTCAACCGCGAGCGCCTGCTGCTGGATGCCAAAGAGCAGGCGTTGACTCTTGCGGCTGGCGGCTACACCGCGCCGCAGCCACGCACGCAGATTCCCGCGCCGGGACTGGGCGCGCTGGCGCTGCTGGAGACCGGCGTCTTCATGATGGGCGAGGCCGGATTTGCTTCCGAGCACGACCAGAAAGTGGCGCGCTGGGCAGCCTACATTCTGGCCGGCGGGCGCGTCACGGCTGGCTCCCTGGTCAGCGAGCAATATCTGCTGGATCTGGAGCTTGAGGCGTTCCTCTCGCTCTGCGGCGAGCGCAAGACGCAGGAGCGGATCGCCTTCACGCTGAAAACCGGCAAGCCGCTGCGGAATTGACATACGTACGTATGTAGAGAATGATGGTTTTTGGGAGGCCATCATGTATCACGATCCGAAAAACGTGCTTTCGCCGAAGGAGATGGTGAAATCCGTAGAAGTAATCTACGATGCCGGCCCCGTTGAAGCCAGTTGGTCCGTGGCGCGCCTCAAATGGGGAGATTCGCCAGCGGTTGGGATTCGATGGAATGGAGACGATCGAAGCAGCAAGGGGCTGCCTCAGGCGCGTGGGAATCCAACATGGTTCATTGTTCCCGAGCGGCTTGCGGATGCCGTGTTGGCTGCTGCCGAGGATGCGCGGAAGAGTGTGGCTGCTTCGCTGGTGGAAGGCTACCGGCAGATGGCTGCCGATCAAGAGCAAGAGGCCGAAGCCGAGGAGTGGACGGAAGGATTGATTGGCGATGCCTATTGAACGAGGCGATGTCTATTGGGTCGCTTTCGATCCTAGTGTGGGCGGGGAAATTCAGAAGACTCGCCCAGCGGTCGTATTGTCGAACAATGCCGCGAACCTGGTCATGAACCGGGTGCAGGTGGTACCGATCACTTCCAAAACGGAGCGCTTGTACCCTGGGGACGCCTTTATCGAGGTCCGAGGGGAAAAGCGCAAGGCGATCGCATCGCAACTCGCGACGGCCAGCAAGCTGCGTTTCGGCGCGAAGTTGGGATCCCTCGGGCCAGACGATATGGCGCGAGTCGAGGCCGCTATCGCCCTGCAGCTTGGTCTGACCCTCAAGTAGGAAACATGAATGGTCGGCAGAAATTCCGATTTGCAGCAACCATTGGCGTGCTTCCATTGGCGCTTTCGGCATGCGCGCAGACTGCTTCCACGGCCGCCGCATCCGAGCGCGGCCAGCTGAAGATTGCGGGCAAGTCGACTCCGTATCTCATCCGCCATCTGCCGGTGAGCTCGTTTCCCGCGCTGCCGCCGGCGGTGGCGGAAGTTCTGAATCAGCGCGGCTGCTCCATCCCTCAAACCTATGAGGCGCACCGGCCGGAGAACGTGGTGCACGGCAGCTTTCAGCGCGCGGGCTCGTCCGACTGGGCGGTGCTTTGCTCGGCGAACGGGACAGTTTCGCTTTTGGTCTTCTTTGGCGCGGCTGGGCCGGGCCAGGGGACGCCCGGCGTGCTGGCCACAGCCGAGGAAACCAGTCGGCTGCAAGCGCACGATCCGAGTGGGGTTCTGGGTTTCAACTGGGGCATCGACGCAGCGACTCCCCGGCAGGTGCATGATGTGCAGGCTGGTCTCGCCCCGCGGCCCGCGCCGCCGGACCACGACGCCGTGGCCGACTCCGTGATCGACCGTTGGACGATCTACCACCTCTACAAGGACAGCGCCTGGCAAGTGCTGGAGATGAACGACTAAAGGTGCCGGCTTGTGAGCGCCGGCCTGGAACGCCAGATGGGTAGATTTGTCTGCGCTTCCATCATTCAAAAGGAGCAGTACTTATGCCGGAAGCAGTCATTGTCAGCGCCGTTCGTACGCCGGTTGGTCGTGCGCCCAAGGGAACTTTGTCTACCACGCGGCCGGACGACCTGGCTGCTCTGGTGATTGGCGCCGCGCTTGACCGGGTTTCCGGGCTCGACCGGGCAGAGGTCGACGACGTGATCCTGGGCTGCGCGCAGCCGGAGGGCGAGTCGGGATGGAACATGGCGCGCATGGCGGCGCTGCGGGCCGGGTTGCCGGTTTCGGTGGCCGGGGTTACGGTCAACCGGCTGTGCTCGTCGGGGCTTGAGGCCATCGCCCAGGCCGATCTGCGCATTCGCGCGGGAGGCAATCGCGTGGTTGTTGCCGGCGGCGCGGAGACCATGAGCCTGTTGCCCTTTGGCGGACTGAAGCCCAGCCCCAATCCGTGGCTGGCGGAGCACTATCCGGCTGCACTCTTGACCATGGGCCTGACTGCGGAGCGGGTGGCACGCCGCTACGACATCTCCCGTGAAGCTCAGGATGCGTTTGCGCTCGCGAGCCACCAGAAGGCCATCGCCGCGCAGGGAGCGGGCCGCTTTGACGAGGAGCTGATTCCGGTTTCTGTTGCTACGGCACGGCCCGGTTCAAAGGCCGGCAAGCCGGCGGTGCAGGAGCAGCTTTTTACCGCCGACGAGGGGCCGCGCGCTGACACTTCCGCCGACGCCCTGGCGAAGCTGAAGCCGGCCTTCCATGCGCAGGGAACGGTGACGGCCGGGAACGCTTCGCAGACTTCAGACGGCGCGGCAGCCGTGGTGCTGATGCCCGCCGAGCGGGCGCGGGAACTCGGCATAAAGCCGCTGGGCCGGCTGCTAACCTATGCCGTCACCGGGTGTCTGCCGGAGGAGATGGGCATGGGACCGGCGACGGCCATCCCGAAAGCGCTGAAGCAGGCTGGGTTGACGCTCGACGACATTGGCTTGATCGAGCTGAATGAGGCATTTGCGGCCCAGGCGCTGGCGGTGATGCGGGAGCTGGGGCTCGATCCGGAGCGGGTGAATGTGAACGGCGGAGCCATTGCTCTCGGACATCCGCTGGGCTGTACCGGCGCCAAGCTCACGGCTACGCTGCTGGGCGAGATGCGGCGGCGGCAGGTTCGCTACGGCATGGTCACCATGTGCGTAGGCGGTGGCATGGGCGCGGCGGGGATCTTTGAGCGCTCGGAGTGAGGGCTATGGCTCGTAGATAGAGCCGTCAACCTCGATCTTCGAGCACCAGAAACAGAAACGGATTTGTCTGCCCGGATGCAGCTCGCTCAGATCGAGCTGGCGCCAACGGTGCAAGCCGGCGCAACAGAAGAGGTTCTTGACGGCATTGGACTCGTGCTCGCGATGCGGCCAGAGCTTGGCGAGTGACGCGATGAGGGCCGAGTCGGCTGGTTGCGTTTGAGGTGCCTGCGACGTCAGCGGCATGTCGATTTCAGCTCCTGTGTCGTTTGACACCGGAGCTCGGCTATTTGATCCCAGTGTGCCGGGCAAAAGAACAGCCGGGACTGAGCCCGGCTGTTCTTTTTCAATTTGGAGTTAAATCCTAGAGCAGTTTCGGAATACAAGGGGACTTTTTGAGAGCAGTGAAGGGTGGCTTTTTCTCGATGAAAAAGCCACTTGAGCGCGTGCTTTCGGTCTACACCAATTCCGAAACTGCTATAGCTCCAGCCCGCATTCCCTCGGGGGCTAAAGCCCTCGGGCCTGCTCTGCTTCTTTCGGCACGACTGAAGTCATGCCCTGACACTTCTTGTCTTCCCAAAGACATTTCCAGAAAGCTTTGAAGTCGTGCCCCGATACAAAGCGCCAGGCAGGCATTGAGCCTGAGAGCTGCGACTACGCCTTGGCGAGAACGAGGGCCTTGAGGCGGGCGTTCAGGCGGCTCTTGTAGCGCGAGACGGTGTTGTCGTGGAGGATGCCCTTCTGCACGCTCTTGTCGAGGATGGAGACGGTGGCGCGGTACTGCTCCTGGGCTACCTTGACGTCGCCCTTGGCGAGCGCTTCGCGCAGGGTGCGCAGGCTGCCGCGGACGCGGCTGCGGTTGGCGCGGTTGACTTCAGTGCGGGTGACGGTCTGACGGGCGCGCTTCAGCGACGATACGTGGTTTGCCATGATTCTTCCTTTATCTCTGGTCCCCAAATCAGGGGCGGAATTTTTGTCCTGATCTCAGGGGCTCCGAATCTTCGCCGGAGAATGCCTTCAGGGTGATGCGGGGTCAGAAGCGACGCGGTCCGCATCCCTCGCAATTACTTAGTCTACGGGAAAAGCATTTGTGGGTCAATTGCCACAATTTGCCGTGCATCCGGTGGCGGAAACGGGTTGAATTGCACCGTTACCGGTTCAGAAACAGGCCAATTCGACCCTTTTTCTGATCCAAGCCAAATGTTATCAGTTGGTTCGGGGAAAAGGGAGGGAGGGGTAGGGTATGCACTTTTCTGGAGAAGCATGATTCAGAGGAACCTGAACAGACCAGCTCTCCGGCTATTGTGCCAAAAATCCCGCTAATAGTACGCAATGACGTCGAAACTGCTCTCGTTGCGGCGGCGAGGTGACCGCTGGATGGATAGGGATTGCTTTGCTTCATGCGAGACCCGAGGCGTTGCGAGTGGCCTGGGTATCTGCGAAGGCACAGTTGTCATCTAATTTTTTTGCGTGGTGGATTGACGCCGTGAGCTGTTGGCGCTAGTCTCAAGCGCAGATACCCGATTTGGTCGCCAACGCCAATCCGCGGTTTCGCTCGACAGCCCAGGGCTCTGGCTCGGCTGTCTCGCGCGAGTGCCGGGTTCCTCTCAAAACTTCAATCTGTTCACGGACAGCAAATGCCGGTGCGCTGCGCCGCCTTCGCGCGCGCCTGGACTACGCTGCGGAATTGCCTCAATTCGGGGCAAAGTCTGCCGATAATTTTGTCATCGCCCTTCCGGTTGCGGCCGCTCGCCGCCTCAGCTGGTCTCCCTCAACCCCAACTCAACCCCTCGGAGGCTGCCGAATCCTTTGAAGATCGCTCTGGAGATCACGCCCAACTTTGAGCCCCTGTTTGGGACTCGCGATGAAAACCTCAGGCTGATGGAAGACAAGCTTGGCGTGCGGATCGATCTCCGCTCCGACGCCTTGCATGTTGCGGGACCGGAAGAGGGCGTAGCGCGTGTAGAGCGCATCTTCCAGGATTTCGAGGCCTTGCGAAAACAAGGCGTGAACCTGCACAACGGCGAGCTGAACGGGATGCTGAAGCTGGTGGTGGCCGACCCGGCGACCACGCTGCGCGGCTTGGTGGACAGCGGCAAGCAGCGTTCGGCGGGCGTAAAGCGCACCGTGCAGCCGCGGTCGGTGAATCAGCGCAAGTACGTTGAGGCCATCGAGAAGAACGATATGACCTTTGGCGTGGGACCGGCGGGTACGGGCAAGACTTACCTCGCGGTCGCCATGGCTGTGGCCGCCTATAACGCCAAGAAAGTGAGCAGGATTATCCTGGTGCGTCCGGCTGTTGAAGCGGGCGAGAAGCTGGGCTTTCTGCCCGGCAGCCTGCAAGAAAAGGTGGACCCGTACCTGCGCCCGCTTTACGACGCGCTCTACGATCTGCTGGAGCCGATGAAGGTGGACAAGATGCTGGAGAACAACGTGATTGAGGTTGCGCCGCTGGCGTTCATGCGCGGGCGCACGCTCAATGACGCCTTCATCATCATGGACGAGGCGCAGAACACGACCATCGAGCAGATGAAGATGTTTCTCACCCGCATGGGCGCGAACTCGAAGGCGGTCATTACGGGGGACATTACGCAGATCGACTTGCCGAATCCGCGCAAGTCGGGACTGATTGATGCGATCAACGTCCTCGATGGGGTGGAGGGAATTCAGTTCTGCCACTTCGAGGATGGAGACGTGGTGCGGCACGCGCTGGTGCAGCGGATTGTGCGGGCGTACGAGAGCAAGCCGAAACAGCAGGAGCTGCCGCTGGGCGAGGGGATGGAGATTGCGGCGCAGGGCAGCGACGGACGTGGTCAGGCGGCGGGAAACAGGCCGGCGAAGCCGCAATAGAATGAACACTCAGAGATGATACAAATGCCCGCGAGATGGTTCATTTCGCGGGCATTTGTTGGATGGCGGCCATCTCTTGCGGCGCAGGGGCTAAAGCCCGCGTTTCTCTGGAGCAGGTTGTGGCCCGGCTGAAGCCGTGCCCTTGTTACAAGGCTTTACCTGATTTTTCCGAGCCGATGTGGCTGGAGTTGCCCTGGCAGACAATTGCGGCGCTGTTTTTGTTCTAGCGTAGAATAGGGATGAATCGGCGCGGCGCTTTCCAAGCGCGGCCCCGGGCACGATGATCCTCCTCGACCCAGACCTGGAAGCTGACGGCGCGCCGAAGAAGATTTCGGCGAAGCGGGCGGGTGCGTTGGGCAATGCCGCGCTGGGTGCGGCTGCGACAGGTAGGCCGCCAAGCGCCAAATCCGCATCACCGAAATCCAAAGCAGGCCAATCTATTTCAACGCAGACGAAGCAGAGCGCTCGCGATGTGGAGCTGCCTTCGGCGCGGACGCTGGCGCGGTTTTTGGCAGCGGCGCAGGCGGCGGTGCGGCTGAAGGGGCAGGTTACGGTGCTGCTCACGACGGACGCAGCCATTGCCAGGCTGAACAAGCAATTTCGCGGCAAGAACAAGGCGACGGATGTGCTGTCGTTTCCGGCGGCTGGGCTGGGCGCGGAAGGAATGGCAGGGGATCTGGCCATCTCTGTGACTACCGCGCTGGGGCAGGCGGTGGAGCAGGGGCACTCGCTTTCGACCGAGATCAAGGTGCTGGTGCTGCATGGGCTGCTGCACCTGGCGGGCTATGACCATGAGGCGGACGAGGGGCAGATGGCGCGGCGGGAACGCGTATTGCGGGCGAAGCTGAAGCTGCCGCAAGGGCTGATTGAGCGGGCGGCGGGCGCACAACCAGCCGCATTGGCACGGGCCTTGAAAGGGCATGGCTTCAGCCGTGCCGCAAAGGAAGCGGCTTCAGCCGCCGAGGGAATGCAGGCGGAAAGCAAGAAACTCCCTCAGGGGCTAAAGCCCAAAACTTCTATTGGCTCGCAATCGGCCCGACTGAAGTCGGGCCCTTTCAAAACTGGGGCCGACGCCAAAGAATCCGCAAAGGCCAAGAGCACCGCCAAGGCGAAGCGCCCATGAGCGCGCTGGCCATTTCCATGGTTCTGTTGCTGGCGGCGGTGGAGACGCTGGCCTCTTACATGAGCCGCGTCTATGCCGAGTTCGGCAAGATTCTGGCGCGCGAAATCGAGGAAAATCTTGACGCGTGGGAAGAGCTGATTGAGCCGCAACTGGGACTGACGCGCGAGCACGCGGCCATCTGCGCGGCGGTGTTGCAGCAATTCGCGCTAGGGATTATTGCGCTGGAGTTTGGCGCGGTGCTGTTCGACCGCGGACCGCACATGGGCAGGCCGACTTACGCCGAGATTGCGCAGGCGGTGCTGGTGGTGGTCATGGTTGTTATCTTCTGCAACCAGCTGGTGCCGTCGCTCTTGTTCAATCGCACGCGCGGGCGGTGGGTGGGCAGGCTGGTGTGGCCCATCCGGCTGCTGCTGTGGATCACGACGCCGATCACCGTGTTTGTGCGCTTCTTCTTTTCTGTGGCTTCGCTGGCCGAGGAGCCGGTGAGCGAAGAGGAAGAGACTGCCGTGGACGTGGAAGCGTTGCTCGAAGCCGGTGAGGAAGAGGGCATCCTGGAAGAGAGCGACCGCGACCTGGTGCGCTCGGCGGTGGAGTTTGGCGACAAGCTGGTGCGCGAGGTGATGACGCCGCGGCCGCAGGTGTTCGCCGTGCCGGGCGCGATTACGCTGGAGAAGTTTCTCGACCTGCTGCGGGAGCATAACTTCTCGCGCGTGCCGGTTTACGCGGGCTCGCTGGACAACGTGACGGGCATTGCCTTCGCGCACGATCTGTTGCAGATTACCGATGAGGAGGCGCGCACACGTACGGTGGACAGCGTTGCGCACGAGGCGGCGTTTGTGCCCGAGACCAAGCGCGGTTACGAGCTGCTGCGCGAGATGCAGCGCGAGAAGCAGCACATGCGCGTGGTGATCGATGAATACGGCGGGGTGTCCGGGCTGGTGACGATCGAGGATCTGCTCGAAGAGATTGTGGGCAACATTCGCGATGAGCACGAGGTTGAGGTTGCCATCGAAGAGCCGCAGCAGGAGCCGAGCGGCGCGTGGCTGCTGCCGGGGAGTTTTCCCGTGGACCAGCTGACGACTTTGTTCGGAGAAGCGGTTGATCCGGGCGACGCTTACGAGGCCACGACGCTGGGCGGCCTGGTGAGCGAGATTGCAGGGCGCATCCCGCTGGCCGGCGAGGTGGTTCTGCTGGAGCCGATGGGGCTGCGCATCGAGGTTGTGGCGTCGACGGACCGGCGCGTGGAGCGGCTGCGGGTGTTTCCGCCACCTGCGGTGGGGCAGACGCTCCTTGCGTCGCATTA
>Ga0302314_10020421_pt1 | contig 10957 bp, 5 predicted proteins | sample III_Palsa_N2_3_FD_200533 | JGI IMG/M metagenome (GOLD analysis project Ga0302314, IMG submission 200533) | Peat permafrost microbial communities from Stordalen Mire near Abisko, Sweden - III_Palsa_N2_3 | ecosystem: Environmental > Terrestrial > Soil > Palsa > Peat permafrost | place: Sweden... | reverse complement strand
GCTGCGCCCGAGGGGACGATGGCTCGACCACCGCCGGACGGACTGAACCGCCGAAGCCTGTTCACCCTTGGCGGCGCGCTGGTGGCCGCCGGCGCCGCGGGGCCGGCCCTGCCGGCCGAGGATCCCCCGACAGGCGAGCACACCGCCTACGTGACGGCGGTGGAAGGCACCAACATCGCGCCGGTCGCTTCGCCGGACGGCCGCCACGTCGCCTTCGATCTCTATGGGGTGCTGTGGATCATCCCGATCGAGGGTGGGCCGGCGCGGCGGCTGACCGGGGACCTGTTCGAGATCACCCAGCCGGACTGGTTCCCGGACGGCGCCGGCCTGGTGTTCCAGTCCTATCGGGACGGGAACTTCCATCTTTGGTCGATCCGCGCCGACGGGAGCGGCCTGCGCCAGCTGACCAGCGGCCCGTTCGACGACCGTGAGCCGCGGGTCGCGCCCGACGGCAAGCGCATCGCCTTCTCCTCCGACCGGGGCGGGCGATACGGCATTTGCGCGCTCGATCTGGCGTCGGGCGCGATCACCTCCGTGGATGCGGGCCCCGGCGAGGTCTGCGAGCCGGCCTGGTCGCCGGACGCGGGGTCGCTGGCCGTGGCGATCGACAAGCTGCGCATCGCCGTCGTCCCGCTGGCTGGCGGGGCCCCGCGAACGCTCGCCCAGATCGCGGCCGGGCCGGCGGGGGGCAGCGCCAGTTCGGTGGCCAGTCCGGCGTTCACGCCGGACGGGCAGACGGTGCTCTACACCGCCATCGAGAACGGGCGCGCGGAGGTCCGGTCCAGCGCTGGCGCGGTGGTGGTGGCGGGCGAGGACGTGTTTCCGTTCCGGGTCAGCTGGCTGCCGTCGGGCGAGTTCCTCTACGCCGCCGACGGCCACATCCGGCGGCGCGCGCCGGGCGGCCGACCGGCCCGGGCGATCGCGTTCAGCGTCGTCGCGCCGGTGGTCAGGCCGCGCTATCGCAAGAAGAGTCGTGACTTCGAGTCCGGCGCACCGCGGCCGGTGGTCGGCGTAGGCGCGCCGGCCCTGTCCCCCGACGGCCGCAGCATCGCCTTCCGCGCCCTGAACGACATCTACCTGCTGCGGATCGGCGAGCGAGCCCGACCGCTGATCCAGGACCGGTTCCACAAGCTCGACCCGGCCTGGTCGCCGGATGGGCGCCAGCTCGCCTTCGCCACCGACCGCGGCGGCAAGCTCGACCTGTGGGTCAAGGACCTCGCCAGCGGCGCCGAGCGCCAGCTGACCACCGGCTTTGCGGGCGCCGCGGTCTCGCCGGCCTGGTCGCCGGACGGGCGCCAGATCGCCTTCCTCAGCCAGAACGGCGGTCTGCACGTCGCCGACGCGGCGAGCGGCGAGGCGCGGCGCGTCTACGACGATCTCTGGGAGCCGGGGAAGCCGAGCTGGAGCCCCGACGGCAAGACCATCGTCATGGCCGCGTTCAAGCCCTACTCGGCGCGCTACCGCGAGGGCCTCAGCGAGATCCTGGCCGTCGATGTCGCCTCGGGTGTGGGCCGCTACGCCCCCGTTTGGCCGAACAAGTCGCTGGGCACGCGCGGCGACGACGGGCCGGTGTGGTCGCCGGACGGTTCGCGCCTGGCGTTCGCCTTCGCCAGCCGCCTGTGGACCGCGCCAGTGGACGCCGCGGGCGCGCTGACCGCGGCGCCGACGCCGCTCAACGACGAGGTGACCGACGCGCCTACGTGGAGCGGTGACTCCTCTCATATCCTCTATCTGTCGGCCGGCGGGCTGCGGCTGATCCCGAGCGCGGGCGGGACGCCGCGAACGATCGAGCACGGGCTGACCTGGGCTGCGGCGCGGCCGGCGGGACGCCTGGTGATCGAGGCCGGCCGGCTCTGGGACGGGCAAGGGCCGACCTACGCCCGTGACGCCGAGATCGTCGTCGATGGCGCCCGCGTCAGCGCCGTGGTCCCGCGCGGGTCCGGTCCCACCGACGCCAACGCCCGCCGCATCGACGCTTCGGGCGCCACCGTGATCCCGGGCCTGGTGGACATGCACACCCACCGGCAGATGCAGGGCTACGCCTATGGCGGCCGCGAAGGTCGGCTGTGGCTGGCGCTGGGGGTGACCACCACCCGCTCGCCCGGCGGTCCGGCCTACCACACCGTCGAGGACCAGGAGGCGATCCAGTCCGGCGCGCGGCTGGGCCCGCGCTACTTCGCCACCGGAGAGGCCATCGACGGCTCGCGCATCTACTACAACTTCATGCGGCCGGTGACCGAGCCCGGCCAGATGGCGCTGGAGCTGCAGCGCGCCGGGGCGCTGTCGTACGACCTGATCAAGACCTACGTGCGGCTCTCGCCCGAGCGGCAGCAGGAGGTGATCGCCTGGGCCCACGCCCGCGGGTTGCCGGTGACCTCGCACTACCACTACCCGGCCCTGGCCCTCGGCGCCGACGGCATGGAGCACATGGGCGCCACCGCCCGCACCGGCTATTCGCGCACCGTCAGCGCGCTGGGGGCCGTCTACCAGGACGTGACGGCAGCCTTCCTCGCCAGCCGCGCGCCGCGCACCCCGACCCTGTTCCTGGCCCAGGCGCTGCTGGCCGACGACCGCTCGCTGATCGAGGACCGGCGCGTGCGCACCCTCTATCCGCCGTGGGAATACGCCCGGCTGGTAGCACGAGCGAAGCAGCTGGCGGGGCTGGACCGGACCGCGCAGCTGGAGGCCCTGGCGCGGCAGGTGGCCGGGATCCGCGACACCATCCGGGCCGGCGGCCGGATCGTCACCGGCACCGATTCACCGATCGATTTCAACGTCGTCAGCCTGCACATGAACCTGCGCGCCATGGTCCGCTTCGGCCTGACGCCCTACGAGGCGCTGGTCACCGCGACGCGCGCGTCCGGCGAGTTCCTCGAGCAGCCGCTGGGCGTCGTGCGCGCCGGCGCCTTCGCCGATCTGGCGATCGTCGATGGCGATCCGCTGGCGCGCATCGAGGACGCCGCCAATGTGCGGATGGTGATCAAGGACGGTCAGCCGCACACGGTCGACGAGCTGCTCGGCCCCTATCCCACCCAGCCGTTGGAGGCCGCGCTCGGCGGCGCGGGCCGGTTCGTCTGCGAGACCGAGCCGCAGTTCTGGTGGCATCACCCCGACTGGCTGGAGCGGGCCCGCGCCACCTGCTGCGACGGCGCCTGCGGGGTTTGATGTCGCCCGTCGCAAAGCCGTCAACCCGTCGAGCATAAGGCGAGTCGGGGCGCCGACATGACGAAACACGGGCGGCGACGCCTCCCGCAGCTGGCCGCTGGCCCAGTTGCTCAGTGGGGGGACGATTCCTGCCCGTGCGCGGCGTCATTCACAACATCTTACAGAAAACGTCGTCGTTCTGTCATGTGGCCCCTTTAGGCATCGGGTTCTCCGTGCGATTGCGGAACGCATGCGGCGGAGGAGGGGGCTCACCATGTCTGCAAAGCGGTTCAATCTGCGCGCGCTGCTTTTCGCCGCCACGGCGGCCAGCGCGCTCTCGGCCTATGGGGTCTGCGCGGCCGACACCACGGACGCCACGGCGACGGCCGCGGACGCTTCGGCGCCCGGGGTCGGCGATGTCATCGTCACGGCGGAGCGGCGCGAGGAAAGCATCCAGAACGTTCCGGCGACCATCCAGGCGTTCACTGGCCAAGTGCTGGCCCAGCAGAACATCACCACCCTCGATGACCTGATCAAGTACACCCCGAACGTGACCTACGGGAACAACGGTCCCGGCCAGGGCGTGATCTTCATGCGCGGCCTCAGCGCCGGCCTGCAGGGCAACCAGTCCAGCGCCACCATCGCCACCTTCCCCAACGTGGCGCTCTACCTCGACGACCAGTCGATGCAGTTCCCGGGGCGCAACGTCGACGTCTATGCGGTGGACCTGGAGCGGGTCGAAGTGCTCGAGGGCCCGCAGGGCACCCTGTTCGGCGGCGGCGCCGAAGCGGGCGCCATCCGCTACATCACCAACAAGCCCAACGTCTCAGCGTTCTCGGGAAGCGCGGAGGGCAGCGCCGGCATCACTGAAGGCGGCGACCCGAACTACGCCTTCAACGCGGTGCTCAACATCCCGCTGGTCCAGGACAAGCTGGCGTTCCGGGTGGTGCTCTACGACGATCACCACGGGGGCTACATCGACAACGTGCCCAGCACCTTCACCCGGTCGAACAACGACCTCGGCAACGTCTATTTCAACATCATGCCGGTGGGCGGCGTCTGCCCCAACGGCCTGCCGGGCGGCGGCCCGCACGACCTCTGCGCGTTGCCGAACCAGCCGGTGGGCAACAACCTGTCGCTGGCCCGCAACGCCTACAACCCGGTGACCTACGAAGGCGCCCGGTTCTCGGCGCTCTACGACATCAACGACGACTGGAACGTGCTGATCAGCGAGGCCTTCCAGAGCCTGGACGCCGAAGGGATGTCCACGACCTATCCCGTCGGCTCCGACTTCCAGACGCTGCAGCCGCTGCAGGTGACGTCGTTCGCGCCGTCCTACGACCGCGACAGCTACTCGAACACGGCCTGGACGGTGAACGGCAAGCTCGGGCCGCTGAAGGCGATCTACACCGGCAGCTACCTGCTGCGGCACATCTCCCAGCAGATGGACTACTCGAACTATTCGCGCTCGGTCGGCGGCATGTACTACGAGTGCACCGGCCCCGGCACCGGCTTCGGCCCCACGGTGGCGCCGCAATGCTTCTCGCCGGTGACCAGCTGGATGGACACCGTCCGCAACACCCACCTCAGCAACGAATTCCGCCTGAGCACGCCCGACGACTGGCGCCTGCGCGCCATCGGCGGCGTCTACCAGGAAAACTTCCGCATCTACGACGACATGAACTTCAACTACAAAACCATCCCGGCCTGCGACCCGGCCCAGCTGGCCGCCGCCCTGGCCGGCGGGACGCCCTGCATCGCCGACGTGACCACCGCCCCCGGCTCGACCGCCAACTTCCCCGGCTTGCGCGGCGACACCACCGCCTTCGGCGAGGACACCCAGCGCGGCTACGACCAGCTGGCGTTCTTCGGCTCGGTGGATTTCGACATCATCCCCAAGGTGCTGACGGTGACGGCCGGGACCCGCTGGTATCAGTACAAGGAATTCGAGGTCGGCTCGCAGTACGAGACCGGCACCGAGTGCCTGGACGTGCCGAACGGTGACTGCGGCCCCGGCAGCTTCGTCAACATCAACTCGCACAACGATCACGTCACCTATTCCGGCTTCAAGAGCCGCTTCAACGTGACCTGGCACGTGACCTCCGACGTACTGACCTACTTCACCTATTCGGAAGGCTTCCGGCCCGGCGGGTTCAACCGCTCGGTCAGCGGCGTCGCCGACATCGCGGCCGGCCAGCCGCAGTTCGAGAAGCCCAACGGCTACGCCCCCGACTCGCTCACCAACTTCGAGGTGGGCTTGAAGAGCGAGCTGCTCGACCACCGGCTGCTGGTGAATGTGTCCGCCTACTACATGGAATGGGACGATGTTCAGCTGCTGTTCTTCAACCCGACCGAGCTCGGCAACACGACCTTCGGCGTCAACGGCCCGAACTACGACGTCAAAGGCGCCGAACTGCAGGTCGTCGCCAGGGTGACCGACCAGCTGAGCATCAACGGCTCGGCCACCTACAACGACGACACCCAGGCCAACTCGCCCTGCCTGACGGACAACATCGCCGGCACCGCGGCGTTCGGCCACTGCATCACGGAAGTGCTCGAGAAGGGCGTCGGACTGGTGCCGTTCCAAAACCCGTTCGGCGCGGTCGGCTCGACGCCGGCCTTCTCGCCGAAGTTCCAGGGCGAGCTGCGGGCGCGCTACGACTGGATGATCGGGGACTACAAGGCCTTCGCCCAGGCCGGCGTCAGCTACACTGGCAGCATGTTCAACCAGCCGGCCACCTACACCTCCGGCGTGGGCGTCCTGATCCCCAACACGACGCTGCTGCGCTACGAGATGCCGTCCTACGCCACCCTCGATGCGGCGGTCGGCATCGCCAAGGACAACTGGTACGTCGGGCTCTACGGCGAGAACCTTACCGACTCCCACGCCAGCATGTTCACCTCCTCGACCCAGTTCATCGAATCGGAAGTGCCGATCCGGCCGCTCGTCATCACACTGAAGATCGGCGGCCATTTCTGAGGTAGTTTGCCTGGGCGGGCGTCACCCCCCGTCCAGGACCCGCCGAGTTCCATGCCAGCGACCGCCGTCCTCGCAGCCCCGTCACCGGTCGAATCGGAAGTCGCCCGGCTTCGAAAGCTGCAAAGGGACGCACGCCACGGCGAGGCGTTGCAAGGCGCCCGCGATCTGCTCGGCGAGCTGCCGGAGAACCGCGACCTCCTGCTGATCGAGGTCATCGCTCTGCGCTACCTGCTGCGCATCCCCGAGGCGCTCGAGGCCCTGGAGCGGCTGGAGCGCCTGCAGCCGCGCTTCAGTCGCCTGCACGAGGAGCGCGGCCTGTGCTTCGTGGCGCAGAAGGACGCGCCGCGGGCGATCGATGCGCTGCTGCGCGCGGTGAACCTCAATCCGGCGCTGCCGACCAGCTGGCGCCTGCTGGAGGGGCTCTACCGGCTGACCCGCGAGCCTGAGAACGCCGCCACCGCGGCGGCCCATGTCGCCACGCTGGCGGGTCTGCCGCCGGAGGTGGTGACCGCGACCTCGCTATTCTCCGACGGCGACCTCGCGCCGGCCGAGGAGATCGTCCGCGCCTATCTGCTGCGTCACGGCGACCATCCCGAGGCGATGCGGCTGCTGGCCCGGATCGGGATGGCGCGCGACGTGCTCGACGACGCCGAGGTGCTGCTGGCCGCGGTGCTGGCGCTCGCGCCCGACTACCAGGCGGCGCGCTACGACTACGCCCAGACCCTGGTGCAGCGGCACAAGTACAAGGAGGCCCGCGGCGAGCTCGAGCGGCTGCTGACGCTGCAGCCCGACAACGCCGACTACCGCACGCTGGCGGCCACCGCCGCCGTGGGCCTCGGAGAGAGCGAGCGGGCGATTGAGATCTACCGCGGCATGATCGCCGACATGCCTGACTACCCGGACCCGCACCTCTGGATCGCCCACGCCCTGAAGACCGTCGGCCGGGTCCCCGAGGCGATTGAGGCCTATCGCGCGGCGGCGGCGGCGAGGCCGAACTTCGGCGACGCCTACTGGAGCCTGGCGAACCTTAAACTGTACCGGTTCGACGGCGAGGAACTGGGCCGCATGCGCGCCGAGGAAGCCTCGCCGGCCACCGGCCTCGTGGACCGCTATCACCTCTGCTTCGCGCTCGGAAAGGCGCTGGAGGACCGGGGCGAGTTCGCCGAGTCCTGGCGCTACTACGAGCGTGGCAACGCCCTGGTGCGCGAACAGAGCCGCTATCGGCCCGAGGTGATCGAAACCAACACGCGCCAGCAGACCCGGGTCTGCACCGCGGACTTCTTCCGGCGCCGCGCCGGCTGGGGCGATCCGGCGCCCGACCCGATCTTCATCCTCGGCCTGCCGCGGTCGGGCTCAACGCTGCTGGAGCAGATCCTGGCGTCGCATTCCCAGGTCGAAGGCACGCAGGAGCTGGCCGACATCCAGCGGATCGTCCTCGACCTGCAGGGCCGCGACCCCGACCTCGACAACCCCCGCTACCCCGCGGTGCTGGCGCAGATGACGCAGGCTGATTTCCGCCAGCTGGGCGAGAAATACCTGGCGGATACGCGGGTCTACAGGAGCGGGCGGCCGTTCTTCATCGACAAGATGCCGAACAACTTCCGCCACATCGGCCTGATCCACCTGATGCTGCCGAACGCCAGGATCATCGACGCCCGGCGCGAGCCGATGGCCTGCTGCTTCAGCAACCTCAAGCAGCTGTTCGCCCAGGGCCAGGAGTTCACCTACAGCGTGGACGACATCGCTCGCTACTACCGCACCTACCTGGAGCTGATGCGGCATTGGGACGAGGCGCTGCCTGGGCGGGTGCTGCGGGTGTGCCACGAGGACGTGGTGGCCGACCTGGAGGGCAGCGTGCGGCGGATGCTGGATTATTGCGGCCTGGCGTTCGAGCCGGCCTGTCTCGAGTTCCACAAGACCGAACGCAGCGTCCGCACCCCCAGCTCCGAGCAGGTGCGCCAGCCGATCTTCCGCGACGGTCTCGACCAGTGGCGCAACTACGAGCCGTGGCTAGAGCCCCTCGAGGTCGCCCTGGGCGACGCGGCGGATCGCCACCGCAGCTAGAAAGCGCCGCAGGTCCCGCGGCCGGTTATGTCGCGTGCTGCGCCGCCGCGGTCCGCGCCTGCCGCAGCGCCGCCCAGGCCGGCGCGTACTTCAGGGCCTCGTCATACTTCGCCAGCGCATCTTTCCAGCGATGTTCCGCGGCCAGCAGGTCGCCCCAGGCCTTCAAGGGGTCGGCGTAGTGCGGCGCCTTGGCGTTCGCCGTCGAGATGTCGGCCTGCGCGGCCCCGAGGTCGCCGCGGGCCAGCTCCGACAGGCCCCGGTGAAGGTAGATCGTCGGCATGTCCGGCGCGAGCGTCAGCCCCTGGGCCCACACGCGCTGGGCGCCGGCGACGTCGCCCGCATGCTCCAGCGCATCGCCGTGCAGGGCATAGCAGAGCGCCCATTGCCCGCCCGAACTGAACACCGCCTCGGCGTCGCTGGCGCGTCCCGCCAGGGCGTAGGCGATCCCCAGATAGCAGAGGTCGGTCAGGTTCGGCGGCTTGGTGTTCGGGAACGAGAGCCCCAAGGTGCGATAGCTCTCCAGCAGCGGAATCGCGGACGCCGCGTCGCCGCGCGCCAGCGCAGCCTTCGCCTGCAGGAGCGAGCCGCTCAGCTTGGTCTGCGGATCGTCAGGATCGCTGGCTGCGACGTAAAGCGCGGCCTGAGCCGGATCGTGCATCTGGTCGTAGGTGTAGGCCACGTCCAAGCCCGCGAGCCCCGCAGAGGCCCCGGCGCCGCTGTTGTTCTTCGCGTCGGCCAGGGTGGCCCTGAGCAACAACGGCATGTCGAATGTGTCGCCGGCCGGCCCGGCCAGAAATCGTGGTTCAGGCCGCCTGTCCGTCGGCGCCGCTGCGGCGTCGCGCAAATAGGCCTGGGCGTCGACCCAGCTCTTCTCCTCAACCGTATCGTCGGCCGCCTCGGCGCTGAGCAGGTTTCCACGGCCCTTCCACCACTCGGTCGAGTAGGGAGGCGAAAGCATGATGACCATCCGGAACTTCTCCGCGGCGGGCCCGAACATGTTGAGATCCTGGTATGAGATCCCCCAGACGTTGGCCAGATTGGCCCGGTCCGGATCGGTGGTCGCCCGGGCGAAGGCGCCCGGGATGAAGGCGAGCGCGTCGGCGTCGCGCCGGACGTTCTGCAGATAGAGCGCATAGCGCCAGGGTTGCGAGCGGGCGTAGATGTATTCGGCCGCCTGGTCGGTCAACTGGTCGAGTTCGTCGGACGACCCGTCGAAGGTCTTGGCCGGCACGCCGTCTCCCCGCACGGTCAGCGCCAGGCCTCCCGTCGGCGTCTGGATGAGGTCGCCGCCGATATGCACATCGTGCCCGAACCGGGCCCGCAGCAGCTGGTCGATCTCGCCGATGGAGATGCCGGTCCCCGGCGCCTCGATCTTGATCTCCGATGACCAGGCGCCCTGCGAGTTCAGCCCCTTGCTCGGTCCGCGAGTCGCGTCCTGGAGTTTCTGCAACTGGTCCAGGACCTCCGAGGCGACGACCTTGCCCGAGACGCCGCTGCCGGCGAGCACGGGCGGCGCATCGAAAGCGTCGACGACGACCGAGCGCGAGCTGTAGGCGTCGCCTAGCAGGATCAGGAAGCCGAGACCGAGCACGGCGGCGGCCAGGATGCCGAACACTTCCAGCACGTTCCGCATCCGGTCGGCGAAGCGTTTGCGCTTGGCCGCATCGGTCGCGAGCCGGTTGTCTTCCTCGAAATGCTCGATTTGAAGGTCGATCAGGCGCGCCTGCCGATCCAGATAATCGCCGACCTTGCGCGCCAAGGCCGGATCGTGGCGCGCCTCGTCCACGGCGATGGCGGCGGCGAAGCCGTCGGCGGCCGCGGCGCCCTCGGACTCGCCCGCCTCGCCCTCGCTCTCGCGAGGGCCTTCGACCTCTGCCATTCCCCGCCTCTACGACCAGCTGGGCCAGACTACTTTGTCCGCAGCCGTCTGACTATTTCCGTAGAGGCCCAATACCGCGAGCACCCATCGCCACGGCCCTGTGCGCGGTCTAGAGTCCCAATCGGTGGAGCCGTTGGGCATGGCCTCGTCATCAAAGATGGCGGACCTGACCGCCCGAGTACGGGTGCGACGATGGACGGCGATGCGATCTGGGCCTGGTTTGCGATGGGAGTCTGCCCGGGCATCGTCACCGGCTACGCGTTCCCGGACCTGCGCTTCCCCAAAATCGTCAATATCGCCATCGATGTCGTCACCGGATTAGTGGGTGCGATCGCCGCCGGCTGGCTGGGGGACAAACTCGGCCTGGTCATCGGCCCCGGCGTGGTGACTGAGTTCGTTACTTCAATCGTCGGCGCGGTGCTTTTCGTCGGTGTGGAACGGATGATCCGGCGGGCGCTCTAGCCCTGCCGCCATGCCTTCCAGGCGGCGGATGCCTCAGACCGGTATCTCCCCCCGGCGCCACACCGAGTTGGCGCTCGGCGCGGCCGCGGAAGTAGATCGCCGCGAACAGCGTCAGCGCGGCGCCCACGAGGCTGGTGGCGTAGCGCTCAAGATGAAGAACTGCAGCCAGTCGAGCTTGAAGCCGCCGTGACGGTTGCGGGGCGGCCACCGGTCGGACTGTCATGTGCGTATGATGTGCTAGACAAGGATTCCATCCCCCCGGAGCGCCATGTCCACCAGCCGCAGGTTCGATCTGGCCGTGATCGGCGCGGGGATCGTCGGGCTGAGCAGCGCCCTGGCGGCGGCGCGGCGCGGCAAGCGGGTCGTGGTGATCGAGCGCGACGCCCAGGCCAACGGCGCCTCGGTGCGCAACTTCGGCTTCATCACCG
>Ga0302314_10020418_pt1 | contig 10958 bp, 4 predicted proteins | sample III_Palsa_N2_3_FD_200533 | JGI IMG/M metagenome (GOLD analysis project Ga0302314, IMG submission 200533) | Peat permafrost microbial communities from Stordalen Mire near Abisko, Sweden - III_Palsa_N2_3 | ecosystem: Environmental > Terrestrial > Soil > Palsa > Peat permafrost | place: Sweden... | reverse complement strand
ATTGTTCCGGCGGCCAAGCTCTCCGAGTTTGCGGTTCAGGCGGTTAAGGATCCCGCCGGTCCGCTGGCTGCCAACGGGGGTTTCAAGGTCGTGCCATCTGGTAGTCGCGCGTTCTACTGCCTCTCCGTTGGCGCATTGGCACGGAACGGGGCGCCAGCATTTCCGGCAGGATTCGACTACTGCGCCAGTGGTGCAGCAGGATCGGCATCGCTCACCTCCAGGAGTTCTGGCCAGGGTGCGTACCTGCCGATCAGGGCCGGGAAGGTCACGTTGTTGTCGGTCCTCACACCCGTCTACCGAGATGGGATGACGCCTGGGACCGTGGCCGGGCGCCGCCAGGCATTCCTGGGTTGGGTCGGGATGTCGCTGACGCCGGAGCTGATCCTGGCGCGGGCCCTTCAGGGCCACCCCAATACAGCCTTGATGTTCCGTTACCACTCTGGCCCTTGGAACGCGGCGTTCCGCAGCGGCAAGGTTCCGCCCGGCGCTCGATCCACGACAGTCGCGCTACACAACGGATGGACGGTCGAGACGTTCGCCGTCGTGGCGGGTGGCGGGGTATTCGCCAGTGCCACTGCATTGGCATTGTTGCTGGCGGGGATCGTGCTGAGCGTGCTGCTAGCCGTCTTGGTCTTCGTGCTCGGAACCGGTCGCGTCCGCGCCTTGCGACTGGTGGGTCAGCGAACTGGCGAGCTGCGACATCAGGCGCTGCATGACGGGTTGACGGGCTTGGCGAACCGAGTGCTGATCACCGATCGGATAGAGCAGCTTCTGGCCCGGAACCGCCGCGCGGGCACGGAAGGCGCGGCGCTGTTCATCGATCTGGACGAATTCAAGAACGTCAACGACACCCTCGGCCACGACGCTGGCGACCAGCTGCTCGTGGCAGTCGCCGCCCGGCTGAGAAGCACGCTGCGTGATGCCGACACGATCGGTCGAATGGGCGGCGACGAGTTCGTCGTGCTGATCGATGGCGGCGACCTCAGCGTCGCACCGTATCTGGTCGCGGAACGACTGCTTGCTGTGATGCGGCAACCATTCGAACTCAACGACGCACGAACGCCGCTGACAGTCAACACCAGCATCGGGATCGCGATCGGTGACCGAGTCACCGCGGGCGAGCTGCTCCGTGACGCGGATGTCGCGCTCTACGAAGCCAAAGCCCGTGGCAAGAACCGGTACCAGATCTTCCACCCGGAAATGCAAACCACGATCAGTCACCGCACGGAACTGGAGTTTGATCTCCGCTCGGCTTTGACCGAGGGACAGTTCTTTCTCGTCTACCAACCGATCTACAACCTGGCAGATCTCACGGTCGTCGGCGTTGAGGCACTGTTGCGTTGGCAGCATCCCACGCGCGGGCTAATGCGGCCCGACGCGTTCATCCCCATACTCGAGCAGACCGGGCAGATCAGAGAGGTTGGCCGCTGGGTCCTGAACGAGGCGTGCGAGCAGATGGCCGCCTGGCGCTCCCGCGGCGACACCCTCGACCTCTCGGTGAACGTCTCCGGCGTCCAGCTCGATACCGCAGCAATCGTTGGCCATATCCGCGACGCTCTCACTAACAGCGGCCTTGATGCGGGCGCACTAATCATCGAAGTGACCGAAACAGCACTGATGCGCGATGCCGAACTGGCCGCAAGGCAGCTCCACGCCATCAAGGCACTCGGCGTGAGGATCGCGGTCGATGACTTCGGAACCGGTTACTCAAGCCTCGCCTACCTCCAACAGTTCCCCGTCGACTCGCTCAAGATCGACCGCATGTTCACGAATGCGATCGCCACCTCACCAGAGTCCAGGGCGCTCATCGGGACGCTCGTCCAACTCGGTAAGGACCTCGGCCTCACAACCCTCGCCGAAGGCGTTGAAACCCCGAGCCAACTGGATCATCTCCGAAGCGACGACGTCAACGAGATCCAGGGCTTCCTCCTCTCCCAACCGCTCGACGCCCAGACACTCGAAACGGAAATTCTCGCTCCGACCCGCCCAACGACACACGCTAACGACTGAGCTGGCACCCAGCGCTCCGTCCATCTCGGCCAGCGAAGCGTTGGCAGCCAGTCGCCTACGGTGTCTGCCCTTGGCTACGAGCCCGCGCAGTCTGAAGTTCGGGTTCAGGGAACCTCTCATTCTTTGTCAGCCTTGTTTTGAGCGGCTGCGACAACGGAAGGCGCAAGGGGTCACCGTCGTCGCAGGCCTGGACGAGGTGGTCCACGAGCTGGGCGAGCATGGGTTTGGCGAAGTAGTAGCCCTGGCACTGCTCAGAACCCAGACGGCTCAGTTCCTGGTGTTGCTGGGCTGTCTCGACGCCTTCGGCAACGACGGTCATCCCGAGGCCGTGCGCCAGTCCAATGATCGCAGTCACGATCTCACAGCTACTCGGCTCATCGACGAACTTGGCTATGAAGCTGTGATCAACCTTGATGACGTCGATCGGCATGGCACTGAGATAACCCAGCGACGAGTATCCCGTCCCGAAGTCATCAAGGGCCAGCTTGACTCCGAGTTCCTTGAGTTCGTCAAGCACGATCAGAGCGCGGTGCTCGTCCTGTACGAATACCCCTTCGGTTACTTCGAGCGTGAGCAGCGACGGGTCAGTTGAAGTATTCGTCAAAGCGGTCGAGACCGCTCGCGCTAAGCCGGCGGCCATCAACTGCTGAACGGAAATGTTGACCCAGATCTCGATCGCGGCCGTTGAATGTTGCTGCCACTGCTGGCGGTCGGCGCATGCCTGCTCTAACACCCAGCGGCCCAGGTCGACGATGAACCCCGACTGCTCGGCAAACGGGATGAACACCGTCGGCGAGATCGGCCCGCGGGACGGATGCGTCCAGCGCAGCAGGGCCTCGACTCCGGTGATGCGGCCATCCGAGGTCTCGACGATCGGCTGATAATCGAGGTGTAGCTCGTTCCTGCCGATCGCGCCTGGCAAACCACGAGCCAGGCCGGCCTGGTGTCCGGCGAGATGCAACTGCCGTAGGTCGAGAACGTCATGACTGTCGACGCGGTCTCGCTTACGTTGGTACATCGCGAGATCGGCGTCCAGCAGCAGTCCCTCCGGAGACTCGGCCCCTTCCCCGGTGAACGCGATACCGATGCTGGCACTCGATGTCACCTCAATGCCGGACAGGTCAAAGGGGCGCGAAAGCTCAGCGTCCAAGCGGACAGCGAGCGAATCAATCGCGGACCGCTCGGCGATGTCTTCACAGAGGATCACGAATTCATCACCGGAGAGACGCGCGACGGTGTCTCCCGGTCGCAACAGCCGGGTCAGCCGTTCAGCAACAGCGACCAGTAGTTCGTCACCGACCTGGTGGCCGTGCGTGTCGTTGACCTCTTTGAACCGGTCCAGGTCTACGAACAGGACCGCAGAGATTCGCTTCGAGCGGCGACTGCTGCGAAACGCATGCTGAATCAGCTGCAATAACAACACCCGGTTCGGCAGGCCGGTAAGCGAATCATGCAGCGCTGCCTCGCGAGACTGTTCAGAGGAGTTGACAAGGTCAGCACGCGCCTGAGCATTGATCAAATAAGCCGCAGCAACATCGGCGAGCGTCTGGGCCGCGATCATCGACTCTGGCGTCAGAGGACCGGTGGTGTCGCGGTATAAGTCGAGCGCGCCGAGCTGGAGATCACCGTGACGGAGCGGAAACGTGAATACGGCCATCAATCCGGCCTCCAGCGCCCGCGGCGCGAACATTGGAAACCGATCCTCAAGACGCAGATCCGGTACCGAAATCGCCTCACCGGTGCTATACGCCTCCAAACACGGACCCTCACCGAGCTCGGTCTGCAACCTCTCATACCGCAACGCCGATCGATTCGACGCAGCGACATATCGCGGCTCCAAGCCCGTGGTGATCAGCGTTACCCCGGCGGCCGTGATTGGCATCACGTCAACTATCCGGCTGACGAGGTGATCCAAGATTCCCTGAATCGGGAAGTCAGTCACCATCGTCCGAGCGAACTCGCTCAGCACATCTGCCAACTCCTCCTTAACCACCGTCCCCCCTCACGATCCCAGCGCATAGGGTCGCCAGTGCGTCGCGACGATCTGAGGCACGCGAAAAGCGCTTAGAGCCATCTGCAGCGGTCCGGTCCTTCGCTACGTGTTCCATGTCGCTCCTGTCTCAGGATGTCTGCGGCACGACCGTTCGGGTCGGCGCCTTGCTCGGCCGGAGGCTAGAGCCGCAACTACGGAGCCCGTCGAGGGCCAGGACGAAGCTAAACACATTATACAAGGCGCTTGCGCATTAATCCGTGGTAAAAGGGCTTCCCCTCTTTGGCGGACGTAGTTTGCCGTTAGCTTTCCCGGCTTCCTCTGTTTAGCGGAGTGACTTTGATGGTGAGCTGATCTATACCGGTGGAGTCCGGTGTCATTCCGGACTGACATCAGGGCAAGCATTGCCAGATAAACGGCACCCCCGTCGCGAGGCGGGTCCGCAAAGCCATGGAACTCAAGTGAGTTCGCCGGGCTGCCATAAGGCGACGTTTTGGTGGGGAGGCTGCTCGTTGCCCAAGGAAGGGACCAGCAATGTCTGTCCACCGTCATCACAGCCATCTCACTCGTCGTGTTGCTTTAAGGCTCTCCGCGCTGCTGGGCGGGCTACTGCTGTGTGCAGTTGCGTCCGCGCCGTCGGCGTTCGCCGCTTCCACGCCGCCGGTCAACCTCGGCCAGGCGGCGGGGTACGCGGTCATCAGCGGAGCGTCGGTGGCCAACCTCGACGACTCGACAGTCCGCGGCGACATAGGCGCGCCCACGCAGCCCTCAGGGTTTCCGCCCGGCGTGCTCGTCGGCACCATGCAGGTCGGCTCCGCTGACGCCGCGGCCTACAGCGACATGCTCGCGGCTTACACCACAGTCCAGTCCCTGAGCGGAGGGACTCCGCTTCCGGTGTTAACCGGCGCGACCTTGACCCCCGGCCTGTACACGTCCGCGGCAGCGGTCGCCGTGCCCGCATCGGCCATCGTGACCCTTAACGGCGGCGGAGACCCGAACGCCGTATTCGTCATCCAGGTAAACGGAGCGTTGTCGCTCGCAGCTGGAGCGCAGATCAACCTCACGGGCGACGCACAGGCCTCAAACGTTTTCTGGCAGGTCAACGGCGCGTTCTCGGCTGGCGCGAATGCCCAATTCACCGGGACGGTGATAGCGAGCACGACGGGCACCATCGGCGCGGGCGCCCTGGTCAACGGCCGAGTGCTCGCCGAAACCGCCGTCACGATGGACGACGATCAGTTTTACAGCGCCCCGCCGACGCTCACGCTTACCGGCGGCGCCGCAGTGGATATCAACAATTCCAGTCCGACGATTAGCGGGATTACCAATGTCGGCGCGTCCGGCACGGTCACCGTGACCGTGGCTGGTCAGACGCTGACCGCGACCCCTTCGGCGTTGGACGGCAGCTGGTCGGTAACCCCGACCCTATTGGCCGACGGCACCTACCCGGTCCAGGCCTCGACCGTCGATGGCGCGGGAAACGTCGGCAGCGCAACCCAGGAGCTGACCATTGACACCATCCCGCCGCTGATCACCCTCAACGGCGCACCGACGGTGCTGACCAACAATCCGACTGCGACGATTTCCGGGACTACCAACGCCGTGCCCGGAACCCTGGTCACGGTCAACGTAGACGCGCAGACATTGGACGCGGTTGTCAACGGCACGCCCATCGTCGAGAGTGTCGGTGCGCAGACGCTGATCGCGGTGGTTCAGTCCACGGGCACGTGGAATGTCGCCCCGGCGCCCATGGGTGAGGGCGCCCGCACGGTTACCGCCGCCGTGACCGACCCGGCCGGTAACACCAGCACCGCCACCGAAGAGCTGACGGTCAACACCGTCGCGCCGGCGGTGAGCATCACCGGCGGCGCGACCGCGCTCACCGATAATTCCGCGCCGACCATTACGGGGACCACGGGCGCCCCGGTCGGAGCCATCGTGACCGTGACCTTGGCCGACCAGACGCTCACCGGTCCGGTTCAGTCAGACGGATCGTGGTCCGTGACCTCGGCGCACATCGCCGACGGCCCGCACGTTGTCGTCATGACCGTCTCTGATGCTGCGGGCAATCAGGCCAGCGCTACGCAGACGCTGACCGTTGACACAGTCGCGCCGCTCGTCACGATCACCGGCGGAGCCAGCGCCGCCACAACCAGCTTCAGCCCCACGCTCAGCGGCAGCACGAACGCCACACCGGGCAGCACCATCACGGTGACCGTGGCGGGGCAGACCCTTACGGCCCTGGTGCAGCCCGACGGCAGCTGGAACGTCACCGCTTCGGGGGTCGGCGCCGGCGCCTGGCAGGCGATCGTCACGGTAACCAATGCCGCCGGGGACGTCGGCTCAGCCATGCAGACGCTCACCATCACCGCCGGCGCCACCGGCTCAACCGGCGCGACAGGCTCAACCGGCGCGACAGGCAGTGCCGGAGCGACCGGGCCTCCAGGCAGCGCCGGGAGCGCCGGGTCCACAGGCAGCGCCGGAGCGACCGGGCCTGCGGGGAGCGCCGGCGCCACCGGGCCTGCAGGCAGTACTGGGGCGGCCGGGTCCACAGGCAGCACCGGCGCTACCGGTGCTACGGGCGCGAAAGGCCTGTCCCTGCTGTCCTCCAACTTGGTGGTCAAGCACGGCAAGGACTTGCGAGTGCGCGTCGCGCTGAGCAACCCGGCGAAGCTGACGCTCACCGTCATGCGCGGGAACCACGTGGTGGCCACGACGACCAGCGCGCGGCATACGGCCGGTCGCTCCGTCCTGATCTGGAACGGCAAGATCAAGCGGGAACTCGCCCCCCGCGGCGCCTACACGGTTACGGTCCGCGCTGTAACGGCGTCCGGCGCCTCCGCCAGCGTCAAAACCACGTTGCAAATCTCCTGAGCAGCGCGAGGCATCATCACAGCTGGCAGCTCGAGGTTTCCACACCCTGAGCCCGATGTGTTCTAAGTTGACGCCGTGAACCAGATGACGACACTGATTCGTCAGCCTGGCAGCTCGTGCTGTCCCGAGGCACCGGGTCACGCGAACGACGATGCAGTAACCGGTGGTGACGGACGTGCCGAACTTGCTCGGTGAGAGCCACGCCCGATCACATCAGGTGGAGTTCTACGAACGCGAAGCGGTTCTTGTGCAGACCGTCACCGGATTCGTCGGTTCGGCGCTACGCGACGGGGATGCTGTGATCGTGATCGGAACCGCGGCGCACCGCCGCGAGTTTGAGGCGGCGTTCGAGGCGTCGGGGATCGACGTGTCCGCGGCGAACGGCCGCTATCGGGTCCTCGACGCGGCCGAGCTGCTTCAGAAGGTCATCGTCGATGGAACGCCGGACGCCGAAGGCTTCCGCGAAACGATCGGCGCGCTACTTGGGCGGGCGGCCGCCGACGGTCGAGCCGTGCAGATCTTCGGGGAGATGGGCGCGCTTCTCTGGGACGTCGGGGATATCGCGTCGACCATCGCCCTCGAGGATCTCTGGAACGACCTTGGGGTGAGCCACCGATTCGCGAAGATGTGTGCCTATCCGCTGCGCGCCTTCGGGGACGAGGCGAACGCGGCTGCGTTTGAGCGCATTTGCGAGCAGCACTCGACCGTAATCCCGGGCGAAAGCTACCCGCTGGACGGCAGCGCTGACGAGCACCGGCGTGCGGTCGCACGGCTCCAACGGGAGGGCGGTGCGCTGCGCGCCGCGTTGGCGCGGCTGCGCGCGGAGCGGGAGATCATCGACAAGCTCGCTCAGGGCGATGCGCTCAGCGGTCTCGCCAAGAGTCGGACCTCCCATCAGCTCGATACGGCGGAGCATGTGGCGCGTCTGGGTACCTGGGAATGGCTGCCGACCACGGACGCGCAGGTGTGGTCGGACAATCTCTACAGAATCTTTGGGGTTGAGCCTGGCGAGATCACCCCCACTCACGAGTATGTATTGGAGCGCACACACCCGGACGACCGGGAGCGGGTGGCGAAATACGTCGAGTTGAGCCTTCTCATCCCCCAGCCACCGCCGCTCGAGTACCGCATCCGGCAACCGGCGGGTGATGTCCGTTATCTGCGTTCGACGATCACGAACATAGACATTGGGCCGGAAGGCTCAAGACAGATGGTGGGCATCGTTCAGGACGTGAGCGACCAGCACATCGCTGTCCGCGAGATCGCCGCTCATGTCGCTGTCTCCGGGGCGTTGATCGATTGGTACAGCTTCCAAGACGGCGCAACGCACCTGCTCAACGACCTGGGTACCGCTTGCGAGTTCGCCGTTGGAGCGTTGTGGCTTCCGGACGGCGATCGGCTGGCTGCCGAACTGCTGTGGAGCGATTCTGCGTTAGAAGAGATCACCGGCTTCGAGGAGATGACGCTTGCGCTGCGGCTGCCGCGCGGTGCGAGTCTCCCTGGACTGGCCTGGCAATCAAAGCGGCCAGAGACTCTCATCAATGTCGGTGATGAGCGAGGCTTTCGTCGCCATGAGGTCGCGCTGGCCGCGGGTTTGCACGGAGCGGTCGCGTTTCCAGCACTCATAGCCGATGAAGTGCTGGCAGTGCTCGAGTTCTACTCCCGCGACCAAGACCACATTGACCGGCTCAGGCCGACGCTCGCAGCGATCGGATCCGAGCTCGGCGAGTTCTTTTCGCGTCGACGCGGCGATCTCGCGCCTCCCCGGCTGACGCCCCGAGAATTGCAGATCCTGCAACTCGCAGCGTCCGGGAACGCCGCTCCGCAGATAGCCGAGTCGCTGTCCATCAGCGTCTCCACCGTGAAGACCCATATGGACAACATCTATCGCAAGCTCCAGGTGTCGGATCGTGCTGCCGCAGTGGCCAGCGCGATGCGCCTGGGCGTTATCCACTAAGCCACGACGCCCGGGACGAGGTATCTCTCAGGTTTCTCCCAGGTTCGCTCTCGATACTTATCAGCGTGGAAGATCACCCGGAGCTGATGCGTATCTTGGTTGTCGACGATGAGCCGAGCATCGTTGATGTTGTCTCTATGGCCTTGCGTCATCACGGGTTTGACGTCGAGGCGGCCGGAACCGGCAAGGCGGCTCTTGACCAGGTTCGCCGCTGGCGTCCTCATGTGATGGTGCTCGATGTGATGCTGCCCGACATGGACGGATTCGAGGTCGCACGTCGGCTTTCCGCTGAGCATGCTGACGTACCGATCCTGTTCCTGAGCGCGCGCGACGCCACCGCTGACAAGGTGCGAGGCCTTACGGCCGGCGGCGACGACTATGTGACCAAGCCGTTCAGCCTTGAGGAGCTGATCGCACGGCTGCGCAACATCCTCCGGCGGACGGGGGCGCTCCGCGAGTCTTCTGGTCGCCTCGAGTTCGCCGATCTCGAACTCGACGAAGAGACCTTTGAGGTCACCCGCGCTGGCCGCCCGATCGAGCTCACAGCGACCGAGTTTCGGTTACTGCGCTACCTGATGCGCAACCCCCGGCGGGTACTGACCAGAGGGCAGCTGCTCGATCATGTCTGGAGCTACGACTTTGGCGGCGACGCACGGGTGCTGGAGACCTATGTCAGCTACCTGCGAAAGAAGATCGATTCCGCGGGGCCGCCGCTACTGCATACCGTGCGCGGTGTCGGCTACGCGCTGCGCCTCCCGAAGGGCTGAGACCTTGTCGCTGCGCGCGCGCCTGCTGATCGGTCTCGTCGTGCTGGCGGCGGCCGGGCTCGCCGTGGCCGCAACCGTGACCTATGAGGAGCAGCGCTCCTTTCTGATCACGAAGGTCAACCAAGAGGTGGCCGACTCGAGGATCCCCGTGGCGGTCACGCTCGGTCTGATCCATCCGGGCCCGACAAAGTCCGGGTCGGCGACTCCGGGCGCGATCCGCGACCAAGCGCCGTCCACGTTCCAGACCTCCGGTACCTACGGCGTGCTTCGCAACGCCACCGGCAAGGTGATCGAGACCCGCTCGTTTACCTCGTCCGACGAGGCCGCACCATCCCCGCCGGCGCTGCCGGTCAAGTTACCGCTCTCCGGCTTCAAATCGGCACGGCCACGGCTGTTCACAGTCGACTCAAAGGCCAGTTCAGGGCTGCAGTACCGGGTCGCCGCGTTCACGATCTCAGGTGGTCGTGTGCTGGTCATTGCGGTCCCGCTGCGGGATGTCGAACAGACGCTCGAACGGCTGATTCTCGTCGAGGTGCTTGTCGGAGCGGCGGTAATTCTTGCCTTGACGGCGTTGGGATGGATCGTGATCCGGATTGGCCTGCGGCCGCTTGAGCGTATGGGACGCGTCGCCAGCGACATCGCGAACGGAGACCTCACACGCCGGGTCACGCCCGACGATCAGCGAACTGAAGTCGGAAGGCTCGGGGCGTCGCTGAACCAGATGCTCGTACAGATCGAGCAGGCGTTCGCGGATCGCGGCGAGAGCGAGGACCGCTTGCGCCGCTTCCTGTCCGACGCCTCCCACGAATTGCGCACCCCGCTCGCATCCATCCGTGGCTACGCAGAGCTGTTCCGGCTGGGCGCGGCAAGCGAACCCGAGGAGCTGGAGCGAGCCATGTCCCGCATTGAGGCCGAAGCCGCCAGGATGGGGACCCTGGTTGAGAACCTGCTGCTGCTCGCACGACTCGACGAACTTCCCGAGATGAGACTCGTGCCCGTGGATCTTGGTGAGCTTGCCGATCATGCCGTGCGAGATACACGTGCGGTGGCCCCTGAGCGCAATGTCCAACTGATAACGGATGGCGAGCCGAGAGTTCTTGGCGATCCTGAACAGCTGCGCCAGGTTCTGGCCAACCTGACCCGCAACGCGGTGATTCACACCCCGGTCGGAACTCCGATAGAGGTCAGCGCAAAAGTTCAGGGCGACCGAGCTGTCATCGAAGTCCGCGATCACGGACCAGGCTTGCCGATTGACGCGGACAACCGTGTCTTTGATCGCTTCTGGCGCACTGAGCCAGGTCGAGCTCGCGGCCGCGACGGTGCGGGTCTTGGTCTTGCGATCGTCAAGGCGATCGTCCAA
>Ga0302314_10020417_pt1 | contig 10958 bp, 7 predicted proteins | sample III_Palsa_N2_3_FD_200533 | JGI IMG/M metagenome (GOLD analysis project Ga0302314, IMG submission 200533) | Peat permafrost microbial communities from Stordalen Mire near Abisko, Sweden - III_Palsa_N2_3 | ecosystem: Environmental > Terrestrial > Soil > Palsa > Peat permafrost | place: Sweden... | reverse complement strand
GTGTTCATGATCCTGGTGGTCAGCGGGGTGTCGACGCTCATCCACCTGTACTCGATCTCCTACATGCGCTCGGACCGGGGGATCAACCGCTACTTCGCCTACCTGAACTTCTTCGTGTTCTCGATGTTGCTGCTCGTGCTGGCCGCGAACTTCCTGCTGCTGATCGTCGGCTGGGCGTTCGTGGGCGCCGCCTCCTACCTGCTCATCTCCTTCTGGTATCGGCGCAAGACGGCGACCCAGGCCGGGATCAAAGCCTTCGTGATCAATGTCGTGGGCGACGTGGGTCTCGTGCTCGGGACGTTCTTTATTTTCAAGCACACCCACACGCTTGATTTTCTCGGGAGCTTTGCCGCCGCCAGGCACGGAGCCTTCGGCGCGGGCACGAACAACGGCGACCTCGTGGCCGGATGTGTGCTGTTGCTGGTCGGCGCGTTCGCCAAGTCGGCCCAGATCCCGCTGCACACCTGGCTTCCGGACGCGATGGAGGGCCCGACGCCGGTCAGCGCGCTGATCCACGCGGCCACCATGGTCACCGCCGGCGTGTACCTGATCGCCCGCATGCATCCGCTGTTCGAACGGGCGCCGGCCGCCCAGGACGTCGGGGCGGTGATCGGCGTGCTGACCCTGTTCATCGCCGGGACGATCGGCCTGGTGGTCACCGACATCAAGCGGGTCATCGCCTACTCGACCATGTCCCAGATCGGCTACATGATCATGGCGGTCAGCGTGGGGGCGTATTCGGCCGGCCTGTTCCATCTCATGACCCACGCCTTCTTCAAGGCGCTGCTGTTCATGGCCGCGGGCTCGATCATCGGGGCGATGGGCGGCGAGCAGTCGCTGAACAAGATGGGCGGCTTCCGCAAGGCGCTGCCGTTCACCTATGCCTGCTTCATCATCGGCGGCCTGGCGCTGTCGGCGATTCCGCCGTTCTCGGGCTTCTGGTCGAAGGACGACATCCTGCTCATGGTCGGCGAGCGCGGCGGCTGGCACTGGGCGCTGTACGGGCTCGCCTACGTGGGAGCGCTGTTCACCGGCATCTACACGTTCCGGATGATCTTCCGGGCCTTCCACGGCGAGCCGGTGCCGGAGGCGCGCGAGCTCATCGAGCACGGTCACCTCTACCACCCCGAGCACCCGTTCAACCCCAACGACGGCGAGCTCGAGGACACCGACGTGGGGTTCCCGGGGCCCGAGCACGTGATCGCCGAACGCGAGCCGCAGATGAAGATCGCCATGGGTCTGCTGGCCATCGGCGCGATCTTCCTCGGCTTCCTGCAGATCCCCCGGGTCACCTCGGTGATCGACAACTTCCTCGCCCCCAGCTTCACCGACTCGCGTCTGTACAACCTGCATACGCAGACGGCCAACCTCGACGTCGGACTGCTGCTGAGCACGGTCATCGGGCTGCTCGGCATCTTCATCGCCTACATGGTGTGGATCCGCCATCCCGGCAGCTCGGCCAAGTTCCAGGCGCGCTTCGGGGCGATCTACCAGCTGCTCAGCCACAAGTGGTACTTCGACGAGGCCATCGACATCCTCGTGCTGCGCCCGGGCGCCTGGACCGGCCGGTTTGCCCAGCAGACCTTCGAGCGCGTGGTGGTCAACGGCACCATCGTGGATGGCACCACCGGGATCGTGCGCGCCGGGTCGGCCGCGGTGCGCTCGTTGCAGAGCGGGTTCCTGCGCTACTACGTCGCCCTCCTGGTCCTCGGCGCCGCCGGCGTGGCCTTCTACTTCCTGCTGCAGACGTGAGCTGACCATGCCACCGCTTTCCATCCTGTTGTGGATCCCCGCCCTGGCCGGCCTGCTGGCCAGCCTGCTCGCCAACGCCGGCGGCTCGGGCAAGGAGGTCGCCGCGCCGGCGGTGTCGGCGCCAGAGGTGGCCGGCGAGGAGGCCGAGGCGCCCGGCGTGAGCCGTTCGCCGGCCGAGGTGGCGGCCGGCGGGATCGCCTTCATCGGGGCGCTCATCGCGCTCGGCCTGTCGATCGGCTACATCGTCGACTACACGCCCCACACCATCGGCCTGCAGCACGTCACCGACGTGACGTGGATCCGTTCGCTGGGCATCCACTACAAGCTCGGCATCGACGGGCTGAACGTGTTCCTCGTGGGGCTCACCGCGCTGCTGTACGCCGCCGCGATCCTGGCCGCCAACCTGCGCCACTGGGAGCGCCCGCGGCTCTTCTACTTCCTGTTCATGCTGTCCGAGTCGGCGGTGCTCGGCGTGTTCCTGGCCCAGGACCTGGCGCTGTTCTACGCCTTCTTCGACCTCATGCTGATCCCGTTCTTCTTCCTGGTCGGCGCCTGGGGCGGCCCGGGGCGGATCCGGGCGACGATCAAGCTGGTCATCTTCACCCTTGTCGGGTCGCTGCTCATGCTCTCGGCCGTCGTGGCCACCGGGGTGCTGGTGGCTCAGTCCAACGACACCGGCCTGAACTTCGCCCTCTCAGCCCTGCATTCGGTGCCCCTGTCGCAGGGCACACAGGACTGGCTGTTCTTGTTCTTCGGCGCCGCGTTCCTGGTCAAGATGCCCGCCTTCCCGCTGCACGGCTGGATGCCCGACGGCTATCGCGCGATGCCGATCGAGGTGCTGATGGTGTTCTCCGGCGTGCTCAGCAAGGCCGGCGCCTACGGCTTCCTACGTATCGCCCTGCCGCTGTTCCCCCAGGCCGCCGCACACTTCCAGACGCTGTTCCTGCTCATCGCCCTGTTCTCGATCCTCTACGGCTCGGTGATGGCCTTCACGCAGACCGAGGCTCGGCTGATCGGCGGGTATTCCTCGGTGGCTCAGCTGGGCTTCATCACGCTGGGGATCTTCGCGCTCAATCCGCAGGGCACCCAGGGGGCGCTGTTGCAGATGGTCAACCACGGTCTGGTGGTGGCGCCGCTGTTCTTCATCATCCTGCTGCTATCCGAGCGGGCGGGGGGCTCGGAGGACATCCGCGACATGGGCGGGCTGGCCTTCCGGGCCCCGGTGCTCGCCACCTTCTTCCTCATCGTCACCCTGGCCACCCTGGCCATGCCCGGCTCGGGCAACTTCGTGGGCGAGTTCCTCATCCTGCTCGGCGTGTTCAGCTCGAAGATCGTCATCTCGATCGTCGCGTTCAGCGGCGTGGTGATGGCGAGCGTGTACGCGCTGCGGGTCTACATCCGCACGATGCACAACCGGCTCGGCCCCAAGTCGCAGTCCCGCGAGCTGCGCCTGGCCGACGGCGCGGTGCTGGCGCCGCTGCTGCTGGTGATCCTGTTCTTCGCGCTGTATCCGCAGCTGGCGCTGCACCGTAGCCAGCGGTCGGCCACGGCGGCGGTCGCGGCGGCGCAGGCGGCGGCCAACCGGCCGGCGATCGTCGTGAGCGCGTCGGTGCCCGGAGGTGGTCAATGACCCCCGTGCTCGCCGCCAGCCACTACCTGGCGCACCCCCACATCGACTGGGTGAGCCTGTCGCCGCTGCTCGCGCTGCTGGGCGGAGCGCTGGTCGTGCTGATGTTCGGGCTGCTGGCCGACCGGGCCGCCCGCGAGCAGGGCGTGCCGGTACTGACGCTGTTCGTCTTCGCCATCACCATCGCGCTGACCATCGGCCGGTTCAACCACGAGCGCACGATCGTCGCCGGAGCGCTGCGGGTCGACGACCTCGCCCTCACGCTTAACCTCATTCTCTGCGCGGGCGGTATCGCCACCGTGCTGTTCTCCTGGCACTCCGACGCGCCGAGGCAGGCCGCCCACGGCGAGTACTACGCGCTGCTGCTCAGCTCCGTCGGCGGCATGTTCCTGCTGACCAGCGCCCAGAACACCGTGGTGCTGTTCCTCGGTCTCGAGCTGCTGTCGATCCCGCTGTACGTCCTGTGCGCGGCGGAGATGCGCCGCGAGCACTCGCTGGAATCCGGCCTGAAGTACCTGATCATCGGCTCGGCCGGCTCGGCCACGCTGCTGTACGGGCTGGCGCTCCTGTACGGGGCCACCGGCTCCACCAGCTTCTCCGGCATCGCCTTCGCGATCAGCCAGCACGGGCTCGGCACCGACCCGCTGCTGCTGACCGGGATCGGGCTGTGCGTGGTCGGGCTCGCCTTCAAGGCGTCGATCGCGCCGTTTCACCAGTGGACGCCCGACGTCTACGAGGGCGCACCCACGCCGATCACCGCGTTCATGGCCGTGGCCACAAAGGTCGCCGCGCTCGGCGCCTTCCTGCGGCTGTTCGACGTCGCGCTGATCGACACCGCGACCGTGTGGGCGCCGGCCATCGCCGTGCTGGCGGCGATCACCATCATCGTCGGCAACGTCGGCGCGCTCGGCCAGTCCTCCATGAAGCGCCTGCTGGCCTACTCCTCGGTGGCCCAGGCCGGATACATGCTCGCCGGCGTCGTCGCCTCGACCCAGCTCGGCGTGTCGGCGGTGGCGTTCTACCTCGCGGTCTACCTGTTCATGAACCTCGCCGCCTTTGGCGTGGTCATCGCCCGCGAGCGCGAGACCGACTACGGGGACCGCATCGAGGCGCTGGCCGGAATCGGCCGAACCCGGCCCTATCTGGCCTGGCCGATGACCTTCGCCATGCTCGGCCTGGCCGGGATTCCGGCCACCGCCGGGTTCATCGGAAAGTTCTATCTCATCGACGCGGCCGTCGACAGCGGCTACACCTGGCTCGGTGTGGTCATCGTGATCGGCTCGATGATCTCGCTCGGCTACTACCTGCGGGTGGTCGCCGCGATGTGGATGACCGAGGCACCGGCCCCGGTCACGGCGGCGATTGGTGGCGCGCTGGGCCGGCCGGCCATCGCCGGCGGCTCGCCCGAGCTCGACGCGCTCTCCGACGGCCGCCGGGCCGACGGAACGCTCCCGCAGCCCGAGGTGGCCCTTGTCGTGCTGCTCGCCGGCATTCTCACGATCGTCTTCGGCATCTTCCCGCAGCCCCTGTTCGACCTGGTCGCGCACGCCGGCGCCGCGTTCACCGGGATCTTCTGAGCGCCGCCGCGGCGCTTCGGGGGTGGTCCCGGGCGACGTTCTGTGCCGGTCGCGTGACATGCCGGCGTGCCACCCGATGCTCGCCGACCCATGCCTGCATCATTCGCCCTGCTCCGCGAGGGGGGTTTGGCGAGGAACTGGTCAATGCGGAGGATTTCTCGCCACACGCCCCCGCAGCGGGGGCGCCACCCGAGAGGGTGTGGCGCCAAACTGGTCACCACGGAGGATTTCTCGCCACACGCCTCGCCCGCCCGGCCGCCGTGCCGCCCGAGCGCGCCCCGGCGACGGCGAGACTACGAGGCAGCCGCGAGCCGCCCGCTCGCCTCCGCGGCGGCTTCGGCCGCCTGCAGCTGACCCTCGACGAGGTCGAGCCCCGCATCCCAGAAGCCGGGGTCGGACAGGTCGATGTCGACGATCGCGCCGAGCTCCTGCGGGCTGCGTGACCCACCGGCGGCCAGCAGCTCGAGGTACTGCGGCACGAACTCCGGCCCGCGCTCGCGGTAGCGCTGGTACACCGACAGCGCGAGCAGCTGGCCGTACGCGTAGGCGTAGACGTAGCCCGGAGTGTTGATGAAGTGCGGGATGTAGGACCACCAGGATCGATAGCCCTCGGTGACCTCGACGGAGTCGCCGAACAGCTCCTCCTGGCTGTCCGCCCACAGCTCGCCGAACCGCTCGACTGAGATCTCGCCGGCTTCGCGGCGGTTGGTGTGAACGAACTCCTCGAACCGGTTCATCGCCACCTGCCGGAACACGGTGGCGATCGCGCCCTCGATGTTCTCGGCTAGCAGCGCCAGGCGTGAGGCCGGGGTCTGGTCGACCTCGATCAGCCGCCCGAACACGATGGTCTCGGCGAACACCGAGGCCGTCTCGGCCAGGGTCAACGGCGTGCCCTGGTGAAAGATTCCCTGCCGCGCCGCGAGGGCGAAGTGCACACCGTGACCGAGCTCGTGGGCCATCGTGAGCACGTCGCGGCGGCGGGAGGTGTAGTTGAGCATCACGTAGGGATGGACCGACGGCACCGCCGACGCACAGAAGGCCCCGCCGCGCTTGCCCGGGCGTACCGGCGCGTCGATCCAGTGATCGTCGAAGAACCGCCGGGCGAGGTTGCCAAGCTTGGGCGAGAAGCCGGTGTAGCAGTCGAGCACGAGCTCGCGGGCCTCGGCGAATCGGAACGTCAACTCGTCCTGGGTGACGGCAGCGGCGCGATCGTAGTCGGCCAGACGCGGCAGGTCGAGCAGGCGCGCCTTCAGGCGGTACCAGCGCCTGGCGATCTCGTAGCGGCCGCGCACGGCGGCAAGCAAAGCCTCGACCGATTCGTCGCTGGCCTCGTTGGCGAGATTGCGCGCGGACAGCCAGGTCGGATAGCCGCGCAGGCGATCCTCGGTCGCCTTGTCGACCAGCAGCGTGTTGAAGATGAACGCGCGCGTGCGCAGCCCCGGCGCCAGCGCCTCGGTGACCGCCTCCGCGGTGGCCCGGCGCAGCTCCCGGTCAGGCAACACCAGGCGACTGAGCGCGGAGTCCAGCGCCACCGGCGGGGCGTCGGCGGCCGCCTCGGGGAGCGTCACCTCGATGGTCGAGGTGAGCTCCTCGAACAGACGGCCCCACGCGCTGCGTCCGCTGAGCGCCTTCTCGGTGACGATCTTCTCCTCCGGCTCGCTGAGCAGGTGCGGGCGATAGCGGCGGATCGTGCGCAGATAGTGGCGACAGAAGTCCAAGCCGGGCGCGGCGAGCACCGCGTCGGCGTGGGCATCCTCCACGTTGGCCCACTCGAGCTCAAAGAACAGCATCTGCGTCTGGATCGCCGTGCCGCGCTCCTCCACCTTCTGCAGCAGCGCTCCGCGAGCCGGGTCGGTGGTGTCCACGGTGAAGCGCAGGCCTGCATAGGTCGCCGCCCGCCCGGCCAGGTCCTCGATCTTCTCGAGCTCGTGCATGGCGGTCTGCAGACCCTCGGCGTCGAGCGTGGCCACCTGCCCGGCGTAGCGCTGTGCGAACGCCTCCGCCCGGGCCTGCGCGTCGTCCAGGAGACCGAGGGCGCCCGCCTCGCCGAGCCCCTCCACCAGCGGCTCGAGGTCCCAGGCGACGGTCTCGAGCTCCGGATCGTCGGGCTGCAACGTGGTCGTCGCCATGGCTCGAAGTTTATTGCTAGTAGGGGTACGGGTACGCCGACAGGCCGATCAGCGTGATCGGATTTCCACTGAAGTACAGGTACACACCACGGCCGCCGACCACCGCGCATCCGGGCGCCGCGGGGTTCGGTCCCCCGCGCGCCGGCTGACAGCGCGCGCCGCGGTAGGCCCGGGACACCCCGGACAGCGAATCGCCGATGCCCACGCCGCGTCCGGTCTCCGCGCCGAGCCCGTACACGGTCAGGCTCGCCACCCGTCCGGCGGCGAACGTCACGCCGACGTCGCGGTAGACCCAGTCGTGGTAGTTGTCGGCCGCCAGCAGCGGCGGAGCCTGTGCCGGCAGGTAGTACGGGTTGTCGTTGGTGTGCAACGGGTTCCCGAGGCGTGCGTGCAGTGCGAAGATCGTCATGCCCAGACGCGCCGCGCCGTAGCTGCCGGTGGACGCGTCGATGGCGCCGCGGGCCTGGCCCGGCGTGGAGGTCGTCGATCCACCGCAGGCCGCCAGCACACCGGCGACCGCGACCCACGCCCATCGATGCGGACGAAAACGCATGGGCGGGACGGTAGCGACCGGCCCGCTCGGGCGCGGCTGCGCGGATCCGGGGGCCGCGCCGGGATGGGCGCTAGCATCACCCTCCCCTTGGACTACCCGATTGAGAGCTTCACCGAGGCGGAGCGGGCCCGTCTCGCCCCCCACTTCACCAACCTCGACCAGCCCGTGTTCGCCCTGGTGAACCTGCCCGAGACGGTCAAGGGCGCGTTGTTTGCCCGCTATTCGCGCTACCCGGGCACCCTGCGGCGGCTGTTCCTCGACGAGTTCGCCGACGACCTGCCCCCGGCCGCGGGTCTGGCCTTCGACAAATCCGAGGGCACCCGCGCGGCCCAACTGTACGAGCGGATATTCCTCGGTTACGGCGACGACTCGGTGGCACAGCTGGGCGGCGCTCACGTGGCCTGCGAATGGGTGTCAAACGTCCTGACCAAGGTCCTGCAGCGCCCCCGGCTGGGGGCCTACCTCGAGCAGTCCACCCGCTACATCGCCTACGACGCCCCGATGCCCGGCGGCGGGTACCGCTTCTACCGCGACGCCGAGCTCGGACCCGCCTATGAGACGGCGATGAACGAGCTGTTCGACGTGTACGCGCGCTCGTTGCCGATCGTCAGCGCCTGGGCCGCCGAGACGTTCGCGCCGGCGCCCGGCGAATCGGCCAGCGCTCACGCCCGGGCCGTCAAGGCGAAGGCCCTGGACCTCCTGCGCGGCCTACTGCCCGCGGCGTCGTTGTCGCACATGGGCATCTTCGCGACCGGACAGACCTACGAGCAGCTCGTCCTGCACCTGCTCGCCCATCCGCTCCCCGAGGCCCGCGCCTACGGGACCCAGATCCTCGAGGCGGTCAAGGCCGTGATGCCGAGCTTTGTCGCTCGGGTGGAGCGACCCGAGCGCGGCGGCGAGTGGATCGGGTACCTGCAGCAGCGGGACTCGGCCGCGCGCCACTGGGCCGCACGTCTCGGCCTCGACCATGCGGATGATGGCAACGCGCCGTCGGTGCGCCTGTTGCACGTCGACGGAGACGAGAACCATCTGCTGGCCGCGTTGCTGTTCGAGGCCGCCGGCGTGTCCGAGACCGAGATGCTCGACGCCGTCGCCGAGCTCGACGTCGACACCAAGGCCGCCATGCTCGCCGACCTGGTAGGTGGCCGAAGCAACCGCCGCCATCGCCCCGGCCGCGGCTTCGAGGCCCTGCGCTACCGGTTTGAGATCGTTTCCGACTACGGCGCGTTTCGCGATCTACAACGCCACCGCATGCTCACGGTGCAGTGGCAGACCCTCGGCCCCCACCTCGGCGCCGGCATCCCCGAGGAGATTGACCACGCCGGCGTGGGTGACGAGTACCGTCGCGCCCTCGAGGTGTCGCGGCAGCAGTGGGAGCGCCTGGTCGACGCCGGTCAGGCGCGGGCAGCGCCGTACGCGCTGTGCCTCGGTTACCGGATCCGCTACGTGCTCGATCTCAACGCGCGGGAGGCGATGCAGCTGATCGAGCTGCGTTCCGGACGCGAAGGCCACCCGAGCTATCGCGCCGTCGCGCACGAGATGCACGCCCTCATCGAGTCGGTGCATCCGTCGGTGGCCGGCGCGATGCGCCACCTGGACTCCAGCTCAGAGCCGCGCCTCGAGCGCATCCTGTCCGAGATGCGGGCGGACAGCCGCACGCAGCGTTAGACGTCGCGCTTGCGCAGCACCACCGCACCGATCGCGAGGGACACGGCGGCGTAGCCGCAGAACACCGCGAAGCCCGCCCACGGTGAGAGCGTGTTCGAGTCCGGGTTGATCGTCCAGATGGAGCCGCCCGCGCTGAGCGGGAGATATGGGTTGATGTCGTTGGACAGGCTCGTGGTCAGAATGGCCTGCAGAATCGGCGGGATCACGAACACGATGGCCACAAGCGCGGAGATCCCGCCGGCGGTCGTGCGGATGATCGTGCCGAGGCCGAGCCCGAACAGGCCCATCACCGTGAGGAACAGCGCCGCGCCGAACAGCGACCGGACCACGCCGGGCGTCGACAGCGAGACCTGCAGGTCATGCCCGGACAGGATCGACTGGCCGATGAGGAAGACGATCACGATCGCCGGGAGCGTGATCGCGAACGTCACCGCGCCGAACACGAGCGCCTTGGCCCACAGCACCGGAAGGCGCTTGGGCACCGCGCACATCGACGAGCGGATCATGCCCGTCGAGTATTCGGCGGTGATCGTCAGCACGCCGAGAACGCCAACGGCGAACTGGGCGAGGTTGACGCCGGCGAGGCTCTGCGACAGCGGATGGAAATCGTGGCGGACGTTCGGATAGCGGGACTCCACGACGAGGCATCCAACGATGCCAAGGCCGATGAGGAAGAAGACGGCGACCCCGAGGGACCAGATCGTCGAGCGCACGGAACGCAGCTTGGTCCACTCCGAGCGCAAGACGCCGGAGAACCGGATGCCGGGGCTCTGCACGCCCGCGCTCTTGACGCCGGTACTGGGGGCGACGGTGGTGGTGCTCATGCGGGGGTCACCTCGGTCTCTTGCGTGGTTGAGGCATGGAACTGGACTGCTCCCTGGGTCAGCTCCATGAAGGCCTCCTCCAGCGACGCCTGCACCGGGGTCAGCTCGTGCACGGCGATGCTGTGTGCGGCGGCGGCGTCGCCGATCTGCTCGGCGGTCAGGCCCCCGATCTCGGCGAGGGACGGCTCGATCGACTTGACGGTCACCGTCGGGGCCTTGAGCGCGTCGATCAGTTCGGGTAGCCGCAACGCTCATGTCGGCAATGAGCTCGCCCTTGCCAATCACGACCAGATGCTCGGCGGTGAGGGCCATCTCGCTCATGAGGTGCGACGAGACGAAGACCGTGCGACCTTCGGCGGCAAGTCCCTTGAGCAGGTTGCGCACCCACTGGATGCCCTCGGGGTCGAGTCCGTTGACCGGCTCATCGAGCATCACCGTGTTCGGATCGCACAGGAGCGCCTGCGCGATGCCGAGCCGCTGGCCCATGCCGAGCGAGAAGCCCCCGACCCGGCCGGACGCGACGTCGTGTAGGCCGACCAAGTCGATCATCTCATCGACGCGCGCGCGGCCGACGCCATGCGTCTGAGCGAGCGCGAGCAGGTGATTGCGCGCCGAACGTCCCGTGTGCACGGATCGTGCCTCCAGCAGCGCGCCGACCTCACAGAGCGGTGCGCTGTGTTCGACGTACGGCTTGCCGTTCACCAGGGTCGTGCCGGAGTCCGGGGCGTCGAGCCCGAGGATGAGGCGCATCGTCGTTGACTTTCCGGCGCCGTTGGGACCGAGGAATCCGGTCACGATGCCCGGCTTGATCTTGAAGCTGAGCTCGCG
>Ga0302314_10020415_pt1 | contig 10958 bp, 8 predicted proteins | sample III_Palsa_N2_3_FD_200533 | JGI IMG/M metagenome (GOLD analysis project Ga0302314, IMG submission 200533) | Peat permafrost microbial communities from Stordalen Mire near Abisko, Sweden - III_Palsa_N2_3 | ecosystem: Environmental > Terrestrial > Soil > Palsa > Peat permafrost | place: Sweden... | reverse complement strand
TGGCCGCGGCGCAGGCGGTCGAGTTCGTCGGTCTGCCCGAGGCACGGATCAACCTGGCGCAGGCGGTCATCCATATCGCGCTCGCGCCGAAGTCCAACGCCGTGGTCACGGCGATCGGCGCCGCCCAGTCCGACGTGCGGGCCGGACTTATCGGCGCGGTGCCCGCGCACCTGCGCGACGCGCATTACGCTGGTGCCAAGGCCCTCGGTCACGGCAAGGGCTACGTTTACCCGCACGATCTGCCCGAGGGCATCGTGGCACAGCAGTACGCACCCGACGCGGTGAACGGTCGCACGTACTATGAGCCAACGGCCCATGGCATGGAGGCCCGTTTCTCCGAACGTGCGCGGCTGATTCGCGCGATCCTGCATCCTGAACAAGATGACGGGCAGGCGGCAGGAAAAGCAGGAGATTGAGCGGGAGGGCACGACATGAGCCTTACCGGGATCGCGGCCCTGGTCGCGGCGGTGAGCTTCGGGGTGCTCGCGTGCGCCGGTGTGTACCTGGCGGTGCGATTCACGCGAGTGCTCGACGACGCGGCCACGCTGGTTCGCGAGACACGCGTCGGCCAGCAGGAGCTGTTCACCCGGGCCAACACCGCGGTCGACCGGGCGAACGCCCAGCTTGACAAGGCGGAGGTCGTGACCGAGTCGATGGACGAGCTCGGTGCGTCGATCTCGGAGCTCGCCGGACAGGCGGCCTCGCTCGCGGGCATCGGCCGGACGGTGGGCGGTGCGCTTGTCGGCGGTCCGCTCGGCCGGGCCGCCGCGGTCGCCTACGGCGTCAGGCACGCGGTCGCGCTGCGCCGGGGGACCGCCGCCCGCGCAAACGCGCTGGCGGGAAGGGTCGTAACCGGGCCAGAGCTTCCCCAGGCGGGTCGGCGCCAGGCAGGAGCGGCGCGATGATCCGCAGGGGTTTCTGGCTCGTCGCCGGGGCGACGGCCGGCATCATGGGGTACCGGCGCGTCGCCTCGCTCGGCCGCACCCTCTCGGGAACGGAGTTGTCTCCCGGGGGGACGGACTTCCTGCATGGGGGGCTCCAGCCCCCTGGCCCCCGTACCCCCCGGGGCGTGCCCGATGGAAAGGCAAAGATATCGGGCACGCGGAACCCCGCTGGGCGCAAACGCGCAGCGGGACGGGGCCTGGCGCGCCAGACGATCCGGCTCACCCGTGACGTCCGGCGATTCAACCGTGACGTAAGGGAAGGCATGGACCTTTATTTGGTTCGGCATCCGGCCCGTCAAAGCCCTACCCTTGGCGCAGTATCCACCCGGGGGGACGGACCTCCCGCACGGGGGGCTCCCGCCTCCCGGACTTCCCGCACGGGGGGCTCCCGCCCCCCGGACTTCCCGCACGGGGGGCTCCCGCCCCCCATCCCCCCGGCCCCCCGGCCCCCCGGCCCCCCGAGGGCGCGCCCGATGGCAAAAACCGCCATCGTATCGGACGCGCAAACAACGACAACGACAACGATGAACGTGTAAAGGATGACCGCTGATGCAGTCGGCTGAGATCGCCCGCCGTTTCCTGGCGTACTTCGAGGCGCAGGGGCACACCATCGTGCCCTCGGCCAGCCTCGTCGCCGACGATCCGACGCTGCTCTTCGTGATCGCCGGGATGCAGCCGTTCAAGCCCTACCTGCTCGGCCAGCAGACCCCGCCGTTCAAGCGCGCGGCGGACGTGCAGAAGTGCGTGCGGACGCTGGACATCGAAGAGGTCGGCAAGACGACGCGGCACGGCACGTTCTTCCAGATGCTTGGCAACTGGTCGTTCGGTGACTACTTCAAGGAAGGCGCGATCAGGTTCGCCTGGGAGCTGATCACCAGGTCCGAGGCGGACGGCGGCTTCGGCTTCCCCGAGAGCAAGCTCTGGCCGACCGTGCTGCACGGCGACGACGAGACGTACGCCATCTGGCGGGATGAGATCGGCGTGCCGGAGAGCCGCATACAGCGCCGCGGCCTGGCGGACAACTACTGGCACCAGGGCGTTCCCGGGCCCGGCGGCCCGTGCTCGGAGATCTACTACGACCGGGGTCCCGAGTACGGCCGCGAGGGCGGCCCCGAGGTGGACGAGGACAGGTACCTGGAGTTCTGGAATCTGGTTTTCATGCAGGATCAGCTCAGCGTCGTCAGGAAGAAAGACGACTTCGACGTCGAGGGCCCGCTGCCGATGAAGAACGTCGACACCGGCATGGGCCTTGAGCGGATGGCCGCGCTGCTGCAGGGCGTCAACAACATCTACGAGATCGACACCACCTACAAGATCCTCAACAAGGCGGCCGAACTCACCGAGCAGCGTTACGGCACCGATCACCGCAGCGATGTGGGGCTGCGCGTCGTCGCTGACCATGTGCGCAGCGCGGTGATGCTGATCGAGGACGGCGTGCTGCCCGGCAACGAGGGCGGCAGCTACGTGCTCCGCCGGCTGCTGCGCCGTAGCATCCGCAACCTGCGGCTGCTGTCGGGCGCGCAGCGTGGCGGCGGCACGTCATCGGCCACCGGCTTCATGCACGAGCTGACCTCGACCACGATCGAGGCGATGGGCGAGCAGTTCCCCGAGCTGCGCCGCGACGCGTCCCACATCCACACGGTCATCGACGCCGAGGAGACCGCGTTCGCGAGCACGCTGCGCACCGGTACCGCGATCTTCGACGTGGCGGTCGAGGAGACCAAGCGCAAGCACGCCGCCGTCCTCACCGGCGCGCAGGCGTTCCAGCTGCACGACACCTACGGCTTCCCGATCGACCTGACTCTGGAAATGGCGGCCGAGCAGGGGCTTTCCGTGGACGAGGAAGGCTTCAGGCGGCTCATGAGCGAGCAGCGGGAGCGGGCGAAGAAGGACGCGCGGGAGAAGAAGACCGGCAACGCCGACATCTCGGTCTACGCGTCGCTGCTCGAGCAGGCGGGCAAGGTCACCTTCACCGGCTACGACATGGCCGAGGGCGAGGCGACCGTGGTCGGGCTGCTCACCGGCGGCGTGCCGGTACACGCCGCCACCCCCGGCATGGACGTGGCGGTGGTGCTCGACAGGACCCCGTTCTACGCCGAGGGCGGCGGCCAGCTCCCCGACCACGGTGTCATCAAGACCAACGGCCCGGGCGGCGCGGCCGAGATCACGGTCACCGACGTGCAGACGCCGCTGCCCGGCCTGATCGTGCACCGCGGCGTGGTCCGCTTCGGCGAGGTGACCACGGGGTCGCCCGCGTACGTCGAGATCGACGTCGAGCGGCGGCGGGCGACCTCCCGCTCGCACACCGCGACCCACCTGGTGCACCGCGCGCTGCGCGGCGCGCTCGGCGAGTCCGCGGCGCAGGCGGGCTCGGAGAACGCGCCGGGGCGGCTGCGGTTCGACTTCACCGCCTCGGGCGCGGTGCCGGTGACGGTGCTGCGCGAGGTCGAGGACGAGGTCAACCGGGTGCTCATCGACGACCTGTCGGTGCGCGCGTACCACACGTCCATCGACGAGGCCCGCTCGATGGGTGCGCTCGCGCTCTTTGGCGAGAAGTACGGCACCGAGGTCCGGGTCGTCGAGGTCGGCGAGTACTCACGCGAGCTGTGCGGTGGCACCCACGTGGCCAGGTCCGGCCAGCTCGGCCTGGTGAAGCTGCTCGGCGAATCGTCCATCGGCTCCAACGTGCGCCGCGTCGAGGCCCTCGTCGGCATCGACGCGTTCCGGTTCCTCGCCAGGGAGTCGGTGCTCGTTAGCCAGCTCGGCGAGCAGCTCAAGGCGCGCCCGGAGGAGCTGCCCGAGCGGATCTCGAACATGGTGACCCGGCTTCGCGACGCGGAGCGCGAGCTCAACCGGCTCAGGTCGGCCCAGCTGCTCGAGGCCTCCGGGCAGATCGCCGCGGCCGCGGAGAACATCGGTGGCATCGCGTTCGTCGCGCACCGGGTGCCGGATGGTACCGACGCGGACGCCATGCGCAAGCTCGCGCTCGACGTGCGGTCCAAGATCCCGGCGCTACAGCCGACGGTGGTGGCACTGGCCGGCACCCCGGCCGACCGGCCGGTCGTGGTCATCGCCGTCAACGAGGCGGGCCGCGGATTCGGCCTGTCGGCCGGAACGCTGGTCGGCGGCGCGGCGAAGGCGCTTGGCGGTGGCGGCGGCGGCAAGCCGGACATCGCGCAGGGCGGCGGCGTCCCAGGCACCGGTCCCGGTGCGCTAAATGCGGCTTTTGAGAGCATTCGCAATGCATTGCGGGACAGTAAGCAAACCGCCAGGTAACGTTATGGCATGTTGACACGGGCGGGTGAACCTGTGCGGACGAGGGTCAGCGCCAGTACCGTAGCCGTGCCAGGTCCTGTAGTTCCCTGGCGCGGATGGCTCCGCGCGGCATCTCCGGTTCCGCGACGGGGGCTCTTTTGGTGAGGTCTGGCGTGCGTCTTGCCGTCGATCCGGGTACTGTCCGCATTGGTGTTGCACGCAGCGATCCTGCAGGTGTGCTCGCCACCCCGCTGACCGTCGTGCGGCGAGGCAAGGGTGATCTAGACGCGCTTGCCTCGCTCGCTGCGGCCGAACAAGCAATGGAGATCTTGGTGGGTCTTCCCCGGTCCCTGTCCGGACGTGAGGGCACGGCAGCCGTGACAGCCAGGCGGTTCGCGACTGATCTCGCGGCCCGGGTGGCGCCGCTGCCGGTGCGGCTCGTCGACGAGCGCTTCACCACGTCGACGGCGCACGACGCGCTCCGCGCGGCCGGGCACGACTCGCGTGCCAGGCGGCAGACGGTTGACGCCGCCGCGGCGGCCGTGCTGCTCGAGGCGGCACTTGAGTCGGAGCGCCGCACCGGCGACGCCGTGGGCGAGCTCGTCACCCCACGACAGCGGGGCAGCGGCGGCAGCGCAGGGGTCGCTCAGTGAGCGGCTACGGCGGCGGAGACGGCGGACCGTGGCGCCCGGCCGGCGGCCGCCCGGCCGGCGGCCAACCGCAACGCGGCGACTCTGGCCGGCAGCGCGACCAGGCCGATATCTGGTCGCAGGACCAAGACGGCCGCCGGGGTTACGGCGCCGCGGGCCGTGACGGCCGGGGTTACGACGGACAGAATTATGGCGGCCAGGACTACAGCGGCCAGGACTACAGCGGCCAGGACTACAACGGCCAGGACTACAGCGGTTCCGGCTATGGTCAGCCTGGCGGACGGCCCGCGACCGGGCCCGCCCCGTCGTACCGGCCGCAGGGGGGACGGCAGGGACAGGGGACCGGCGGCCAGCAGTACCCGCACACCGGTCCTGAGCCCGTCAACCCAAGCACCGGGGCAGGGATACCAGGCCCGGGAACGGGGCCCCGCCCGACCCGCCGTGGCTTGGGCGCCGTGTCGAGGGAGGTGCCGCAGGAGCCAGCTGGCTACGGCCAGCGGGGTCAAGAACCACGCCGGGCGGCCGCCAGGTACGGCGACGACCACCAGGCGGGCGATGACTCGTTCCTGCCGGGCTTCGGCCCCAGGGAAGATTTCGACGGCAGGGAAGAGTTCGGCGGCCGGCGCGGCCAGGGCCGCGTCGGCCGGGACCGCGGCGGTCGCTACCAGGACGAGGCCGGCTACGACCAGGCCTACGACGGCCCGCGCGGCCCGCGCGGTGCCGATCCAAGGCAGGCCGACCCGAGGCAGGCCGATCCACGGCTGGCCGACCCAAGACAGGGCGACGGCCGTGACCCGGCCGCTTTCCGGGAAGGCAGGCGTCCCGCCGGGCGCCGCCTAGACGACCGCGGACCCGACCCGCGCGACCGGGATGAGCGCCAGCGCGACCGCGACAACTGGGACATGCGGAACGACCGGCCGCGCCGCAAGGCGACCCGCTGGGTGCCGCGGATCCTGCTGATCGTGATCTTCGGTGGATTCGCGGCGGGCGCCCTCATCGGCGGCCTGTTCGTTTACCACAAGTACGAGGCCAAGTACCACCCGGCCGACTACGCCGGGGCCGGCACGGCGCCGACGGTGACCGTCCAGGTGCTGAGCGGTGAGACCCCCTCCGGGCTCGCCCCCACGCTGGTCCAGCTCGGCATCATCGCGAGCGACCGCGCGTTCACCAATGCCGCCGAGGCGAGCGCGAACCCGGCCGTCATTGAGCCAGGCTTCTTCACGCTGAACCACCACATGCAGGCCAGCCTGGCCTACGCCGCGCTGCTCAACCCCAAGAACAGGGTCCAGCTCGGGGTGACGATCCCCGAGGGCAAGCGGGTATCCCAGGTCATCTTGATCCTCTCTAAAGAGACGAAGATCCCGCTGAAGAACTTCCAGCAGGTCATCGCCCACCCGGCGAAGCTCGGCCTGCCGTCCTACGCGGATGGCAAGGTGGAGGGATACCTGTTCCCCGCCACCTACGCGATCGAGCCGCACGAGACCGCGCTGCAGATTCTGCAGGAGATGGTCGCGCGCTTCAACGTCGAGGCGACGGCGATCAACCTGCCGGCTGCCGCCACGGCGGTGCATCTCACGCCCACGCAGGTGATCATCGAGGCGTCGATGGCGCAGGCCGAGGGCGGCTCGGTCTCCGACTACCCGAAGATCGCCCGCGTGATCATCAACCGGCTCCACGACGGCATGCACCTGCAGTTCGACAGCGTCCTGCTGTACGGGCTCAACGCGTATGCGATCAACGTCACCGACAAGCAGATCGCCACCGATGGCCCGTACAACGATTTCGAGCACGCCGGCCTGCCGCCGGGCCCGATCTCCAACCCCGGCGACGCGGCGATCCAGGGCATCCTGCACCCCGCGTCGGGCAACTGGCTCTACTTCCTCACCAACACCAACGGCAAGTCGGACTTCTCCGCGACCCCGCTTTCAGGACAGTAATCCCCGGGTCGGCCGGGACCTTCCTGGTGAGCAGGTAACGTCGGATAAGCCCAACCCCTCGCAAGCCAAAGGTAGCCTCGGAACACATGAGAGCAGCAGTACTCGGATCGCCGATCGCCCACTCGCTGTCGCCCGCGCTGCATCGCGCGGCCTACGCGGAGCTTGGCTTCGACGACTGGACCTACGAAGCGATCGAGTGTGACGAGGCCGCCCTTGCGGGCCTGGTGACCGGTTGCGGCCCGGAATGGGCGGGCCTGTCGCTGACCATGCCGCTCAAGCGCACGGTGCTGCCGCTGCTCGACCACGTCGATTCGGTCGCCGCCGCCACCGGCAGCGTGAACACGCTGGTCTTTCGCCCCGAGGGTCGGTACGGCTACAACACCGACGTGCAGGGCATCGTGGACGCGCTGACCGAGGCGGGCGCCCACGCGCCGAGCAGCGTCACCATCATCGGTGCGGGCGCGACCGCCTGCTCGGCCCTCGCGGCACTGCCCGAGCTCGGCGCGACCGCGGCCGACGTCCTGGTCCGCGACCCCGCCCGCGCCACGGGCCTGCTCGCGACCGCCGACCGCCTCGCGCTCAAGGTCAGGCTGCGCTCGTTCGAAGATCTGGAAAAAGACGATGCGATCGCTCCCGACCTGCTGATCTCGACCGTCCCCACCGGTGCCGCCGACCTTTATGCGGAACGGTCCCTGCTGACTCGCCACGCGCCCGCTGCCGTGCTCGACGTGGTGTACGCCCCCTGGCCGACCCCCCTGGCCAGGGCCGCCGCCGAAGCGGGCGCGGTCGTCGCGAGCGGCTTCGCCATGCTCCTGCACCAGGCCGCCGCCCAGGTGGAGCTGATGACAGGCAAACCGGCCCCCCTCGAGGCGATGCGCGCCGCGGGCGAGGCCGAGCTCCATTTCCGCGCCCCGCGCTAGATATCCGCGCCCCGCGCTAGCCGCGCACTAGCCCCGCTCGCGCGCCCGCTCCACCGCGTCCGCGCTCGCGGTGTCGCCGCGTTCGCGTAGCCCGGCGATGACGCCTGCCACGTCAAGCGGCGAGCGGTTCTGGCTGAGCTTGGCCTTCGCCTCGATCCGGCTGATCAGCAGCTCAACGCCGACGATCGCGCGCAGCTGCCCCTCGATGAAGGCCCGCGGCGCATCGTCGGCCGACCAGGGATGGTCACGGTAAGCCTCGTGCTTGGTGGTGAGCCGCCGGACGAGGTCCTCGGTCCACACCGGGTCGTCGTGCACGATGAACTGCCCGTATACATGCGCCGTCACGTAGTTCCATGTCGGCACGACCCGCCCGTGCTCGGCCTTGGACGCGTACCAGCCTGGCGTGATGTACGCGTCGGGCCCGCGCACGATCGCCAGCGCATCCCCGGCGGACCCGAGCCGCCACTGGGGGTTGTTCCGCGCCACATGCCCGTGCAGCGTCCCGAGCGGGCCGACCTCCGGCACGTAAATGAACGGGAGCAGGGTGGCCACCAGGCCCGACGGCGTCACCGTGACCAGGTCCGCGGCTCCGTGCTGATGCAGCAGTTCGCCGACCAGTGCCTCATCCGGCGAGAAATGGGCAGGTATATACATGCGGCCCTCCTCTGTGACAAAGCTTAACCGCCCCGGTCATGGGGATCGGAACCGTCCGGGCTGGCTGGACCCTACGGGTGGTTAACATCCCGTATACAGCGAGCCGCCGGAATTGTTTATGCCGTGAAACAGTCAGAAACATAGCTGTCACCTGCTGAAATGGGCGTGGAACAGGTGGTGCCTACGCTGGAGGATGTGGCGGACATTTTCGATAGTTACCGGCTTGCGAAGGCTTGGGATGAGATGTTCGCGGCCCCCGGCAAGCCTCGACCGGCCTATGAGGCGCTGTTCTCCGTGCTCGCGCCGATGGACCCCGGTGAGCTGAGGTACCGTGCCGATCAGCTCGCGCGGGTATTCGCCGACCGCGGTGTCACCTACGACTTCGCGGGCGAGGAACGGGCCATGCCGACCGACCTGATCCCTCGGGTCATCGAGGCGGCCGAGTGGGACCTCGTATCACGTGGGGTAAGGCAGCGCGTGCTGGCCCTCGAGGCGTTCCTCGAAGATGTCTACGGGGCCGGACGGGCGTTCGACGACGGCGTGGTCCCGTGGTCCCTGATCTACACGAGCGAGAAGTTCCGCCGCGAGGTGGCAGGCATCAATCCGCCCAACGGCGTCCGGGTGCATGTCGCGGGCATCGACCTGATCCGTGACGAGCAGGGCAAGTTCCGCGTCCTCGAGGACAACGTCCGCGTCCCCTCCGGCGTCAGCTACGTTCTCGAGAACCGGCTCGCCATGACGAGGACCTTCCCCGCCCTCTTCGCCGAGCAGCGCGTCCACCAGGTAGACGAGTACCCGTCAAGGCTGCTGAACGCCCTGCGAGCCGCCGCGCCGCACGGCGTGGTCGACCCCTTCGTCGTCGTCCTCACTCCGGGCATGCACAACGCCGCCTACTTCGAGCACACCCTGCTGGCCAGGCTGATGGGCGTGGAGCTCGTCGAGGGCCGCGACCTGTTCTGCTGGCGCAACCGCATCTACGTCCATACGACGCATGGCCGACGGCCCGTCGACGTCATCTACCGGCGAGTCGACGACGAGTGGATCGACCCGCTGCAATTCCGCCCCGATTCGCTGCTCGGCTGCCCCGGCCTGGTCAACGCGGCACGGCACGGCACGGTGACGATCGCCAACGGCATCGGCAACGGCGTCGCCGACGACAAGCTGATATATACGTACATGCCGGATCTAGTCCGCTATTACCTGTCCGAGGAGCCGCTGCTTGAGAACGTGGAGTCGTACCGGCTCGACGACCCAGGCATGCTCGACTGGGTACTCGCCGAGGCGGCCAACCTCGTGCTTAAGCCGGTGGACGGCGCCGGCGGCGCCGGCATCGTCATCGGCCCGGTCGCCACGGAAGAAGAGCTTGAAACCGTCAAGGTCAAGGTCAAGGCCAACCCCCGAGGCTGGATGGCCCAGCGTCCGGTGGCGCTGTCCACGTCCCCCGTCCTGATCGGCGAGAAGCTCGCACCGCGCCACATCGACCTGCGGCCGTTCGCCGTGAACGACGGAAACGACGTCTGGGTCCTCCCCGGCGGCCTGACGCGCGTTGCCCTCCCAGAGGGCGAACTGAAGGTGAACTCCAGCCAAGGAGGAGGATCCAAGGACACCTGGGTCCTGGCCGCGGCTCGTTCCTCCCAATCGCAGTCGCAGTCGCAGTCAGGATCGGGATCGCAGTCGCAGTCGCAGCGCCAGACCGCGCTGCCGCAGCCCACCTCAGCCCGCGGACCCGCGCTGGCCGCCGTCAGCAGGCAGAGCGGCCCCGAGCAGTGAACGCCGAGCTGCTCAGCCGCATCGCCGAGACCATCTACTGGACCGGCCGGTACGTGGAGCGCGCGGACGACACCGCGCGGCTCGTCGACGTGTACGTGCACGGGATGCTCGGCGAGGCCGGCCCCGAGTCCGACGCAGCCTGCCGCGAGCTGTTCGGCATCCTCGGGGTATCGGCCGGAAGTGAAGCCGATCTCGACATCGGCGTGGTGCTGTTCCGCCTTGTCTACGAGGTGCAGTCGCCGAGCGCGATCGCCGGCGCCATGCTCGGCGCGCGGGCCGGCGCCCGCGGCATCCGCGAGGTCATCTCGAGCGAGATGTGGGAGTGCCTGAACGTCACGGCGCACGGCCTCGCGGGCCAGCGCCGTGCGGCCGAACGCCTCGGCCCGCACGTCTACCTCCGCTACATCAGGGAGCGGGCGGCGCTCTTCTTCGGCCTGGCCGACTCGACGATGAGCCACGACGACGCGTGGCGCTTCCTCCTCCTCGGCCGCTCGCTTGAGCGAGCGGACATGACCGCCCGCCTGCTGCTTGCGAGCATGGCGGGATCCGACGACATCGGCTGGCCGGTCCTGCTGCGGGCCTGCGGCGCGCACGAGTCGTTCATCCGCACCCACGGCTGGGTCACGGACCCGGAACAGGTGGTCGAGTTCCTCCTGCTCGACCGGCTCTTCCCGCGTAGCGTGGTGCACGCGCTTACCATCGCGGAGGAGTGCCTCGCGGCGCTGAACCCCGGTCCGGTCCGGGCGGGCGTGGACGACCCGGCGCGCCGCCGAGTCGGCAGGCTGCGCAACCGGCTTGAGTACATCGACCCGAAACAGCTCGCCGACC
>Ga0302314_10020413_pt1 | contig 10959 bp, 8 predicted proteins | sample III_Palsa_N2_3_FD_200533 | JGI IMG/M metagenome (GOLD analysis project Ga0302314, IMG submission 200533) | Peat permafrost microbial communities from Stordalen Mire near Abisko, Sweden - III_Palsa_N2_3 | ecosystem: Environmental > Terrestrial > Soil > Palsa > Peat permafrost | place: Sweden... | reverse complement strand
CAAGCCCAACGTCAATCTGGGGATGAGCTACGAGATGGTCGATGCAAGAGTCGAAAACATGACCTCGCCCATCTGGACCCTCACCGAGGTCACCTTCACCGGCGCGGCCATCCTGCTCCGCAACAAGGCCGCGTATCGATCGACACGCATCAACCTGATGGCCGTGGCTTCCACCTCGCGCGGCGGCAGGATCAAGCTGCAGGTCGAAGGCGGCCGGGTCAAGCTTGGCTGACGTGTAAGGGTGTAACGCCGTTACACAAGGAAACTACATACTTGACTCCCTCGGGAGCAAAGGAGAGTGATATGCACTATCGCAACGGACGTGAAGCAAAGAATGGCGACAAGATCGTCAAATTAGAGGGCGGGAAGGTTGTGTCTTTTGGCGTCCTCCATAGCGCGACGCCGGGCAACGACTACTGCAATGGAAATATTGCCGCGATTCAGCCCCCGAATGACTACGCCTGCATGTGCGATTGCCTACACGTTGACGACGTGGCAGAAGTTCTCGCGGAAAAGGGCTTGGACAAGCGGCCCGAGGGTAAATAAATCCATGAAGGTTCGCGGCGATGTCGGGTCTGTAAATCTACGCACTGGCGAGCGGCTCCAGCGCGTCTCTGGCAACGGAGAATCGCGTCTAGAGTCGCTTGGCAGGCCGCTGAATGATGCGGAGAGGGCCTGTGTGGAGGCGTTTGGCCGTCACATGCTGGATGTGGTTATTCCCGGCGTTGAACGAACCATGCTCCAGAGAGCGGAAGCAGCCGAGAAGAATCGGCACCGCATTTTGTACTAACCTAAGGGATTCAAGTATGTAAATCCCTTACACAAGCCTAGAACCGCACCCGCAGCCCGCTCTTCAGCGCATTGTTGACCAGCACCTCTGCCGCGGCGCGGTCGAAGTTCTTCTCCAGGTCGGCGTCTATCGCCGTCTGCACCAGCTCCTCCATGGGGAAGCGCCCGGTGATGTGGGCCTCGCGCACCAGCGTGTACCACGGCTCGGCGTCCTGGCTGCCGCCGTGGTACGCCACCCCGCCATGCTTCACGAAGATGCACAGCGTTCCACCCTTCGTCGTCTGGATGAACGCCGTGTAATCCCCGCTGGTGAGCTTCTTCTTCGACTCCCGGCCGATGGCGCGGCGCGGGCGGCTTCCCTTCGTCACGAAGTTGCCGGCGTACTGCTTGCCGATCTCCACCCCCGGCGGCAGCAGGTTCTTCGGCCGCAGCGCATCCGGGATGATGCCCGACGCAATGCGCCGCAGGTACTTCGTCGGGATAGCCAGAAACTTGTGCCCGGCCAGCGGAACCTTGTCGCCGCCGTCGTCCTGCCGGGGCAGGTAGTCTGCCGCACCTGTCTTGCGGTTCTCGGTGTCGGTGTAAACCTCGGCGAACTGGGTTTCCTTCTTCGCCGGCGTGATCTTCGTGTTTTGCGTCGTCCAGTCGTTCCGCAGCTTGAAGACCTTCTTTTCGCCCTCGCGCGCCGCCGCCTGCCCGCTCTGCGCCTGCATGGTCAGAAACCGGGCGATCGTGAACGGCAGATCCTGCTCAAGCATCTGCTCGATGCCCTCCGGGATGCTGCCGAGGTCGGTCTTCATGGTCAGCACTTTCGTACCTCGAGGTCTTTGCAGGCGTCGCAGCGCAGATGAAGCACGCCCGCATCATCCTTCCAGCCATTGGTCGCCACACTGCCGCAGCACTCGCAGTGGAGCACGCACGCGAACCTCGTGATGGGTGCAGGCCGTTCCATGCGGGCAGTCTGCCCTGATTTGCCGGAAACCCGCAACCTCAGCCATAACCATCCGGCGATGGACTTTCCCACCCTCTCCCGCAAGCCAGCTCTCAAGACGCGCGAAAGCACGATTGACCCGACCCTCCGCGACTCGCTGGAGAATGGCATGGAGACCAGCCGCGCCCGGTTCACCCGCCGCCGGCGGCAGTTCGACGTATCCATCGAGCACCTGACGCCCGCCGACAAGACCACGCTCGAGGACTTCGTCGAGACCGATGCCGTCTTCGGCGCGCTCAGCTTCAACTTCCCGGATAACCGCGACCCCGCCAACCCCGTCTCGCTCAACGTCCGCTTCTCCACGATTCCCAGCTACGTCGAGGCGGGCAACGAAGAGGGCGTCTTCCGGCAGAACTGCACCTTCCAGATTCGGGAGGTCTAGCCGTGTCCACCGCCCGCCCATCGTTCTATCTGCTCTCGGTCGCCAGCAACCTCGAGCGCCACAAGATCGCCAGCGGCGAGCCCTGGGTGCTCCTCCTGCTGCTGCAGTGGCCCGGCAACGCCAACCCCACCGCAACCCAGCAGTACATACGGCTCGCCCGCAACACCGACCCCGTCACCTTCGACGCCAACGACGGCCTCGGCCCGCAGACCTACACCCCCTTCAACTTCGAGATCGGCGACCTGGCCGTCAGCTCCGACGGCTCCGTGCCGGAGACCACCGTCAAGGTCTCCAACGTGATGCGGGTGCTGCAGAGTACCATCGAGCAGTACGCCGGCGTCGTCGGTGCCAACCTGACCCTGTTCGCCGTCAACACCGCCAACCCCAGCGGCGAGCCCGACCTCACCCTCAGCTTCACCATCAAGCAGAGCATCTGCGACGCCAAGCTCGTCACCTTCAAACTGGGCGCGGCCAGCCCGCTGCGGCGGCTCTTCCCCATCCACATGTACCGCCCCAACTTTTGCTGCTGGCAGTACAAGAGCGCGCAGTGTGGCTACACCGACCCCGCCGCGACCACCGGTTCAACGGTCAATAACAGTCCGTACGTCACGCTTGCCAGCCTCACCGGCATCGTCCCGCAGATGCAACTCAGCGGCCCCGGCATCCCGGCCGGCGCCACCATCCTCAGTATCACCGGCAGCGCCGCGGAGCTGAGCGCCAACGCCACGGCGACGGCCTCGGGCGTGGCCATCCAGCCTTCGTTCACCACCTGCAGCCACACCATCGACGGCGCAACCGGCTGCCAGGCGCACTTTGGTAACACGGTTCTGCGCGGCCTGTTCTTCCCCGGCATCGACACCAACGGCGCCGCGATCGCGAGCGTGGCTTGATGACCATGGCATCCCAGCAGATCCGCCTGCCCGCACGCCTGTACGCCGACCTCATCGGCAAGCCTTATCAGCCCGGCGCGCGCGGGCCGGATGCCTTCGACTGCCTTGGCCTGCACCTCGAGCTGCTGCGGCGGCAGGGCTACGATGTGCCCGACTACGGCTCGTCGATGGCGTCCTTCCACCTCAACTTCGACGGCCCCGGCGGCATCCTCGGCGTATGCCGCGAAATTGAACTGCCGGTGCCGGGCTGCACGGTGCTCCTTCGAACCGGTTCGAACGTCGACGAGCGCCACATCGGCACCATGCTGGACAGCTTCACCATGCTGCACACCATGCGCGAGACCCGCTCTGTCGTCACAGAGAAGGTCATCTCGCCGGTGTGGCGTCACCGCGTGCTCGGCTACTACCTCCCGGTCAAGACGGAGGCAGCGCAGTGATTCGGTTCATCACCGTCACCAACCCCATTGAGCCCAGCCGCGACCCGAAGGTCAGTCAGATCGACTTCGTCGCTCCACAAAGTCTTGACGCGCTGCTGCTGGAAGAGTTCGTCTTCCACGGTGGCGAACCTGCGGCCTTCGACGTCTGGACATCCTCGGTCACTGTTTCGGTCAACGGCCATGTCTGGGCGCGCTCGCTTTGGGATCAGGTCATCCCCCGCGACGGCGACACCATCGTCATCCTGCCCATCGTGGCTGGGGGCAGCATCCTGCGCACGCTGGCCTCGGTAGCACTACTGGCCGGCACGATTGCCCTCGCCGCGACGGGCGTTGGAGCTGCCTTTGCTGGCTTCCTCGGCGGCGTACTCGGCACCACCATCACCGCCGCCGTCGGCACATCCATCCTCGTCGGCGCGGCCAGCATCGCGGGCAATCTTCTCATCTCCGCGCTGCTTGGCCCCAACCAGCCAAGCGCCAAGACCAACTCCGCCAGCTACGACCCCGACGGCCCGCGCTCGCTCGCACAGTCCGGCGTCGTCATCCCCAAGGGCTACGGGAAGTTTCAGTGGGGCGGCAACATCATCGACAGCTTCACCGAGGTCGCCGGCGAGGATGTCTTCATCAATGTACTGGTCTGCTTTGGCTTCGGTCCCGCACGGTCGATGACCAACATCCAGATCAATGGGAAAAACATCACCGACTACCAGAACGTGCAAACGTTCATGCGACTGGGCACCAACGACCAGACCGAGATCGCCCAGTTCAACCAGATAGTCAACGGCTACGGGCAGGCCTACGAATGCCTTGCGGGCGTTCCGGTCATCGTCCCCGGCACCGGCGACCTCACACAGGCCATCCAGGTCGATATCGCGTTCCCCAACGGCGTCTTCGTGCTCACCGCCGACGGCAACACCATCCCTGCAGTCATCACCTATCTGCTGGAGTACTCAGTCTCCGGCCTGAATGACTGGATACCCGTCATCGTTCCGCAGACCACGCTTCCAGTGGTTTCGCTCAACCCGGACGGCAGCGCGTATCTGTCCTATAGCTGGGGCGTCATCGCCACCGATCTCGCCGCCAACTCCAACGTGGTCTACACCTCCGACAACGGTCCGCACAGCCCCGGCGACCCATGGACCGGGACTGTCGTCTGCGAAGTGTTCCAACCCAACGGCAACCACACCACCTACAACAAACCAGCCACCGGCGAATGGCAGCTACTCGACATCAACATGAACTATGTGATCGTCACGGAGTGGTCTGCCGGATACCAGGACTTCGTCGCATGCGACACCGCGCCGCTGTACAACCGCACGAATATCCTCGGTCTCGCGCCCGGAAAGTACGACGTCCGCATCACAAAGTACGGCTCCGCCCGGCTGCATGACGACGTCGAGTTCGGCGATAACAACTCCCCCAACGTCGGGCAGGATGTCTACGTCCACAGCGTCAACGAGGTCAGCTACCTCCCGCTGAACTATCCCAACATGATCCTGCTGGGCGTGCGCGCCCTGGCCACCAGCCAACTCTCCGGGTCCAGCCTCAATGTGACGGCGCTCATCACGCACGGTCTGCGCACCCTCGACGAAGGCCTGATGCCCGCGCAACTGCTCACCTACGAGGAGGACAACCCCGCGCTGGTCGCTGCCGACATGGCACTCGACCCGCTCTACGGCGGCGGCGCCTATCCCGGCATCATCGCCGGCAACATTGAGCGCTTCATCGACGAGTGGGTGGCATGGGCCGACCTGAACGACACGCTCGTCCCGGAAGGCTACCCCGTCGCGCCGCCCAACCAGCCGGACTCGCAGGCACGCAGCTCGTCGTACATGCTGCAGTCCACCGGCCCCGGCAGCACCACCCCCGGAAACGTGGCCACCATCTACTACTCGGATTCGACCACCGCTGGTCCCGACCCTGACCTGGAAGAGGCATGGGCGGCCGGGCCGGTCTATCTGCGGGTTTCGTTCGTGGACCCTTACAACACCGGGCCGCAGAACTTTGGGCCGGTGATCGTGCAGGTGCTCGGCATTGGCCTGGGCTCGCCGCCGGGGCAGCCGCGGCAGTTTTACTACTTCACCTTCGCCTTCGGCACCACGCCCGACTACTTCATCGTCGACGCCGCCGGCTATCCGCTGGATACGGTCTACTACCAGCGCCAGATCGGCGAGCAGACCGTGCTCGTGAGCAACAGCATCCGCCTGCACGTCTTCAACGGAATCTTCGACAACGAGGATAACCTGTGGAACCAGCTCGTTCGCGTCGGCAATATGAGCCGCGCAGCCATCATCCCCATGGGGCAGGATTACGGCGTCATGGTCGACCAGCTCGTCGACGCGCCCGTGCAGATGTTCACCATGGGCAACATCCTGCAGGACAGCTTCACCGAGACATGGCTCAACATCGACGACCGCGCCAACCAGGTGGAGATCCAGTTCGCCGACGCCACCCGCTACTACCGCTCGGACAACCCGCTCATCTACATGGACCCGGCGCAGCAGGATCTCGGCGTCACCATCAAAAACACTCGCATCAAGGCGCTCGGCGTCACCGCGCCAGCGCAGGCCTGGCATCTGGCGCGTTACAAAGAGCGCTGCAACCAACTGCTGCTGCGCACCGGCAGCTTCCGCACCGACACCGACGGCATCGCCTGCCGGGCCGGCAACGTCATCGCCCTGCAGCACGACGTGCCGCAGTGGGGCTGGGGTGGCCGCACACTCCCCGGTTCCACCACCACCAACATCCTCGTCGATCGCTTCGACATCCCCTTCGTCACCGGCACGGCCTACTCGCTGATGGTGCAGCATTCTTCTGTGCAGCGCTTCGCTGGAACCGTCTCTGCCGTCGCCACCAGCACCAACCCGCCGGGCTTCACACTCACGGTTGTGGGATGGACGGACGCCACGCGCATCACCCGCTGCATCCTAACCCCCACCGGCGGCGCGGCAACCGACTGTCTGGTGCTCTCGTCCTCCGCCGGAACGGTGACGGTCTCGCCGCCACCTGGCTTCACGCCCGCAGCCGGAGCGGCGGCGGTGCTCTTCGATACCGACGTGCTGGAGTCGGTCGGCGTCTCCAGCGTGGACGCCACCACCGGCGCACTGGTCCTCTCCACACCGCTCGCGCAGGCGCCGGACGACTACGGCATGTACATCTATGGCCCCACCGGCGCGGTAAAGCTCGCCAAAGTCTCCAAGATCACCAAGGCCAGCGAGTTCCGCAGCACCATCGAATGGATCGACTACGCCCCGGACGTCTACACCGTGGCGACGCCGATCATCGGCGAAACCTCCGCCCAGCAGACCACTAGCCCCGGCGTCACCAACCTCAAGGGTACGGAGAGCCAGCAACTCGTCGCGGGCACCTATGCCACCTTCGTCAACCTCGCGTGGACTCCCAGCAGCGACACCGCCGGCGTATCCATCTACGTCGATTACCCCAACTCTCCGTCGGGCGCGATGGCCAAGCTGGCCGCGCGCATCGTCGGCAGCGCCACAACGTGGAATCAGCAGGTCACGCCCGGCGTTGAGATCATCTACACCGTCGTCGGATTCGACCCCTCAGGCAACTTTGCCAGCTTCACTACCGCCCCGACGGTCACATTCAGCCCGCAGGGCGTCGCCAAGAACCTGCTCAAGGGGTCAAGCTTCGCAAGCGGGTTTACCTACTGGAACATCGCGCAGCGCGCCGGGGACACCTTCCTGCCGGACTTCTCGAACGATGGCGAAGCCGTCTACACCGTCGCGGCGACCGCGCTGACCACGCCTCTGACGTTCCTCAATCAGATTGTCCCGGCGTCCAGCTGGGCGGTCGGCGATCTGCTCATGCTCTCCGGCTACGCTGAGGACACCGCCGCCGTCGCCGGATCTCCGAACGTCGGAAACCTTGTGCTCAGCATCGTCTTCACCGGATCGTCGGGGGTCATCTCCAGCACCACCGTCGCGGATGCGCTCTCCGGCGTGACGCCCTCGCTCACGCGCTACAACACGGCTGCCGTCGCCGTCCCCACCGGCACGTTGCAGGTATCGGTGACGGCGTCATTCGCTGGAACCGGGCTCAGCCTGCCGGTCGCATCCACGGTCACGCTCAGCCACCTGCTGTTGGAGACCGCTACCACCGGCCAGACCGTTCCCAGCGAATGGGCAGATGTCGATGTCTCCGGCCAGATCCTCGACCTCTTCACCACCGGTAGCTCCACCGGACTGCGGGTCCAGGGCAGTGTGCTCCCCAGCTACACCGGCAGCATCACCTACACGTCGGACGACGCCAGCGTGACCCTCTCCTGGACCAGCCTCATCATCCTCTGGCCGGACGGCTCCTACACCACCATTCAGGACGGCAGCATGGTCATCACCGGCCTCACGGCGGCCACCACCTACTTTGCCTTCCTCTACTTCGACATCGTCAACGGCGGCATCAAGGCGGCCCTCCCGCTCACGCCGCTCGGCGCGCCCGCTATCTTCTCAGCCACCTTCGACACCAACGCGGACGCCTTCTGCAAGCAGGACAACAAGGTCCCGCTGACCCCGGGCGGCTACCAGATCACCACGGCATCCTCCGGAAGCACGGGAACGGGCACCAGCGGCGGTGGTGGGACGGGCAGCACCGGCGGCAACAACGGCACTGGTGACAGCGGCGGAGGCGGCAGCGATCCCCAACCACCCATGCTGCAGTAGCCCTACGGTTTTGACCGTTTCCGGCCACCCAGCCTAAAACTGCGCATGAGCAAGCCCAACGGATTCACTGCGCTCGTCGCCGAAAACATTCAGGACGCCGCAGGCAATCCGCTCACAGGCTCGCTCGTCATCCTCGCCACCGACAGCAATAACGTAACGATCCCCGCCAGCGCCAACGGTGCGGTGGTCTCCGCCGCAACCGTTCCCATCACCGCCGGCGCCATCCCAGCCAATACCTGGGTGCCGGACAGCTTCGCCAGCACCACCAAGCCGCTCAACGTCTCCTACCGCTTCACCTTCAAGGATGCCAGCGGCCGCACGCTCATCACCTGGCGAGGCGTTCAGCCCACCGGCGATAGCTTCGACCTCGACACCTACCTGCCCGACGTGGCTCCGCAGGCCATCGTGCAGTTCGGCCCCGCAGGTCCACAGGGCCCAGCCGGAACGCCCGGCCGCAACACCGCGCTCATCGGTCTGGACGATGGCGAGGTCTACGTCATCGTCGGCGGCCAAATCGTCCTCGCATCCTCGGCCATCAGCTACAAGACCATCGTGTCGCTCGGCGGTTCGTACTTCTCAGTGCAACTCGTCAACCTGGTGCTGAACCTCGTCCCGGTGGCGGCCCCGACCGAACCCGCGCCGCCAGAGGTCAACTACAAGACCATCATGTCCCCCGGCGGCTTGTACTTCTCGGTGCAACTGGCCGACCATGCGCTCGTCCTCGTCCCGCAGCCATCCGCCACGGCAGCCGACACGGTCATCTTCGCGGATACCGCCACCGGCAACTTCTACCAGCTCGTCACCGACGACAGGGGAAATCCCAGCCTGCAGCAGGTCTCCGACGGCACGGGTGGCGTCGCATCGCTGACCATCTTCGACGCTGTACTCAACCTTACCGATAGACTGTCCGTCGCCAATGCGGGATTTTCCATCAATCCGCAGCTCCCCGCCGGGGGCGACACGATTGTCTTCGTGGACACCGCCACTGGCCTCTTCTATCAACTCGTTACGGACGATGAAGGCGACCCCAGCCTGCAGCAGGTCTCCGACGGCGACGGCGCGATCGCCGCGCTGCCGATCTTCGACTCCGGCCTCAACACAGCCGTCCGCATCGCCATTACGAACGCTGGCTTTGCCATCAACTTTTAGCTCCTCCCGAAAGGATCGATCCCTCATGAAGACGCGCATCGCACTCGCTCTCACCCTCTTCGCCGCTTTTGCCGCAGCTCCACCCACGCGAATCTCCGCACAGACTCCCAGCCCGATCCCCATCCTCACCGACCGCGGCGCATGGTCCAACGCCACTACGTACGGCCTCGGCGCGGTGGTCACCTACAACGGCGCGACGTATCGCTCGATCCTCGGCACCGGGAACACCAACCAGATCCCGTCGACCGCGACCGCATACTGGGCATCGTTCTCTCCAACCAATTCGGGACCGCAGGGCGCGGCTGGTGCAGCCGCCACCGTCGCTGTAGGCGCGGTCACACAGCTCTCAGCGGGTGCGCCGGCTACCGTTGTCAACGGCGGCACAAGCAGCGCGGCGGTATTCAACTTCGGGATTCCTGCGGGTGCTGCCGGGGCAACCGGCCCGCAGGGGCCGCAAGGTCCGGCCGGCGCAACTGGGGCCACTGGCCCAACCGGACCATCCGGGTTGGCAAGCGGAACAGACCTTGGTTTTTATGCAGGCAACCGCACGGGCGTCAATCAGTCGGTCGGTGCCCTTGCCGACAACTCCGGTGGTGACAGGCACGCCTTCGACATGAGGAACGCAGCCGAGTGGGACGTTGTAAGCACTACAGCGGGTTCTACCTTTGCTCCCACGTTTTCAAACGGTGCATTTTCTTGCGGCGGCTGCACGACGGGGACTGTAGCAACCATCACTCGGCACCTGAGCAATGCCGTGTCTAACTACACGGGTCAGGCGGTGATGACCTATGCGTCGTCCAACGTCCAGTCTTTCCTCGATTTCTGCTCGGATTCTGCCTGCACGGCACCAGTCGTCGTTGGCTTCTACGGCGGGAATTTTATCTATTACAACGGGAGTTTTAGCACCCTAGCCTTCACTCCAACGAACGGAACAAAATACGTCGTCACCCTGGCTGTGATAAACGGGGTAGCTTCCGTAACCATCCAGCAGCTAGGCGCGGTGACTACGGCAACCTTTACCGGACTCGCCTGCACCGTCACCAGCGCAAACTACTTATCGCTGTCCTCCGGCAGCGCAGTCGATGTCATCGCCGACATAAGATATGCGACCGGCTCCCCCGGAGCTACGTCATCGCTTGCCGTTCCTATGTTCGATGGCTTCCAGAATTTCCCGACGAATATCGAAACCTACGTCGCAGCAAACGGTGGAACCGGGGGCGGCTCTGGCAATGTGGCCACATGGGCGCTAATCCCCCCGTCGTACCGCGTTGGTGTGCAATCGCCCTGGGTCATCTACGTGCATGGCTATGGCGGCTCGCCAGCGGATATGTGGACGTTGACGGGGCCGGAGGCGCAAGCCCAGGCGCTGCTCAATGCTGGCTACGTCGTGATCGGCACCTACTATAGCAACCAGGACTGCTGGGGCAACGCATCTTGTACCGCCGATATTGCGACGGTGATCTCACAGTACGGTCAGTACCTCAACCTAGCCCCACAGCCCTACATTTTGATGGGCAGCATGGGCGGTGCGGTCAGCCTCAACGCGATCTTCCACGGCACGCTGCATCCGAGAGCCGTATTTGCAGAGTTCCCCGTCGTCTCGCTATCAAGTATGTACGCAGCAGGTGCTGGCACCTACGCCTCA
>Ga0302314_10020412_pt1 | contig 10959 bp, 6 predicted proteins | sample III_Palsa_N2_3_FD_200533 | JGI IMG/M metagenome (GOLD analysis project Ga0302314, IMG submission 200533) | Peat permafrost microbial communities from Stordalen Mire near Abisko, Sweden - III_Palsa_N2_3 | ecosystem: Environmental > Terrestrial > Soil > Palsa > Peat permafrost | place: Sweden... | reverse complement strand
GCTGCAGGAGCTCGGCCTTGCCACACGCGAACCCGACCCCGCCGACCGCCGCCGCAACATCGTGGCCATCACCCCCACCGGCTCCAAACAGCTACACCAGCTCGACGCCGTGATCGCGGACATCGAAACGCGACTGCTTTCCCCGTTGCCACCGTCAGAACGCGAACAGTTCATGCGGCTGCTGCGACTGGTGGTTCAAGGCTGATTCCGCCGTTCGTCGGTCAAGCGTGATCACCCACCCATGCGCCCCTTGGGCTGGTAGGCTGCCGCGCACGGGCATAAGGGGCTATAAGGGGCGGTTGGATTATGCGACGTTTGGTGTCGTTGAGGGGTGTTGTGGCGGTCGCCGCTGCATCGACAGCCGTTCTGGTCGGGGCGGCCCATGCGAGCGCGCCACGTGGTGGACTTGGCATCAGCGCGTCCTCGCAGTCCGGATTCGCGCCACAGGTTGCATCCGCGGGTGACCTCAGCCAGCCATCGGTGTCGGGTCCCAACGCCAGCCAGGCCTGCCTGGAACTCAACGACTTTGCATTTGACCCGGTCGATCAATGCACACAGGCAACTTTCGGCGAAGGTCTGTCGACCGGCGGATACGTCGCCACCTACGGCACCAACGTCTACGTTGCCGGGGGCTACGGGATCGAGGTCCTGCAACGCGACGCTTCGGACCCCGGCCTGACCGACGAGCAGTGCCTCGACGGTGACGGGTCGGATGAGTTCTCCAATCCGGCGTGCACGGTCACGACGATGATGGTCAACACTCACGCAGGCTCGATCAAGGTGAGTCCCGACGGCAAGTGGGTCTACGTCGACTCTGAGGACGAGGGCGACTCCTCGATCTCCTCGGATGAGCTGATCGTCTTCCAACGCAACGCGACGACGGGCGAGTTGAGCCAGGTTCAGTGCATCACGTCTGACGGCTCGGACGGTGGCGAGCCTCACAGTTCGAACCCGGATCCGCTCCCCTGCACGAGCCTGTCAGAGGCGACCACTCCTTACGACGCCGGCAACCATCTCGCGGTGAGCCCCAACGGGAAGTTCGTCTTCGCTGACGACGGCAACACGATCACCGAGTTCTCCGTCAACAACACAACTGGAGTCCTCGCCGTCGACAGCTGTGCCGGCCAGGGAGACCTGGACCCCGCTTGCCCGGTCACCTGGGCAAACACGGCGAACAGCAACGCCTCGGACATGGTGCTCTCGCCCGACGGGAAGTTCCTCTACTTCGACGGCGGCGCCGAGACGGTCCAGTGGCTCAGCGTCGATCCCACCACGGGCGCTTTGAGTGACCCGGGGGATGGTGGCGATGCCGATTGCATCGAGGAGGTGAGCGCCGGCACGGGTGACAGCTGCGAGGCGTCGATGCGCGGTATGCGGGGCACCGACGAGACCGGCATCACCGGCTCGATCGCGATCAGCCCGGACGCGAATGGGAGCTACGTCTATGTGTTGAACGGTGGCGAGGACGGCAGCTCAGTCCCCGGAATCGTGGTGATACTCGCCAGGAACCCGACCACCGGCGTCCTCACGCAGGTCTCCGGACCCAACGGCTGCATTGATTCGACCGGCAATGACGACGAGCTCTCGGGTGATGAGACCAACGCGCCGCAGACCTGCGATACCGGCCCGAGCCTCGAAGATGCTGAGTCGGTGATCACAAGCCCTGACGGCCAGAACCTCTACGTCGTGACCGGCTATGAGGGCGCGGAAAGCCTTGTGGAGTTGCGTGTTGACGCGGCCAACGGTGTGGTCAGTGGTGACCACGTCAGCGGTGGCAGCGATGACGACTGCTATACGAGCGTCAGCACTGAGGATCCCGCGCCGAACTGCACCGAGGCTTACTACGGGATCGACGGCATCGCGGGCGATCAGACCGGCGAGCCGACCGTCGGCATCTCCGCAGACGGCGCCGGCGTATACGTCACCGGAAGCACGAGCGAGGGGCTGGCGATCTTCAGCCGTACGCTGCCGGCGCAGTACACGGTGAGCGGCATCTCCAGCGAGCCGGCAGCCGATGGCTCCGTCACTGCCACGAGCTCCTCAGCCGCCCCGGATTGCTCCGGCGACTCCTGCACCGTCTATCCGAATGGGAACGTCACCTTGACCGCGACGCCAAACGCGGGTTACGGGTTCCAGTACTGGTCGAACGGGTCCTGCACCGGCCATGCCCTGACCTGCACCGTCTCACCGGTCAACGCGAGCCAGTCTGACAGCGCGACGTTCGCACAGCAGTTCGAGGTGAGCGGCGTGCTCGAGTCCGGTCATCAGAGTGAGGGCAACACCGTGATCGTCTCGGACACCGATCCGTCCGCGCCGTGCTCGGGCTCGACCTCGAACTGCGTGGTCGATGCCGGTGATGTCGTGACCCTGACGGCCACGGCAGGACCAGGTGAACGCTTCAGCGGATGGAACGGCGCGCAATGCCCGACCGAGAATCCGAATTCCGAGACCTACCAGACATCGGGCACCTGCACAATCAACGACGTGACGGCTGCCGAAACTGTGACCGCGGACTTCGTCAGTCAGTACACCTTCAAAGGACCGTCGAGCATCACCGGTGGAACCGTTGGCTTCACGGTTCCCGAAGGCGATTCAACTGCTTCGTGCTCGGGCGCATATCACCCGCCGCCTTCGTGCTCGGTCGATCCCGGCAGTGTCGTCGACCTCACCCCGGCGCCGGCCGCCGGCTACGCGTTTGCCGGCTGGACCACGGGTAGCTGCGCCAACACGTACGTCGACCCGTGCGTAATCTCAAGCGCCGCCGGCAGCGAGACCGACACGCCGACGTTCGCGCTTGGGACCCCGCCAACCCCGGCCGGCACGCTTGCCGTGTATGTGTCAGCAACCACAGGCAGCGACAGCAACCCCGGCACGGCGAGCCAACCGGTGAGGTCACTCAACGACGCGATGGAGATCGCGGCGGAGTCGAGTAAGCCGCTCAGCCAGATCCTGATGGCCGATGGCACCTATGAGCCGTTCAGTTTCAACACGGCCTACAGCAACTTTGGCATCTACGGCGACCTCGATCCAGCGAACGACTGGCAGCCGATCGGGAACGACCAGAACCCGACGACGTTCAACGGCGATCAGACCGGGACGGGTCTCGCCTTCGATGGAACGACGGGCGTCATCGTTCAGGATGTGACGATCGAGGCGAGCCCGGTTCCCGGACTCGCCGGGGGATCTGCGTACGGCGTGCGGGTGATTGACGGAGCGACGGTCACCTTCGCTGCTGACCAGATCTCGGCCGCAGCTGGCAACCCTGGGGCGAACGGCACCAACGGCACGAATGGAGTGGCTGGCGGCAACGGCGGCGCCGGACAGGACGGCCAAACGCCGGACGACGCTCTGGTGGCCTGCGCGGGCCGCAACTTCCAGAGCTGCATAGGCGGCAGCGGCCCGGGAGGCTGTCCAGGCCTTACCGCCAACGGCAACTTCTACGGAATCAGCAACACCGACCTCACCACGGTTATCTACGGAGACAACGACTGTGGGGCGTACCAGCCACTTCAGTCCTACCCCGTCGATAGCCCTGGCAATGGCGGTGCCGGCGGCAAGGGCAACGACGGCTGGACGTCGGCAAACACCGTGAGCGGCTTTTCCGGAGCGCCGGCTGTCGTCAACGGCAATCCTGACCCCGGCGGTGGCGTTGGCAACGGCGGCGACTACGGCGATGGCACGAATACGTGGTGTTGCATCAATGGCGCGAACGGGACCGCCGGTGAATCGGGATCGCCTGGGGCGAACTCCACCACACCCGGTGCTGATGAGACGAGTTCTGGCCCAACGCCCGGCGACACCTACGACCCTGGGACAGGTACCACCGGTGCAGCTGGCATCCCTGGCGATGGCGGTGGCGGTGGGGGTGGCGGCTCTGGTGACTTCAACGACTTCGCCTACGGCGCCGGTGATACCGGTGGTGGCGGTGGTGGCGGCGGCGCCGGTGGCAATGGTGGCAACGGCGGCGGTGGCGGCGGCGGGTCGTTCGCGATCTACGTGAACGGCCAGAGTCCGACGGTCGGGTTGGGTAACCCGTTCGCGAACGCGTACGTGGAATCCGGGACCGTGTTGACGAGCGGCAACGGCGGCGCTGGCGGCAACGGCGGCAACGGCGGCAACGGCGGGGCGGGCGGCAGCGGCGGCAAGGGCGACTCGTACGCCTCGAAGACGGTCGGCGCCGGTGGTAACGGCGGCGCCGGTGGCGGTGGTGGTACCGGAGCTGGCGGTGGCGGTGGCCTTGGCGGTCCCAGCTACGCCGTCTACAACGGCCACCTCGACCAGACCTACCTCACCGCGGACATCCTCTCCAATGACGGTTCCCCGGGAACGGGCGGAACCCCAGGCGGTATCGGCGGCGCCCCGGCTCCCAGCGGTGGCGGTGGCCCGTCCGATCCCTGCAACGCCAACTGCGCCACTGCAGCCAGTATCGCAGCAGGGCTGTCGACGGTCCCCACTTACGCGGTCATCAACGGCGCGTATGTCTCGGTCCCGGATGTCTCGTGCCCAAGCTCAGCGCCGACCTGCACGGGGGTCGGAGAACTGACGACGGGCAGCGGCTTCTTGGTAGCCGAGGACGCCCACGCAACCGCCGCACGAGCCACCGTGCTCGGCAAGTTCAAGTTCAAGCTGAAGCGCGACAAGCTGCTCACCGTGAAGATTCGCTTGAACGCGGCAGGGAAGAAGTTCGTCAAGAAACTCAAGCCGGGACAGGTCGCGAAACTGAAGTTCACGGTCAGGCTGAAACCCTCCGGTCACCACAAGGCGATCAGCTACACGGTCACGGTCCTGCTGCTGAAGAAGAAGCCGACGACGTAACACTTCGTCGCCGCGCGGCGCGCAGACGACGCCGGTTGGGCGTCGCCTGCGCTTCCGGCGAGGTTGGTGGCCGGCTCGCGCCGGCCACCGTTCAGTCGCTCGGGATGCCGTTGGCCGGCGGTGCCGGCTGCCCGCCGAGGTACTTCACGATCGGGCTTCCCTTCGTTGGCGGGGTGCTCAGCACCGGACCGGATGCGTCGATCGAGCTGCCGACGACCTTGGCCATCTGCACGCCGTCATATCCACCGTGCTCGGTCTTGGTGTAACGGAACGGCACCAAGCCGGGTCCGCGCCACGATCCGCCGTACTTGTCGACAGCATCGATGAGGTCGGTGCGGGTGAGGTGCTGCCCCGCTGCCTCGAGCGCCTGCACCAGCGTGTAGGCGGCCGCCATGCCGTACTCCACGTTGCCATCGAACGTCGCGCTCTTGTCGTACTGGTCCTTGACCTTCATGAACAGCTTGATCCACGGGTTCGAGGTGTCACTGAAGCTCGGCAGATAGCCGTCCGTGACCGCTCCATCGATTAGCGCATCCCCTGAAACCTTGCCCTTGGAGACACTCTTGAGCAGGTCACCGACTGTGTGCGGGTCGATCCCGACGTTCGAGACGACGAGCTGCGGCGAGTAGCCCAGCGTGTACGCCGTGATGCGGGCGATCGCCGTGTAGATCGGAACGGTGAACTCCACGAGGACCTTTGCCCCTGACGCCTTCAGCGCCGTGATCTGGGTCGCCAGCGACGTCGCGCCCGACTCGTAGGGCTGCTTCGAGACGATGTGGGAGGCGGCTACCTCGTCCTCAATGCCGGCAAGGCCGCCGTTGCCGAAGTCGTCGTTCTGGTACAGCACGCCGACCTTTTCGCTTCCGAAGTGCTGCTTGATGTACTGACCGAGGATCTTGCCCTCGATCGTGTAGTTCGGCTGCCATCCGAACGTGTAGGGCTGAGCGGTGCCCTTGTCCCAGCACGGGCAGCCGGAGGCGACGAACAGATCGGGGACCTTCTCAGCGTTGAGGAAGCCGACCACCTTGGTGTGGGTCGGCGTGCCGAGGCCCTCGAAGATGCCGAAGACGTTGTCCTGGAGCACGAGCTGGTGGACGACCTGGACGGTCAGGGTCGGGTCGTACTCATCGTTCTTGATGATCAGGTGGATCTTGCGTCCATACACGCCGCCGTGCGCGTTCACGTAGTCGAAGTACGCCTGCGATGCCGGCGCGATCTCGTCGTAGCCGGGAGCGGCGGGACCGGTGAGCGGTTGGTGCGTCCCGAACGTGATGCTCGTTGCGGTGACGCCGGGTGCAGTGCTGCCTCCATTCGAACTGGCGTAGACGCTCGTCGCGAATACCGCGCAGACGAGTCCGACGGCAGCAAGCGCCGGACCCACTCGAGAAAACCTCCTGAACCTCATCCTGTACTCCTCCTCCTTGTTGATACGAGTCGACGAAGCGCCATGAAGCCGCCCTGGATGCCTGATGGCCAAACGAGCATCGCGGCGATCAGAACCAGGCCGTAGATCGCAAATGGCAGGTTGTTGCCGACGTTCTGTGAGAGCGAGAGTGAGTTCGCGATGTCGCTCGACCAGCCCGGTAGCAGCACCAGCAGCGCCGCGCCCCAGACCGCGCCCGAGAGTGACCCGAGGCCTCCGAGTACGACGCCTGTGAGCAGCGTCAGTGAAAGTTGCAGCGGGAACGCGTCCGGCTGAGCGAGTTGGAGAACGAGCGCCAGGAGTGCGCCACCGAGGCCCGCGCAACCACCGCTGATCACAAAGGCAAGCGTCTGTAGACGCCCGATCCGCAGCCCGCACAGAGCGGCGGCGATCTCATCGCCGCGAACCGCGCGCAGCGAGCGCCCGACGCCACTGTGCGTCAGGTTGTAGAGGACGAACAGCACCACGAGTGCGCCAGCGCAGGCAATCCACGCCTCCCAGTGCTCGAGCGAGAAGTTCGACCCCAGCCAGGACGGCGGCGTCGGTGGATTGATGATCAGACCGTTGGACCCGCCGAAAGCGTTTGGAAAGCGGTCGGCGAGCGCGGGCAGACCGACCGCCACCGCGAGCGTCGCACCTGCGATATACGGCCCCCGTAGACGGCTGGCCGCGGCACCGAGCGGAACCGCCACGGCGCAACTGACGAGCACCGCGGCAACCAGCGCGGGCACCACCGACCAGTCGTTGTCACCGATCAGCAGCACGACCGTGTACGCGCCGACGGCCATCAGCGCGCCGTGCCCGAGCGAGATCTGCCCGCTGCAGCCGATCAGCATCGTCAGTCCGGCGAGCGCGGCGAAGTAGTAGGCGCCGGTCGCGAGCTGCAGGCGATCGTAATCGCCGAGCGCACCACTGACGACATAGAGCACGATGCCGCCCAGCAGGACCAGGCCCAGCGAGCGCAGCAGGGTGCTGCGCTCAAGCACGCGCCGGGAGTTCGCCGTCAAAGTGAGCGGACTCAAACGCGCCGCTCCTTCGCCGCGGGGAACAGGCCGGTCGGCCTGACCATCAGCACGAGGATCAGGATCACGAGCGCTGCAAGCGGTACCAGCGCATCGCCCTCGTAGCCGGCGACATATGACAGCGCCAGCCCCAGGATCATCGCGCCGGCCACGGCTCCGGGCGGACTATCGAGGCCGCCGAGCACGGCGGCCACAAAGCCGCTGATCAGGATCGGATCGAAGTTGTTGGGTGCGACGAACACCGACGGTGCTACCAGCACGCCGGCGATCGCACCGGTGAGCGCGGCCAGACCCCAGCCGAAGGTGAACATCCGGCCAACCCGGACACCGAGCAGTTGCGCCACCTCCGGCTTGAACGCGGCGGCACGCATCTGCAGTCCGAGCGGCGTGTAACGGAACAGAGCTGCGAGCACCATGGCGACGAACACGACCACGAGGACGATGTACGTGTCGTTCGGAGCGAACAGGTAGCGCGCTCCGCCGATCTCGTACCCACGGATCGAGAATGCCGGCGGGAAGCTGCGAGGGGTGTCGCCCCAGATCATTCCCGCGAGCGCGACCAGGAATGTGTAAAGCCCGAGTGTCACGATCACCGCGTTCAGCGGCGGCCCGTGCTCGACCCTGCGGATCAGCAGGCGCTCGACCACAGCACCGATCGCGAGGCCCGAAGCCAGCGCAGCGACGAACCCCACGACGTAGGACCCGGTCGAGTTGATCACCGCCGCGGCGATGTAGGTCGTGATCATCAGCATCGCTCCCTGCGCGAAGTTGACGATCCGGGTGGCGCGCCAGATCAGTACGAGCGCCAGCGCGACGGCCGCGTAGATCGCGCCGTTTGTGATGCCGTTGAGCGTGTAGTCGATGAATTTGGTCACGTCAGGTCAGAACCCCAGGTAGGCGTGGCGAAGTTGTTCGTCGGCGGCGAGCTCCTGGGGCGGCCGGTCGGCGACCACCCGCCCAAGGTTCAGCACGACGCCCCGGTCGGCGATGGAGAGTGCGCTGCGTGCGTTCTGCTCGACCAGCAGCACCGCGATCCCACGCTCGTCCGCCAGTGAGCGGACGAGGCCCATGATCTGCGCGACGACCAGCGGCGCGAGCCCGAGCGACGGCTCGTCGAGCAGCAGCGTCCGAGGGCGGGCGACCAACGCCCGCCCGATCGAGAGCATCTGGCGCTCGCCGCCGGACAACCGCGACGCCGGCTGCGTGCAGCGCTCAAGCAGCGGCGGGAACATCTCGTAGATCTCCGACGGCGGGATCGCGTCGCGCTTGCGGTACAGGCCGCCGAGGCGCAGGTTCTCCTCGACCGTCAGCTCGGTGATCACGCCGCGGCCCTCGGGCACATGCGCAACGCCGAGGCGGACGATCTCCTCGACCGGCTTGCGGGTGATGTCGGTGCCGTCGAACACGACTCTGCCCGCACTCGGACGAACGAGGCCGGAGACGGTCCGCAGCAGCGTCGTCTTGCCGGCTCCGTTGGCGCCGAGCACCGCCGTGACCTGTCCCTGCTCGACCGTCAGCGAGACGCCGTCGAGGGCGCGCACCGGTCCATAGTCGGCGGCGAGCAGGTCAAGCTGAAGCATCGACCGTACCGATCGGTAGCGAGTCCTCGCGCTCCGCGGCGCGACCCAGATAGGCCTCGACGACACGCTCGTCGGCGCGCACCTCATCCGGCGTACCGGCGCAGATCAGACGGCCGAAGTCGAGCACACAGATCCGGTCGCAGACCGCCATCACAAGATCCATGTGATGCTCGACGAGCATCACCGCACACTCGCTCTTGAGTTCGCGGATCAGGGCGGCGAGCTCCTCCATGTCGTCAGCACCGAGGCCACCGGCCGGCTCGTCGAGCAGCAGCAACTCGGGCTCGGCGACCAGCGCCCGGGCGAGCGCGACGCGCTTCTGGACCGGGTAGGGCAGTGAGGTCGCCATGCGATCTGCGAAATCGGCGCATCGCAGGCGGTCGAGCGCCGTCATTGCCCGCTCGCGCAGCGCGCGCTCGTCCCGATCGGAACCGGGCAGGCCAAGCAACGCGCCCGCCAGCCGGCCGCGCCGGAAGCGGTTGGCCCCGACCATCACGTTCTCAAGCACGGTGAGCCCGCCGAACAGGCCGACGCCCTGCAGCGTCCGCGCTATCCCCATCGACGCGAGCCGATCGGGCGCAGCGCGCCGCAAGCGCTCGCCCTTCCAGCAGATCTCCCCCACGTCGGGCGAGACGAAGCCGCAGATGACGTTGAAGAGCGTCGTCTTGCCTGCGCCGTTTGGCCCGATCACGCCGAGTACCTCACCGGCGCACACATCGACCGAGACGCCGTCGAGCGCGGTGACGCCACCAAAGCTGATGTGGATCTCAAGAGCCGCAAGCAGCGGGGCGTCCGCGCGACCGGATGCGGGGTCGCTCATTTCGAGCCCCATCCGGCCGTTCCCAGGAGGATTGCCGGTGATCCGGTTGCTGGTCCGTGCTGGCCTGCTTCGGCGATCAGCGCCGGGGCCGGGCGGTAACGCTCTTCACGGCGTTCTTGCCAGATGCCGTCGAGCGTCTGGCGCACACGGTCCCAGCCAGCCAGTTGCGCCCAGGCAATCGGTCCTCGTGGGTAGTTGAGCCCCAGCGTCACACCGGTATCGATGTCATCGGCCGTGCCGACGCCTTCGCCTAAGGCGAAGGCGGCTTCGTTGATGATCTGCGCGAGCATGCGCTCGAGCACCAGGCCGGGGGCGTCGCCGACCCACTCCTGGTGGGCGCCCAGCGACGCGAACACGTCGCTGGCCACCTCGATCGATCCCGGCGGAGTCGCGCGCGTGCGGGTCAGCTCGACCAGGCGCCCGTGGGCGGCCAGGTTCGGGAGGTTGAACCCGACGGCCGCCGGAATCCCTCGGAAAGCCAGACTGTGAGCGGCGCAGCAGACGATCGGGTGCGGGGCGTCGCCGACCTCGGACGCAGAAACGTCCGGATCCGCGAACACGCTGGCCACGGCGTGCCGGCTGACCACCTCGCCCACGCTGAAGCCGGCCGCGTCGGCCTGGGCGCGCAGGTGATCGGCCAGTGCGCCTGCGCCCACCACAGCGAGCGTGCGTCCGGCTCCCCCGCCCGGGGTGGGCGGATCGGGATCGGGGCTGCGATGGGCCGCTTCGCCGTACGCGTACCACCCCCGGCCCGTCTTGCGTCCGTGGTTGCCGCTCGCCGCCAAGCGGGCCTGCATGGCGGTCGGCCGCCAACGCGGCTCACCGAAGGACAGCTCGGCGAACGATTTGGCGATGGCCAGGCTCACGTCGATGCCGACAAGGTCCATCAGCTCGAACGGCCCCATGCGGAAGCCTCCGGCCATCCGGCAGATGCGGTCGGTCTGCTCCACCCCGGCCACCCGTTCCACCACCAGGCGCATGGCCTCCCCGGAGAAGGCCCGCCCGCAGCGGTTGACCAGAAAGCCCGGGCTGTCCGGAGCGACGATCACTCGCTTTCCCAGCGCGGAGCCGAACTCGGTGGCGCGGGCGAGGGTCTCGGGCGAGGTCTGCGCGGCCTCGATGACCTCCACGAGCTCCATCAGCGGCACCGGGTTGAAGAAGTGCAGGCCCACCATCTGGGCGGGATTCACGGCGGCCGCCGCGATCAGCGTGATCGGGATCGAGGAGGTGTTGGAGGCGATCAGCGCATCGGCTCTGACGATCGCGCCCACCTCGCGGACGATCCGCTGCTTGAGCGGG
>Ga0302314_10020411_pt1 | contig 10960 bp, 7 predicted proteins | sample III_Palsa_N2_3_FD_200533 | JGI IMG/M metagenome (GOLD analysis project Ga0302314, IMG submission 200533) | Peat permafrost microbial communities from Stordalen Mire near Abisko, Sweden - III_Palsa_N2_3 | ecosystem: Environmental > Terrestrial > Soil > Palsa > Peat permafrost | place: Sweden... | reverse complement strand
AGGAGGTGCGCGCGCGGGTGCGGCGCGACTTCGATTCCGGCGTGCGCGCCGGCGTGGTGACGACGCCGACCCTGTTTACGCTCGGGGGCGGTCGGGCGCAGCGGATTGACCCGAAGACGCTGGACCACCTCGATGGCGAACGGTGATCATCAGGTGGTGCTCGAGCCCTCGCGGTAGGTCGGGCCTGATCGAGCGGTGGCTGGGCTCGGAAAAGCCCGCTCGAGGTCATCGACCGTGGGCCGCCGGCCGCGCAGGGGTTGCTCGGTTCCGGGTGTACTGATCGCCGCGCGGACGAGGTCGAGTTGGCGCAGGGCGAGCTTTGCATCCACCTGGAGGAACGAGCGGCTGGCCTCGCACGCACCTTTGACCAGCATCAGCACATCGACTGCGCCGACGTCCTCGCGCACCGCCCCGGCTTGCTGGGCCCGGATCAGCAGCGATTCGAGCACCCCGATCAGCTCGTGGTGGGCGGCCCGAATCTCGGAGTTGGCCAGCCAGATGTCCGCGACCGCATCGAACAGCGCCCGATCGGCCTGCTGGCGGCCGACCATCTCGTCGATCAGCGCGAACAGCGCGGCGCCCGCGTCGGGAGCGTCCAGCAGGGCGTGGCCGCGCGCGATCGCCTCGTTCATCCGCTCGACCACGATCGCGGCGATCAGATGCTCCTTGGAGGGGAAGTTGCGAAACAGCGTGGCGCGACCGACGCCGGCCCGCTGCGCGATCTCGCCGACGCCCACCTCGAGCCCGCGCTCGCACAACATCTCCGTGGCCGCATCCAACAGCCGCCGGCGGTTTCGCTGTGCATCAGCGCGCAGTGGTCGCGTTTCCGTCTCCATCCCGTTCACATTGTCCCCGCTGGACGATCACCTGTGCGCCGTGTGGAGGCAGCGTGCTGAAAAACCCGTCACAGTGGGCAAAGTTTCAGCACGGCTCGAGCGGGCGCCACCGAAACGGCGCGACCCACTAGGCGACCCCCGCTGCCGGTGTCAGCTCGAGTGAGATCGCGTCGACATCCCGGGGCCGCAGCGCCGTCGCGAGCAGCACCGCCCCCGCCCCGAGCATGACCGCGGCCGCCGCGAAGGCGACGTGATAGCCGGACACCCGGGCGGCGATCGCGGCGCCCGCCGAAGCGCCCGCGCCCAAGCCGTGCAGCAGGCTGGTGGTCTGACTGGCGGCAATCGTCGAAAGGATCGCCAGCCCGAGCGATCCGCCGACCTGCTGGGCGGTGTTGAACAGGCCCGAAGCCAGTCCGGCATCGTCGCGGGAGACCCCGCCGGTACCGAGCAACGTGATCGGCACGAACGTGAGCCCCATGCCGATACTCATCGGCAGCAGCCCGACCAGCAGGTTGCCGACATAGCTCCCGTGGACGGGCAGTTGAGTGAGGACGACCATCCCGACGGTGGCGAGCGAGATCCCACCAATCGCGACGTTGCGCACCCCCGCCCGCCGGATCAGCTGTTGAGCGATGCCGGCTCCGACCACGATCCCGCCGGTCACCGGCAGGAACGCCAGCCCGGCCCGCAGGGGGCTGTAGCCAAGGATCTCCTGCACGTAGAGCGAGGCAAAGAAGAACATGCCGAACAGCCCGGAGGCGATGAGCAGCATCACCGTGTCCGCGACGGCCAGTGACCGCACCCGGAAGATGTCCAGCCGCACCAACGGCGCTGGGCTGCGACGCTCGATGAACACGAACGAGACCAGCAGCGCCACCGCCAGCGCGCCGAGTGAAAGGGTGCGGGGGGAGCCCCAGCCGAACGATTGCGCCTTGACGATCGTGAACACGAGGACCACCAGCCCTGCGGTGACAGTCAGCGCGCCGGCCACATCGAACGAGCGGTGGTGGACATCTGCCCGGGACTCGGGAACGAAGCGAAGCGCCAGGGCGAGCGTGACCACGCCGACGGGGACGTTGACGATGAAGATCCACGGCCAGGACGCCAGATCGGTGAGGACCCCTCCGAGCAGCAGTCCGACCGCGCCGCCGCCGGCGGCGATCGCGCTCCACACGCCGAGCGCCTTGGTGCGCTCCTCCTGCTGGGTGAACGTCGTGGTGACAATCGACAGCGCGGCCGGCGAGACGAGCGCGCCGCCGAGGCCCTGGAGCGCTCGTCCGGCCACCAGCATCCCGGACGATTGGGCGAGACCGTTGAGCAGTGAGGCGAGTGAGAACAGCGCCACTCCGGCGATGAACAGGCGCTTACGACCGAGCAGGTCGGCCATGCGGCCGCCCAGCAGCAGGAAGCCGCCGAAGATCAGCGTGTAGCCGTTGACCACCCAGAGGAGATTCGGCTGCGAAAAGTGCAGGCCACGCTGGATCGACGGCAGCGCGACATTGACCACGGTGGCGTCGAGCACGACCATGAACTGGGCCAGGCAGGCGATCAGGAGGACCAGCCAGCGATTGGTGGCGTCGGCTCGAGAGACGGCAGGGGGGAGGGAGGCGGTCGCGGGCATCGGCTGGCTCCTGTGAACGTGGCTCGGGTATAAACTGGACCGGCTGGTCCGCTTAGGCTACCACAAGCGGACTGTGCGGTCCGTTTAGCTGCCCCCAACAGTTCTCGCGCTGACGGCCGATCCGCCGGCGTTCCCAGGCCGGCACAGGGCTTTTAACCCGCTAGCATCAACATCGTTCGGAACGAAAAGAAGAGAAACGAAGCACTCTGCCGACCGAAGGGCGGAGGGAACGAAGGGAAATTAAATATGTCTGACGCCGTCACGCGCGTCTCCGTCGAGATCGAGGGAAACGAGATCTCGTTCGAGACCGGCAAGTTGGCCAAGCAGGCCTCCGGCGCCGTTGTCGTCCGCTCGGGCGACACGATGGTCCTCTGTACCGCCACCGCGGGCAACCTTCGTGAGGTGGACTTCCTCCCCCTCACGGTAGACGTGGAAGAGCGGATGTACGCGGCCGGGAAGATCCCCGGCTCATTTTTTAAGCGCGAAGGACGTGCGGGGGAGAAGGCCACGCTCACTGCGCGCCTCATCGACCGACCGATTCGTCCGCTGTTCCCCAAGGGATGGCGCTACGAGACCCAGCTCGTCGCACTGCCGATGTCGGTGGATCACGTCAACCCGTACGACATGCTGGCGATGAACGGCGCGTCGGCGGCGCTGATGGTCTCCCACATTCCGTTTCCGACCCCGGTCGGGGCGGTGCGGATCGGCAAGGTCGACGGCAACTTCGTCGTCAACCCGAGCGAGGAGGACCTGTTCGAGGGCACCGACCTCGACCTCATCGTCGCCGGCAACGAAGAGGCGATCCTGATGGTCGAGGCGGGCGCGAACGAGATCCCCGAGGCGGAGATCCTCGATGCGCTCGACATCGCCCACGGCGAGATCAAGAAGCTCTGCGCCGCCCAGCGCGAGCTGGCCGAGAAGGCCGGCAAGCCCAAGCTGGAGGTGCAGGCGCCGCAGGTGGCTCCCGACCTCTATGAGCAAATCAAGGCTTCTCATGGTGCGGCACTGCAAGACGCGACCCAGGTCGAGGACAAGCTCGAGCGCCAGGACGCCACCAAGGCGGTCGAGGAGCAGGTGCTGGCCCAGTACTCGGGCGAGCCCGAGTCCGAGACCTACGTCGAATACCGGGGCAACGCGCAGCGTGCCTTCGACAAGCTCGAGAAGACGCTGATCCGCGAGCGGATCGCGGTGCAGAAAAAGCGCCCCGATGGCCGCAGCGCGGATGAGATCCGTCCGATCTCGATCGAGGTCGGCGTCGCACCGCGCACGCACGGCTCCGCGCTGTTCACGCGCGGCCAGACGCAGGCGTTCAGCGTCGTCGCGCTCGGCACCACGCGCGAGGAGATGCGGCTCGACACGCTGGGGCTGGAGACCACCAAGCGGTACTTCCACCACTACAACTTCCCGCCGTTCTCGGTCGGTGAGGCGGGCTTCATGCGCGGACCCAAACGCCGTGACATCGGTCACGGTGCGCTCGCCGAGCGGGCGCTGGTCCCGATGATCCCCAGCCAGGAGGAGTTCCCGTACACGATCCGCGTCGTGTCGGAGATCCTGGAGTCAAACGGATCCTCCTCGATGGCCTCGGTGTGCGGGTCGACACTGTCGCTGATGGACGCCGGCGTGCCGATCAAGCGTGCGGTCGCCGGGATTGCGATGGGGCTGATCAAGGAGGGCGAGGACGTCATCATCCTCACCGACATCGCCGGAGTCGAGGACCATCTCGGCGACATGGACTTCAAGGTCGCCGGGACTGAGCGCGGGATCACCGCGCTGCAGATGGACATCAAGATCAGCGGCGTCACGTTCGAGATCCTGCGCGACGCCCTCGCACAGGCGAAGGTGGCCCGTCAGTTCATCCTCGGCGAGATGGCTCAGGTCATCGACACGCCGCGGGCCGAGCTGTCGAAGCACGCGCCGCGGATCTCCTCGATCAAGATCGATCCCGAGAAGATCGGCCTGCTGATCGGCAAGGGCGGCGAGACGATTCGCTCGCTGCAGGAGGAGTTCGAGTCCCAGATCGATGTCAACGACGAGGGACAGGTGCGCGTCTACGCGGCCAACGGCGAGCGCGGCGACGCGCTGGTCGATCGGATCCGCTCGATGACCAAGGAGGTCGAGGTCGGCGATGAGTTCACCGGCAAGGTGGTCAAGACGACCACGTTCGGCGCGTTCATCGAACTGGCCAAGGGCACCGACGGCCTGCTGCACATCTCCAACGTGGCGCCCGGTCGCCGGATCGACACCGTCGAGGAGGTTCTCAACAAGGGCGACGAGCTCAACGTGCGCGTGGTCGAGGTCGACCGCGAGCGCGGCCGCATCGGCCTTCGCCTCGCCGAGGATCCGGACATCGCCGGCAAGACCGTCGAGGAGCTCAGCTCGGTCGGCAGCGGCGACAACGGCCCGCCACGCCGTGACCGTGGAGGACGCGACGGACGCGACCGCCCACCCCGTGACCGGGCACCCCGCGACCGGGGACGCGTGCGCGATCGCGATCCCGACCGACCGCGCTCCTAGCCCGACCGTGGCGCAGGAACACCGCCTGACCACGCTGGAGTCGGGCGTGCGGATCGTGACGGAGGCCATGCCCTCCGTCCGGTCCGTGTCGCTCGGATTCTGGATCGGCACCGGTTCGCGCAATGAGACCGACGAGCAGGCGGGCCTCTCCCATCTGCTCGAGCACCTGCTGTTCAAGGGCACGGCCAAATACGGCTCGCTGGAGATCGACCAGATCTTCGACGGGATGGGCGCCGAGCTCAACGCGGGCACCGGCAAGGAGACGACATCGGTCTACGCGCGCGTGATCGACCAGCACCTTCCGTTTGCCTTCGACGTGATGGCCGACATGGTGTTCCGCCCGTCGTTGAGCGACGTCGACTCCGAGCGCCAGGTGATCCTCGAAGAGATCGCCATGTACGACGACGAACCGCATGAGAAGGTGTTCGACTCGCTCGGCCAGGCGGTGTTCGGAAACGACCCGCTGGGCCGAGCGATCATCGGCCGCGCGCCGGTGATCGCCAACACTCCGGTGCCGGAGATCGCGAGCTTCCACGCCTCTCGCTACGCCCCCGGGAACGTCGTCATCGCCGCGGCCGGGGCGGTTGATCACGATGCCCTCGTGGCCATGGCGAGCGAGCGCGTACCGGCCGGCGAGGCCGACGCGATCCAGGCGCCGCGCTCGATCCCGACCGCGCTGGGTGCAGTGCCCGGGGCCGAGATCGCCCGGCGGCGGTTCGAGCGCAAGGATACCGAGCAGTACCACGTCTGCCTGGGCGGACCGGGCATTTCCCGCCACGACGAGCGGCGGTTCGCACTACGGGTACTGGACACGATCTTCGGCGGGACATCCTCGTCGCGGCTGTTCCAAGAAGTCCGCGAGCGCCGTGGCCTGGCCTACGCCGTGTACTCGTTCACCAGCGCCTACCAGGACACCGGCCAGGTGGGGCTGTACATCGGCACGCGGGTCGAGAATGTGACCGAGGCGCTGGCGGTCGTCGGCACCGAGCTGACCCGGTTCAGAGACAACCCCGGTACCGGGGAGGAGCTCGGGCGCGCCAAGGAGAACCTCAAAGGGCGGGTCCTGTTGGCGCTCGAGTCGACCGGTGCGCGGATGAACCGCCTCGGCTCCGAGGTCCTCGCCGGAGCGACCCTGATGCCACTTGATGAGGTGGTGGCGCAAATCGACGCGGTGTCCCAGGACGACCTGGCGGCCTTGGTCGAGGAGTTGTGGTCACCCGAACGGCTGTCTGCCGCCGGAATCGGCCCCGACGAAGCTCGGTTCGAGGAGGCGCTGGCCGGAGTCGGTCCGGCTCTGGTGGAGAGCGGCTAGGTGAGCCCGCGGCAGATCCGGGTCGCGGTGGCCGGCGCGGCGGGGCGGATGGGGGAGACGGTGTGCCGGGCGGTTTCCGGCGCTCCGGACATGGAGTTGACCGGCCGGGCCGATCCCGCCCTCGCAACCTCCGTGGCGGACGTGCTCGCCCTGGGGCCGGACGTGCTGGTCGATTTCACGCTCCCGAGCACAGCGCTCAGCCATGCGCGCGAGGCAGTGGCCGCGGGAGTTCACGTGGTGATCGGCACCACCGGGTTCGATCCCGACGAGCTCGACGACCTGCGCGGCGGGCCGGCCAACGTGTTCATCGCCCCCAACTTCGCGATCGGCGCGGTGCTGATGATGCAGTTCGCCGCGCAAGCCGCCCGACACATGGCGCGCGCCGAGATCATCGAGCTGCACCACGATCTCAAGGTCGACAGGCCCAGCGGTACGGCGGTTCGCACCGCGGCGCTGATGGCCGCGGCCGCCGGCGGCGGCGTCGAGGTGCCGATCCATTCGGTCCGCCTGCCTGGGCTCGTCGCCCACCAGGAGGTGATCCTCGGCGACGTGGGTCAAACGCTGACGATTCGCCACGACTCGATCGATCGTGAGTCGTTCATGCCCGGAGTGCTGCTGGCTGTCCGGCGTGTCGGCACGCTGGAGCAGTCGGTGGTGGTCGGGCTCGAGCGGCTGCTGTAGACGCGCCGGCTCCGCTACGGTTCCCGCCGATGGCGATCGACATCAGCACCGTCAGCGGCTCCGGCGACCTGCGGAAGTTCGTCCAGCTTCCGTTCCGGCTCCATGCTGATACGCCGTGGATTCCGCCACTGAAACTCGAGCGATACATATTCCTCAACCGCAAGCTCAACGCGTACTTCAAGCATGGCCAGGCCGAGTATTTCCTCGCGCGCCGCGACGGCGTCGTGGTCGGTCGGATCACGGCCCAGATCGACCGCGCGTTCAATGAGTTTCACCACAACCGGTGGGGGATGTTCGGGTTCCTCGAGTTCGAGGAGGACCAGGAGATCCTCGACGCGTTGCTGCAGGCCGCCGCCGGCTGGCTGCGCGAGCGAGGCTGCGAGCGGATGATCGGCCCGATGGACTTCCAGCTCAACGACGAGTCCGGGGTGCTGATCGAGGGCTTCCACCGCGAGCCGATGATCAAGCAGCCCTGGCATCCTCCCTACTACCAGCAGCACTGCGAGGCGGCCGGGCTGACGAAGGAGATGGATCTGCTGATGTGGGAGCTCTACATCAACGAGCGCGACCGGCTCAACCCGATCATCCCGCGGGTCGCCGAGCGAGCGAAGACCAGGCACGGGATCACGATCCGCAAGATGTCGCGGCGCAAGCTGCGCCACGACCTGGACGATTTCGCGAAGGTCTACAACGCGGCGTGGTCGCGCAACTGGGGCTTCGTTCCGTACTCAAAGGAGGATCTCGACGCTTACGCGCTCGATCTGCAGCTCGTGTACGAGCGGGACTGGTTCATGGTGGCCGAGAACGAGAAGGAGACTGTGGCGATCGCGATCACCGTGCCTGACATCAACGAGGTGCTGAAGAAGATGCGCGGCCGGCTGCTCCCGCTGGGGTGGTGGTACTTCCTCAACAAATCGCGGATCATCGACCGCATCCGGGTTGGGTTCCTCGGCGTGATGCCCGAGTACCAGCACACCGGCGTCGCCGCCGCGCTGTACATGGAGCACTACAACGTGGCTGAGCGAAGCCGGCGCAAGGGCGGCGAGATGGGCTGGATTCTCGAGACCAACCACTCGATGAACCGCGCCATGGAGGCGATGGGCGGGGTCGTCATCAAGCGCTACCGCGTGTACGAGCAGGTGCTGGACCCGAACGGTGGGGCGGCGGGCCCGGCGTAGGCCTCCCTGCGATAATCCCGCCGATGTCGGTGAACCTCGGATCCATCCTGACTGCGATGGTCACGCCATTTGGTGCGGATGGGCGGGTCGACGAGGAGGCTGCGGTGATGCTCATGCACCACCTGGCCGAGCACGGATCCGACGGCATGGTGGTGTGCGGGACGACCGGCGAGGCCTCGACGCTGAGCGACGAGGAGCATCTGGGGATGATCAGGCTGGCCGTGGAGGAGATGGGCGCGCACTGCACCATCATCGCCGGCGTCGGCTCCAACGACACGCGGCACGCGGTCCATCTGACCGAGCGAGCCACTGAACTCGGCGCCGACGCGCTGCTGTCGGTCAACCCGTACTACAACCGTCCGTCGCGCCGCGGGATCGTCCGCCACTACGAGGAGGTCGTGCGCGCCACCGACCTCCCGATCGTGCTCTACAACATTCCGCAGCGGACCGGCTCGGACATGCCCAACGATCTGCTCGCCGAGCTCGCGCAGCTGGAGAACATCATCGCCGTCAAGCAGGCCAACGCGGCGAACCTGGCCCAGGTCGACGGCCTGCAGATCTACGCCGGCAACGACGATCTGCTCGCCGACGTGCTCGATCTCGGGGAACCAGGCGGCATTCTGGTGGCCAGCCACCTGTTCGGCGAGGAGATGCACCGGATGGTCGACGAGCCCGAGTCCAGACGTGAGATCGACCAGAGCTTGCAGGACGTGTACCGCGATCTGTCGATCGCCCCGCTCGCCTGCAGCATCAAGGCAGCGCTCGGCCTGCTGGGGCTCGGCGTGGGCGCGCCACGGCTCCCATACGTCGAGCTCGATCAGCGGGAGACCGCGACAGTGCGCGACCTGCTCGAGCGCCACGGGATGCTCGCGACAGCGTGAGCGGCACGCTGCGGGTCTTGCCGCTCGGTGGCCTGGGCGAGATCGGCAAGAACATGATGGTGGTCGAATACGAGGGCCGGATCATCGTGGTCGATACCGGCCTGCGCTTCCCCACCACCGACATGCTCGGGATCGACCTCGTGCTGCCCGACTTCAGCTATCTGCGCGAACGCGTCGACGACATTGAGGCGATCGTCATCACCCACGGCCACGAGGATCATTTGGGTGCGCTGCCATGGGTCGTGCGCGAGCTCGGGGCCAAGCGCGCTCCGACCGTCTACGGCGGCCGCCTGACCATCGCGATGGCGCGTTCGAAGCTCGACGAGCACAACCTTCGCGACGTGCCCCTCGAGGACCTCCCGCCCGGGGAGGAGGTCTCGCTCGGACCGTTCATGCTCGAGCTGGTGCACATGACCCACTCGATTCCGGACTCGTCCGCGGTCGCGCTGACCACGGACCTCGGCACGGTGCTGGTGACCGGCGACTACAAGTTTGACCAAACTCCGGTCGACGGTCAGCCCGCGGACGTCTCGAGACTAGCCGAGCTGGGTCGGGACGGCGTCCTGCTGCTGTGCGGCGATTCGACCAACGCCGACCGGGCCGGCTTCTCGCCCTCAGAACGCGACGTCGGGCCGCATCTGGAAGAGGTATTCGCCCGCGCCCAGGGCCGGATCATCGTCACGAGCTTCGCCTCCAACATTCACCGTGTCCAGCAGGTCGTCGACGCAGCCGCCGCGCTCGGGCGCAAGGTGGCGTTGGTCGGGCGCTCGATGCGCAAGAACGTCAACATCGGACGCTCGTTGGGTCACATCGAGTTGCCCGAGGGGATGACGATCCAGCCCCAGGAAGTCGAGGACTGGCCCGATCACAAGGTGGTCGTGATCTCCACCGGCTCCCAGGGCGAGCCGCTGTCGGCACTGCGGCGGATGGCTCACAATGATCACCGGCTGATCACCCTGCGCCGCGGCGACACGGTCGTCTTCTCGGCCACCCCGATTCCCGGCAATGAGCGCGCCGTCAACGAGACCGTCGACCGGCTGTACCACATCGGCTGTGATGTGATCACTCCGCGTGACGCACCGATCCACGCCTCCGGCCACGGCTTTGCCGAGGAGCTCAAGCTGATGCTCAACCTGGTCAAGCCGCGTTATGTGATGCCGGTCCACGGCGACCACAAGCGGATCCATCTGCACGCGGAGTTGGCGGAGGCCGTGGGGATCGATCCCGACGACGTGTTCCAGGGCGAGAACGGCCTCCCGCTCGAGATCGATGCCCGGGTGGCTCGCTTCGGCGCGCCTGAGCAAGCCGGCATGATCTTCGTCGACGGAGTCGATATCGGGGATCCGGCCGACGTCGCGTTGCGAGACCGGCGGATGCTGTCCGCCGATGGGATCTTCATCGTCGTGGCCACGGTGTCTGAGCAGACCGGCGAATCGGTCGTCCCGCCCGAGGTCATCTTTCGCGGCGTCCCGTTCATCGAGCAGGCGGACAGCCTGGTGACCGACATTCGCCAGGAGATCGAGCGCTCACTCGCGCGCGCGGCGCACGACGGCATCCGCGAGATTGACCTCCTTCAGCAGGAGCTCCACGACGATCTCGCGGTGTTCGTTTACGACCGGTTGCGTCGTCGACCGATGGTGCTGCCCGTCGTCGTCGAAGTGTGATCGTCGCCCGGCTGCGCGTGGGCCGGGACGCTTCCCACCGCGGGGATTTGGATCACGAACCGGGTGCCGGTGCCTGGCTCGGGGCGCTCCAGCGCGACGGTGCCCCCGTGTGACTCGGCCACGGCGCGAACGATGGCCAGCCCCAGCCCCGACCCGCGGCCCCCGTCGCGACCATCGCGCACGAATCGCTCGAACACCCGTTGTTCGAGCTCGGGCGGGATTCCGGCCCCGTCGTCCTGCACGACGAGGATGGCGTTGCCATCGCGCGTCATC
>Ga0302314_10020410_pt1 | contig 10961 bp, 6 predicted proteins | sample III_Palsa_N2_3_FD_200533 | JGI IMG/M metagenome (GOLD analysis project Ga0302314, IMG submission 200533) | Peat permafrost microbial communities from Stordalen Mire near Abisko, Sweden - III_Palsa_N2_3 | ecosystem: Environmental > Terrestrial > Soil > Palsa > Peat permafrost | place: Sweden... | reverse complement strand
TTGGCTCCTCGCCCTTCATCGCCCCGGCATTGGACTTGCCCACCATCTGGATGTTGCCCAGCGGCCACGGGCGGCCGTCGCCGGCCAGGTAGAAGTCGTTGATCCCGAGCGTCTTCTGGAACACGGTGTCGTTCGGTTCGGTGGTCAGGGAGACGGCCGCCTTGCAGTTGTGGAACATGTAGTTGCGCCCGACCTGGTCCGACCCGTTGGCCAGACCGTTCGGATGGGCGTCGTTGGCCGAGGCCAGGAGGAGCTTGGCGCTACCAGCGGCGCCGGCCGAGACGACGACGACGTCGGAGGAGTAGACCTCGCGCTGGCCGTTTCGCTCGACTTCCACTGCGGTCACCGTGTGGCCGGCGGCATCGGTCTCGAGTCGCACCGCCTCGGCATTCACCAGCAGGGTGACGTTGGGGTTCTCGAGCAGGGGGCGCACGGCGATGACCTCGGCGTCGGCCTTGGCGTGGACCAGGCACGGGTACCCGTCGCACCAGGCGCACCGGATGCACGCGCTCCTGGCCCGGTCGGCTTCGTCGAGCAGGATGCCGCACGGGGCGGAGAAGGGGTGGTACCCCTTGGCCGCCAGCGCATCGGAGATCTCTTGAAGGCGCGGCTCGTGGCTCACCGCCGGCCAGGGGTAGGGCCGTGACGCCGGCCCTTCGGTCGGGTCCTCGCCGCGTGTCCCGTGCACCTGGTAGAGCCACTCGGCCTCGGTGTACCACGGCTCGAAGTCGTCGTAGCCGAGCGGCCATGCCGGCGAGGTCCCGTCGACATGCGCAACGGCGCCGAAGTCCTCGGGGCGCAACCGGTACAGTGCGGCGCCGTAGAGCTTGGTGGCACCGCCGACGTAGTAGTGCACCTGCGGCTGGAACCCGTTGCCGTCGGCGTCGTACCACGTCTCGGGCGAGACGTAGCGGCCTTCGATGAACACCTCGTCGGGGCTCCAGTTCTCCATCTCCCGGGGCAGGAAGTCCCCTCGCTCGAGTAGCAGGATCCGTTTCCCCGACGGGGCGAGGGCGTGGGCCAGCGTGCCGCCGCCGGCGCCGGTCCCGATGATGATCACGTCGTACTGCTCTGGCATGGTGCTCCTTAGGGTCGGGGGACGAGTGCTGCGATCACGACGCCGGTACGGCCGCGCGCACCGGCGCCGGCGCCGGCGCCCTCGCCGGGCGTTGGCAACGGGCGATGGGCACGGCCACGATGGCCATGACGACCGCCAGCCCGGCGGTCAGGCGGAAGACGGTGGACAGTGACACGACGTTCTGCAGGGCCCCACCCCCGAAGGCGGCCAGCCCGTAGCCGACCTGGTACGCGGCGATGAGCCACCCCGCCGCCAGCTCGACGATGTTGGGGAAGGTCGATTCGCCGTAGCCGATGGTCATCGGGAAAAACCCCGAGCAGGCGAAGCCGGCCAGGGCGAAGACGCCGATCCCCGCCCCGGCGCCCTTGGCCAGGGGGGCGAGCAACAAGGCGCCGGCCACCGCCCAGGGGAGGACGACGTAGATGCGGGTGGTGCGGATACGCCCGGCGACCAGCGCGATGGCCAGACGGCCGAGGGTCACCGCCCCCCAGAACACCGCCAGGGCGTCCTGGGCCGACGTGGCCTTCACCCCGTGGCCGGTGAGCAGGGTCGTCCCCCAGTTGCCGAACATCGTCTCGCACACGCCGTAGATGACCAGCCCACCGGCGAAGAGCACGAACAGCGCCGGGATCCTGGCCTTGGCGGCCTGTCGCTCGCCCGTCGGGATGTCCATCGGTTGGACGAGTACGACGACGAACAGCACGGCCAGCCCGGCCGCGGCGATCAGCGGCAGGTACCACCACTGCGCCACGTCGGTGAACAGGGCGATGAGGAACGGCGAGAGCGCCGTGCCCAACCCCAGCAGCACGTTCAGCGCCGTCAGGGCCACGTCCCGGCGGTCGGGCATGAAGGCGCCCGCATAGGTGCTGATGGAGCCCAGGGTGAGGCCGAACCCGAGGCCCAGGGATGCGGTGGCCACCAGCAGCATGGCGTACGCACCCGCATCGTGTTCGACGGCGACGCTGCCCACCAGCAGGGCCATGGCCAGCGTGTCGGCCAGCACGCCGGCGAGCAGCACCCGCTTCAAGGTGAAGCGGCGTGAGAAGGTCGGGAGACCCAGGGACCCCACGATGGCCATGACCACCTGGGGCAGGAAGAGGATGCCGTACCGGCTCTTGGACAGGTCGTAGCCGGAGGCCGAGGTGAGGAGCGTGGCCGCGGCGGGAAAGGCGACCAGGCTGAGCCCCTGGAACAGACCCACTGCGTAGACGGTGACCACCTCGGCCCGGCCGCCGGGGGCCGGGGGCGTCGATCTCCCGTCGCCCCCGCTAGCCATGGCCCTCCCCGGGTTCGTCGCCACCCGGGGACGGGGACGGGGGCGACGGGCTCACCTTGGCGACGTCGGCGAACTCCTGCACGACAGGTGTGGGGTTGGGCTGAACGATGGCGCGGACCGATTCGGGCAGGCTCAGGTCTCCGCCGGTGTGGACGGTGCTGAACTCGCGCTCGGCTCTCCCGCGTCCGATCATCGAGCGAAGCCACCGCAGCATGGTGGTGAAGCGGTTGCCGAACCCGGTGAGGAAGGCCAGGTGGACGAACATCCACACCACCCAGCCCGGAAACCCGCTCAGACGCACACCGCGCACGCTCACGACGGCCCGAAAGCGCCCGATGGTGGCCACGCTGCCGAGATCCCGGTACTTGAAGGGAACGCCCGGCTTTTCCTTGAGCCGGCGCAGGATCGTGTTGGCGGCATGCAGGCCACCCTGCATGGCCACCTCGGCGACCCCCGGAAGGTCGGCGGCCGCCATGTCCCCCACCGCAAACACCTCGGGATGGCCGGGGATGGTGAGGTCGGGCAGGACCACGATGCGGCCCGAGCGATCGACCTCTGCGCCCGAGCCCTCGGCCAAGAGCGCCGCCAGGGGTGACGCCTGCACCCCCGCCGCCCAGACGGTGGTGCGCGCCTTGATCCGCACAGTGGTCCCGTCGACTTCGGTATCTACGCCAAAGGCATCGACGCCCACCACCCGGGTACCCATGTGCAACTCGACCCCGAGATGCTCGAGAACCTTTGCCGCCTTGGTCGCCAGCTGGTCGCCGAAGGTGGCCAGCGGCTCGCTGCCGCCGTCGAGCAGGAGTACCCGCACATCGGCAGGGTCGAAGGTGCGGAACTCCCCGCGCAGGCTCCGCACCGCCAACTCCCTGACCTGTCCGGCCAACTCGACCCCGGTCGGCCCCGCCCCGACGATGGCCACCGTGAGCCACTGCGCCCGCTCCTCGGCGTCGGCCGCCAACTCGGCCATTTCGAACGCACCGAATATCCGCCGTCGCAGCTCGGCGGCGTCGTCGAGCGTCTTCATGCCCGGCGCATAGAGGGCGAACTCGTCATGGCCGAAGTAGGACTGCGTGACCCCCGCGGCCACGATGAGGCTGTCGTAGGGGACCTCCATCGCCCGTACCCCGGCGACGGTGGTGTGAACGACGCGCCTGTCGAGGTCGAACCCGGTGACCTCGGCCAGCTCGACCCGGACATTCTTGCTCCGGCGCACGACGTGACGCAGGGCGGGGGCGATCTGACCGGGGGCGAGCATGCCGGTGGCCACCTGGTAGAGCAACGGCTGGAACAGGTGGTGGTTGCGACGGTCGACCAGGGTGACATCGACCGCCCCTTTCTTCCCGAGCAGGCGCGTGGGGGGCAGACCGCCAAAGCCACCGCCGACGATCACGACCCGGTGCTTTTGGCTCCCGCGTTCATCCATCGAATCCCACCTCGTGCGTTAGAGCCCCGGACTGCTGTGCATGATGCCGCCGTCGGCGAAGTACGTGGTGGCCGTGACGTAGCTGGCGCCGTCACCGGCCAGGAAGACGACGACGCTGCCGATCTCGGCGGGGCTGGCCATCCGTCCGAGCGGGATCGCCCGGTTGAGTATGGCCAACTTGGTCGGGTCGGCCTCGGTCTCGGCGTTGATCGGCGTGTCCACTGCACCGGGGCCCACCCCGTTGACCGTGATCTGGTGGGGACCGAGCTCGAGCCCGGCTGTCCGGGTCAACATGCGCATCCCCCCTTTGGAGAGGCAGTAGGGGGTGTTTCCCGGCATGGGCCAGTCCTCGTGGACCGAGGAGATGTTGATGATGCGGCCCCCGCCGCCCTGGGCGATCATCTGCTTGGCGGCGATCTGGGTCCCGAAGAAGGCGCTTTTCAGGTTCACGTTCATCACGAAGTCGTACTGCTTCTCGGTGGTGTCGAGCACCGAGGTGCGCGTCTCGACGCCGGCGTTGTTGACCATGATGTCGAGGCGTCCGAAGGCGTTGACCGCCGAATCGACGAGCATCTGCAGGTCGTCGACCTTGCTCACATCCGCCTCGACGCCGATGGCCTGGTCCCCCAGGGCGACGACCTGTTGCTCCAGTTCGTGGGTGGCGTCGGGATTGGAGACGTAGTCGATGACCACGTTGGCCCCCGCCCCGGCCAGGGCCAGGACGATGGCCTTGCCGATGCCGCTGTTGCCGCCGGTGACGATGGCGGACTTTCCCTTAAGTCCCTCTGACATGGAACATCATCTCCTTCAATCGTTCAATCGTTTCTGTCGGACCCGTGGGTCGGCCACTCGCAGGACGCGGCGGACTCAGGAGGATGCCGCCTCCGCCTCCGCCTCCGCCTCAATCAGACGGGAGAGCGCATCGATGAGGGCGAGGTGGGTGAAGGCTTGAGGGAAGTTCCCCAGATGCTCACCGGTCGACGCCTCGATCTCCTCGGCATAGAGCTGGAGCGGACCGGCAAACGACAGCAGCTTCTTGCACAGGGCCATGGCCCGATCGGTCTCCCCGATCATCGCCAACGCGGTGACCAGCCAGAACGAGCAGATGGTGAAGGTCCCCTCCTTGCCGGCGAAACCCGTGTCCGTGGTGTCGACCTTGTAGCGCAGCACCAGGTCGTCCTCGGTGAGTTCGTCGGCAATGGCCAGGACCGTCGCCCGCACCCGCTCGTCGTCGGGCGGGAGGAAGCCGAGGATGGGAATGAGCAGCAACGAGGCGTCGAGCTCGTCATTGGCGTAGTGCTGGCGGAACCGGTTCCGCTCGTCCACCCCCTTGTCCAGGATGTCGGCCTTCATGGCCTCGGCTGCCTTGCGCCAGCGCGCCGCTCGCTCCTCGTCGCCGCGTTCAGCGGCCAGGTCCGTCCCCCGGTCGACGGCCACCCAGCAGAGCACCTTGGAGGCGGTGAACTGCTGGGGATTCCCCCGGATCTCCCAGATGCCCTGGTCGGGGTCGTCCTGGTGCTCGATTGCGGCCTCGACGAAACCGGCCAGCCCCTCCCAGGTCCCCGAGGCGATGGTCGCCGCGCCCCGGCGCAGATGGGTGTCGACGGCGTCGAGGAGCATGCCCCAGACGTCGTTTTGGTGCTGGTCCCAGGCCCCGTTGCCCACCCGCACCGGCTTCGACCCGCGATAGCCGCTGAGGTGGTCCAGGGTGTGCTCGGTGAGGTCGCGTTCCCCGCCGATGCCGTACATGATCTGCAGCGAGAACCCGCCACTGCCTCCTTTGCCGTCGCTCCCTTGGCCACCGCCCCCTGGACCACCGGCTACCGCTTCGAGCACGAAGGCGAAGTACTCGAGCGCCTCCCAGTCGAAGCCGAGCCGGTACAGGGAACGCAACATGAACGCCGAGTCCCGGATCCACGTGTAACGGTAGTCCCAGTTGCGCGCCCCGCCCGGGGTCTCGGGCAGCGACGTGGTCGACGCCGCCATGATGGCGCCGGTGGGTGCGTAGCTCAGTCCCTTCAGGGTGAGTGCGCTGCGTTCCAGGTAGGAGCGCCAGGGATGATCCGGGAATTTGCCGTTGCCCAGCCAGTCTCGCCAGAACCCCACCGTGGCCTGCATGTCGTTCACCGCCGCCGCCTGGTCTGCGGGCGCGTGCCCGTTCCAGGAGAGGGTGATGAACGTCGACTCACCTTCCCCCAGGGTGGTGCGTCCGTAACAGCGCGCCCCGACCTGTCCCAGCCGGAGACCGCTCTCGATCTTCAGCGACGGATCGCCGCTCGGTGGGAGCACGGTCATCGACCGGTAGTCGTCGTGGTCGTAGCTCCACGCCCCGGTTTTGGCCCCGTACTCGAAGAGCGGCAAGCAGTTGGCGACGACCTCTACCTTGCCGCCGATGCAGGTCGCCGTGCGCACGAGTGTCCCGGTGGCCGCGGCGTCCGCCGGGGCCCGCCGATAGCCGGGGCGCCGCTCGTTGATCTCGACGGCTCGGACGACAAGGAAGTCGTGGACGACGAGCCATCCGGTGGGGGTGTGCCACGTCGTTTCGAGCACCATCGTCCCGGGCAGGTAGCGGCGTTGGTGTGGGACGAGGGTGCTGGTCGGCCCGAATCGAAACTCGCCCGCCGTCCGGTCGAGCAGGGCCCCGAAGACGCTGGGCGAGTCAGGCCGAGGAAGGCAGAGCCACTCGACCGAGCCGTCGGGCGCCACCAGACAACTGTTCTCGCAGTCGGACAGGAAGCCGTAGTCGGCGATCGGAGGAAATGCGCTCATTGGTATCGATCTCCTTCCGAAGGGACCAAGGTCACCGCAAGGCATACTTGCACGACCCAATTGGGTGCGCCACTTGACCATTCGATGGTCAGGGGCGCTCTGTCCCGATTGAAGGCCCGGTGCATACCGCCACACACCCCGCTGCGCTGGCCGATCGGAGTAGGGACCTTGGTCCCCGGATCCGCGATCAAATTCCGAAATGTGCGCGTACCGCTCACCGGCCTGTCACCTTGACTTCACGCCGCGATCACCGCTCAGTCCCCTCTGACCGCTCGGGTCGACGGTCCCGCCGCACGCGGCAACGCATGCCCCGAAGGGGCTGATCGCCCACGAAGCTCGAGAGCGCCGGATCTGACGGCGTGATGGAGTTGGCGTTCGACTCCCACGCGCCCGAGAGGTCCGGGCCGGGCCGGCGCGACGGATCCCACCAGTAGCCCGTGACATTCACCGTCCCGGCGCGGATGTCGTCGGTGATCTTGGCCCGCTGGCGGATGGAGCCTTCGGGGCGCTCGATCACCACCCAGTCTCCGTCGCTGATGCCATAGAGGCCGGCGGTCTCGGGATGGATCTCCACGATCGGATCAGGGTGCAAGGCCCGCAGTCGCCGGGCCTGGCGAAGCGTGGAGCCCATGTAGGCGAGGACGCGGCTGCCGGTCAGCATCTGGAGCGGGTAGGCGCTCTCGTCGTCGACGTCGGGCCGTGCGTAGGGCGGCCCTGTGTAGGTGGGCCGCGGATCGATCCCGAAGCGCTCGAGGAATCGGGGGATCAACTCGACCTTGCCGGACTCCGTGGCGAAGCCCCGCTCCTCGTAGCTCCGCCATCGACGCCGCGGCTGCGGGTGCCAGTTGCGCTCCCCGCTGGCCCACTCGGCGAAGCTACGGCCGCTCGGGGCGAGGAATCGGTCGTACATCTCCTCGACGGTCTCGGGCCAATCCGCGGGCTCCAGCAGGCGCCGTCCCAAGGCGGACCACAGGTCGTAGTCGTCGTGGCGGTCGCCCAGCGGCCCGGCCGCCTGTTGGCCCATGGAGACGAAACGGGCCAGCCCCCAGCGCATTGACAGCTCGGGTTTCTCGAGAAAGTCTGCGGCGGGTAGCACGTAGTCGGCGAGCTGTGCGGTCGGCGTCTGCCAGAGGTCCATCACGACGAGCAGTTCGAGTTCGGCGCTCGTGAAGGCGTCATACGCCAGCTTCGAGCCGCCGTAGTTCAGCAGCGGCTCGCCCGACTGCACGATCACCGCGCGGACCGGGTAGGGCTCGTGCTCGAGGATGGCGCGGTACAGGTGGGGCTGGCTGGTGAACAGCATGTACTGCGCTGCCGTGTGTCCGTCGGGTTGCACCCTCGCCATCGTCTCGCAGAAGGCCGTGTAACCGGCGACGGAGGAGACCGATATGTCGCCGGCGTTCACGTTGTCACGCGTCCGCCGCGGGTGGTCGATGAGCGACCGGAACCCGATGTTCGGCAGGTAGTCGAGGATCTCGAACGGCTCGTCGTTCAGTGCCTCACCGCCCGGTACGTCGAGATTGCCACTGATGGACCGCAGTATCGCCTGGCCGAGAAGCGCAGATCGCGCCGCACCCTCGCCGATCTGGCTGGTCGACACGCCGAAGGAGATACGGGCCGGCGCGTGCCGGGCGTACATTCGGGCGGCAGCCACGATCAGGTCGGCCGGCACGTCGGTGATCTCACTCGTCCGCTCGGGCGTCCATTCGGCCACTTCGGTCCTGACCTCCTCGAAGCCAAGGCACCACTGCTCGACGAACGCCTTGTCGTACAGGCCTTCCTCAATGAGGACGCGGATCAACCCGAGCGCCAGAGCACCGTCGGTGCGCGGGCGCGGGGCCAGGTGCAGGGTGGCGATATCGGCCGACTTGGTGCGCCGGGGGTCGATGACGATGAGCTTCAGCCGCCCCTCGGCCACCAGCCGGCGCACCACCGGCCACCCGATGGGGTTCGACTCGGCGAAGTTGCTGCCCCACATCACCAGGCACTTGGTGGCGACGGGATCGAAGCCGGCCGACACGGTGTCCCACCCGTACATCGCCGTCTCCGTGATCAGCGATCCGGCGCCGCAGTTCCGCCCCTGGTTGATGAAGTTGGGCGTGCCCCACTGCGCCGCGAAGCGCCATGAACCCCAGTCCGACGATCCGTGCTGGGTGCCGCCCAGTAGGGCGAGGGCCTCGGGACCCTCGCGGTCGCGGATGTCACCGAGCTTGGCGGCGATTTCGTCCATCGCCTGCTCCCACGGGATCTGCTCCCAGCGTCCATCGCCCCGCCGGCCGACCCGCTTTAGCACATGGTCCACCCGGTCCGGGTGGTCGTGCAGCTCAAGGCTTGCCGTGGCTTTGATGCACAGCTTGCCGGCCGCGGTGGGGTTTTCGAGGTCGCCGATGAACCGGACCGGCCGGTCGTCCTCCACCTCGACAAGCATCCCGCAGCGAGCCGGGCAGAGCCCGCATAGCGCCCGCTTCACGTTCCCACCGAAGGTCAAGCGGCTTCGCCGAACCTGATCCGGGCTCATGGTGAGCCTCCCTTCCCGTCGTCGATGACGGCGATCACCTGATCTTCCTCAACCTGCGCATCGGGCTCGACGCGCAGTTCCGACACGACGCCCCCGGACGGTGCCTCCACCGGGATCTCGATCTTCATCGACTCGAGCACGGCGATGACGTCGCCGGCTTCGACCGGTTGGCCCACCGCCACCTTCACCTGCCACACGAAGGCGGCGAGCTCGCTGCGGACCTCGATCAGCACTGGGCGACCGCTCCCGCGGCGAGCAGCGCGTCGATGCGGGACCCCGGATAGCCGAGCAATGTCTCCAGGAGCTCGACGGTGTGCTCACCGGCCACCGGTGACCGCTGTCCGGTGCGCGACAGACGCTCCGCCGAGTGCATCGGCAGCGACGGCATCCGCCCCACCCGGCCGGCCAGCTCGACGTCGACGATGAAGCCACGCTCGACCATGTGTGGATCGTGGGCCAGGTCGGCGGCGTCGAGGACTGCGAAGGCGCACAGTCCCTGGGCCCTTGCCGCGGCCGCCACCTCGAACTTGTCCGCTCGGGGGGCCTCCTCGGCCAGCGTGGCCAGCTGGTCGTCGCTCGCTTCGAGGGCGACCCACGCGTCCTCGCCCCGGCAGCGGAGCAGCCGGCCACGGCGCGGATGGGGTGACCACGTTCCCTCCACCGAGGCCTGCAGGATGTCCTCTCCGCACATGACCGCATACGCCTCCAGCTGCGAGATGTCCAGATAGGCGCCGCCGCCGGTCGTCGCCCGCGCCCGTAGCCGGTTGAGCACGGCGAACAGGCCGGCGAAACCGCCCACCGGGTCCGGGAGCGAGTGCCCGAGTTGGAGCGGCACACCGTCGTCGTACGCCGTGCGGGCCTGCATGGAGGAGGCCGCCTCCAGGAGCGGGCCGAACGACGCCCACGCGGCATGTGGACCATCCTGTCCGAACCCGCTGAGCGAGAGGTACACGATGCCCGGGTTGCACGCCGCCACATCGCCGTACGCCAGCCCCAGCCGTGCCATCACCCCCGGGCGGAAGTTCTCGACCAACACATCGGCACGAAGGACCAGTTCCCGCACCACCTCTCGCCCGGCTTCGGCCCTCAGGTCCACGGCGAGGCTCACCTTCCCCCGGTGCATCTTCCAGTCGACGAAGGGGCCGGCCGGGTGGGCGTGGTGCCGGGAGCCGGGCCGCTCCACCCGCACCACCGTGGCGCCGAGGTCGGCGAGCAGGCGGGTTGCCATCGGACCGGCCCAGAAGTCGGTGAGGTCCACCACCAGGGTGCCCGACAGCGCCAGCTCGCCCTCGGTCAGCGGCGTCGGCGGGCACGGCGTCTCTTGGACGTGGATGGGATCGCCTGGCGCGCGTCCCGTCTGCCTCCCGTCGCTCCACTGCTGCCAGAAACCCCGATGGGCCAGCTGCGGGTCGTCCAGAACGGTGGCGGGACTGGTCAACGAGACGGCCGGCACGTGGGCCGCCTGCAGCACCTCGACGATCCGGTCCGACGGGCGGGCCGTGAACCAGTCACGCACCACCGCGTCGAGCTCGTCGGCATGGACGTACCGGCTCCGGCCGTTGGCGAACCGTTCGTCGACGACGAGCTCGGGGTGACCGACGGCGGCAGCGAACGCATCGAACTGCGCGTCCGTCACTGCCGCCACGCTCACCCACCCGTCGGCGGACCTCACCAGGTCGAGCGGGTGGATCGGCTGCGGGTGCCGGTGCCGGCGCCGTATCTCGCCGGTCGCCGCGTAGTCCGAGAGCGTCGTCTGGTGGGCCGAGGCCATCACCTCCATCGTCGACACATCGATCCGGGGCGACGGGTGGCCCCGGTCCCGCAGGCGCAGCCCGACCTCGACGGCCGAAGCCCCGGCGTACCCGGCCACATAGGCCGGTAGGTTGGCCGGGCC
>Ga0302314_10020408_pt1 | contig 10961 bp, 8 predicted proteins | sample III_Palsa_N2_3_FD_200533 | JGI IMG/M metagenome (GOLD analysis project Ga0302314, IMG submission 200533) | Peat permafrost microbial communities from Stordalen Mire near Abisko, Sweden - III_Palsa_N2_3 | ecosystem: Environmental > Terrestrial > Soil > Palsa > Peat permafrost | place: Sweden... | reverse complement strand
CCGAAGGTGGTTGATCAGGTCGACCCGGGTGATCAGGCCGACGAATTCCTCCCCGTCCAGCACCACCGCCACCTCGTCGCGGTCGAACACGCGCAGGAGAGTGTCGATGGGCTGGCCGAGCTGCAGGGTCTTCACCTTCCGGGTCATGGCGGCGGACACCGGGGCGGCGAAGGATTTGGCGCGGTCCGCGTCGGCGCCCTCGACAGCGGCCAGGAGATCGCTTTCGTCCAGCAACCCGACCAGCCGACCGTCCTCGACCACCGGCAACTGGCTGATGTCGGCCGAACGCATGCGGTTATAGGCGGTCAGCAGAGTGTCTTCGGGCCCGATGGCGATCACGCCGCCCTCGGAATAGCGTTTGGTGATGAGGTCGCGCAGGTCGCCATGCACCTTACGTTCGCTCAGGCCCTGGGCCGCGACCCAGAAGTCGTTGAACGCCTTGGACAGATATTTCGAGCCGGTGTCGCAGGCCAGGGTCACTACACGCTTGGGCGTGGTCTGCTCGCGGCAGTAGCGCAGAGCGGCGGCCAGCAGCGTGCCGGACGATGAGCCGGCCAGCACGCCCTCGGCGCGCAAAAGCGCTCGGGCGGTCTCGATGCTTTCCCGATCGCTGATGGAATAGGCCTGGCTCACCAGATCCATCTGGGCGTTGACCGGAACGAAGTCCTCGCCGATGCCCTCCACCATCCAGGCCCCCGCCTCGCCGATCTTCCCCGTCTCGACATAGGCCTTGAGGATCGATCCCACCGGATCGGCCAGCACCATCACCGTCTTCGGCGAGTGGGCGCGCATGTAGCGGCCGATCCCGGTCAGGGTGCCGCCGGAGCCGACGCCCACGACGACCGCGTCAACATCGCCGCCCATCTGGGCGAAGATTTCTGGCGCGGTGGTGGTCTCGTGCGCGGCCGGGTTGGCGGGGTTCTCGAACTGGTTGACGAAAAAGCCGCCGGTCTCGCGGGCGAAGGCCTGGGCCAGATCCTGATAGTATTCCGGATGACCCTTGCCGACATCGGAGCGGGTCAGCCGAACGTCGGCGCCCATGGCGCGCAGATGCAGCGTCTTCTCCCGCGCCATCTTGTCCGGCACGAACAGGACCAGGCGATAGCCTTTCAGAGCCGCGACCTGGGCGAGACCCAGACCGGTGTTGCCGGCGGTGGCCTCGACGATCGTCCCGCCGGGCTTAAGCCGCCCGTCGGTTTCGGCCGCCCGGATCATCGACAAGGCGACGCGGTCCTTGATCGATCCACCCGGGTTTTGGTTCTCCAGCTTCAGGAACAGCCGACAAGGACCGGTGTCCAGGCGGGTTAGTTCCAGCATGGGGGTGTTGCCGATCAGCTCCAGCGACGATGCCGCCACCGGCGGCGGCGGCCTTTGCTCGGACATCAGCGATTCTCCAAGGCCGCGCGGGGCGACCATACTGTCGGCGGGACAGCGGGCGATTCGTCCCGACAATGCCACTTGCCGGCGACCGTTCCTATCGGCTCGCCCGCTCGCCTTAGATATCCAGCCCGATATCCAGGATCGGCGCGGAATGGGTGAGGGCGCCGATAGAAATGGCGTCGACCCCGGTCTCGGCGATGGCGCGAACGGTGGTCAGGTTCACGCCGCCAGAGGCTTCCAGCACCACGGCGCCGGCGACCCGCTGAACCGCGGCCCGCAGGTCGCCTAAGGCGAAGTTGTCGAGCATGATCACGTCGGGTTTGAAGGGCAGCGCCTCTTCTAGCTGGTCCAGCCGGTCGACTTCGATCTCGATCTTCATCAGGTGACCGGCCGCCGCGCGGGCCCGTTCCAGCGCCTTGGCGACGCCGCCGCAGGCCGCGATATGGTTGTCCTTGATCAGGATGGCGTCATCCAGGCCGAAGCGGTGGTTGGTCGCCCCGCCGCAGCGGACCGCATACTTCTCCAGCGCGCGCAGGCCGGGCGTGGTCTTGCGGGTGCAGACGATGCGGGCCCTGGTCCCCTCGACCGCGCGGACATAGGTTCGGGTCAGGGTGGCGACGCCGCACAGTCGGCTGAGCAGATTCAGCGCCACCCGCTCGGACGACAGGATGGCGCGGGCGTCGCCGGTGACCCGGGCGATCACTTCGCCAACCGCGATGTCGTCGCCATCGTCCCGATTGGTCAGGAAGCGAGCCGTGGGGTCCATGGCGGCGATGGCCAGCCGGGCGCAACCCAGCCCGGCCAGGCGGCCCTCCGCACGGGCGGCGAAGGTGGCGGTGATCTGCTCCCCGGCGGGAAGGCAGGCGGCGGCGGTGACGTCGCCGGCGCGGCCCAGATCCTCGATCAGGGCGGCGCGAACCACCGGCTCAACCAGGATATCCGGCAGGGGGGTGATGCTCATTCGGCCGGGATCGCTGTGGCGATCTGGCCCGCCTCCAGCACCGTGAAGGTGCGGCGCGGCAGGACAGCCGCCTCAGGGAAATCAGAGCGGAAGTGCGCGCCCCGGCTTTCGCGCCGGTCCAGCGCAGCGGCGGCGACCAGCCGGGCGGCGACCAGGGGCAGGGCGCGGCCATGCCGTTCGATCAGGCGGTCGATCACCGTCAAGGCGCGGGCCAGGCCTTGCGCGCGGCGGACCACGCCGACCTCGCGGGTCATGGTCTGGCGCAGTTCTGTCAGGGCCTCGTCCGGCAACTCCGGCGCGGCCTCGGTGGCCAGGGGCGCGGTTCCCGGATCGCGGACAGCGGCGGCCGCCAGTCCAGCCCGCGTCCCGAATACGGCCGCTTCAAGCAGCGAGTTGGACGCCAGGCGGTTGGCGCCGTGGACACCCGTTGAGGCGCACTCGCCGGCGGCGTAGAGGCCGGGCAGGGAGGTGGCGCCGGTCGCGTCGGTGACGACCCCGCCCATGTGATAGTGCACCGCCGGGGCGATGGGGATCGGCTGGACGCGCGGATCGACCCCCCCGGCCATGCAGGCGGCGAAGACGGCGGGGAATTCTTCCGGGAAGGCCGCGCCGATGGCTTTACGGGCGTCGAGATAGGCGCCGCCGCGCTGGAGCTGTTCAAAGATGGCGCGAGCCACGATGTCTCTGGGCGCCAGGTCGCCGAGCGGATGTTTGCTAGCCATCAGCGAGGCGCCGGCCTCGTCGACCAGGATCGCGCCCTCACCGCGCAGGGCTTCGCTGGCCAGGGGTGCGGGGTCGGTGTCCACGGCGATGGCGGTGGGGTGGAACTGCACGAACTCAGGGTCGGCGATCTTCGCCCCCGCCAGGGCGGCCAGCGCCAGGCCTTCGCCGCGGACTTCGCGCGGGTTGGTGGTGACGGCATAGAGGCCGCCGAGGCCGCCGGTGGCCAGGATGGTCGCCGGGGCGATGATTTCGCTGAGGCGCCCGTCATCCTCGACAAGAGCGCCGCGCACACGGCCTTGCGCATCCTGAAGCAGGGCGCGGACGCGGGCGCCCTGGCGGATTTCGATGTGCGGCGCGGCCATGGCGGCGGCGGCCACCGAGCGCATGATCTCGCGGCCGGCTTGATCACCCTTGACCCGCGCCACGCGGGGCCGGCTGTGGGCGGCTTCCAGGCTCTGGGCGAAATCTCCGGCGGCGTCACGGTCGAAAGGCGCGCCGAGATCGGCCAGGCGGCGGACGGCGCCGGGGCCTTCGCGGGTCAAGAGCCGCGCCACGGCCGGATCGACCAGACCCGCGCCAGCGGCGATGGTGTCGGCCGCATGTAGTTCAGGATCGTCGTCCGCCGAAAGCGCCGCCGCCATGCCGCCCTGGGCCCAGGCCGAGGAGCAGCCGCTGAGCAGAGGCGCGGCGCTTAAGACCAGCGCCTTTCGCGGCGCGCAGGCCAGCGCCGCCGACAGGCCCGCAAGCCCCGCGCCGATGATCAGCACGCCGTCGAAGCGGAGGGCCACTAGATCAGCTCCACATCTACGTGATGGCGCGCCTTGACCAGGTCATAGCGGGCGGGGACGGCGAGGGGCGGCATGTCGATCATGCGCTGCACGGCAAGGCGGGCGCGGACGGCGATGGCTTCGTCCACCTCGACCACATGGCGGTCGTTCAGCAGCGCCTCGTAGATATTCTCAAGACTGATCCGCTTCATGTGCGGGCAGAGGTTGCAAGGCCGCACGAACTCGGTGTCTGGCGCATCGCAGGCCACATTGTCGGCCATGGAGCATTCGGTGATCAGCACCACCTGCTTGGGCTTGCGGCTCAGGACATAGTCGCTCATCGCCGCGGTCGAGCCGGTGAAGTCAGACGCCTCGATCACCTCGGTCGGGCATTCCGGATGGGCCAGGATCTCGGCGCCGGGATAGGCGGCGCGCAGTTCGGCGATGTCGGCGGCGTCGAAGCGCTCGTGCACCTCGCAGCGGCCTTGCCAGGCGATGATGTGGACATCGGTCTGCCGCGCGACATTGCGGGCCAGGAATTCGTCGGGGATCAGGATCACCCGATCGACGCCCCACTCGCGGGCCACGTGCTCCACCACCTGGACCGCATTGGCGCTGGTGCAGCAGACGTCGGTCTCGGCCTTCACCTCGGCGGTGGTGTTGACGTAGGTGACCACCGGCACGCCGGGATAGCGCTGCTTGATCAGCCGAACATCGGCGCCGGTGATCGAGGCGGCCAGCGAGCAGCCCGCACGCAGGTCGGGGATCAGCACGGTCTTATCGGGGCAGAGCACTTTCGAGGTCTCGGCCATGAAGTGGACGCCGGCCTGGACGATGATCTTGGCGTCGGACTTGGCGGCTTCGCGGGCCAGCCCAAGGCTGTCGCCGACATAGTCGCCGACGCCGTGGAAGATGTCCGGCGTCATATAGTTGTGCGCCAGGATGACAGCGTTCTTCTCGGCCTTCAGAGCGTTGATCGCGGCGATCAGCGGCGCCTGGACGCGCCATTCCAGGGGTGTGATCCGGCTGCGCACCTTTTCCCAGATCGGCAGGGTTGCTGCTTCCACGGCGGATGTGAATTCGAAGCCGCCAGAACCGTCAGCCATTGTCTCCTCCTTATGCTCAAGTTGAGCATTTATGGAGCCCGTAAAAACGCCGTCCTTGGCTAGAAGGGTTCGGCGTGCTCCTGGCTTATGCTACAATTGAGCATAAGGTGTCAATACAGATAGTCCGTCACGAGACGGTTGAAAAGGGGCGCCGCGACGTCAGCGATCACAAATTCGCGCTTCGCGGGTGCGGCGCCGATGGTCATCATTCTGACCGCAGCGCAGCAAAGGGCCGGGACCCAGGGGTTTGGGCCTGGGTCCCGGATCGCGCCTCAGTCCAGGTCCATCCCATTCATGCCCGCGTTCTTGCGGGCCTTGGCCATCATCTCCTTGACGATCGGGCCTAGTTTGCTGGGGTCGTCCACCGGCTCATGCGTTGGGCCGCGATGCCAACCCTCGGCGATGGCGAGAACGCCGCCGCTGGCCTCGAACATCCGCCCGCTGACCTCGGAAGACTCCTCGCTGGCCAGCCAGACGGCGATGGGCGCCACCCATTTGGGATCGCCGGAGCGGCGACGCTCCTCGGTGATCGGCCCGCCCAGGTCCTCGGTCAGGCGGGTGAGGGCCCCCGGGGCGATGGCGTTCACGGTGACGCCATAGCGGCGCAGTTCGCGAGACGAGATGATGGTGAAGGCCGCGATCCCCATCTTGGCCGCGCCATAGTTGGTCTGGCCGATGTTGCCGTAGATGCCCGACACCGACGAGGTGTTGATCAGCCGCGCGTTGCAGGGAACGCCGGTTTCCTTGTTCAGCTCGCGCCAATAGACGGCGGCGTGATGGGCCGGGGCGAAGGTGCCCTTCAAATGCACCTGGATCACCGCGTCCCACTCAGCCTCGGTCATATTGACCAGCATGCGGTCGCGCAGGATGCCGGCATTGTTGATCAAGACGTCCAGCTTGCCGAAGGTCGAAACCGCCTGGTCGATCATGGCCTTGGCCTGATCCCAGTTGGAGACGTCCGCGCCATTGGCCACGGCCTCACCGCCGGACGCCTTGATCTCAGCCACCACATCGTGGGCCGGGCCGATGTCGGCGCCCGAACCGTCGCGGGAGCCGCCCAGGTCATTGACCACCACCTTGGCGCCCTCGGCCGCCAGCATCAGGCAATATTCCCGCCCAATCCCGCGCCCGCCCCCGGTGACAATCGCCACCCGTCCTTCGCAAAGTCCTGCCATGTCTGTCTCCTCCGGCTGTCTTCCGAGGAGGGTAGGGACGATGACGTTAGGGTCGGCAAGGCCCGAGCAACGAGCGCGATCTCCTGTACGCCAAGACGATTCGCCGCCATCTTCGTGGGCTCGTAAAGCCTCGACCATTGAGACTGATCGAGCCACCGCGTCGAATTGGGCTAAGAACGATGTCGCGGGAAGGCATCGAATTGATCCATGATGTGATCCAATGGGATGAATGAGCGCGCACGAGGAAGGCATGCCTGAATTGAGCCAAGCCGACAGCATATACGATGATCACGCGACGATCGCCGACCGGGTCAAGGAAGGTGATCATCGAGCCTTGATAGGTGGCCTTTGGGACGAGGTTGGGGATCTTCAGTTTGATTTTCTGAAGGAGCGAGGTCTTCAGCCGGAGGATTGTCTTTTAGACATCGGTTGTGGGAGCATGCGTGGAGGGGTCCGCTTCGCGGCCTATCTTCAACCGGGTAATTACTGGGGAGTCGATTCCAGTGAGGCGCTACTAGAGGCGGGCTATAACATAGAGCTTTCTCAAGCGGGGCTGGCGTCCAGAGTGCCGCGCGATCATTTGCTGTGCGATGATGAGTTCCGTTTCGATAAGCTTGGAGCCGCTTTCGACATAGCTATTGCTCAGTCACTATTTACCCATCTATCGGCAAACCGTATTCGACTTTGTCTACATCGGCTGGCTGCCGTCATGCGGCCTGGCGGTCGGCTGTTCGCGACCCTCTTCCTTGTCGACGAGCACCATCCTTTCGATAGTGAATTCCAGCATCCGCGGGGCATAACGACCAGCGGGTTTAAGGATCCGTTTCATTATCGGCTCTCTGAATTTGAGCACATCCTAATAGGATTGCCGTGGCGCTTGACCTGGGTGGGAGATTGGAAACATCCCCGCGACCAAAAAATGGCAATTCTTGAAAGAGCGCCAATCCCGTCATCAGTGGAGAGTTCGCCGGAAATAGATATTCGATCGTTGGATGTAAGCGCCGCGCGAGCGCTTGCCGCTGGCGACGCACATTACAGGGCTTTCGTCGGGCCGCCGGATCGGTTCGATTTCATGAGTGCTTCACAATTTGCTCTTTTATTCGCTCTAGGTCTGAGAGACCATCACGCTGTACTTGATTTCGGCTGCGGCTCGTTGCGCCTGGGGCGTCTGTTGATCCCGTTTTTGCAGGCGTCCCGATATTATGGAATCGATCCCAATCGCTGGCTGATCGACGATGCGTTGGCGAGGGAAACGGGATGGTCGATCGTTTCTTTGAAAGAACCGCATTTCTCGCAAAATAATGATTTCCGCTGTGATGTATTCGACAGGAAATTCGATTTTATTGTTCTTCAGTCAATTATTACTCATTGTGGCGTGTCGTTGACCCAACACTTAATCGAACAGATCGGTTTGGCCCTTGAACCCCAAGGTATAGCTGTATTTTCCATTATTGAGGCGTATTCGGATGCGCCCGATAGCGGAGAAGAGGGGTGGATATATCCTCACTGCGTGGCTTATCGTGAAGACACAATCATTAGGTGGTGCGCGCGATCGGGCATGACCGCCAAACGACTGCCCTGGTATCATCCTGGGGCGGTCTGGTATGCTGCTGCATTGGATGCAGACCGTTTGCCCACCTCAAGCGACATGACGGTGCTTTCCGGGGCGGTCCTGTTTGATCCGCAGTTCGCGGCCGGTAGACCGCAGCGCGGTTGACGCGATCGAGACGCTCAACGCAGACGGCGATAGTCTGACTGGGCGCGGTATCGGCGTCACCACGTCCCGATCTTCTCCGCTTCGATGTGGCTGATCGGGTGGTGGGCGGCCTTGTGGTCTTCCTCGGCCAGGAAGCGGACGGCTTCCAGGGCGGCCATGCAGCCCATGCCGGCGGCCGTCACGGCCTGGCGGTAGACGTCATCGGTGACGTCGCCACAGGCGTAGACGCCGTCGATGGCGGTGGAGACCGTGCCGGGTTTCACCTTCAGATAGCCACCGCCGTTCATCTCCAGCTGGCCCTTGAACAGCTGTGATGAGGGCTCGTGGCCGATGGCGATGAAGACGCCGTCGGCGGCGAGCTCACTGACCTCGCCGGTCTTGATGTTCTTCACCCGCGCGCCGGTGACGCCCATGGGGTCGGTGGTCCCGACCACCTCCTCGATGACGCTGTCCCAGATCACCTCGATCTTGGGATTGGCCTCCAGGCGGGTGACCAGGATCTTTTCGGCGCGGAACTCGCCCTTGCGATGGATGACGGTGACCTTGGAGGCGAAGTTGGTCAGGAACAGCGCCTCCTCGACGGCGGTGTTGCCGCCGCCCACCACCAGCACCTCCTTGCCGCGATAGAAGAAGCCGTCGCAGGTGGCGCAGGCGGAGACGCCAAAGCCCTGGAATTTTTCCTCCGACTCAAGGCCCAGCCATTTGGCCTGGGCGCCGGTGGAGATGATCAGGGTCTCGGCCAGATATTCGTCGCCGCTGTCGCACTTCACCGCGAACGGGCGCTTGGACAGGTCCACCGAAGTGACAATGTCGCCGACGATCTCGGCGCCGACATGCTCGGCCTGGGCCTTCATCTGGTCCATCAGCCAGGGGCCCTGGATCGGGTCGGCGAAGCCGGGATAGTTCTCCACATCGGTGGTGATGGTCAGCTGGCCGCCCGGCTGGAGGCCGGCGATCAGCACCGGGTTCAGCAAGGCGCGCGCGGCATAGACGGCGGCGGTGTAGCCGGCGGGGCCGGAGCCGATGATTAGGCAACGAACGGTGCGGGGCGCGGACATATGTGCAGTCTCGATTGGGCGGAGCCGAATGCTCGGGCTAACTATGTAGCGATGATTCCGACGAACGCTAATGGCGCGATCCCATGACCACCCCGCGCATCCTCTTCTTCGCCGACGCGGGGCCAGCTATCGGCGGCGGGCATGTGATGCGGTGCCTGACGCTGGCGCGGGCGTTGATGGCGCAGGGGGCGGAGTGCGCCTTCGCCGCGCCGCCGGCGGCCATGCGGCTGTTGGAGACCTTTGCGCCCGACGCCATCGAGCGCCTGCCGCTACCTGAGGGCGCACCGTCGCGCCTGGCCGCGCCGATCGCCGACTTGGCGCGAACCTGGGGCGCCCAAGCGGCGGCGGTGGATCATTATGGCTTCGGTCCGGGAGAGGAAGCCATGGTGCGCACCGGCGTGCATCGGCTGCTGGCGCTCGACGACCTGAAGCGCGGTCACCTGTGCGATCTGGTGCTGGATTCCAATCCGGGCCGTACGGCGGCGGACTATCCCGGCGCCGAGAGCCTGACCGGGCCGACCTATGCCCTGGTGCGTCCAGACTTCGCGGCGCTGCGTCCGCAGACCCTGGCCCGCCGCGCGGCTGTCGAGCCGCGCCGGCTGCTGATCGCCCTGGGTCTTACCGATGTCGGTGGGATCACCGCGAGGGTGGTGCGGGCGCTCTTGCCAAGCCTGGGCGACCTCAAGGTCGATATCGTCTTGGGGCAGGGCGCCCCGAGCCTCGCGGCTCTCGCGCCCCTGGCCTCCCACGACCCGCGCCTGACCCTGCATGTGGACACCGCCGAGATGGCGGCCCTCACAGCCGCCGCGGATCTCGCCATCGGCGCCGGCGGATCCAGCGTCTGGGAGCGGTGCTGCCTGGGCCTGCCGACCCTGACGTTGGTGCTGGCCGATAACCAGCGCGAGGCGGCCACGCATCTGGCCGACCTCGGCGCGGCGGCGGTGCTGGAGGTTGGCGAAGCTGAATTTGCCCGCCGGCTTGTCGACGGCTTCTCGACCCTGCGCGCCGACCCGCCCTGCCTGGCCGAAATGAGCGCCGCGGCCTCGGCGCTCTGCGACGGCCTCGGCGCGGGCCGCACGGCTCAGCGGCTGCTGACCATCCTCTGACGCGCGGCCTCGCGCTGGGGGGTGCGCGCGCACCGGGTGGCGAGGATGACGAAGAGGGAAGGGGAAGTGTCTGGCCTCACGACCCGAACCCCGCTTGCTGATCCTCGGCCAACGATCTGTGGTAGCCCTCCAGCCGGTCGTGCCCCGCGTTGATGGCGGCCAGAGCCGGATCGGCCTCGACAATGGTGAACGGCACGCGCCAGTTCCAGCCCGCCGGACCCTCCGGCAGACGCGGCCAGAGGGCGCGTAGGAAAGTAAGATCGTCCGCGTGATCCAGGGTCCAGCGGTGGCGCACCGTCTGAGGGCCGGGGCCGGGCATGTTCATGCGTGATGCGTCGGGATGATTACGGACGAAGGGCGAGACGTGTTCGCGGTCCGACGGCTTGACCGCCTCCCGCGCCGCGCGTTCCAGCCAGGCATAGGAGACGATTTCGCACTCCAGCCCGTGCGGCCAGGTGGGCGGCATGTTGATCGAGCCATAGTCGGCGCCGGATATTTTCCAGCGGGCGATCAGGTCGCCGCAGACGTTCGGGTCGATCAGCGGACAGTCACTGGTGATCCGCATGACCGCGTCCGCCTCCACGGCCTGGGCGGCGCGCCAATAGCGGTCCAGCACATCAGTGGTGGATCCGCGCGTGACCACGGCGCCGGCCCGCTGCGCTTCCTGCGCCACCGCATCGTCGGCCTCGCTGTCGGGGACGGCGCAGACCACGACGTCGCAGCCGGGAATGGCCAGCGCCCGCTCGATCACCCGCGCCAGCACGGTGCGCCCGCCGAGGTCGAGCAACACCTTCCCCGGCAGCCGCGTCGAGCCCATCCGGGCCTGGATGATCGTCGCCAAGCGCATGGGCGGGAGTTTAGGCCGGGCTGGTTAATGGGGAAGGAATTTGGATCCGGATTCCTTCTCCCTCTTGCGGGAGAAGGAAAGCGGTTAGCGCCCCGCTTTCCACGCCGCCACCCGGTCCACC
>Ga0302314_10020407_pt1 | contig 10961 bp, 8 predicted proteins | sample III_Palsa_N2_3_FD_200533 | JGI IMG/M metagenome (GOLD analysis project Ga0302314, IMG submission 200533) | Peat permafrost microbial communities from Stordalen Mire near Abisko, Sweden - III_Palsa_N2_3 | ecosystem: Environmental > Terrestrial > Soil > Palsa > Peat permafrost | place: Sweden... | reverse complement strand
TGGGGCGCAGAAAATGCTTCATTCGAAACTCCCTCGTGTTTGGATATGCCGGCGTCGCCGGCCGGGCCCCCCCGATGGAGGCAGGCCTCGCATTGTGCGGTGCTTGTCCGGTCTTGGCAACGTTGCAGGGCTCCGACCGTCAGTCAGCATAAAGGTTCCCTGCGCCAGCGCTTGATCCGGCCGGTCAGCCAGGGCCGCCCGCCGAAGGCCCCGGCTTATCCAGGGTTTCCTTCAATGCCGCCTGCAAGCGAGCATGCATCTGTACCAGGCCTCGCCACAGCGCCACCGCCAGCCCCACGCCAAGCACCACCAGCGACAGCGCGATGCCGCGCGGCGGCAGGATGGTCGAGCCCAGTACGCTGACCAGCAGGGCCAGCGCCAGCAAAGTCACCAGCGGGATAACCCGGGCCAGCACGTTGCGGATGGCCTGTGTGTAGGCCCCGGCAAACCGTTCGCGTATGCCCATCTCGGCCAGCAGCATGCCCAGCGCCTCGGCCTTGCGATACACCGCAATCAGCATCGGCAGTGACAGGAACAGGGCACATGCCCAGATCAACGTGTGCCGAAGGTCGCGGTCGATGCCAAACAGCGCGAACCAGCTCCAGTTATGCGCATTGACATAGGCGCCCACCATGAACAGCGTCACCACCAGCAATACGTTGATCGCGATATGCCATAGCAGACGGCGGAAGATCGCCGCAATCGCCGCGTTTTCTTCGACCGGCTTGAGGTTTTCCAGCCAGCCGCTGTAGCTGGTTGCGAGCAACCGGATCGAACGTGGCGTCACCCGATGCAGCCCATTGGCCAACCCGTCCGCCGAACGTGTCAGATACGGTGATGCAAACATGCACAGTACCGACACTGCTACCGCAATCGGATAAATGAAATCACTGATGACGCCCAGCGAAAGTCCGAGCGTGGCGATCACGAACGAGAATTCGCCGATCTGCGCCATGCCAAGACCCGAGCGCAGCGCCGTACGTGCATCGTGACCGACCACGAAGATGCCCAGGCCGCATGCCAGCGTCTTGCCGACAATCACTGCTGCTGCGATCAACAGTGCCGGCAACGCATATTGCAGCAACATCGCCGGATCGATCTTCAAACCAATCGCCACGAAGAACAGCGCTGCGAACATGTCGCGCAACGGCTCCACCAGTTGCAGCACGCGCCCAACGCTGCGCGATTCGGCCACCACCGCCCCGGCCAGGAACGCGCCGAGTGCCACGCTGAAACCCATCCAGGCCGCCAGCAGGCTGGCGCCGAAGCATATGCCCAACACGCTGACCAGCAGCGTTTCATCGCGGCCGAAGCCGGCCACGTAATCCACCAGCCGCGGCAGCAACAACAAGCCGAGGATCATCCCCACCACCACGAACAGACCAAGGTGGCCGATCAGGGTGAACGCTGCTTCCGCATGTACCGAGCCGCCGATCGCGACCGCTGTCAACAGAGTGAGCATGACGATAGCGAGCATGTCCTCGGCCACCAGCAGGCCCACCACCAGCTGGGCAAACCGCTGATGCCGCTGACCACCCTCGACCAGCGTACGGGTCGCCACCATGGTCGAGGACAGCGAGATGATCGCACCGAGGAACAGCGCATCCATGCCCTTCCAGCCGAACAAGCCACCAATGCCGGCACCAATCCACAGCATCAGGCCGACTTCGCCCATCGCCACGGCCAGCACGCCGATACCGACCTCGCGCAGCTTGCGCACGCTGAATTCCAGCCCCAGCGTGAACATCAACAGCACTACGCCAAGATTGGAGATGTCATCAATCGCGCGCGGATCAGCCACCAGCATGCCTGGTGTATGCGGGCCGATGAGCACACCAGCCAAGATGTAACCAAGCAGCACCGGCTGACGCAGTCGCTGGAACAGGATCGTGGTGGCACCGGCCACCAGCATCACCATGGCTAGATCGCGAATGAAGCCGATTTCGTGCATGCCCCGACTCTTCAAAACATCTGGTCACAGCAGCTTAAACGAACCCACGATCGACATCTGCCCGATCATCGGCAGCTGTCACGAATGAGCATCGCTGCCACTGTTCACCAATTGTGAAAAAAAGCTTGACGGATATCTGGCTCGGACCTATTCTTCCGGGCTTCCAGCGGCGGGGCCATAGCTCAGCTGGGAGAGCGCCTGCATGGCATGCAGGAGGTCGGCGGTTCGATCCCGCCTGGCTCCACCAACTTACTGTCCCCATCGTCTAGAGGCCTAGGACATCACCCTTTCACGGTGGCGACCGGGGTTCGAATCCCCGTGGGGACGCCATCTTAGTCCCGGCAGCCGAGAACGGCGGTCGTGGTTGATGGACATAAAGTTGGACCGCCGGAAGTGTTGGAAGTGAAGTGTTGGAATATGCGGAGTGGTAGTTCAGTTGGTTAGAATGCTGGCCTGTCACGCCGGAGGTCGCGGGTTCGAGTCCCGTCCACTCCGCCAGTTTCACCCACGAAACCCGCCTTGTGCGGGTTTTTTGTTGCCTGCAGTTTGATCAAGCTTCCGGCCGCAGGGTGCCGGTGGAATGACCCTGCTCCACCAGGTATTCCAGCCAGCGCGAGAGAAAGCCGTTCATGCGCAGGCGATGCTGGAACACCGTATGCGCCGGCGTGAACGGCCCCAGCACCTGCCATAGATGTCGTCCGGGATGACAATGCAGCGCCTCGGCCACATGCGCATCGGTGTACATCCGCAGCTGTGCGGACGGCGCGCGCAAACCCGTATGCGCATCGACGAAGCCATAGGTAAGCTCGAGCTCAAGCGTGTACGGATGACACTCCTGCACATGGAGATGCACATCCAGCCCGTCATCCACTTCGGAGACATAGTGGCCGGGGGCGAGTTGCTGCGGCGCGAACAAGCGTGTCAGCCGATGATAATTTTCCGCATAAAGCCCCATCAGGAACTCGAAGCGTCCCGGCAACAGGCTGTTGCGATTGTCCAATACGGCACTCATGACAGTTACGGCAACTCCGGTACGTTGTTGTCAGAACATGGTTCGCTCGATCCCGAAACGATCGAAGATCTTGCTGGCGATCTCCTCGATCGACACATGTGTGGTGTTGAGACTGGGAATGCCGGCCTGGCGCATCAGGCGATCAGCTTGCTCCAGCTCCCAGCGGCATTGCTGCAAGGTGGCATAACGACTGCCGGCACGACGCTGCTCGCGAATCTGCGCCAGCCGCTGCGGCTCGATAGTCAGGCCGAATAGACGGTCACGGTATGGGCGCAGGCGCGCCGGTAATTCGAGTTTGTCGAGGTCATCGTCGGTCAGCGGATAGTTGGCGGCGCTGACGCCGTAATGCAAGGCCATGTACAGACAGGTCGGCGTCTTGCCGGAACGCGAGACACCGACCAGGATCAGGTCGGCCTGCGCGTAATCCACATCCATGCCGTCGTCATGGGAAAGCGCGTAATTGGTCGCATTGATGCGCGCCTCGTACTTCTCGAAATCGACCATTCCATGCGAGCGATTGACCGCACCCGAACGCTTGGCCCCCAGCTCCTCCTCCAGCGGACCGATAAACGGCGCGAACACGTCCAGCATCAGCGCGCCACTGGCGGCAACGATGTCGCACAGCGCACGTTCGGCCATGGTGTTCACCACGATCGGCCGCTGACCGCTTTGAGCGTAATTGGTCTTGATGCGCAACGCCGCTGCCTCCGCCTTCTGCGCGTCATCCGTGAACGGCAGTCGATGCTTGTCGAACTGCACACCCTCGAACTGCGCGAGGATGCTGTTGCCGATCGTCTCCGCGGTAATACCAGTGGAGTCGGAGATGAAGAAAACCGTTCGCTGCATACAGGGACCTGGTAGCTGGAATGCACTCATATGCACCATAACCCAAGCGCCAAAGACTGTCGCCGATTGACTGCCGGCTGACTGGTATGCCGTTGGAATCACCTCTCGAGGCAATGGTCTTCTTGTGCTGTGCATCATCGGCAGCGGACAATACCAGTCCTTTGCAGCCCGTTTTACGGTCTGCCTGACGCATCCATACCGTTATCCATCGAAAGCTCTTGAGGAGACACCCTTGAACGATCTGGTGCTTTGGCTCGACCAACTGCGCATGACTGACCTGGGCAAGGTTGGTGGCAAGAACGCTTCACTCGGCGAAATGATCGGCAACCTGGCCAAACTTGGTGTGTCCGTACCAGGCGGCTTCGCCACCACCGCCGATGCGTTCCAGCAATATCTGGAAAAAAGCGGTCTGGCCAAACGGATCCAGGATCGCCTGGTCTCGCTTGACGTCGATGACGTTGACACTCTGGTGGTAGCCGGCAAGGAAATCCGCGGCTGGATCGTCGACACCGCCCTGCCCGCCGAGCTCGAGCAAGCCATCCGCAGCGCCTATATCAAGCTGTGCAAGGACGCCGGTGCTGACGACATCGCTGTCGCCGTGCGCTCCTCTGCCACCGCCGAGGACCTGCCAGACGCCTCGTTCGCCGGTCAGCAGGAGACCTTCCTCAACGTGGTCGGCATCGACGACGTGCTGCACAAGGTGAAGGAAGTCTTCGCCTCGCTGTACAACGATCGTGCGATTGCCTATCGCGTGCACCAGGGCTTCAAGCACGAAGATGTGTTCCTGTCCGCTGGCGTGCAGCTGATGGTGCGTTCCGATGTCGGCGCGTCTGGTGTGCTGTTTACGCTGGACACCGAATCGGGCTTCCGCGACGTGGTGTTTGTCACCGGCAGCTACGGCCTCGGCGAAATGGTCGTGCAGGGTGCGGTCAATCCTGACGAGTTCTATGTATTCAAACCGACCTTGAACGCCGGCAAGCCGGCTGTATTGCGTCGCAATCTGGGCGCGAAGCAGCTGCGCATGGTGTATTCCAGTGCGCCGGGCGAACGCGTCCGGACCGAAGACACACCTGTCGACATGCGCAACAGGTTCTGCATCAATGACGACGATGTGCAGGAGCTGGCGCGTCAGTCATTGATCATCGAAAAACACTACGGCCGCCCTATGGACATCGAGTGGGCGAAGGACGGCAACACCGGCAAGCTGTACATCGTGCAGGCGCGCCCGGAAACCGTGAAGTCGCGTGCCCATGCCACCCAGCTCGAACGCTTCCACCTCAGCGAGAAAGGCAAGGTACTGGCCGAAGGTCGTTCGATCGGCCAGAAGATCGGTGCTGGCAAGGCGCGCGTGATCCGCTCGCTGGCCGACATGAACAAGGTCCAGCCGGGCGACGTGCTGATCGCCGACATGACTGATCCCGACTGGGAGCCGGTGATGAAGCGCGCCTCGGCGATCGTCACCAACCGTGGTGGGCGCACCTGTCACGCGGCGATCATCGCGCGCGAGCTGGGCGTCCCGGCGGTGGTCGGCACCGGCAACGCACTGGACAAGATTCCGGACGGCACCGAGGTCACCGTGTCCTGCGCCGAAGGCGATACCGGCACGATCTACGAGGGCATCCTGAAGTTCGAGCGCATCACCGCCGACCTCGGCGCGATGCCCGAAGCGCCGCTGAAGATCATGATGAACGTGGCCAACCCGGAGCGCGCTTTTGATTTCGGCATGCTGCCGAACGCAGGCATCGGCCTGGCCCGGCTCGAGATGATCATCGCCAGCCACATCGGCGTGCATCCGAAGGCACTCCTCGAATACGCCAAGCAGGATGCCGAGACCAAGGCGAAGATCGACGAGCGCATTGCCGGCTACGCCGATCCGGTGAGCTTCTACGTCGACCGCCTCGCCGAAGGCATCGCCACCATCGCGGCCTCGGTCTATCCGAAGCCGGTGATCGTGCGCCTGTCGGATTTCAAGTCGAACGAATACGCCGGTCTGCTCGGCGGCTCACGCTACGAACCGCACGAAGAAAACCCGATGATCGGCTTCCGTGGCGCCAGCCGCTATGTCGATCCCAGCTTCGCCGAGGCGTTCGGGCTGGAGTGCAAGGCGGTCAAGCACGTGCGCGAAGTGATGGGCCTGGACAACGTCTGGGTGATGATCCCGTTCGTGCGCACGCTGAGCGAAGGCCGCAAGGTCATCGAAGTACTGGCCAAGAACGGCCTCAAGCAGGGCGAGCACGACCTGAAAGTCATCATGATGTGCGAAGTGCCTTCAAACGCCCTGCTCGCCGATGAATTCCTCGACATCTTCGATGGCTTCTCGATCGGTTCCAACGACCTGACCCAGCTCACGCTCGGTCTCGACCGCGATTCCAGCATCGTCGCCAGCCTGTTCGACGAGCGCGACCCGGCGGTAAAGAAATTGCTATCGATGGCGATCAAGACCGCCCGCGCCAAGGGCAAGTACATCGGCATCTGCGGTCAGGGCCCGAGTGATCACCCGGATCTGGCCGAGTGGCTGATGGAGCAAGGCATCGAATCGCTGTCGCTGAACCCGGATACCGTGGTCGATACCTGGCTGCGATTGGCTAAAAAGAAGGCCGAGTGAGCCGTTTTCGCTTCGTTGCCAAGTACATCTGACATTGCGGCGCAACAAAAGGGCCGGAATCATCCGGCCCTTTTCATTCCATGGGTTCCACCGAAACCGCCTTCGGTTCGTTAGTTATCCGTTGTCTGATAGGGGACGACGAGTCTTAGCGCCACGTTATTTCTTGCGCGACCCGTCACCCCTGCGCCGATCGTGCACTGCAACTTGCCCCAGCGAGACGCCATCGGTAGCGTTCATACACACGTTTCAATCCGATATTTGAAGCAGGTGTCAGCGCCAATACCGACACTCGCCCTGGGGCACACCATTTGAGTACAACTCAGCGCCACGGCCACAGCGATACCCGCAAACGGTTGCTTGAAGCCACCGAGTGGCTGTTTATCGACCGCGGTTACGAGGCGATGTCGCTGCGTCACATCACGGCACGAGCCGGCGCCAATCTCGCCGCCGTGAACTATCACTTCGGCGGCAAGGAAGCGTTGATGCAGGAGTTGCTGTCGCAACGCCTGGATCGACTCAACCGCGAACGCCTGCAACTGCTCAGCGCCTGTGAGCAGCTGAACCCGGAAGGCCTGGATGCCACGACCGTGCTCGGCATGCTGTTCGTTCCCGCGTTCCGACTCAGCCATGGCAGCACGTCGGGGCCAGCCTTCATGCGTCTGCTCGGCCGGGTCTATAGCGACCCCTCTCCCTTCATCCACGGCTATCTGCAAGAGCATTACCGGTCGATCTCCGGACGTTTCTTCGAGGCGTTCTCGCGCGCCCTGCCCGCGCTGCCACGCCACGAACTCGGGCTGCGCCTGCACTTCGCGCTGAAGGCGCTATCCGGCATGCTGGCCGGTGAGGACATGCAGGAGCTGATCGCCAGCATCAGCAAGGGTGAGGCGATCAACGACGCCGAACTGCTGGCGCGGCTGATCTCGCTGATATCCCCCATACTCACCGCCCCTTTCGACAGCCCGGAACAGATCCAGCTGATCGACCGGATACTGCAACTGGACAACAGTAGTGCCATCGCCAGCGCGGAACCCGTTGCTACACCGCGCCATGAAACCCGTGGCACACTCGGCGACCAGCAATGGATCAAGGAAGGGAGGCTGGCCTCCTGAAAAAAACAACCACCAGCCATCATCACTGACAGGGCTTTGCCGATCACTCCCCATGCACATCAGTCCGAATATCAAGAACCAGCCATTCTGTGGGCACCCACCCCAGACTGTCGTCACAGGAGAATCACCGTGAACCGATCTACCTTGCAACGCCTAACCCATTTCGGCACTCAGGCCAGTCTTGCCCTGGCTGTAGCTGCCGCGCTGACGCTGCCAATCCGTGCTGAAGCCGGCTCGTTTCAGCTTCCCACCGACAACGCCGCTGGCTGGGGCCGGGCCAATGCAGGTGGCTCGTTGTTCCCCGATGATCCCACGGCGGCCTACAACAATCCGGCGGCCATGGCGTTCTTCGACGCTCCAATGTTGCAAGTAACTGGCACCGGTATCCGCCCCAGTTCCGAATTCCACGGGCAGTTCAACGATGTGAACGGCAATGCGGTCAGCGGCAACAATCCGAACGGCTTTGGCAAGTTCATTCCGTTCCCCGACATCGCTTTCGTGGCGCCGGTCAGCGACCGCCTAACTCTGGGTGGCAGCGTCACCGTGCCCTACGGTCTTGCTAGCAATTACAACCCGACCTGGGAAGGCCGCTACTTCGGTACCACGACCAGCCTGCAGTCGGTAGCGGTAAGTTTCTCGGCTGGCTTCAAGGTAAACGATGAGTTTGCCATCGGCGTAGGTATCGAAGGGCAACGCACCAAGGCACAGCTCAATACCGTGCTGGATACCACCGGTGCTGCCAATGCCCTGTTCGGTCTGCCTCTTCCTCCGCAGACGGAGGATGAACAGTTGAACGTCACCGTAAAGAAGAAGTTCGCGTTCGGTTACTTCGGAGGCTTCGTTTTCAAACCTACCTCGCAGGATACTATTGGCTTCAGCTACCATTCGCGCGTTCAGCAGACGCTGAGCGGCACCTACAATGTGTATGGCGGTGCCGCAGGCAAAACCCTGCTGACCTTGGCCCCTATACTCGATCCAAGCCTGCCCACGATCAATCCGGATGGCGGACCCGCCAGCGCCACGCTCAATACGCCGGCTTTCGCCAGTCTGGACTGGTTGCATATGTTCACTGACCGCTTCACGCTCGCCGGCACCGTCAAGTGGACCGAATGGTCCAGCTTCCAGGATCTCGTGCTGACCTCGAACGGCCAGCAACTGGTGAGCCTGCCTCAAGGCTACAAGGACACTTACATGGCCTCGATCGGCGGCGACTACAAGCTGACCGACCAGTGGACACTGCGGGCAGGCGTTGGTTACGACGAAACCCCGACCAACATCATCAGCCGCGATCCACGTATTCCGGATCAGTCGCGCAAGCTGCTTGGCTTGGGCGTTGGTTACAAGGCCACGGAGCACCTCGCTTTCGATCTGGGCTATCAGCACCAGTTCGTCAACAACGCCCCGGTAAATCTGGTCAACTCGCCGGTCCTCGGCGCGGGTACGATGAACGGCTATTTTGCTGATAGCGGCGATGTGGTCAGCATCACCGGTACCTACAAGTTCTGAACATCGGGAACCAGCTGCACATGACTGGCAAGGGCCGCGCAAGCGGCCCTTGTTTTTTGTTTCTGGCGTAGAGGGAGTGGGATTGTTCGATCCATCCTTGGGCCGAACCCCTCCGCGCTTGCGCGCTACGGAACGAGCCTGCGGCTGTTCCGACTCGCTCCAGGCAAATCGGTCGAAGCCGGATGGTTCCCATCCGGTCGTCACCATCAGAAAAGCAAAACGCCCCACGCGGGGGCGTTTTGCTTTTCTGGCGGAGAGGGTGGGATTCGAACCCACGGTCGGCTTACACCGACGCCTGATTTCGAGTCAGGTACATTCGACCACTCTGCCACCTCTCCAGTGGGTTGCATGGTGGCTCATGCGAGCCGGGAATGATACGCGAGGCGACTTGCCGTGACAACAAGTGGCAGTTCCGGCATGCTGCAACAGCTCGCCTTACCTGAAAGCCCATGATCGAATTCGGACACGGAACGCATGTCGGCCTGCGCCGCACACGCAATGAGGATACCTACTACGCCGACGCCTCACTCGGTCTGTTTCTGGTGGCCGACGGCATGGGTGGCCATCAGCATGGCGAGGTCGCCTCTGCCTTGGTGCGTGATGCCGTGGTCGACCTGGTCGGACGCGGGCACAGCCTGATCGAAGCCGTGCATGGCGCTGCCGAGCGATTGCAGGCGCACGCGCGATCCACCTCCGATGTACTGCCGATGGGTACCACGATTGCAGTGCTGCGATTGAACACCGATGGCTACGAAGTAGCTTGGGTCGGCGATAGCCGCATCTATATGTGGAAGCAGGAACTGCGGCAGATCAGCCACGATCATTCGCTGGTGCAGGCGCTCGTCGAGGCCGGCAAGCTCGATCCGGCGCAGGCGTCACAGCATCCGCAACGCAACGTACTTACCCAGGCACTCGGTGTGACGACCGCCGAGCAGTTACACATCGGCATGGCCAGGGGCCAGCTGGAACCTGGCATGGGTTTCCTTTTGTGCAGCGACGGACTGACCGAAGACGTCAGCGATGCGTCGATTGCGCGAACAGTCGCGCGCACTGATCTGGCGTCACAGGAATGCGTCGATCAATTGCTGCTCAGCGCACTCGACGGTGGTGGTGATGACAACATCACCGCGATCATCGTGCGCTCCAGCTGATTGTGCACAACCGCACGGATCAGCCCTGACGCCACACACTCGTGCCACCCGCGCTCACATCCAGTGCATCCAGGCGTTGTTCATGCAATGCCAGTTCTTCGGGCAATGCCTGCAGAACACGCGGGCGTGAACGCAGCACCACCGGCGTGCTGATGGTGTTGTCGCGCTGCTCGGCCGTGCTTTCGAAACCCAGGTCGAATGCCCCCTGTCCTGATGTCATCGCGAGGTAGACATCGGTGAGCAGCTGCGCGTCGATCAGACCGCCATGCAGATCACGCCGCGAGTTGTCCACGCCCAGGCGTTTGCACAGCGCATCGAGGCTGTTGCGCTGACCTGGGTAGCGTTCGCGCGCCAACGCCAGAGTATCGAGCACACTGCAACGGTCTCCAATCCGGCCGCTACCGTTATCCAGTCGCGCGAGTTCGGCGTCAAGGAATCCGATATCGAAACTGGCGTTGTGGATGATCAGTTCGGCGCCGTCGATGAAGGCCAGGAACTCATCCACCACTTCGGCGAAGCGCGGCTTGTCGAGCAGGAACTCGTCGGCGATGCCGGTGACCTGCCGCGCCCCTTCGTCGATGGCACGATCCGGGTTGAGATAGGTCTGGTAGTGCCGACCGGTGAGACGACGCTCGACCATCTCGACGCAGGCAATCTCGATCAGCCGATGTCCCTGGCGGACTTCCAGGCCGGTGGTTTCCGTGTCGAGGACAATCTGTCTCATGCCGTAACCTTCATCAGTTCGGCCTGTTCACGCGCGGCCTGATCGACCCGCTCGTTC
>Ga0302314_10020406_pt1 | contig 10962 bp, 17 predicted proteins | sample III_Palsa_N2_3_FD_200533 | JGI IMG/M metagenome (GOLD analysis project Ga0302314, IMG submission 200533) | Peat permafrost microbial communities from Stordalen Mire near Abisko, Sweden - III_Palsa_N2_3 | ecosystem: Environmental > Terrestrial > Soil > Palsa > Peat permafrost | place: Sweden... | reverse complement strand
GCTGAGCGTCAGCCCCGCAGCCGCCACGCCGCATTCGCGACGATCGCGCGCGGGTCGATCCGCGGCTTCAGACCGCAGAGCCCGCGGACGGCGCGTGCCCGGGCGCGCAGTTCGTCCGGCGTGGTCCATGCGTCGATCGGCGCCTCGAGCGCCGGCCCGTAGAAACGAGCCCGCACGACAGCGGCACGGGCGCGCAGGTCGGCCGGTGTGTCGCTGACGGCGTTGCGCGCCGGTACCAACTCGAGCTGCGCCTTGCGAGCGCGTGCGACGGCGAGCCGGCGACGATACCCGTCATCGGCAGGGGCGGCGCAGAGACGTCGGAGATCGGCGCGCGTGACGATGCCCTTCGCGCGGGCCTCGATCAGCGCGTTGGCGTTGGCCGGCACCGGACAGACCGAAATTTCCAGCAGGCTCTGCCGCTGAAAGTCGATGCCCCAGGGCCGGCCCTCATCGTCGTCGGCGAACTTGTAGTCGATGGGCAGGAAGCCGACGCTGACGGCATTCAGCCATTTGCCGACAACCAGGCGATAGATCAGATCGGCGAAGTCGTAAGTTTCGGCCGGTATGAATTCGATGTCGCCGAGCAGCCGCGTCCCGTCCGACCAGACCGCGATCACCCGGCCGATCGGCGGCTGGTTGCTGTCGTGCGCCCAGAGCGCGACGGGGTTTTTCTCGAACTCCTGGGTCTCCCATCCGGCCGGGTCGATCCGGTCGCCCATACGATCGACTGAACCATCCGAAAAGACGAAGCGGCAAACACGCGGTTTCCCGTCGACGGCGCCGACAACTTTCCCGCATGACCGCGTGACGCCGGCGCCTGCAGCCTGGCCCGCCCGTGCGGCCGTGCGGAATGCGTCCTGATCGAGAAGAACACTTCTGGCGCTCATTGGCCTACTCCGGAGGAGAAGCGGAAGCAGCCGGACGGCGGGGGCAGGTTGGAGCCACGACCGTCCTCCGTCCGGCGCCCCACGCGCGCGGTCGGCTTCGCGCCGGCCCGCTGCATCGGGTCAAGTTACATCTGTTACCAATTCAGGCTCCGCCGCTGCTGGCGCGGCGCCGAGCTGTTCAAGCTGTGCAAGTGCCGCGCTGAGATCGGCGATCCGCCGGGTTGTGCCTTTGACCACATGCTGGAGGCGCTGCGGCTGTCCCTCGGCGTTGCGCAGCTCGATTTCCCGTTGATCCCGCCGATAGCCCAGCGCACGCGGCAAATCGGTTTGCGCCAGTGCATCGCTCAGCGCCTGACGCTCCAGCTGCGCGCTGCGTGCCGCTTCCTCGGCGGTCAGCAGCGCCTCGTTGGCGGCAACCAACTCCGCTTCGGCCTCGGCGAGCTCGCCGGCGATCTCCTCCCGCCAGGTGTCGATCGTTGCGGCCGCGCGACCGTCCATTACAGCACCCCCAGCATTTCGAGCCGGCGCCGCTCGGTCGATATTTCGCTGTCATGTTCGGTAAGGCTTCCGAGCCGAAGCGCGCCGATCATGCCGGGCCGAAACAGGATGTCGGGGCGCGGGTCATGGCCGCTGACGATCACCTCCGCGATGTGGTGCCGTTCCATATCGAGCGCGGCCGCCATAGCTTGCGCAGCGGAAAAGTAGGACCGCAAAATTTCAGCATGTCGGACCGCCTGCTCGCGACAAACAGCGGCGGAGTGTTCTTGCCTTACCTCGTCCATCATTCCTGACACGACCCGCTCGGCATCATCGAGGAGGCGGTGCTCATCGCGGAGCCTCTGCAACCGCGCCTGACGATCAGGCGCCCCCTCGACCGTCTCGCCGCGCAGCAGCTGCATCGCGGGGCGAAGCGTCGGAGGAAGGCCGGCGGGATCTGGCCGTTCAAGCGGCGGCGCCGGCAAGGTTCGCCGCAAGCGTTCAAGCAGTTTGCGCTGCTCCTCGCCCCGCGGGCCGCGGGCGGAGCCACCTGGTCGGGCCAGTTCGCCCTCAAGGCCGAGAATATCGAGCCCGTTCTGGCGCGCCTCGCGCGCAGTCATCAACGCACGGCGCAGCGCGGCCAAACGCCCATATTCAGGGTCATCATCGAGCCGCGAGATCACGATCTCTCCGGCCGGCGCAGCGATGCGACGAAATGCCATCTCGGCAGCGTGGCGCCCCAGGTGGGTAACTTCAACGGCGGCCGGTTACCCGCCGCTCCATCTGCCGAAAACGCTCAAAGCTGAGCGGCCGCCCGCCCACACGGAGGTAATCGAAGACCAGACCGTAAAGACCGGACGGCCGACGGCCGGCGAAGCTGTCGCGCGGCCAGACGGTCGAGGCATATCGGCCGATCGCCTGTTCGACCAGTGCCGCGCGACGCCGGCCGGAGGTCGAAGCGAACTGGGCCGCGATCGCCGCAAGAGCTGCGTCGCGCGCCTGGTCGCGCGCGGCTTGTCGCCAACCGGGTGGCCAGCCGAACGCGGTATCGAGCGTCAAATGACCGGCCTCAGGTGCAGCAAGCCAGTCTGCCAACGCCTGCGCGAGCCAAAGGTCGTCGGGATTTTCCGTGGCGCGCAGGTGGTTGATGCAACGCCACAGGCGGTCCGTCACGGCCTGGTCGACCAGGTCGCCGGCTTCACGCCCAGGGAGGCAGCGACGCCAGCAAGCCGGCATCCCAGTCGCCGCGGGCGAAGTGGCGCACGCGCACGCCGGCGTCCTGCCACTCGGCAATCAGCAACTCGCGGGAACCCACAGTGATTTCGAGGCGGTTTGCCCCGTCCGATCGCAGCACTGCGGAGAACGGTGGCCACACCCATCGAAAGCCCGAGTAGCCGTACGGCAAGCCGTGCGTCTGCATCAGCGGCACCAGCCGATCGAGCACGCAGCATGTTCGCTCGGCGCGGGAGGCGGTCGCAGCAGCGCTCGGCGGCATGGGGTCTGGGACCATAATTAGGTTTCGTGCGCAACAATGCCGCGATGCCGGCGCTCATGCCACCCCCAGGCGCGCAAGCGGGCATGGACGACAAGCGCGCGGTCGTTCCTGCCGGCAAAATCACGGCGTCATGACCGGGCAGGCCATTCGTCGTCGTCGTCATAGCTCGGCCTGTCGCGATCCGGCGCGATGCGTTCTACGGCTTCCATGTCCAGCTCCGGCAGCAATTGCTGTGGCGTCGGCATCGCGGCGAGCATGGCGCGTGCGGCCTCGCTCGACAGGCCGGATACGACGATGCGTTCCTGCGTCTCGACCGAGGCACGCTTGATCGCGGCTTGTGCGGTCTTCAGGCGCCGGTCGACCTCGGTCTTCGCCACGCGGCGCAGCTCTGCGCGGCGCTCTGCCAATGCGTTATCACCCCGGCCATACCAGCCGCACGTTATGCCAGGCGCCCATTCCGGCGGGATCCCCAGATCGCGGAGCCGCTCGTAATCGTTCGCGCTTGTCTTCGAGATGCCGGCTTCGGCGAGGACATCGGTTTTCGACTTCCCTCCGCAGGGAAGTCGTAACTCTGAGCTGCCGCCTCGCCCCCCGGCTACTGCGGCCTTCTCAAGCGCCAAGCTGATCTCGCCGATACGACGGCACGCGCGCAGCCGGATTTCCGACGTCCACACTTTGCGTGGCCAGCACAAGGCGCTCGCCAAGCCGAATTTCGAGGTTGTTCGATTTTCCTGATCGCAAGATAGCGGTCCACGGTGGTCCGACCCATCGTGTTCCCCCCGCCCCGTGCGGCAAGCTACCCTGCTGCATCGTCGGCACGAGCGCGTCGAGCACGCAGCACACGCGCTCCTCGCGGGCAGCTTTCGTTGCGGCACTCGGCGGCATGCGGGCTCCGACCATAATTCGGTTTCGCCCGCAACCATGCTTCAGTGCGTCCGATCATGTCACGACAGCTTCGGCCTAATGCGTTGTGCCGCATGGCGCGCGCTCGGGCGCCACAACCACGCAGTCCGCCGGCATCGCCTCCATCAGTGGCACCGCGTCCACGAATTGGGGGCCGAGGGCAAGACAAAGCCGCTCGCCAGCGACCGTCAGCGTGAGGTGCGCCTTGCCCTCCCGGCGCAGCGCATCCGACACGCGCTCGCGCATCAGTGCGCCGGTTTGCGGGTGATTGAAGGCCAGCCACAGGCAGGCAGGTCCGATCCCGGCCATGGCGCCGTCGTCACCCTGCCGCCGCGCGCTGCGGAACTCCGCCGCCAGCCCGGCCACCGCACTGCCGTAGGGGATGCGCAGGCGCGTCATCTCGCGGTCGACCAGCTCCAGCACCGCCGGCACCGCCGCCGGGTCCATGATGCATGTCGACGGGTTCACCCCCTCGATGTCGAGGGTGAGGGCGAGTCGGCCAGCCGGCACCCTGAAGTCCTCCGCCCGGGTCTCCTCGGCTTGGCGCGGCGGGATACCTGCCGCCCGCCGGCGCCTCGCTTCACCCATAGCTCTGTACCCCCGGCCAGTGCTTTTTTGCTTTTGCTGCTTTGGGGGCTAAAGCCCCCCAAAGCAGCAAAAGCAAAAGCAGCACTCTGGTTTTGCTTTGAAAGCGCTTTTCAAAGCACGCAAAAGCAGCAAAAGCAGATCGCTCACGTCAGCCATACAAGCGCCCGGTTGAAGGCCAGAAAACCCAAGCGTTTCAAGGTTGTTAGGCCATTATTTTCGGCCATGAACCCGGCCCGCGTAAGCTCCATTTCGCCGCTCAAAGCAGCCAAAAGCAGACCCTCCGGAAACCAGCCGGCGCCGCAGCGCCTGGCGGGTGACGCAGCGCTGATCGGCCATGCCGAGGGCGGGCGAAGCCGGCTCGCCAGCCGCCGCGATCAGCTCCCGAACCTCGCGCAGCAGCACCGCCGGCCGGTCCCGCAGCCTCGTCTCCCGGGCCTGCAGCAGATCGGACGCCAGCAGCTCCACCTCCTCGGCGATCGGCGCGGTGATCGGGTCGCCGTCCTCGTCCGTCCCCAGCTCCACCGAGACGATGTTGAAGGCGAAGGTCGCATCGGACGGCCCGGCCCGGTTCTTGCCGAGTCGCACCGTGCGCACCTCGCCCTTCGCGCCGTCCAGGATCATCACCAGGTCGGCATCGCCGTTCAGCAGCCCGTGACCGCGGGGCGTGCTGCCGCCGTCCTTGGCGATGTGAGCCAGCCCAAGCACGGCCGAGCCGCACACCCCGGACAGGTGATCGCGGATGACCCGGACGACATGCCCGGTGTCCTCGCTCTCGTTCTCGCGCAGGCCGGGAAACGAGCGGGCCAGGGTGTCGATCACGATGAGGGCGGGCCGGAATTCCCCGACATAGGCCACGAGGGCGGCCAGGTCGGGGCTGTCCTCGCTCAGCAGGTCGAGTGCCACGGTGATGCACCGGAAATTGTCGGTGTCGCCGTAGCGCTGCAGGTGCGCATGGGCGCGGTGTGCCATGCCGATGCCATCCTCGGCCGCGATGTAGAGTACGCGGCCGGCGTGCACGCGGCGCCCGAGCACCGAACGGCCATGCGCGATCGCCAGCGCCAAGTGGGGGCCAAGCACGCTTTTGCCCGAGCCGGGATGTCCGATCATCACCGCATGGTCGCCGGCGCAAATCAGCCCCTTGATGAGATACGGGCGCGGCGGCATGGCCGCGCACTGGCGCAGTGTCAGGGGATCGAAATCATACACGCCGTGCTGGTGTCCGTTCGTGCCACGCCGTCGCATGCTGCGCCCGTAGATCACCCCGTCCTGGTCGTCCATCGCCTCACCTCTTCCCGCTCACACGGATCAATAGCGCGCCGCGGTCGCGCTCCCGTTGCCGCCGCTTGCGCTCCGCCGGTGACGCTCCCGGCCGGATGTCACACTTCGTCCAGGCGATTCAGCTTGGTGACTCGGAACCGGCGCGGCCGTCAGTGCGGCCTCATCAGCGTCGAGCCGCGCGTCGCGCCCGAGCCGAGCCCGGCATGGGCCGAGTTTGCCGCCGCTCATGGCGCCCGCTCCGGTGCCTCGGCCTGAAAGAGGGCAAGTGCCGCTTGCAGCCGATCAGGCAGAACGCGAGACGGATTGGCGAATGTTTTGGTTTCAGGTCCCGGCGCGCGGTTGGAATTGTAAACGGCCGTTGCTATTATCGGGCGGTGAAGCACCTGCCACTCCCGGTGATGACGGGGGTTGATGGGAAGGTCGATCGGGGCGGCCTTAGCTTTGCGGGCGTTAGCTGAGCACGCCGCGCCGAGTCGTACGAGCAAGCCCGCGCGCCGCGAGCCGGGGGCCTCCACAGATCCTCCGGTCGCCGGTCATGGCGCTCGGCCCCGTCGGGCTGGCGGCATCAAGTCAGCCGGCAGAATCGTGAGGCGCCAGCCGCGGCGACGCGCGGCCGGGTTCAGCCGCTGCCCTGGGCGCGGCTCGGTGGGCCGGCGCGCAAGCCTTGGGCGCGCACCCTGCGAGGCATGCGGTAATGCCGAGCTTCCGGCCAAATGCCGAGGCCTGGTCTAGGGGTTTCTGGTTGACGGTTCCGGGCCCCTGGTAGACAGGTGTCAACCACCTGGTAGACGCAGGTAATACCTCGGCTTTTCCCATTTTTCCGCTTTGCGCTCCGGTGCCTCGGGCACGACGGCCAGTTCAATTGAAGCATTTGCAACCTGCCGCCCCCTCTGCATCGTCGCCAGCCGCTGCGCAATCATGCAGCGCTGGCTATCGTTCAGGTGCCGTCTCTGCAGGTTGGCCGACACCACGAAGGCGAGCGGATCGCTGCCGTCTGGCCGCGCGCCCCGGATCCCGCGGCGGCGACGATATGGGGGTGTCGGCTCGAGGGGTTTCCGCCGCGCGCCGGCATCTTTCTTCCGCTATAACAACGAATGATGTTGACATCATGTCGTATCGTTGTCATCACCATGATGCCGCCGGCGATGCCGCGCCGCGGGCATCCTCGTCGCGGGTCGCCCGGCGTCAAGCGCCGCGGGCGTGCGGTGCAGCGGCTGCTCGATGATCCTGAGTGGGCGGCGTGGTCTGATCGAGAGATCGCGCGGCGCTGCGAGATAGGCGACCATGAGATGGTCGCGCGCCAACGCCCTGCGCCTAATGCATCTGGCGGAGACCGCCAGATAGTCGACACGCGCACCGTCACCCGCAGTGGCAAGACCTACCGGCCGCCGCCGCTCCGGAGCCTGTCGAGGTCCACGAGCCCGAGGCGACCGCGCCAGCACAGCATGGACGCAAATCCACAGGGGTGCGGTGTGAGATGAAGCGACATTTTGACGGGGGGGTCAATCGGCTCCGAAACGGCCAAATGTCGATACCTGATCTAGGGGTTTTCGTGGTTGACGGTTTTGGCCCCCTGGTCGACGTGCATCAACCAGGGTTGACGCAGGTAAAACCTCGGCTTTTTCCGCTTTGCGCGGCGCCAGCTCGTGCGCAACAATTTTCCGCCCCGGCACTGTGCCGGCGGATTCGACCGGAGCCTGCTGAACCCAGAACCCTGAAACGCCGAAGGCCGCCCTGTAAGGCGGCCCCCGTTCCGGCAGAGCCGGGATGGATCACTGTTGAGAAGGCGATCCTTCCCACTCTCCGCGCTTTTTGCAAGCCCCGACTTGCCACGGGGATGCTTTTGCCTGATGGGTGCCGCTGCCCGGCCTCGGCTTGACCGAGGAATACCCGAGCTATGCCCGCAGCCCTACCCATCGCCGCCGCCGACTGGCTCGAGCCCGAGGAATTCCCGGCATGGCGCCGCCGGCTCGAACTGGAGCGGCGCGCCGGCCACCTGACGCTGCACCGGCAGGCCGCACTGCGCGCGCTGCTGTGTTTCCACGGCACCGAGGGTCTGTGGCCGTCTGACGCGGAGGTCGCGAAACTGGCCGGCGTCTGCGAGCGCACGGTGCGCAACGCGCGGGCCGACGCGCGCAGGCTCGGGTTGCTGACATGGGAGCCGACGCGCAGGCGGGGCGCGGACGGCCGGTGGCGGCAAGGGCCGAACAGCTACACGGTCGTCGTACCGGCACGTCCGGTGTGTCCAGGCGGCAAGCTGTGCCGACAAAGGAAGAAAGTAAGACAAGAAAGAGGCTCGGGAGGGAGGCCGCCCGCCCGTCAACCGGCACCCGAGATCGACCGGACCAGCGCGCTTGCGGCTCTGGCGGCGCGTCGATCCGCCTGGGAAGCGCAGCAACGGGCGGCCGCAGCGATGCGGTAGGGCAAGCAGCGGGTCGGGAGGAACCCAGATCCCGCGTTTCGCGTGCTATCAACCGAGTAGTCGCTAAGGCACGCGGAGGCCCTGATGATGGTCGAGAGCCGCGCAGAACTCCTCGCCAAACTGCGGCAGATGAACGCCGCGACGGAGACGTTTGTCGCCGAGCAACGCAAGCTGATCACGGAAGCCGACACGTTCCGGCCCGGCCAGGTGGTCGCGTGGATGTCGGGCGGAGCCGCGGTGGCTCTGGCCGGCGCGGCGGTCGCCGGCCTGGTCGTCAAACTTCTGCAGCCGCCGTGAAGCGCACGCGGCTGGCGTCCGTGGAGCGGACCGACGGCCCGCGCCGGCGACGGTATGGGGTGTCGGCTTGGGGGGTTTCCGCCGCGCGCCGGCATCTTTCTTCCGCCATGACAACGAATGACGTTGATATCATGTCGTATCGGCGGCGCGTAAGGCGATGCAGGCGGCGGCGCGTGTCCAGGTGCCGGTGAAGCCGGCGGTGGCTAAGCCGGTGAACGGCAGCGGCGAGCAGCTGGCGCCAGTGCAGCGCACTGAGGGGCCGGGGCGGAGCAACGTGACGCTGCCGCTGGTGAAGGCGGCGCTTGAGGCGAAGGGCGGCGCTACCCTGGCTGAGCTGACCCAGGTTGCCGGCTGGCGTGCGCCGTTTGAGCTGGCGAACCTCCGCATAGCGTGCATGACCTTTGCCCATGACGGCGCCGCCGGTGCGGGCCGCCGCTATCGGATAGCAACGGCGAGCTGACCGCCGCGCTTGGGCAGCTGGCGCCGGTAGCGGCGCCAGTCCGCTGTCCGGGCCCCGTCACCGTGCCCGGTGGGGGCCGCCCGCCCGTGGGCGGGCCCCGCCGGGCGCGGGGTCGCGCGCCGGCGCTCACCGCGCCTGAGCCCGGCCTGACGGCGGCGGCGATCGGCGGCTCGCGAATTTCGCAACCGAAGAAAATCCGTTGGTTCGAACCCACATCCCCTATGGCCTCACGCTACCCGCATGCGCCGATGTGGGTGACCGCAACGGCACACCATTGCGAACTCATTGACACGCAATGCTTGACCATTGCAGCCTACGACCCGGCAACGGACGGACCCATAGATGATCCTCACCGTCGGTAACACTAAGGGCGGTGTCGGCAAGACCACGCTCGCGCTGCAGCTGGCCCTCGCCCGCGCCCTGGCTGGCCGCGACGTGCTCCTTGTGGACGCCGATCGCCAGGGCTCGGCACAGACGGCGGTAGCGATCCGGGCGGAAGCAGGCCGGACGCCTGGGCTCGCCTGCGCCCAATTCCCCGACGGCAAAGTCCTGCGCGCCCAGGTCGAGCGGCAGGCCGGCAAGTACGATGACGTGGTGATCGACGCCGGCGGGCGAGACAGCGGCGCTCTCCGGGCCGCGCTGTTCGTCGCGGATGTGGTGCTGATCCCGTTCGCACCGCGCTCTGTGGACGTGTGGGCGCTATCCGACATTGCCGCCCTGGTCGAGGAGGCCCGCGGCGTGCGCGACGGGCTGACGGCCCTCGCGGTGCTGAACCTCGCCGACCCCGGCACCACGCCCGACAACCACGACGCCGCAGCTGCGCTCGCAGATCACCCGCAGCTGACCTTGATCGCCGGGCCGGTCCGACGCCGGAAGGCGTTCGCGAACGCGACGGGGCAGGGGCTTTCGGTGGACGAGCTGAACCCCCGTGACGTCAAGGCTTGCGAAGAGATCACCGCACTGGCTCGCAATGCCTTCCAATTGCGAAGCCATTGCATAGAAACGGAGAACACATAGGATGGCCATAACAAAGCCTGCAAAGAAGGCGGTCGAGGCGTTCATTGAGGCGGCGCCCGACGCCAAGCCGACACGCTGGCAGCGCGGCAACCGCACCCAGGTCACCGTCTCTCTGGCGCCCGAGTTGCTGGACCGCCTCGACGAGATCGCGCATCGGAAACACCTCAATCGGTCGGCGATGCTGACAATCTGGATTGGCGAAGCTGTGGCTCGTGAGGAGCGGGCCGCCGCATGAGCGACCTTTACGACACGGACATCCTCGAATGGTCGGGGCGCCAGGCCGAGCTGCTGCGCCGCGTCGCCGCCGGCGAGCCGGTGAACGAGGCGCCGGACTGGCCGAACATTATCGAGGAGATTGAGAGCGTGGGCAGCGAGCAACGCCATGCCGTCGAGTCGCTGCTGCTGCGGGCGCTCGTCCACATGCTCAAGGCCCAGGCGTGGCCGCTCTCGCCGGAGGTGCCGCACTGGCAGGCCGAGGCGCGGTTGTTCCGCGCCCAGGCGCGGCGGCGTTTCGTGCCGTCCATGCGCGACCGGATCGACCTCGCGGGTATCTATCGTGATGCGCTGCGGGGTCTGCCCGACACGATCGACGGGCAGGCGCCGCTCCCGGTGCCAGCAACCTGCGAGGTGACGCTGGACGAGCTGCTGAGCGAGGAGCCGTGACCGTCCTGCATCGCCGCGACGCCGTGGCGGACTGATGACCAAGGGCAGCAATCGACTGCCCGAGCTGGCGGAGGGCGATCCGTGCGGCCGATCGGGCCTCGATCCGGCCAACCGGCAGCCCGGCTTGAGCAATAGATATTAGTGGATAACTGCGAAGCAGGACACTAGCGATCCGCCCACGCCCAGCCGGTGATCCGCCAGCCATCCGCGGCCCTTTGCAGCGCGAACGTCCAGACCGACCCCCGCTGGGTGACGCGCTTGCCGTTCTGTTTGTAGGTGAAGTTCGCCTCAGCCACGACATAAGCGCGGTCGCCGGTGACATCGACATGCAGCGGCCTGCCGAGTGTCACAACGTCGTCGGTGATGCCGTTCTTCTTAGCGAACGCATCCCAGGCGTTCTGCCAATCCGTGCAGGCCGACGCGCCTTGCCAGACATGCGGCGGAAAGTCGTCGATGATCGATGTCAGAACGGTGC
>Ga0302314_10020405_pt1 | contig 10962 bp, 9 predicted proteins | sample III_Palsa_N2_3_FD_200533 | JGI IMG/M metagenome (GOLD analysis project Ga0302314, IMG submission 200533) | Peat permafrost microbial communities from Stordalen Mire near Abisko, Sweden - III_Palsa_N2_3 | ecosystem: Environmental > Terrestrial > Soil > Palsa > Peat permafrost | place: Sweden... | reverse complement strand
CCGCTTCCTGCGGGATTCGTTCCCACGGATGGCGTCGGATCTCCGTCACCGGCGCCCGCCGCGCCATGGTCCACCTCCCCAGCGGCGCCAGGCGGCCGCAACGGGAGCCGGTCCTTCCTCGATACGCCGGGCCTACCCCCCACCAGCAAGTCAGCGGCCTGGCGGTGGTTGTTCTACGCCCTCATCGGCTTCGTGGCCGGACAGATCGTGGGGGCGGTCTTCGGGGTCGTGGCCGGCGACGTGGCCGGGAAGAACGCCACGCAGATGGCGTTCATCACCTCGGCCAGCGAGCCTCCGGAGTGGTATGTCCTCTCTACCTTGGCCGGAATTTGGGTCGGGTTCTTCGGCGCCCCCTGGTTGGCCAGCTGGACCCAGGGCACGCGCCACTTCCTGGCCGACCTCGGGGTGCGCTTTCGATGGATGGATCTGTGGGGACTCGTCATCGGAGTCGGGGGGCAGTACGCCATTGCCCTCCTCTACTGGCCCTTCCAACACGACATCCACAATTTCAACGCTCCGAGCCAGAAGCTGACGGGAAGCGCCCACGGGGGCGGGATCGTGCTTTTGGTGCTGGCGACGGCGATCATCGTCCCCTTCATGGAGGAATTGTTCTTCCGCGGGCTCTTGTTCAAGTCCCTGGCCCGCTTGTTCACGCCGCTCGGCCCCGGAACCACCAGGGCCCGAGGTGTCGGCGTGGTCCTCGCCGTTGTCCTCGACGGGCTGCTGTTCGGCTTGGCCCACGGCGAACCGGTGCAACTGGCCGGACTGGCCCTGTTCGGGGTCGTGCTGGCCACCGTCTCGTACAGAACCGGACGGCTCGGCATGAACATGCTGGCACACGCTGCGTTCAACGCCCTCGCCCTGGTGGAAATTCTTCATCAACGGGGTGGTGTGATCCACTGACCAGCACAGTTGAGGGCACGGCTCCGGCCGACGCCACCGTCGCGGAAGGCCCCGTTCGGCATCGACGGAGGGCGTCGTTGACGCCGTCCGCCAAGTGGGCCCCGAGAGTGAGCACGCTCGTTTGCGTCGGAGCGGTGATCGTCGTCACCCTCTGGCAGCTCCATCCGAGCTTGCTCCTGTCCACGTCGGTGCCCACAGGCGGTGACAACGGTGGGCACTACGCCATGCCGGCCTTTCTCCGATCAGGGCTCTTGTCGCACGGGCAGCTGACGGGCTGGGACCCGGGCTGGTACGACGGTTTCCCCCTCTATACCTACTACTTCGTGCTGGCGGATCTCATTGGTGCGGTGGCCAGCTACGTCGTCCCCTATGCGCTGGCCTTCAAATGGATCACCGTGCTCGGGTCCTTATTGCTCCCGGTGTCGGCGTGGGCCATGGGGCGGCTCTTCGGGATGCGGCGGGCGTTCCCAGGGGCCCTGGCGGCCATCTCGCTGTGTTACCTCTTCGACTACACGTACACCATTTACGGCGGGAATCTCTTCTCGACGTTGGCCGGTGAGTATGCCTATTCGCTGGGCATCGCCATCGCCCTCGTGTTCCTCGGCCTCATGGCACGGGGACTGCGTACCGGGCGCTACCGGGGTTGGACCGCGCTCGCCCTGGCCGCCTGCATCCTGGCCCACATCATTCCTTCCCTCTTTGCGCTGGTGGGGGCGGTGTTGCTCATTGCCATGGAGATGCTGCCCCAGCGAGTACGGCCGCGTGACACCTGGCACGCCCACCCGTCCGACCAGGTGGTGCCCCAGGTGTTGAGCCGTCCGCAGGCGCTGTGGTGGGGCATCTCGACGATCGCCATCGGTGCGTTGATCGTCGCGTTCTGGTGGATTCCCTTCGGTACCGAGCAGGCCTACGCGACGTCCCTGAATTACGTGAACATCCACACCTATCTCGCCGTCCTGTTTCCCGTGGCGGACTGGTGGGCGCTGATCCTCGCCGGACTCTCGGCCGTGGCGGCATTCGCGCTGCGCAGTCGCTTCGGGATCTTGATGTCCCTGCTCGCCGGGATCTTCGCACTGGGCGTCATCTTCGATCCGCTCGCAAGCCTCTACAACGTCAGACTGCTGCCGCTCTGGTTCCTCCCGGTCTACCTGCTGGTCGGATGGGGGGTAGCGACGGCGGTGACCGGCTTGGTCGACCTGTGGGCGTGGTGGCGGACCCGACGCCAAGCGGCGACAACAGGTCCCCTTTCGGCCGCTGGGGGTGGCCTGGCATTGGCGCCGGGGAGCCCCGGGCTCGGTCCGCTCCCGTCAACGACGCCGGCCTATTCGTGGCCCGTCGCCGCCGTGGCCGGGCCACTCGTCGCGCTCGTCGTGGCCCTGGTGGTCGTGGTCACCCCCTTCGTGCTGCCGCTGTCGGCCATGAAGTCCCTGGGCATCACCCCGGGCGCCAATCAGGTCACCAATTGGTCCTCGTTCAATTACAGCGGCTACCAGGCGCAGGCGGCCTATCCCGAGTACCGGGCCCTCGTGCAGACCATGGAACACGTGGGGTCCACCGACGGGTGCGGGCAATCGATGTGGCAATACGACCCGAGCCTCAACCGGTTCGGGACCACGCAGGCCCTCATGCTGCTGCCGTACTGGTCGAGCGGTTGCATCGGCTCCATGGAGGGCCTGCTGTTCGAATCCTCGGCCACGACGCCGTATCACTTTCTGAACCAAGCGGAACTGTCGGTCTCGCCGTCCGAGGCGATGGGCGGCCTCGACTACACGACGCTGAACGTGCCGGCCGGCATCCAGCATCTGCAGTTGCTCGGCGTTCGCTACTTCATGGCGTCGAGCCCTCAGGTCCAAGCAGCCGCAGCCGCCGACCCCTCCCTGCGGCAGGTGGCGGAGACAGGACCCTGGACATCGGGAGGAACGAGCACGACCTGGAAGATCTACGAGGTCCTGGACGCGCCGCTGGTCACCGGTCTGGCCAATGATCCCGCGGTCGAAGTCGGCGTGGGCGCGGACCAGTCGTCCTGGCTGCCTTCGTCGGAGAGTTGGTACGACAACCCGTCCCGTTGGCGTGTCTTCCTGGCCCAGAGCGGACCAGCGTCGTGGCCCCGGGTGGCGATCGGAGATCGCAATCCGCCCCGGCGGCGAGTGCCCAAGACCCACGTCAGCGACGTCATAGAGACGGACAACGCCGTCAGCTTCCACGTCTCGAGGATCGGTACTCCCGTCCTGGTCAAGGTGTCGTACTTCCCCAATTGGCAGGCGTCGGGAGCCACCGGGCCCTATCGCGTCACGCCCAATCTGATGGTGCTCGTGCCCACGGCGCACGACGTCGTCCTCCACTACGGGGACACCCCGAGCAACCGGGTGGGGCAGGCGCTGAGTGTCGTCGGGGTCCTCCTCCTTCTCTTCGTCGTCATCAGGCCCAGGCTGTCGAACCGCCGCCGACCGGGCCGGGGCGATCGTGCGGAGCCCGACCTTTCGCCGGCCACCTAAGGTTGTGCCCTCATGACCCGAATGGACAAGGTATTCAAGGCCTACGACGTGCGCGGCACGGTGCCGGATCAGCTCGATGCGGAGATGTGCCGGGCCATCGGCCGGGCCATGGCCCGCTTTGCCGATGCGCCCGAGATCCTGATGGCGCGTGACATGCGGGCCTCGGGCGTGGAGCTGTCGCAGGCCTTCTCGGACGGGGTGCGCGCCGAGGGCGTGGCCGTGACCGACCTGGGGATGGGCTCTACCGACTTCCTCTACTTCGCCGCCGGACACCTCAGCGCCCCCGGAGCGATGTTCACGGCCTCACACAACCCGGCGAAGTACAACGGCATCAAGCTGTGCCTTTCGGGTGCACGCCCGATCGGTCGCGACACCGGGCTGGCTGAAATCGAGGCCACGGCCGAGAGCTTGTTGGGGCAGCCCATCGGAGACGTGTCGGGCCCGTGGCGTGAGCTCAATCTGCTCGATGCGTGGGCGGCGCACGTGATCTCGTTCGTGGACAGGGCTTCGTTGCGACCCCTCAAGGTCGTGGCGGACACGGCCAACGGGATGGGGGGTTTGGTCGTGCCGACCGTCTTTGCCAGCCTCCCGTTTTCCGTCGAGATCCTCTTTCCCGAGCTTGATGGGTCGTTTCCCAACCATCCCGCCGATCCGATACAGCCCGAGAACCTGGTTGACCTGAAGGCAGCCGTGCTGGCCCAAGGGGCGGACATCGGCCTGGCTTTCGATGGTGACGCCGATCGGGTCTTCCTGGTGGACGAGCGCGCCGAACCGGTGTCGGGCTCGCTGACGACGGCGCTCGTGGCGGCGTCCATGCTGAAGAAGTACCCGGGAGAGACGATCCTGTACAACCTCATCTGTTCCCACGTCGTGCCCGAGGTCGTCGCCGAGCTCGGCGGAACGGCGATCCGCACCCAGGTGGGGCACTCCATCATCAAGCAGGTCATGGCCGAAACCAACGCCGTCTTCGGTGGCGAGCATTCCGGGCACTACTACTACCGGGACAATTACCGAGCCGACTCGGGCGTCATCACGGCGTTGCTCGTCCTCGAGCTCCTGAGCTTGAGCGTTCAGCCCCTGTCGGAGCTTCTCAAGCCGTTCGAGCGTTACAGCGACTCCGGCGAGATCAATACCGAGGTGAAGAGCCCCGCTGCCACCGTCGAGGCCATTGCCCGGCACGAGGAAGCAGCCAAGGCATCCACCGATCGGCTCGATGGACTGACGGTCGATCATGGCGACTGGTGGTACAACCTGCGTCCATCGAACACCGAGCCGTTGCTACGGCTGAACGTGGAGGCGAAGTCGGCCCAGCAGTGCGCCGAGCATGTGGCAGACGTGCAGCAGCTCATCGCGACGTACGCGAACGCGACCTAGAAAACCGAATACAAGGAGCGACCATGCCGCTTGATCCGTTACTGCTCGATGTCCTGGCCTGCCCGGTCGACAAGGGACCGTTGCTGTGGTTTGCCGACGAGGACGTCCTCTACAACCCCAGGATCCACAAGAGCTACCAGGTGGTCGACGGTGTGCCTGTCCTGTTGGTGGATGAGGGGGCGGATGTCGGTGACGCAGAGCACGAACGTCTGACCGCAAAGGCGGAGAAGGAGAGCGTGCGCGCCACGGGGCCTGCTCCGGGGTGACCCCGCAGCAGTATCTCGACACCCTCGGGATCTGGGAGGCGACGGCCGGCCTCCCCGAGCAGATAGACAGCGCCATCGCGACGTCGTCCGACGTGCTCGACGCCACTGCGCTTCCGCCGGCCACCGCAATTCGTGCGGTCGTGATTTTCGGCATGGGAAGTGGCGGGCTCGTGGGCGATGCGATGGCGGCCTTCGGCGCTGACCGATCTTCGGTCCCCATTGTTGTCGGGAACGGTTATGCATCGCCGGCGTTCGTCGGGCCGCACACGCTTGCCTTCGTTGTTTCGTATTCGGGGGACACGGATGAGACCTGCGCCGCCGCGACCACGGCATTGGAACAGGGGGCCCGTGTCGTTGTTGTCTCGGGCGGCGGTGCACTGGCGAAGATGGCGCAGGCGTCCGATCTCACGCTCTTCGATGTACGCCACGACCTTCCGGCGTCCCGGACCGCATTTGGTGCACTCACGATGCCGGTACTGATGACCCTGGCCCGGGTCGGGATCATCCCCGATGTCGCATCGACACTCGACGGCACCCTCTCGTCCTTACGTCGCCGAAGAGATGCCCTCCTGGCGGACGGAGGCCCAGCGGAGGAGGTGGCCCGCATCATCGGCCGCACCATTCCGCTCATCTACGGGTCGACCGGGCTCACCGGTGTAGCCGCCCGGCGCTGGAAGACCCAGGTCAATGAGAATGCCAAGACGCCGGCCTTCTGGGCGGTCCAACCCGAGCTGTCCCACAACGAGGTAGCAGGCTGGGGCCAGCATGGGGACGTGACGCGCCAGGTGTTCTCCCTGATCACGCTGCGTCACGCCGGGGAGCACCCCCGTGTTGCTCGCCGGTACGCCCGGGTCATCGAGGCCACGGACGAGGTCATGGCGAACGTGATCCCGGTGTGGGCGGAGGGGGACGACGACCTCGCCCGGTTCCTCGACCTCACCCTGTTCGGGGATTTCGTGTCCCTCCACATGGCCGGGCGCGAGGGGATCGATCCGGGGCCGACTCCGGCCCTGAGCGATGTGGAGTCTGCGCTTTTGGCGTGAGGGCTCCCGCGAGGGGAAACAGCACTACGTTTTGTTCGTGACGCCAGCGGCAACGGCATCGGAAATCACCCACCTGCGGCGGACCTTCCTCGAGAGTGCAGAGACGGTCACCCGCCTTCTCGAGACACTGACCGGTGAGGTCCTGCTGGCGGATGTCGTGCGCCAGTATCCGGTCATGGCGGAAGCGGGCAACGCCGTCGGCGTGCCAGTGGGACAGGTGCTGACGCAGCGAGACGCGGTGTTGAAGGGGCGGACCACCAATGCGTCCTATCTCTACGCGGAATCGCTCTTCTCGCCCGAGCGACTTCCGGAGAGAGCGCGCGTTCAGCTGGCTGAGACGGACGACCCGATCGGCCGCGTCCTGGCCCAGCACGCAGCGAAGTTGGCCAGAGAAGCGCTGCCACGGCCGCAACGGGCCGGCCCGCCAGACGGGATCTCGATTGCGGCGTCCGCAGCCGACGTCGTATGGGCGCGCGCCTACCGTCTGATGATCGATGGCCTCCCCGTATTCGCCATAAGCGAATGGTTCTTCGCCTCTGTCGTGGAGGCGCTCGAGTGTCGCGGCCCGGACTGAGCGTGCCGACGGGCAATCCTCGCGCCCGCTAGCGTCGGCGGCACGCAAGCGGGCGCCTGGTCACAACTCGAAGGATCTGCCGATCGAGTGGTAGCGGCGCCATGGAGGAGGGGAACGTGGTCATCGTCGGAGGAATCTTCGAGGTCGAGCCCGACCAGCGCGAGGCGTTCGTGGCCAGTCGTCACGACGCCATGCGCAAGTCCAGGGCGGAGCCCGGCTGTCTCGAGTACGTCGTCAGCGCCGATCCGATCGAGCCGGGAAGGGCCGTCCTCTTCGAGCGCTGGGTGGATCAGGCCAGCCTCGACGCGCACATCGCCGGCCTCCGGCAGGCACCCCCTCGGCCCGACGGGGGCGTGCCGGTGAAATCGGCCACGATCACCGTCTACGACGTGAGCGGCGAGCGTTCCCTCAGCTGAGACGCTCGACGATCATGGCCATGCCCTGGCCGCCACCCACACACATGGACTCGAGGCCGAAGGTCTTCCCCGTGTCCTCCAATGCGTTGAGGAGCGTCGTCATGATGCGGGCACCCGTCTGACCGAAAGGATGGCCCAGGGCGATCGCCCCGCCCTTGACGTTGAGCTTGTCCCAGCTGATCCCCAAGTGCTTGGCCGACGGGATCACCTGGGCCGCAAACGCCTCATTGATCTCGACCAGGTCGATGTCGTCGATGGCCATGTTGGCTCGTGCGAGCACCTGGCGGCAGGCGTCGACCGGGCCCAGGCCCATGATCTCGGGGTTCAGGCCGGTCACGCCGCTGGCCACGATCCGGGCCAAGGGCGTGATCCCCAACTCCTTGGCCTTGGTGTCGCTCATGACGATCACCGCGGCCGCTCCGTCGTTGAGCGGGCATGCGTTTCCGGCCGTGATCGTGCCGCCCTGGCGGAACACGGGCTTGAGGTTGGCCAATCCCTCGAGGGTCGTTCCGGCGCGTGGGCCGTCGTCCTTGGCGACGATGGTGCCGTCGGCCAATGTGACCGGGATGATCTCGCGCTCGAAGAACCCGTTCTCCTGGTTCTCGACGGCACGGGACTGCGAAAGGACGGCGAACTCGTCCATTTCGCCCCTGCTCACCTTCTCGAACTCGGCCACGTTCTCTGCCGTCTGACCCATGGCGATGTAGACGTCGGGCAGGGTCCCCTCCAGCGGCGTCCACGGCTCGGTGACGGCCGGCGTGCGTTCCTTCGTGCGGGCCTCGGCCGTCGTGAAGGCGGTGTTGTGCGGGCCGGTGTCCGATGCGCCGTTGCCGTACCGGCTCACCGTCTCGACGCCGGCGGCGATGAAGACGTCACCCTCCCCGGCTCGGATGGCGTGTGCGGCCATGCGGATCGTCTGCAACGACGAGGAGCAGTAGCGGTTGACGGTGACCCCGGGTGCATTGTCGAGGCCGGCCAGGATGGCGGCTACCCGGGCGATGTTGTATCCCGCCTCACCGGCCGGTTGGCCGCAGCCGAGGAGGACGTCCTCGATATCTCCCGCCTTCAGTTGCGGCACCTTTGCCAGAACGGTCTTGATGACCAGTGCGCTGAGGTCGTCGGGACGACACTCGACCAACGAGCCCTTGACGGCCCGCCCGATCGGGGTGCGACCGGTGGCGACGATGACTGCTTCAGGCATGATGGCAAGCTCCTCGGCTCGTACTCCTCGGGTCTGCCCCGAGGCCGACAGCAGGTTACCGGCTGGTAGCGCCCCGGCCACCGGGCCGGCCCATTGGCTGTGCGACGGGAACGGACTGTAACGTGTTCTATCGAGCATGCGATCGGTCCGAGCCGATCGACGTGCGGCGCCGAAGTGGGACGCATGCAGCGACGCAGCCCCCGGGAGGGACACCATGGAAATCGCGTACACCGAGGAGCAGCAGGCGCTGAAGAGCGAGCTGCGCTCCTACTATGAGAACCTGCTCACCCCTGAGCTGGAGTTGGAGCTGTCGCAGGCGCACGGCATCGGGCCCACCGTGCGCAAGGTGGTCAAGCAGATGGGCACCGACGGCTGGCTCGGCATCGGCTGGCCCAAGGAATGGGGCGGCCAGGGGCGTTCCGCCATCGAGCAGTTCATCTTCTTCGATGAGTCGATGCGCAGCGGTGCGCCGGTGCCGATGTTGACCATCAACACCGTGGGTCCCACCATCATGAACTTCGGGACGCAGGAGCAGAAGGAATTCTTCCTGCCCAAGATCCTGGCCGGAGAGATCCATTTCTGCGTGGGCTACACGGAGCCCAATTCGGGCACCGACCTCGCCTCGTTGAGCACCCGCGCCGAGCGCGACGGCGAGGAGTACGTGATCAATGGCGCCAAGATCTTCACCAGCCTCGCCGGCGACGCCGACTACATCTGGTTGGCCACGCGGACCGATCCCAATGTGGCGAAGCACAAGGGAATCTCCATGTTCCTGGTCCCCATGGACACGCCCGGCATCCGCGTGGTCCCCATGAAGCTCCTCGGGGATCACAACATCAACTACACGTTCTACGAGGACGTCCGGGTTCCTGCCACCGCCTTGGTCGGTGCGGAGAACGAGGGTTGGAAGCTCATCACCAACCAGCTGAACCACGAACGCGTGACGCTCTGTGCGCCGGGGATCATCGAGCGGGTCCTGAACGACGTGCGGGCATGGGCGCAGGCGACCAAGCTGCCCGACGGCCGCCGCGTGGTGGACCAGGAGTGGGTGCAGGAGCACCTGGCCCGCGTCTATGCCGAGCTCGAATTCCTGCGCCTGATCAACTGGAAGGTGGCCTGGCAGGCGACGCACGGCCAGCTCGACGTGGCCGACGCCTCGAGCATCAAGGTCTTCGGAACCGAATTCTACCTGCGGGCGTTCCGCTCCCTGATGGAGATTCTGGGCCAGGCCGGCTATCTGACCCGCGGCTCACCCGCGGCCGTGATCGCCGGGCGGCTCGAGATGAACGCCCGCTCCATGATCATCCTGACCTTCGGCGGAGGTACCAACGAGATCCAGCGCGACCTCATCGCCATCTTCGGCCTCGGCATGCCGCGGTCCCTGCGCTAAGCCCACAGAAAGAGCTGACACCATGGATTTCACCTACAGCGAAGAGCAGGACGCCGTGCGCGAACTGGCCGGCCGGATCTTCTCCGAGCGGGCCACCCACGAGCGACTCAAGGACATCGAAACCGCCGCAGCGGCCGAGGGTCCGATAGACCGCCCCCTGTGGGGCGAGCTGGCCGAAGCGGGCCTGATCGGCATCCATCTCGCCGAGGCCGACGGCGGTGCCGGGCTCGATTTCGTGGCGGCGTGTCTTGTCATTGAGGCGGCCGGCCGCACCGCCGCGTACGTTCCGGTCGTCGAGACGATGATCTACGGAGCCGCACCGATCGCGCAGTTCGGCACCGCGGCCCAGCGGCAGGCGTGGCTGCCCGGCGTCAGCCGGGGGGAGACCATCCTCACCGCAGCCATGGCCGAGCTGGTGGGCGAGATCATTCTCTCCGGTGGCACGAGCCCGGCAACGACGGCGACGGCACAAGCCGATGGAACCTGGGTGCTCGATGGGACCAAGGCCTGCGTGCCCGCGGCCTTCGTGGCCGATGCGATCCTCATCCCGGCCACGTGTCGCGCCGCGGACGGAACCGCAGCCGGAAGCGGGGTATTCATTGTCGACGCCGACACCGCCGGCCTGATGTTGATCCTCCAGACCACCACGACGGGTCGACCCGAGGCGATCATCGAGTTGACGGGTGTAACGGTGGGGGCCGACCGGCTCCTGGGCGAAGGCGCCGCCGACGGCGCCGCCGTGATCACGTCCATCACGGAATTGGCGACAACCGCCCTGTGCATCATGGAGGCCGGGGCATGTGCCACCGCCCTCGCCCTGACGGGTGAATACACCAAGACCCGGGTGCAGTTCGACAAGCCGATCGCCACCTTTCAGGCGGTCGGCCAGCGAGCGGCGGACGCATACGTGGATACCGAAGCGATCCGCCTCACGGCCTGGCAGGCCGCGTCACGCCTTTCGTCCGGCTTGCCGGCCACGTCCGAGGTGGCGGTGGCCAAGTTCTGGGCGGCCGAGGGGGGCCAGCGCGTCGTGCACGCGGCGGCGCACCTCCATGGTGGCGTCGGCGTGGACCGTGACTACCCGTTGCACCGCTTCTTCTTGTTGACCAAGCAGATCGAACTGACGCTCGGGGGGGCCAACGAGAGCCTGCGCCGGCTCGGTCGCATACTGGCCGACGAGCCCGTCTAATCCTCGTCTAATCCTGCGGGGCAGCCAGACCCAACCCATAACCGGCCAGGAAGAGGCCGGCCTCGTGATGACGCCGATAGCTATTGGCCAGTTGATGGAACGCGGGGGAGT
>Ga0302314_10020402_pt1 | contig 10962 bp, 10 predicted proteins | sample III_Palsa_N2_3_FD_200533 | JGI IMG/M metagenome (GOLD analysis project Ga0302314, IMG submission 200533) | Peat permafrost microbial communities from Stordalen Mire near Abisko, Sweden - III_Palsa_N2_3 | ecosystem: Environmental > Terrestrial > Soil > Palsa > Peat permafrost | place: Sweden... | reverse complement strand
CAGCGCCTCCGCTGGCAGGTCCTAAGGCGCTATTAACCACAATCGTGATGGCCTGCGGCTGGCGAAATGCCGGAGGCGTCTCGGGTGGCTCTCAATCAACATCAGCTTCGGCGGCCGCTGCCCGAAATCGAGGGGCCGAGCGCGCTCGTAAGCCTGGTCGAGCTTCAGACGATTCCGATGCCGAACGGCATCCTGGGCGTCGCGGAGGTCTCCAAGCACATCGGCTTTCCGGTTCACCGCGCCTACTACATCCGCGACGTGCCGGCCGGGCAGAGCCGCGGCGGTCACGGCCACAAGGCGCTGCGGCAATGCTTCCTATGCCTGCGCGGCAGTGTCCGGTTGAGCGTCTCGGGCGCGGGATCGACCGAGGTGGTCGAGTTGTCCCGACCATCGCAGGCGGCGGTCGTCGCGGCCGGCTGCTGGCGCGACCTCAGCGACTTCTCGGACGACTCGGTGGTGATCGTGCTGGCCTCCGAGGAGTACGACGAGGCGGACTACATCCGCAGCTATGACGACTTCCTCCGCTGGGACGCCGGCGACGAGCCGGTCGCGGCGGTGCCCTATCTGGACCTCGCCCGCACCTCCCAGGCCATGGGGCCGGAGATGGAGCTGGCCATCCGGCGGGTGATCAGGTCCGGCCGGCTGATTGGCGGCGAGGAGGTCGAGAGCTTCGAGCACGCCTTCGCCGGCTATTGCGGCGCGGGCCACATGGTGGGCGTCGGCAACGGCCTCGACGCCCTGGTCATGGCTCTCCGCGCCTGGGACATCGGCCCCGGGGACGAGGTGATCGTTCCCGCCCACACCTTCGTCGCCAGCGCCTTGGCAGTCGCTGAAGTCGGGGCCAGGCTGGTGCTGGTCGATGTCGAGCCGGACACCGGCCTGATGGACATGACCAAGCTCGGCGCCGTCATCGGCGCGCGGACCCGGGCGATCATGCCGGTGCACCTCTACGGACATCCGGCCGACATGGACGCCCTGACGGCGGCGATCGGCGGACGCTGCATCAAGGTGCTGGAGGATGCCTGCCAGGCGCATGGCGCGAGCTACAAGGGACGTCGGTGCGGCGGCCTCGGCGACGCCGCCGCCTTCAGCTTCTATCCGACCAAGAACCTGGGCGCCCTCGGGGACGCCGGCGCGCTCGCGACTGGCGACACGGCGACAGCCGAACGGGTGCGGATGCTGGCGAACTACGGGTCTCAGCAGAAGTATCGGCACGAGATCGCGGGCCGCAACTCGCGGCTCGATCCGTTGCAGGCGGCCGTGCTCGCCGTGAAGCTGGAGCGGTTGGACGTCTGGAACGCGCGGCGCGGCGAACTGGCGCTGCGCTACGTCTCGGGCCTTTCGGGCATACGCGGCCTGGAGCTGCCGCCGGTCCGCGGCTGGGCGGAGCCGGTGTGGCATGTCTATCCGGTCCGCGCGCCCGGCGTTCGCGACGAGCTACAGGCCTTTCTGACGGCGAGAGACGTCGGAACGAACATCCACTATCCGACGCCGGTGCATCTGCAGCCGTGCTACGCCGGCCGCTGGCGGAAAGGCGACTTCCCGGTGGCCGAGAGCCTGGCGAAGTCCGTGCTCAGCCTGCCGCTGGACCAGACGCACACCAACCGGGAAATTGACTTTGTGATTGCCGCGGTTCGCGATTTCTTCGGCGCATGACCACTGGCCTACCTCTGATGACGCCGGAACTCACCGGCGAATTCGTCGTCCTGCGCCCGCTCAAGGTGGAAGACGCGGCGCTCACCCATCAGTGGCGGCTGGGGGATCGGGCGCAGCACCTGAACGGCGCGGCCGCGTCGGTCGAAGCCCAGTCGCATTGGATCGCCGCCCGCCCGGCCGGAGAGTTCAACTATGTCATCCAGCTCAAGAGCGGCGCGCCGGTCGGCATGCTCTCCCTGATCAATATCGACATGGACAATCGCCGCGCCGAATCGGCGCGGTTCTTGATCGGCGACGAGGCGACCGCCCGAGGCGTGCCCGCGGCCGTCGAAGCGATGAGGCTGCTTTACGAGCTGGCGTTCGACCACCTGGGGCTGGAACGGGTCCATGGCATCGTCGCGGAGCGCAACCACCTGATGGTGAAATGGCAGAAGTTCCTGGGCATGAAGGAAGAGGGCCGCTTTCGCCGCCATTTCCTGATGGACGGCGCGTTCGTCGACGCGATCGCGCTCAGCCTGCTGGCCGACGAATACCGCGCCGTCGCCCTGCCGCGCATGCTCGGCTTGATCAAACTCGGCCGATCCCAAGCCGGGGAGCGTGAGGCGTGAGCGGCGGGACGGAGCGTCGCGAAGAGGTCGTTCGCATCGTTCTGGGTGCGCTTGAGAGCCTCAACGAGGAACTCGACGAGTCGGCGCGGGTGAACATCGGTCCCACCACGCCGCTGTTCGGGCCGGATGCGCAGCTTGACTCGCTGTCGCTGGTGTCCGTTATCGTCGATGTCGAGACGGCGCTGACGATCCAGTGGAACCTCCCCATCAGCCTCACCGACGACCGGGCGATGAGCCGGGAAATCTCGCCGTTCGACGATGTCGCGACCCTGACCGACTACATCCTGGAACTCCTCCAGGAAATCTCGCCCGAGCAGCCGCCGGTGACGGCGCATTAACCATATTTTCGCGCCCTGGCGGGCACTCTGCGGCATCAATCCGCTAGGTCCGCTGGCCCGACCGTATGCACACCTATTCGGGAAAGACGGCGCTGGTCACGGGCGCGACGCGCGGGGTCGGCAAGGTCATCGCCGAACATTTCCTGGCGGGGGGCGCGAGCGTGATCGGCTTCGCCCGCGGCGAGGCCAGTCTCGGCGGCGAGGCCTATCGTCACGTCCAGCTCGACCTGGCCGATCCGGCGGCGATCCAGAAGGCCTTCCTCGGCCTGCACGGCCAGGTTTCCAGCATCGACATCGTCGTCAACAACGCCGCGGTGCTGACCTCGCAATACGCCATGATCATGCCGCCGGCGGCGGCCCAGGCGATGGTCAACGTCAATCTGCTGGCGCCGTTCATGGTCTCGCGCGAGGCGGCCAAGTTCATGCGCAAGACGAAGTGGGGCCGGATCATCAACATCGGCTCGATGGCGGCGAGCCTCGAGCCCATGGGCGACTCGGTCTACGCGGCGACCAAGGCAGGGCTCTCGACCCTGGCCAATGTCATGGCCAAGGAATTCGGGCCCATGAACGTCACCTGCAACACGCTGGGCATCACGGCGATCGACAGCGACATGCTGTCCCAGCTGCCGCGCGAAAAGATCGAGGCGATCATCGCCGGCCTGCCGGTGCCGCGCTTCGCGACGGCCGACGACATCCTCAACGTCATCGACTTCTTCGCCGCCGAGGCGAGTAGCTACATCACCGCCCAGACGGTGTTCCTGGGCGGCGTGAACTGATGCGCGCCAGGGCGCTCCCCGACTTCCCGCAGCCGCCCGAAGGCGCCGAGGCCGTCGGCGAGGGCGTCTGGCGCGTGACCGGCGGCGCGTTTCCGTCCAACGCCTACATCTGCGAGGCCGGGACGCCCGGCGAGGCCTTCGTCATCGATCCAGGCCTCGATCCCGAGCGCATCGACCGCGCCGCCCAGGGCCTCGGCCTCACGCCGCGCCAAGTCTTCTGCACCCACGGCCATTTCGACCATATCGGCGGCGCGAGATGGTTCCAGCAAAAGTACGGCGCGGCGGTGTTCCTGCACCAGGCTGACTTGAAGACGATGAAGAGCGGGAACTTCTTGCTGATGGTGCTGAAGTTCGAGCAGCGTATCGCCTTGCCGGAGGTGACCCTGATCGACCCGGCTTCGCCCCCCGACTTGCCGGTGACCTACCTGCCGGTCCCCGGCCACACGCCGGGCAGCTGCTTCATCCGTTACGGCGAACATCTCTTCACCGGCGACAGTCTCTACGCCCGCGGCGTTGGCCTCTCCGACCTGCCGGGCGAAAACCACGGGTTGCTGCGCAAGAGTCTGCTGGCGCTTTGGGACGCGATCCCAGGGGACACGTTGGTCCATCCCGGCCACGGTCCGTCGGCGCGTTTCGCTGAGATCCAAGCCGGCAACCACGCGCTCGCCGCGTTCCTCGCCGGCGGCGACGCGCCATGAAGGCCGCCTCGGGCGTCTGCATCGTGGGCGCGGGCCACCATCTGGCGGGTGTGGTCGAGGAGAACGCCGAACTCTGCCGGGCGCTCGAGGTGACACCGGAGTGGATCGTCGAGAAGACCGGCATCAAGCGGCGCTATCTGGCCGCGCCAGACGACACCGCTTCGGGTTTCGCCACCAGCGCCGCGCGCCGCGCCATGGCCGGCGCTGGCATCGACGCCGACGACATCGACATGATCGTCGCCTGCACCTTCTCGGCCGACTACACTTTCCCGCCGCTCTCGGCGAAGGTGCATAAGGAACTGGGCGTCCGGGGCGGACAGATCTTTGACCTGCAGGCCAACTGCGCCGGGTTCGTCTCGGGGCTCACCGCCGCCAGCGACCGGATGGCGGCCGATCCTTCGCTCCGCAACGCCCTGGTCATCGGCGTCGAGATGAACAGCCGCTACATCGACCGCCGCAACCTCGACAGCGTGATCTACCACAGCGACGGCGCCGGGGCGGTGGTGCTCGGCCGGCGTGACGGCGCGGGCGTGGTCACCTCGGCGTTCCACACGGACAGTTCGAACTATGAAGCGGTGCGCGTCCGTGGCGGCGGCTCCAGCTTTCCGGTCATGGGCCGGGCCGGGCCCGCCGACACGGACGTGATGGAACTGAATGGCTTGGCGACCTGGAAACAGGCCATCACCCACCTGCCGGCGGTGGTGCGCGGCGCGTGCCGCAAGGCCGAGATCGAACTGGCCGAGGTCGACTTCTTCGTCTTCCACCAGGCCAACTACAACCTAATCGACTACATCGTCCGCAAGATGGGCGCCGACCTGACGCGGACCTACACCAACGTGCGGGAGATCGGGAACACCGGCGCCGCGTCGGTGGCGATCGCGCTCAGCGAAGCGGTCGAGCGCGACCTGATCCAGCCCGGCTCGACCGTGGTGCTGGCGGCGGTCGGCGCCGGGTTCAACTTCGGGGCCAGCGTCTGGCGCTGGGCGCCGGTCAATCGCGCGGGCGGGGCCTGACCATGTTCGCGGACTTCGACGCCATAAAGGTCGGCGACCGGCGCAGCCTCAGCCGAACCATCACCGAGGCGGACGTGCGCCGCTTCGTCGAGATGACCGGCGACGACAATCCGCTGCACGTCGACCGGGCCTACGCCGAGGCGACCAGCTTCCGCGACATCGTCGTGCACGGGATGCTCGGCGCATCGTTCATCTCCACCGTGATCGGCACCCAGCTGCCCGGGCCTGGCGCGCTATGGGTCTCGCAGAACCTGGAGTTCCTGCTGCCGGTGCGCATCGGCGACGTACTGGAGGTCACCTGTACAGTGACCGCGAAGCACGATCGTGACCGCCTGCTTGAGCTCGACACGATCATCGTCAACCAGGTCGGCCAGAGCGTGCTAAGCGGTTCGGGCCGGGTGAAGGTGCTAGCGACCCGCGCCGCCGCGTCCGCCGCGCCGGGTCTCGAACGCCGGCGCGTCGCGCTGGTCACCGGCGGCGGCGGCGGCATCGGCCGGGCGATCTGCGAGCGACTGGCGCGCGACGGTCTCGACATCGTGGTGGCCTACCGCGACCGCGCCGATCGCGCCGCCGGCGTCGTGGCGGTGATCGAGGCGATGCAAAATCCCTCGCGGGCGGTGGCGATCCAAGTCGACCTGGCGAACGCGGACGGCGCGGCGATCCTGGCCGAGCGGGCGGCGCGCGCGTTCGGCCAGGTAGACGTGCTGGTCAACAACGCCTCGCCCGCCATCGGCGCAAAGGCCTTCGCCGAGCTGGACTGGGCGGACGTGCAGGCGCAGCTGGACGTGCAGGTGCGGGCGGCGTTCCAGCTGGCCAAGGCCTGCCTGCCCGCGATGATCGCGCGCCGCGCCGGCCGCATCGTCAACATCACCTCGCAGGTCGTCGAAGGCGCACCGACGCCCACCTGGACCGCCTACGCCATGGCCAAGGCGGCGCTGGCGGCGATGTCCCGCCAGCTTGCGGCGGAGGTCGGGCCGAGCGGCGTCACCGTCAACTGCGTCGCGCCGGGCATGACCGAGACCGCCCTGATCGGCGACATCCCGGAAAAGGCTCAGCTGATTGCTGCGCGCCAGACCCCGATGCGCCGGCTGGCGACGCCGGCGGATGTCGCCTCGGCGGTCGCCCACCTGGCCTCGCCCGATGCGGGCTTCATCACTGGCCAGACCCTGAGCGTCAACGGCGGGGCGGCGATGCGATGAACGAGCACGCCGTTCCAGGGCCTGCGCGGACGCCGCTCTCCGTATTGGCTAATCCGGCCGCGTCGCTGGCGGAAGTGATCGCGGCGGTCGAGGCGACCGATGCCACCGTTCCGGCGACGAGCGCGCACATCGGCATCAGCGCTGGCGCCACCGTCGACCTGCTAGGCCTCTATCTTCGCCGCCACGCGCTCGTCGTCGGCGTGCGCATCGAGGTAAGCCAGGGCAATTTCGACGATCCGCTCGGCGACGCCGACCGGTTTGCGGCCCAGGGCGTCGACCATCTGCTGCTCGTCCCGTGCCTCGACACCCTGGCGCCCGCCTTCGAGGCTAACGCGGCCGTGCTCTCCGAAGCCGAACTGAACGAACACGAGGCGCAACTGCGCGGCCGTTGGCGGTTGGCGCTGGAGAAGGCGGCCACATTCCGCGCGGTCTTCCTCTGCGGCCTGCACCGTATCTCGACGCCCGTCGCGGGCGGCGACCGCTTGGATCAGGTGATCGATCGCTTCAACGCTGCCCTGCACGAAGAGGCGGCCGCCTTCGCCAATGTCCGTTGGATCGACATGGGCGGTCTTGTGGCGAGCGTTGGCCGCCGGGCTGCGTTCGATCTGCGTTTCCACTTGCGCAATTCCGCGCCCTACACGCCGGCCCTGCTGGACGAGTGGGCGCGGCAGATCACGGCCGTCTCGCGCAGTTTCGGCGCGCGGTTCCACAAGGCGCTGGTGCTCGACTGCGACAACACCCTCTGGGGCGGGGTCGTCGGCGAGGACCTGGCGAGCGGCGTGAAGCTCAGCCCGCACGACTACCCGGGCAATGTGTTCTTCCGCGCCCAGGCAGAGTTCCAGGCGCTGCAACGGCAAGGCGTACTGCTGTGTCTTTGCAGCAAGAACGACCCCGAAGAGGTCGACGCCATGCTGGCGCAGCATCCGCACATGCTGCTGCGCGAGGCGGACATCATCGTCAAACAGGTCAACTGGTCGGACAAGGTCGGCAACCTGCGCCGCATCGCCGAGACGCTGAACATCGGCCTGGACAGCCTAGTGTTCCTCGACGATTCCGCCTTCGAGTGCGAGGCGGTGCGCAGCCAGCTGCCCGAAGTGACCGTGTTCCAGGTCCCCGCCAAGCTGCCGGACTATCTAGGCGTCATTGCCGCGATCAAGGACCTGTTCCTCGCAGGCGGGGCTCTAACCGACGGGGCGGAGAAGACCGCGCAATACCGCCAGCGCGCCGAGGCGATGGCCGAACAGAGGACGTTCGAGCGCCAGGAAGACTACCTGGCGTCGCTCGGTCTCAAGGTGACGCTCGTCCGCGACGACGCCGCGCGAACGCCGCGGATCAGCGAGCTCAGTCAGAAGTCCAATCAGTTCAACCTGACCACGCTTCGCTATGCGCCGGGCGAGATCGAACAGCTGATCGCCGACCCAGATGCGGCGGTCTATTCGCTCGATGTGGCCGACAAGTTCGGGTCGGCGGGCCTGACCGGCGTGGTGGTCGTGCGCTTCGCCGGCGAAGTCGCGATGATCGAGAGCCTGTTCATGAGCTGCAGGGTGCTGGGGCGGGGCGCCGAATTCTCGATCTGGCCGCGTATCTTCGCCGATGCGGCGGCCCACGGGTGCAGCCGCGTCCAAGCCGCTTATCGACCGACCGCCAAGAACGCCCAGGCCGCCGACTTCTACGATCGCCTCGGACTGCCGCTGGCGGAGGCGGCTGACGGCGCGCGGCGCTACGAAGCCAGGATCGCCGAGGTGACGCCGCCGCAGGCGCCCTGGATCGAGGTGCTGTGTGATTGACGAAGCCGTGCTGAAGCAGGTGATGGCGACCGTGCTCGGTGTGCCGCTGGCGGCCATCACCCCCGAGTCGAGCCAGGACACGCTGAAGAGCTGGGACTCGCTCAAGCACATGAACCTGGTGCTGGCGCTGGAGCAGACCTTTGGCGTCGAGATTCCGGATGAGGACGCTGCGGAAATCACCTCCTACGCCCTGATCAAGGTTGTGCTCGACGAGCTGACGGGACCTTAAGCATGCAGTGGCTGCTCGACCGCTTCGCCGCCGCGCCGGATCAGCCGGCCTTCATCCATGAAGGGGAGACGACGAGCTACGCCGAGGTGCTGCGCCGCATCGACGGCTACGGCGCGGCGTTGGCGCGCGAGGGGGTGGAGGCGGGCGAAAAGGTGGCTGTGCTGGCGGATTACGCGCCGGCGGTTGTCTGCCTGATCCTGGGGCTGGCGCGTCTTGGGGCGATCGTTATTCCGTTCTCCCGCGCGGCGGTGGTCGAGGAGGACGCGGCGCTGGCGATCTCCGGCTGCGACTGGTTCGTCGCCTTCGACCCGCAGGGTCGCGAAGCAACATTCCGCCGCCACCCGGTCGAGGCTGAGCATCCCCTGGTGTCCGGCCTTATCGACGCCGGCCGCGCCGGCCTCATCCTGTTCTCGTCGGGCTCCAGCGGGACGCCCAAGGCGATCCTCCACGACTTCGATCGCATCGCCGACAAGTTCCGCGTCCAGCGCGCCGCCACCCGCGCCATCCCGTTCCTGATGATCGACCACTTCGGCGGCGTGAACACCGTCCTGGCGATCACCAGCAGCCTGGGGACGGTGGTGACCGTCGCCGATCGGTCGGTGACCGCCGTCTGCGAGGCGATCGCCCGCGAGCGGGTCGAGCTGCTGCCGGCGACGCCGTCGTTCCTGACCCTGATGCTGGCGTCGGGCCTGCACCGAAAGCTCGATCTCAGCTCGCTGCGCCGCATCACCTACGGCACCGAGGTGATGCCGCAATCGACGCTCAGCCGGCTGAAGGCGGCTTTCCCGGACGTCGAACTGCAACAGACCTACGGCCTCTCGGAGGTCGGCGTGCTGCGTTCCCAGTCGCGCCCGGACGGCTCGCTCTGGGTCCGCGTCGGCGGCGAAGGGTTCGAGACCGAGGTGCGTGACGGGATCCTGTGGATCCGCTCGCGATACGCAATGCTCGGCTACCTCAACGCGCCGTCAAACTTCGACGCGGACGGCTGGTTCAACACCCAGGACCAGGTAGAGGTCGACGGCGACTACATCCGGATCCTCGGACGCGTCAGCGACATCATCAATGTCGGCGGCCAGAAGGTCTATCCCGCCGAGGTCGAGGACGTGATCCTCGGCTTGGACAACATCGTCGATGTCGCGGTGGTGGCCGAGCCGCATCCGATGCTGGGCCAGATCGTCGTTGCCAAGGTCTCGCTGGAGACCCCCGAGTCCGCCGACGACCTGAAGCGGCGCATCCGCACGGCGTGCCGCGCGCAGCTCGCGGCCTTCAAGGCGCCGGCGAAGGTGATCGTCACCGACGAGTCCTTCCACACCTCGCGACAGAAGAAGATCCGGCGGGCCTCGCCGCCACCGTCAGGCGGCGAATAGACCCAGATCGACATGGCGTGCGGCGCCGGGTGCGGCGGTCTTGGGTGGCTTGAGCCCAACGATCCGCAGCAGGTCCGTGGCGCGTTCCGCAAAGCTGAAACCGCTTGAGACGAGCGCGTTGCACTGGGCGACGAGCTCCCGCCGCTCGTCCTCATTGCCCAGATACCGCAGGCAAAGCGCTTCCAGCTCGTCGAGGTCGGCATAGGTCGGCACGGGGCAGTCCTTGCCGAACACGCGGTACAGGTCGGAGGTGTCGCTGTGCAGCGTGATCATCAGGGCGTTCGAGCCCATCACGTCGAGGACCCGGTACTGCACCGCGTCCCGCGTCACGTGCGACTGCGGCAGGTTTATCGAGACGCGCGAAGCGTTGTAGACGCCCATCAGCTCAGCATGGCCGGCGAGCGCCGGTCCTGATTGCAGCGCGCGCATCGCCGCGGTGTTGTGGGTCAGCAGCTTCAACCAGCCGGCGTTGCCGAAGAGCGCCAGACCATGCTTCGCCAGCCGCTCCGCCACGGCCACCCTGTCGCGGTTGGTCAGGATGTTCTGCATCTGGCCCTGGAAGTAGTCGAACTTCCAAGGCAGCGTGCGGATCAGGGCGGCATCGGCGCCGTCCTCAAGCTTCATGGATCGAAGATCGCCGTCGCGCTCGACGATCTCCAGGCACTTGATCGTCAGGGCGCGGAAGTCCGGCCGCTCGGCCGTCAGCTGCAGATATTGATCGAGATTGAGGTCGCCGACGTAGCTCGCCACCCATGAAATCGGGAAACGCGGCTGGGTCAGCGACCGGGCGACGGGCTCGATCTGGGTGGCGGGCAGCATGAAGTGCAGCCGCGGCTCCACGCCATCGATCGCCTCGACAATCCGCCGCTCCAGCCGAGACGACATCGCCACGATCTCCACATCCTGGCGAAACACCGCGTTGGGCCCGGCGCCGAGGTAGTCGAACAGATGCTCCGGTTCGTCGACGATCACCGTCGCGATCCGGCCTTTGAGGGCGCCCATCACCTCCGGGATCAGCATCGAATTGTTGAACGCGATGGCGGCGTCGTAGCCCTGGGCGGCGATGAAGGCTGCGAGCTTGGATGGGCTGACGGTCTCCTTCAGCCCGTAGATGCCAAACTCCTTGGAAAGCTGGCTGCCGAGGTAGAGGTCGACGTCGGCGCCGGTGTCGACCAGCGACTTCAGCGTCTGGGTCATGTAGGCGTCGAGCTGCAACGCTTTGCTCCAGGCGTAGCCGAAGAACGCCAGCTTCATGCCGAGGCTCGCTCGGTCGCCGCCGGCGCGCGCCAGC
>Ga0302314_10020399_pt1 | contig 10963 bp, 9 predicted proteins | sample III_Palsa_N2_3_FD_200533 | JGI IMG/M metagenome (GOLD analysis project Ga0302314, IMG submission 200533) | Peat permafrost microbial communities from Stordalen Mire near Abisko, Sweden - III_Palsa_N2_3 | ecosystem: Environmental > Terrestrial > Soil > Palsa > Peat permafrost | place: Sweden... | reverse complement strand
TGGCAGGTGATGATGACCCGGTGCCGCGCCGGTCGATCTGGCCGCATGTCGAGGAGCGGGTGCTTGACCTGATCCAGGCGCACCGCTCCACGATCGTGTTCGCCAACTCGCGGCGGCTCGCGGAGCGGCTGTGCGGCCGGCTCAACGAGCTGGCGGCCGAGCGGGCCTTCGTCGCCGCGGGCGGGGCGCCGGAGGATGCCGCGGGCGCGGCGGCCGACGCGGTGGTGGTCGCGCGGGCGCACCACGGGTCGGTCTCCCGGCAGGAGCGGTCCGAGATCGAGGAGGCGCTCAAGGCGGGACGGCTGCCCGCGGTGGTCGCCACGTCGAGCCTGGAGCTCGGCATCGACATGGGTGCGGTTGACCTGGTTATCCAGGTCGAGTCGCCGCCGTCGGTGGCCAGTGGCCTGCAGCGGGTCGGCCGGGCCGGGCACAATGTCGGCGACATCTCCCGTGGGGTGATCTTCCCCAAGTACGCGGCCGACCTGGTGCAGGCGGCGGTGGTAGCCGACCGGATGCAGAGCGGGGCGATCGAGGAGCTGCGGGTCCCGCGCAACCCGCTCGACGTGCTGGCCCAGCAGGTCGTCGCGATGACCGCGCTTGACGACTGGGCGGTGGACGAGCTCGAGGCGGTGATCCGCCGGTCGGCGCCGTTCGCGACGCTGACCAGGTCGGTGCTCGAGGCGGTGCTTGACATGCTCGCCGGGCGTTACCCGGGCGAGGAGTTCGCCGGGCTGCGGCCGCGGATCGTGTGGGACCGGGTCGCCGGGGTAATCCACGGGCGGCCGGGGGCGCAGAAGCTGGCGGTGACCAGCGGCGGGACGATCCCGGACCGGGGATACTTCGGGGTGTTCCTGCCGGCCGCGGAGGCCCGGCAGCCCCGGCGGGTGGGCGAGCTCGATGAGGAGATGGTCTACGAGTCGCGGGTCGGTGACGTGTTTGTGCTCGGCGCCTCGTCGTGGCGGATTGAGGACATCACCCCCGACCGGGTGCTGGTGCTGCCTGCCCCGGGTCAGCCGGGCAAGCTGCCGTTCTGGCACGGCGACACCCCCGGGCGGCCCGCCGAGCTGGGCAAGGCCCTCGGCGCGAAGGTGCGCGAGCTGGCGGCCCTGCCGCAAGAGGCGGCCGTCGCCTCGCTGACCGCCAGCGGCCTCGACGCGCTCGCGGCCGGGAACCTGGTGTCCTACCTCGCCGACCAGCGGGAGGCGACCGGGTACGTGCCCGATGACAAGACGCTGGTGCTGGAGCGGTTCCGGGACGAGCTGGGCGACTGGCGGGTGGTGCTGCACTCCCCTTACGGCGACCGGGTGCACGCGCCCTGGGCGCTGGCCATCACGGCGCGGCTGCGTGAGCGGTACGGCGGGATGGACGTGCAGGCGCTGCACACCGATGACGGGATCATCATCCGGGTGCCCGACTCCGATGAGCCGCCGCCCGCCGGGATCGCGCTGCTCGACCCGGACGAGATCAGCGACATCATCACCGCCGAGGTCGGCGGGTCGGCGCTGTTCGCCTCCCGGTTCCGTGAGTGCGCGGCGCGGGCGCTGCTGCTCCCCCGCCGCCAGCCCGGGCGGCGGACGCCGCTGTGGCAGCAGCGGCAGCGCTCGGCCCAGCTGCTCGAGATCGCCTCGCAGTTCCCCGGCTTCCCGATCACCCTGGAGACCGTCCGGGAGTGCCTGCAGGACGTGTTTGACGTGCCGGCGCTGACGGAGGTGCTGCGGGACCTGGCCGCCCGGCGGATCCGGCTGGTTGAGGTGGAGACGGTCACGCCCAGTCCGTTCGGGAAAAACCTGCTCTTCCGCTATGTCGGCGCGTTCATGTACGAGGGGGACGCGCCGCTGGCCGAACGGCGGGCGCAGGCGCTCGCGCTCGACCCGGCCCTGCTGGCCGAGCTGCTCGGCACCGAGGGGCTGCGGGAGCTGCTCGACCCCGCCGTGGTCGCGGAGACCGAGGCCGACCTGCAGCACCTGTCGCAGGGGCGTCGCTGCCGCGATGCGGAGGCGGTCGCCGACCTGCTGCGCACGTCCGGGCCGCTGACCCTGGACGAGGTGGCGGCCCGGACGGTGGATCCGGCCGCGGCGACACCGTGGCTGGCCGGGCTGTCAGCCTCCCGGCGCGCGATCGAGGTACGGGTGTCCGGCCAGCCGATGTGGGCCGCGATCGAGGATGCCGGACGGCTGCGGGACGCCCTGGGCGTGGCGCTGCCGGTGGGCATCCCCGAGGCGTTCACCGAGCCGATGCCCGATCCGCTCGGCGACCTGGTGGCGCGCTGGGCGCGGACACACGGGCCGTTTGTGGCGGCCGCGCTCAGCGAGCGCTACGGGCTCGGTATCGCGGTGGTGGGCATGACGCTGCGGCGGCTCGCGGCCGACGGCCGGATCGCGGAGGGCGAGTTCCTCGCGGAAGCGCGCGGCACCCAATGGTGCGACAGCGGGGTGCTGCGCACGCTGCGGCGGCGCTGCCTGGCCCGGCTGCGCAAGGAAGCCGAGCCGGTCCCGCCCGCCGCGCTCGGCCGGTTCCTGCCCGCGTGGCACGGCATCGGCTCCGGCCGGTCGCGGCGGCCGGATGCGGGCGCGGTCCTTGAGGCGATCGAGCGGCTGGCCGGGGCGCCGGTTCCCGCCTCCGCGCTGGAAACCCTGGTGCTGCCCGGCCGGGTGCCGGGTTACACCCCGGCGCTGCTGGACGAGCTGACCTCGGCCGGCGAGGTGGTCTGGGCCGGTGCCGGGTCGGTCGGCAGCGGAGACGGCTGGCTTGTCCTGACGCCCGCCGAGTCCGCGCCCTTGCTGCTGCCGGAGCCGGGCGAGCTCAGCATGACGCCGCTGCACGGCGCGGTGCTGACCGCCCTCGGCGGTGGCGGCGGGATGTTCTTCCGCATGCTCAGCGACCGGGTGGCGGCGGTACTCGACGGGCACCCGGCCGACGACCCCGACCTGGTGGCCGCGCTCTGGGACCTGACCTGGGCCGGCCTGGTCAGCAACGACACTCTCGCGCCGCTGCGGGCGGTGACGGCGGCGGGCACGCCGGTGCGCCGGCCGTCGGCTCCGCGCCGGCCTGCGGCCGAGTCCGGCTGGGCGGCGGAGCTCGGCAGTCGCGGACAGCGCGGCGCCGGGCTCGGCGGGTCCGGGCTGGGCGGTGCCGGGCTCAGCGCAGCGCGCGGCAGCGGCGCGGTTCCCGGCGTGTTCAATCCGCGGCCGGCGGCCCGCAGGTCCGGCGGATATGCCGGGGCAGGCGGTTACGGGAGGGGAGCGCGGCGCGCCGCCATGCCCACCCGGACCGGGCCGCCGACCGTATCGGGCCGGTGGTCGCTGCTGCCGGAGCGGCACGGCCTCCCCGCGGCCGACGGCGCGGCCGGGACGGTTGACCCGCAGGAGGCCACCATGCGGGCGCACGCGCTCGCGCTGACCCTGCTGGAGCGGCACGGCGTGGTCACCCGGGGCGCGGTCGCGGCTGAGCGGGTGCCCGGCGGTTTCGCGGCGGTGTACCCGGTGCTGCGGGCGATGGAGGAGACCGGGCAGTGCCGCCGCGGGTACTTCGTGGAGGGGCTCGGCGGCGCCCAGTTCGCGCTGCCCGGCGCGGTGGACCGGATGCGGGCACTGGCCGGGGACGGTCCGGCGGCCGGGACGGCGCCGGCGGCCGGCGGTGCGGGGAGCCCGGCCGACGATGCGTTCTTCGCCTACGGTCCCGGGGGCGCCCCGCGCGGGGACTCCCCGCGCAGCGACGATGCCCGGCGGGCGGTCGTCCTCGCGGCAGCCGACCCGGCCCAGCCGTACGGGGCGGCGCTGGGCTGGCCGGTCCGGCCCGAGGACACCGCCACCGCGCACCGGCCCGGGCGGAAGGCGGGCGCGCTGGCGGTGCTGTTCGGCGGCGAGCTCGTGCTTTACGTCGAGCGGGGCGGCAAGACGCTGCTGTCCTGGACCGAGGACCCGGTCGCGCTGGAACCGTGCGCCCGGGCGCTGGCCGCGGCGGTGCGCGACGGCGCCCTCGGCCGGATCACCGTGGAGAAGGCCGACGGCGGGGTGATCGGGTTCGATTCCCCGCTCACCCGGGCCCTGGAGTCGGCCGGTTTCCGGCACACGCCGCGCGGTCTGCGGCTGCGCGGCTGATATCCCGGCCTGGCACTGGTCAGTCCGGGGCGACCTCGCGCCATTCCCGGACCTGCCAGGTGCTGACCACGCCGTGGGCAACGAAGGGATCACCTGACACGAATTCGTCGGCCGCCTCGCGGGTGGTGAACACCGCCATCGAGCCCGCACGGTCGGTGAACGGGCCGAGGGAAAGCATGACCCCGCGGCGCATGAATTCGTTGGACCTGGCCTGGTGCGACGGAAAGTGCTCGGCTGCCTTGGACAGGTCGCCGCTCCCGTAGAACAGGACGTACCGCAGGGTATCTCCCATGTCGGTGGCCGCCTCTCCCCCGCGGTTCAGGCAGGAAGCTGTGCTGGATGCGGATCCATTGTGTCCTGGAGCAGGCTCCCGCGCAGCCGGTGTCCGGGTGCAGGTTCCCGCGCCGCCGGTATCCGGCGCAGGTTCCCGCACACCCGGGCCGGATGACGGACGGCGGATGACGGATGACGGACGGCCGGCGGCCGGCGGGCTTATCCGACGCCGCTGATCTTGTCGGCCTCGATGGTGATCAGCAGCCGGGTCTGGTCACGGCCGCCGTACCACGGGTAGGGGCCGCCCAGGTAGCGCTGCGCCAGCTGCTCGATGTGCTCGGCCGCGCCGTCCGCGGTCACGTTCAGCACCCGGCCGCGGACGGCGAAGTACCGGGCCGGATTCTGCGAGTCGGCGACGGTCAGCGCGACTCGCGGGTCACGCTCGATGTTCCTGATCTTCTGGAATCCGGCCACGCTGTTGACCAGCACATGTTCGCCGTCGGTGTCCACCCAGGTCTGGGTCAGCTGGGGCGAACCGTCGGGCATCAAGGTTGACAGGTAGCACAGGCTGGGCTGCCGGAGCAGCGCGAGCAGGTCGTCAGGCAGGTTCATGATCCGGTTTTCCTTTCATTAGCAGCACGGCGACAGGGTTCCCCGCCCGACCCATGGTGCCCCTGGGGCTGCCGGGATGACGCACCGCCCCGGCCCCGGGCGATACCCGGTGGCGCGCGCTTGCCCTGCTGGTCCATGCTGGTCGCAATGCCGCGCTGGCGGCGAACGGGGACACCGCGGCGGCGGGAAGGGGCAACGGCTGTGCAGGTCTGGCCTGGTCGCTACACGGCGAATATCGAGGGCGACTTCGTCGTCTTCCTGATCGGGATGCGCTTCAACCACCCGTTGCGGATCCGCAAATGGCTGCCGGTCGTGACGGCCATGCCCAGGATGATGAAGGTGCTCGGCCAGCATCCGGAACTCGGCTGCCTGGGTTCCGAGGGGTGGTTCGGGCGGACCACCCTGCTGCTGCAGTACTGGCGGGACTTCGATTCCCTTGACCGGTTCTCCCGGGACAAGGACCTGCCGCACCTGGAGCCGTGGCGGCAGTTCAACCGCGCCGTCCGGGACTCCGGCGACGTCGGCATCTGGCACGAGACCTTCCGGGTCCGGGCCGGGGAGTACGAGGCGGTCTACGGCAACATGCCGGCCTTCGGCCTGGCGGCGGCGGCCACGCACCTGCCCGCCGCGCGCAAGGGCAACACCGCGGCGGCCCGCATCGGCGCCAGCACCACCGACGAGCCGGCCGTCGAGCCGTACTGACTCGCCGCGTGGCGGGCAGCCCGCTGCCGCGACGGGGTCGCCGGGGCGGCCGTCCCAGCGGCTGCGAACGATTGCAGCACATTCACCGGCCGGTCGATGTCACTTTTCCGATCGGGAAGCTGCATAATGGCGGACATGCGACTGTCCGCACGTGCCGACTATGCCCTGCGTGCCGCCATCGAGCTCGCCGCGGCGAATGAGGGCCATGTCACGGCCGAGCAGCTTGCCCAGGCACAGAACATCCCGGGCAAGTTCCTCGAGACAATCCTGACGCACCTGCGGCGCAGCAACATCGTGCGCAGCCAGCGCGGTCCTGACGGCGGCTTCTGGCTAGCCCGGCCTGCCTCGGAGATCTCGCTCGCGGACATCATCCGGGCGATCGACGGTCAGTTGCTCGGCGTGCGCGGCGAGCGGCCGGAAAACGTGTCGTACCCGGGTGCCGCCGAGCCGCTGCAGCGGGTGTGGATCGCGCTGCGCGCCAACGAGCGCGCGGTGCTGGAGACGGTGACGCTCGCGGACATCGTCTCCGGGGAGCTGCCGGCAGCAGTCGCGGTGCTCACCGACAGCCCGCAAGCCTGGGTCTGAGCAGCCCGCGGGCCCGGTTCTGACCCAGCTGACCGACGGCCGGAGCCGCCCCGCCGCGGGTCATGTTTCGTACGCCCTGAGCCGCGCTTAGCGTTCGCCACGCCGGCCGCGGGTGTTGGCCGCTGCGGCCGGGGTCCTGCCCGGTAAGCTCGTGCCGCCAACGCGTGTCCCGGGGTGGCCTGACCCCGCCGTCGGCGAGAATTATTACCGACAGGAGACGGCCAATGGGTCTCCCCGAAATCGTCACCAATACCACCACGCAGCGCTGGTCGCGGCGCAGTTTCCTCGGCGGGGCCGCGGGGGTGGCCGCGCTCGGGTCGCTCACGGCCGCGTGCAGCGCGGTGGGCGGGCCGGCCAGCGGCACCGCTACGGGCGGCCCGTCGGCGCCGCCGCGCGGCACTGGCCCGGCTTCCGCGACGGTGGCGGCCACCGCCGGCGTCGACGCCGAGCTGATCAGCCAGCGCTACCTGGGCCTCAAGCCGTTCGCGCCCGCGCCCGCGCCGCCGGCGGTCAAGCCGGTGACGCTGAACGTGTCCGATCCGACCGTGTTCTCCCGCGTGCCGCTCACCGACAAGGTCGTGTTCGTGACGATCGACGACGGCATCGAGAAGGACCCGAAATTCATCCAGATGGTGCGGGATTTCCAGGTCCCCATCACCATCAGCCTGGCGGACGTGCTGATCAGGGATGACTACGCGTACTTCGAGAAGCTGTACGAAACCGGGTACGTGTCGATCCAGAACCACACGGTCACCCACCCGCTGGACATGCCGAGCCTGTCAGCCGCGCGCCAGCTCGACGAGATCTCCGGCCAGCAGGAGAAGCTGCGCAAGGAGTACGGGGTGAAGCCGTACATCTTCCGGCCGCCGGGCGGCAGCTACAACGAGACGACGATCACCTCGGCCGGCCAGGCCGGCCTCAAGGGCCTGATGCTGTGGAAGGAGGCGATGGAGATCACCGACATGGAGTACCAGACTTCCGCGCACCGCCTCAGCCCCGGGGACATCATCCTGTGCCACTTCCGCGGTCCGGCCCAGCTCGACGGGGAAAGCATGGTGCACATGATGATCCACCTGTACCGGCATATCCAGGACCAGGGCTTCACCGTCGCCGACATCACCAAGTATGTCTAGAGCGGGCCGTAAGCAGACGGTAAGACCGGGCGCCGGTGCGACCAGCCGGAAAACTGGGCCCGGGGGTAAGCAGACGTAACGCTGAGTGCGATCGTAACCAGCCGGCAAGACGCGTGCGGGCGGCACCCGGGGGTGCCGCCCGCACGCGCTTGCTGTTGTGCTGCCCGCTATACCCCGACGACCGACGGCAGCTGGTCAAACCCGTCGAGGCCATCGTCGAGCGGCCCGGAAGAGTCCGGCACGTCGACCGGCACCCGCTCGGCCGGCACCCGCAGGCCGGGCTCGCGCGGCGCCCCGGACAGCACCGGCTCGTTCTGCAGCTCAGCCAGGGCGAAGTTGTCCGACACTTCACGGAAGACCTGCGACAACGGCGTATCCAGGGCGGCGCAGATGGCCGCAAGCAACTCGGAGGAGGCTTCCTTGCGGCCGCGCTCCACCTCCGACAGGTAGCCAAGCGACACCCGTGCAGATGCGGACACCTCACGCAGAGTGCGGCCCTGCCTGACGCGCAGCCGACGCAGCACGTCACCGAGCAGTTGACGAAGCAGAATCATCGTCGCACTCCCTCCCTAAGGCGCAACCCGTTGCCATTCCTACTGCGAAGTTACCGGATCGCGACCATCGCTGCCTCCACCGTACCTGGCGATATGGCAAAAACGCGAGAGAGCGACCGGGTGCGTTCGCTCCCGACGTAACACTGTAATCAGGGACACTCTTCCCTCAGTCGGCCTAGGAGCAAACCAAGTACCCGTTCCACTGTCAGTCTACGTACCTCATCCCGGTTACCGGCCAGTCCCATAGTCCGCACCACCGTGTCGCCGTCCAGGCTGACCGCGACGTGCACGGTGCCCGCCGGGTGGCCGTCCTGCGGGCCCGGCCCGGCCACGCCGGTGGTGGCCACGCCGATGGTGGCGCCGAGCCGCGCGCGCACGCCGTCGGCCATCGCGGCGGCGACCGGGGCGTAGACCGGGCCGTGCCGGGCGAGCAGCTCGGTATCCACGCCGAGCAACTGGGCCTTGAGCTCGGTCGCGTAGGCGACGACACCGCCGCGGAAGGCCTGCGAGGAGCCGGGAACATCGGTCAGCGCGGCGGCGACCAGGCCACCGGTCAGCGACTCGGCCGCGGCCACCGTCTGACCGGACTCGGTCAGCAGCCGGATGACCTCCGTGGCCAGCTCGCGCGCGCCCGGGCCTGCCACGCCGTCTGCCATGTCGTCCTCCGCGGGGAAGCTCAGTCGCCGTGCAGCTTGGGTACCGGAGGGTACCGGTCGCCGGAGTCTGGGGTCTGTTCGGGAGAGGCCGTGTCATCCCCAGGGGGCGCCTGCCCCATCCGAATCGCGCGTACCAGGTAGTCCACTCCTGTCACCAGCGTTACCACGAGCGCCGCCCCCATGACAACCTCCTTCACCAGGGCGGGCAGCCCGAGGGACGGAGGCAGCAGGTACAGGCTGATCGCGATGATCTGCAGCATCGTTTTGAGCTTGCCGCCCTGGCTCGCCGCGATGACGCCGCGCCTGATGACGACGAACCGCAGCACGGTGACACCCACCTCGCGGGCGAGGATCAGGCCGGTGACCCAGCCGGGCAGCTCGCCGAGCGCCGACAGGGTGATCAGCGCCGCCCCGGTGAGTGCCTTGTCCGCGATCGGGTCCGCGATCTTGCCGAAGTCGGTCACCAGACCGCGCTTGCGCGCCAGCTGCCCGTCAAGAAAGTCAGTGGCCGAGGCGCCGAGGAACGCGACGAGCGCGCCGATGCGCCAGCCGGTGCCCCCCTGGACCAGGCAGATCACGACGACGGGGACAAGGAAGATCCGCACCACCGTGAGCACGTTGGCCACGTTGACCAGCCCAGGGGGCGCGGCCGCCGCAGCTGGCCGGATAGCCGCCTTCGCGTTCCCCTCGCCGGGGCGCTGCGCGTCGTCCACCCCGACAGGCTACGCGCGGGCGACCAGGTCGGCGCCGACCGAGTCCACCACCAGCGCCGTCACCAGGTCACCGGGGGCAAGCGGGCGGCTGGCGAGCAGCGTCGTCGACCCGTCCACGTCTGGCGCCTGGTGGGCGGCGCGGCCCTCGTAGCGGCCGTCGCCCGTCACCTCTTCGACCAGTACCTCGACCGTCTCGCCAACCCGGTCGGCCGCGCGCTGGGTCATGACTTCCTCGGCGAGGCCGGCGAACTCGCTGACCCGGCGGGCTACCTCGGCTTGGTCCAGCTTGCCCGCGTCATCGAACCCGGCCGCCTCGGTGCCATCCTCGTCGGAGTAGCCGAAGATGCCGATCGCGTCCAGCCGGGCCTCGCTCAGGAACAGCTCGAGCTCGCGCAGGTCCTCGGCGGTTTCGCCGGGGAAGCCGACGATGAAGTTGGACCGGACGCCGGCCTGCGGGCTCAGCTGCCTGGCCCGGTCGACCAGCTCGGTGAACCGGGCGCGGTCGCCAAAGCGGCGCATCCGGCGCAGCACCGGGCCGCTGGCGTGCTGAAAAGACAAGTCGAAGTACGGCACCACGCCGGGCGTTGAGGTCATCACCTCGATCAGGCCGGGCCTGACCTCGGCCGGCTGCAGGTAGCTGACCCGCACCCAGTCGATCTGGTCGATCTTGGCCAGCTCAGGCAGCACGGTCTCGAGCAGCCGCAGGTCGCCGAGGTCCTTGCCGTAGGAGGTGGAGTTCTCGCTGACCAGCACCAGTTCGCGCACGCCCTGGCCGGCCAGCCATTCGGCCTCGGCCAGCAGCTCGTGCGGGCGGCGGGAGACGAACGAGCCGCGGAACGAGGGGATCGCACAGAACGAGCAGCGGCGGTCACAGCCGGAGGCGATCTTCAGTGGCGCCGTCACGCCGCCAGAAAGGCGCCTGCGGATCACCGGGGGCCCGGAGGCGGGCGCGACACCGGGCGGGAGGTCGGTGAGGTCGACGACCGGCTCCGGCGCGCTGGCGGCCTTGCGGGCCTGCTGGCGGCTGGCCGGGCTCACCGGCAGCAGCGTGCGCCGGTCCCTGGCCACGTGCGCGTCGCGCCTGCGGCCGGCCAGCACGTCGTCAAGCCGGGCGGCGATGTCGGTGTAGTCGTCAAAGCTGAGCACCTGGGCCTCGGGGAGCTCCGTGGCGAGGTCGGTGCCGTAGCGCTCGGCCAGGCAGCCAACGGCGGCGACATGGGCGCCGGAATCCGCGGCCGCGAGCAGCTCGTCGATCGACTCCTGCTTGGCCGCCTCGATGAAGCCGCACGTGTTGACGAGGACGACGTCCGCGTTTTCCCCTTCGCCCCGCAGCGTCCAGCCGCCCGCGGAAAGCCGCGCGGCGAGCTCTTCTGAGTCCACCTCGTTGCGCGCGCATCCAAGCGTGACGAGGCTAACGGTACGGGATTCGGACACTCGTAAAGGCTATGTGATCGGCCGGTGCCCTCAGGTCACCGGCGGGCGGTCAGAAGCCGGTGGTGACCGGGGTCTTGCTCGCCGGGTTGATGTTGAGCGTGACCACCTGGGTTCCGCTGATCTTCTCGGCCTTGCCGTTCACGGTCAGGGTGAGCCCGGGCGGGTTGCCGATCACCATCGTCGTCGGCTGCTTCTCCGTCA
>Ga0302314_10020396_pt1 | contig 10964 bp, 14 predicted proteins | sample III_Palsa_N2_3_FD_200533 | JGI IMG/M metagenome (GOLD analysis project Ga0302314, IMG submission 200533) | Peat permafrost microbial communities from Stordalen Mire near Abisko, Sweden - III_Palsa_N2_3 | ecosystem: Environmental > Terrestrial > Soil > Palsa > Peat permafrost | place: Sweden... | reverse complement strand
CGATGAGGGCGACCTTGCGGCCATGCTTGTGGGCGAGCTCCATGGCGATGCGGATGCGATGGATGGAGGAAGAGAAGCAGGAGAAGAACAGCTTCTTCTTGGTGGAGGCAAAGATGTCGTCGAGGCGGGGGATAACGGCCTTTTCGCCTGGTGTAAAGCCGGGGCGATCGACGTTGGTGGAGTCCTGTAGCAGGAGAAGGACGCCTTGCTTGCCTAGCTCGGCGAAGGCCTGGAGGTCGAAGGGCTTGCCGTCGGGCGAGGCGAGGTCGATCTTGAAGTCGCCGGTGTGAAGGACGATGCCTACGGGGGTGTGGATGGCGAGCGAGACGCAATCGACGAGGGAGTGCGTGACGCGGATGGGCATGATGCTGAAGGGGCCGAGGGTGAAGCGGCGGCCGGGGAGGATCTCGATGAGCTCGGCGTCGTCGAGGAGGCGATGCTCTTCGAGCTTGCCTTCGACGTAGGCGAGCGTGAACTCGGTGCCGTAGACGGGAACGTTGAGCTCGGAGAGAATCCACGGGAGGCCGCCGATGTGGTCTTCATGACCGTGCGTAAGAACTATCCCGCGAACTTTCGTGCGGTTCTCGATGAGGTAGCTGATGTCGGGGACGACGATGTCTACGCCCAGCAGCTCTTCTTCGGGGAACATGAGGCCGGCGTCGATGATGAGGATGTCGTCGGCGTAGCGGAGGGCGAGGCAGTTCATGCCGAACTCGCCGAGACCGCCGAGAGGGATTACCTGCAGTTTTTCAGGATTGTTTAATGCCATGGATATTCAGTCTACCGCAGTAAGCCGGGTAGACGACGCAGTGAGCAGAATTGCTCAGGTTGGATGGGGCAGGGCGTGGCGGTCTTCCGGCGTGGTGTGGGCTTCGGCTATGCGGATGCGGCGGGCTGAGATGCGGCCGTGGATGGTCTTCCAGACGGGGATCAGGAAGAAGAAGTAGCCGGCGTTGCCGGACAGCTGTAAAGGGAGAAGTCGCGCCATGAGGCAGCAGATAAGGCCGATGCAAGCTTCGCCGATATGGTCTGCCATGTAGGTGAGGGTGAGGGTCTTCTCCAGCGGATTGAGGCGGAGGTGGAGGCGCTGGCGCCAGGCGTTGAAGTACAGCGTGGCAAGGCACGAGTAGATGGCCGTGAAGCCGAGCCCGTAGACGATCATGAGCTCGCGGCCCTGATAGGGGCTGGAGAAGACGTGCGGGCCGAGGCCGACGGTGGCCAGGGTGAAGAGAAACTTGAGCGGATAAACATAGAACAGGAGGGTGAAGAGCAGCGCGGAGTTGATGACGATAGTGGCGGGGTCGTGCAGGCCGTAACGGCGGAAGAAACGGAAGTGCGCATACCACAAGGCGATGAGCAGGGTGAAGCAGATGAAGAAGGGGAAGAAGCCGATGAGGAGTGTGTGGAGTTCGTCGTAGGTCTTGGGGACTTCTAGGGAGACGACGATGAGGGTGAGGGCGAAGCCGAAGACGACGTCGGAGAAGGCGTCGATGCGTGACATGTCGGTGCCGCGGAGACGGAAGCCGTCTTTTGCGATGTGTTCGTGGAGAGCCTGCATTGCGGCAAGCGTAACAGATGCGTAGCTAGATGCGGCGGAGGACTCGAGCGGGGAGGGTGAAGAGGGCGGCGATGAACTCGAATACGCCGCCGACTACGATGCCGAGCAGGCGGAACGGAAGCAGGACCAGCCAGATGATGGGGTAGAGGATCAGCGCGATGAGCGCGGCGGGCCAGCAGATGACGAGAAGGATGAGGAAGAGAAGCAGCTTCATGGGGAACTCCTTGCTCGAAGGGTTACGTCATCGCTGCGAGATTGGTTCCGTTTGCTGTGAAGTCTGCTGATCGTTCACCAACTCCTCGTGAAGTAGCTTCTGAAGATAGGCAGAGACGTCAACGCCCTTTTTCGAGGCCAGTTTTTGCGCAAGCGCAAAATCTGCAAGATCGAGGGTCACGACGCTGAAATCATCTTGTTTCGGATTTACATGGGTTTCTGGTGGATGCATCATGTTGGCAATATCCTCAGTGTCAGCTTGCCATAAAGCACCCTACGGCATCGCGGGGAATCGCAATATCGTGGAACTCGTTGTCCCATTTCTGGGCGACTCCGAAGTTGTCGTCGATAGGATCGTAGAACAAGAGGTTGTGGATCATACCGCAGCCCCTCGTTTGGGGCAGTTCTGGATCGAGGATTAGCGGCGACTCAAAGACCCCGATCTCCAAAGTGCGAGAGATCGGGGGCACCCGGCCATCAACCCCGATTCAAACGAAATCCAGCCGCAATATCACTCGGAAACTTAGCAAACTATGCGGTGCGGCCGGTTCTTCAACAAGCTCTTAGGGAACCTGTCATATTCATTCTGCCAACGCTGTACTTCACGTTCTGAAATCGCGATGGCATTCTGATCTGGATTTGGTTGGGCCTTCTGGGAAGCAAGCTCGCGCTGCGCCCCATTCAGAAACCCGCCGATTTTTTCCTTTTGTGTCAGCTGTGACATAGTGCCACTCCTTTGAAGGGCGCTTCAGAGTATCACGCTCGAATTTTTCGACTGTGGGCCGTGAAATACAGCGTGACCGAAATCCACCCTTTGTGAGACGGCCCGCCGGTCACCAGATCGGCTGTGTTCAACGGGTCTCAGAGGCTATACTATTCCGGTGTTTCAGATGCCGCACAGCATAGAGGGTGAGGGAAGGCGCTTGAATTGGCTGCGGAAGTACACGATGAGGCTTCCGGAGCTTGGACCCAACGCGGGCAGGCTGCTTTCGGCGGTAATCGTTGCAACAGGTATCGCTATAGTCATCATCGTCGGCACGAAAATCCTGCGACTGCATCTGCATGTGGCCCTCTTCGTTATCTGCTGCTGCTTGGGCCCGGTCATGGGACGGAAACTTGGATGGATCATCAGCAGAAATGTGCTCTATTCCGCACCGACGAGTTTGGCGGTTCTGGTGTGCATTCTCTGGGGAATGGGAACAGCCTTTGGGTTTCGCTTAGTGGTAATCGGCCTGCGTCCCAATATCATTTTGGCGATTATTGGCTTCATGGCGGGCGGCTACATCTCCATCCCAAATTATGGTTTAATAGCTGAGAGCACGATCCCAGAGGAAGTAAGTGCCCGACATGAGATCGTGTCGAGCCTCCCGTCCCTTGTTTATATCGTTGCTTCCATTCTGTTCTATTTCACGATACGCGGTTTGAACGGATAATCTGCGCCGGAGAATCCTCGCCAGAGGATCGATCCCCTGCCCGTGGCAGGATACAATTTGCCCTATGAAAAAACTCAGGCGGGTGGCCCATTCATGCCATGGTTTCATCGCGGCATGTGTGGGGTGCGAGGATGGTGGCCGTCATAAGCAGTATCGACCTGTTCAGTTGCAAGGCGAGCAGCATGGGCTGAAAGGGACGAAGAGGATTGCGCTGCGGGCAAACAGCAGATCCTTCGACTGCGCGATTCGCAAAGAGCACGAATCGCGCAGTCGAAGGATGACAACCAGAAGAGCAAGAGCAAAGGCAGACGCAGATTCCCTGCGGGAATGACAACCAGAAAGATGACAACCAGAAAACAGACGTAGTGCCCGCGCGGCGGCAGCTAGGAGGCCCTGGATTCTCTCATCAGGCCCTCATCGACGAGGCGCTGAACGTAGTCCTCGTAATCGATACCTCGCTTGGCAGCCTGCTCGCGAGCGACAGCAAGGGAACGTGGCTCCAAATGGATCACGTTGGATAAAGGAACGGAGTAAACGAGCGCGGGGTTCGGTCCGAGACGACCTTCTGCCTCGGCGGCGATGAAATCGTCCAGAATTTCATCCTGATGGTCGAACCACCAATCAGCTTCTTCGGCTTCCGATTTAAATTCAGGAAGAACTCTTTTCTCGACCATTGCTCGCCTCCTTTCTGCGTTTGTACCACTCCCTGTATTTTCGCTTGGCGGTCATCGCTGTGACAACCCGAATCTTATCTTTTCTCGGGGTGGTGACGACCATGAGGATTCGACCGGCCAGGGTTTCGCCAAGTTGGACGATGCGCGGTTCTCCGCGCCTGACTTGATCGAGTAGATGAAGTGGAAGTCCTTTCAGAGCTTCCTCGGCTTCGTGGGGGTCCACGTTGTGCTTTGCAATATGCAAGATATTGGCCTCGTCCCAGTCGAACAACATAAATTTGCTCCAAAGGAAAGGACTCTACCGCAGGAGGTCTTCGAGCGCTGTGGAGAGGTCGGTCTTCTCGTCGCGGTATTTGACGATAATGGGGGTGTAGACCGAGAGGCCGAGGTCTTTACCGGGGCCCTTGGTGATGTTGCGGCTGCCGGGGACGACTACGGCGCCGGAGGGGATGATCAAAGGGGTTTCCGCGGTGGCTTTGAGGATGGTGTTGTTGGGGAGGTCGTAGACGGGGGTGCCGCGGGTAAGGATGGTGCCGGCGGCGAGGACGGCGCGGCAGCGGACGATGGTGCCTTCGTAGACGCCGGTGTTGCCGCCGATGAGGCAGTCGTCTTCGACGATGACGGGGGAGGCGTTGATGGGTTCTAAAACTCCACCAATTTGTGCTGCTGCCGACAGGTGGACGCGCTTGCCGATCTGGGCGCAGGAGCCTACCAGGGCGTGGGAGTCGATCATGGTGCCCTCGTCGACGAAGGCGCCGACGTTGACGTAAGCCGGTGGCATCATGACGACGCCTTTGGCGAGATAAGCACCGGAGCGGACAGAGCTGCCGCCGGGGACGATGCGGATGCCCTGCTCGGGGGTGAAGCGGCGGGCAGGGTAGGTGGCTTTGTCGACGAAGGAGAGGATGCTGCCGCCTTCAGGGTGGTTGCCGTTCATGGCTTCCAGGGCGCCGAGACGGAAGCCGAGCAGGATGCCGCGCTTGACCCAGGCGTTGACGCGCCAGCCGGTGGGGGTGGTGGGGTCGGGCGAGGCGGGCTCGGCAGCCCGGAGGGTGCCGGCTTCCAAGGCGTCGCGTAGTTCGAGGAAGGCGGCGAGAGCGTCGGGGTTGCCGATGGCGGCGGGGCCGGCGGCGAAGAAGGTTTCGATGGTTTGTTCGAGGTCGGGGAGGTTCATGGGTGAGTTGATTGTAGCGAGGGTGGGGCGGTGGATGCTGGGGTCGCTGCGTGGTCGGCGGCGAGGGCGTGGGGTGTCCAGCCCTGAAGCGTGTAGGGCTTGGGATCGGCTTGCCATTCGGCTTCTGGGACGGCGGTGAGTTGGTCGCGGGTAAGGCCGGGGAGGTGGAGGTCGGGGATGAGGGTGCCGCCTTCTTTCTGCTCGGCCTGGTAGCCGTGGGAGATGCGGACGCCGGTGGCTGCGACCCAGTCGGCGGCGCGGATGAGGGGGAAGGCTTCGATTTGGGTGTCGGTCCAGTTGGGGAAGTGGAGCTCCTGATTGAGCCAGAGGGCGGCGGGGCGGGTCATGAAGCTGGCACGGTGGCCGGCGCCGGGGAACCAGAGGGTTTCGGGGAGGTTGGTTTGTGAGCCGGTGAGGGCGGCGATGCGGGTGCGGAGTTCGACGAAGAAGGGCTCCTGCTCGTTGAATTTGGTGATAAGGGAGTCTTCGGTGCCGTTGAGGATGAGCGTGGGGCCGGAGCGGGCGCGGAGGGCGTAGAGGACGGCGCCTCTGTCGCCGAGAAAGTTCAGTGCTTCATAAGGGCCGGACTGGCAGTTGGGTTTGGGGTTGGAGTCCCAGTACTGGTTGGGGCCGTCGAGATTGCCGCCTCCGGAGAGGACGAGGGCGCGGATCTTTGGGAGCTGCGGGCCGGCGAGGGCGGCGGCGAGGATGGCATGGAAGCTGCCCATGGAGTAGCCGACGAGGGCGATGCGAGTGGGATCGACCTCGGGGCGGGAGGCAGCGTAGCGGAGGGCTTGCTGGGCGTCCTCGATCATGAGGCCTCCGACCCGTTCTGTATGGGTCATACCAGGTATAAGTACATCGTGTTCATTGGTTTCTGAGGATTTATTGATGGAACGCTCGAACTCGCCGATGGGGTCGTAGGTGACCACAACGGCTCCGGCGGAGGCGTACATGAGACCGGTGTAGACGGCGTACCAGGAGGACTTGTCGCCGCCGTGGCCATTGACGACGACGATGGCCGGGGCGTGGTGGGCGTGGGTGGGAATGTAGACGATGGCGGGGACACGTTGGCCGTATTGGGTGGCGAAGGTGACGTGCTCGACGCGGACGTTGGGAGTGGCCTGGATGGGAGGGCCGAAGGTCTTGGGGGCGAGCGGGGGGAGTGGCGTGTCAATGAAGAGGGCGTGGGTGGCGCGGAGGCGGAGGGATTCGAGTTGGGTTGGGGGTAGGGTTTGGGCGTTGGAGTGAGGGGTGAGAGTGGTGGCGAGGAGGAGAAAGGCGGGTAGAACGAGCTTAGAGCGATGAGCGTTTGAGCTTAGAGCTGGGGCTGTCGTGGCGCGTTGAAGGCTGGGCGTGGGTGGGGTCATTTGGGCTGCTCGATGTGGACGACGAGGTAGGTGATTTGCTTGCCGGGATCGACCAGCCATTGGTGAGGAACGCCGGCGGCGAAGTGGATGACGTCGCCGGTAGAGACGTGGACAATGGTGCCGTTGCGGATGGAGGAGCCGCGGACCTCGTTGGGCGCGGTGGTTTTCGGGTCGACGAGTTCGCCGCCGTAGACCAGGGTGGCTTCGCCGCTCTGGACGATCATGACGTCGGCGGTGGTTTGGTGGACTTCGGCGATGCCGGATCTGTCGTGGATGGTGATGGAGAGGCCGTGGTTGCCGAAGTTTTCTTTGTGCTGGACTCCGAGGGGCGAGACGCCGTGGGGCCAGATAACGACGGGGGGTTGCGGGGCAGCGAGTTGGGCGAGAAGCAGGAGGGTGGGGAGCATGGGAATTTTTGCCCGGGGTAGGAGGACCTTAACGCGGAGGTCGCTGAGGTTTCGCGGAGGTCGATGAGGAAAATAGAGCTGTCATTCGGCGTCTTTGAGGTTGGCGGGGCGGGTTACCTTCATGACTTCGTGTTTGGCGATGTAGGCGGGGTCGATCTCGACACCGGCTCCGGGGCCGGTGGGGACGGTGATGACGCCATTGTCGTCGGAGCGAAGTGTACTGGTTGCACAAGTATAGGGGAGATCATTGTTGAACTCCTTGAACTCATGATAGGGGCCGGAGTTGGGAATGGCGGAGACGAAGTGCATCATGTAGAGGTAGCCGAGGCCGGTGCTGGAGATGTGCGGGATGCATTGCTTGTTGAGGGCGGCGGCCATCCGGGCGACCCTCATGCAGCGGCACATGCCGCCGAAGTAGAACATGTCCTGTTGCACGATGCCGACGGCGTTGTGGGCGAGGACGTGGCGGAAGTTCCAGGTGGAGGGTTCCTGCTCGCCGAGAGCGAGGGGGATCGAGAGGGCGTCGGCGACCTGCTGGAGGCCGTCGTAGTCGTCGAAGGGGACGGGTTCCTCGTAGAAGGCGTAGTTGTACTCCTGCATCAGCTTGCCGATCGGGATGGCCTCGGCGGGGGTGTAGGAGCCGTTGGAGTCGGCGGAGATCACCATCCGGTCGCCGAAGGTCTTGCGGACGAGTGGGATCAGCTTGGCGGAGCGGCCGGGTGGGGTTTCGATGTGGGACATGCGGCCGCCGAGCTTGAACTTGATCGCCCTGGCGTGGGAGATGGCGACGTCGCGCTGGAGGTGTTCGATGGTCTCCTCGGCGGAGATGTAGCGCTCGCCGTTGGCCTGGTAGACGGCAATTTTTGGGTTGTAGATTTTGTCCGAGATGAGGAGGCCGATGGGGCGATGGGACATCTTGCCGAACATATCTAAGATGGCGAACTCTAGGGTGGCGAGGGGGACGAACATGGCCATGCCGGTGGCCTTGTAGTTGGACTGGAAGACCATCACCATCTCAAGGACGTGTTCGAGGTCGCGGGCGTCCTGCTGGAGGAAGAAGGGCGCGATGCGGTCCATGAAGATGGGGTAGAGGGAGGCCATCTGCTGGGCGTTGGAGATGGAGAGGCCCTCGGCGCCGTCGGTGGAACGGACGCGGCAGAGCCAGGATTTCTTGTAGTGGAGGAGCTCGATGGAATCGAGGATGACAGGGTTGGGGAAGAGTTCGCGCTTGAAGACGGGGAGGGCCGCGGCGGCGTCGAGCTTGGCGAAGTTGGCCTGGAGCTCGGAGACCGCGGGGATGTGGTGTTTGGGGAGGACGGCTGCGGCGGCGGTGGCGAAGGTGGACTTGAAGAGGTCGCGGCGAGTGGCTTGCATGAGAGTGCCTCGGCGCGAGGATAGCTGTCAGGCAGGGTGGATGTCGAGGGCGAGCTAAGAGTTAGTCGCGGCGAGCCGGGCGGAATGATATAAGACTTGTGAACCCTGAAATTTCCAGATTTAGCTGCGCCTGTTGCGCCTGTGTCGATGGCCGTCCGCTCCTTCTGGGCTGGCCTCGGAGTCATCGTAGTAGAAACCCGCACCCATGGAGACCGGAAGATGAGCCTGACTCGCCGTATGTTCGTTCAGCGCATTGCCCAGCTTGGCGGATACTCCGCGGCTTTTTCAACGATGCAGGTTTTGGGATTGCTGCCGGCGGTGGGGCAATCGATGTTGCCGAAGCTGGCGGGGGATTTTGGGAAGGGCAAGAAGGTAGTGATCCTGGGCGGCGGAATTGCCGGGTTGGTGGTAGCTTATGAGCTGCGTAAGACGGGGTTTTCCTGCACGATCCTGGAGGCACGGAACCGGCCGGGAGGGCGGAGCTGGTCGGTGAGGAACGGGAGCAAGGTGGAGTTTACCGATGGGACGGTGCAGCACTGCGAGTGGTCGGATGGCGGGTATTTGAATGCAGGGCCGGCGCGGATTCCTTCGCACCATACGCACCTGCTGGACTACTGCCAGGAGTTGGGTGTGCCGCTGGAGGTGGAGGTGAACACGTCGCGGTCGGCGTTGATGCAGGCTCCGATGTTGAACGGCGGCAAGCCAGTGGAGCAGCGGCAGGTGTTGTATGACACACGCGGGTATATCGCGGAGCTGCTGGCGAAGGCGATCGATCAACATGCGCTGGACAGGGCATTGACGAAGGAAGAAGTTACGCAGATGCTGGATTTCCTGAAGGGGTTTGGGGACCTGGATGAGACGGGGAAGTATGTCGGGAGCCTGCGGGCCGGGTTTACGACGCCGCGGGGCGCGGGGCCGTCGAAGGTGGTGCTGCATCAGCCTCTGAAGCTGGAGGAGCTGCTGGCGGCGGACTTTTCGAAGGGCGAGTTTTATGAGGACCAGATCGACTGGCAGTTGACGATGTTTCAGCCGGTGGGCGGGATGGACCGGATTCCTTATGGTTTTGCGAAGGTGCTGGATGAGTTGATCCAGTATGAGTGCCCGGTGAGCGAGATCACGACTGGCGAGAAGTCTGTGACGGTGGCTTATGCGAAGGGCGGTGTGGCGCAGACGATGACGGCGGACTTCTGCATCTGCACGATGCCGATCTCGGTGCTGGCAAAGACGAAGAACAACTTCAGCGCGGAGACGCAGGCGGCGTTTAGCGGGATGCCGATGACGGCGTTGTACAAGGTGGCGTGGGAGTCGCCGCGATTCTGGGAGAAGGAGAACAGGATCTATGGCGGGATCTCGTTTTTGAAGAATACGGTCGACCTGGTTTGGTATCCGACGGACAAGCTGTTTTCGAAGACGGGAGTGATTGTGGCGGGGTTCAACTCGGAGCGGGACGATTTGACGGGGAAGCCGACGCCGTTTGGGGCGTTGCCGACGGTGGCGGCGAAGCTGGAGGCGTCAAAGGCGGCGGTGGAGCTGCTGCATCCGGGGCGGTCGAAGGAGTTGACCAAGCCGATCTATGTGAGCTGGTCGAAGATTCCTTATTCGCTGGGATGTTTTGCGAACAACCACCTGGCGTCGAGCGATGGGGCTTATGCGCAGTTGGAGAAGCCGCAGGGGAGGACTTATTTTGCGGGGGATTATCTGTCGCACCTGGTGGGCTGGCAGGAGGGTGCGGCGTTGTCGGCGCACCATGCGATTGAGAGGATTGCAGGGGTGGTGAAGGGCTAGCTATTGTTGTCCAGGGTTAGTGGGTGGCGGGAGGGTTGGAGGCGGCGAGCATCTTCATGTGGCAGGAACGGGTTTCATTGGTGCCGGGCTTGCGGATGCGGATTTCGAGCTTATGGGCGGTCTTGTCCCAGCGGGCGAAGTATTCGCCGGGCTGAAAGCCGATCCCGCAGTTGTAGTGGAAGTCGAGGTCTTCGCCGGCGTGGGCGGAATCAAAGATGTGGACGTTCGCGGTGCCGAAGTAGCTGACGCCGTCGTAGCCGAGACTTTCAGGATTGAGGCGGACTAAGACGGGAAAGTGTGGGCCGGGGTTAGGGGCGGCTGTCCAGGCTGGGCTGGCGGGACCGTGCTCGGGATAGTTGATGTAGTCGTGATTGCCGGTGCCATATTCTGCGCGGACCGACTCGTTTTGGGCGAGGAGTGGAGATGCGATGGTGAGGAGTGCGAGCGCGAGGAGGAAGCGTGGCATCGTGGTGGCTCCGCGAGAAAGATACTCTCGTTGAGACGCTTTGTATAGCTTAGAAGACGCGGAGATTGTCGTTGGGGTCGTCGTGGAGGAGGCTTAGCTCGCCGAGGATCATCTCGAGCTTGTGGCGGGTCTTGGAGGAGACGGGGACCATGGGTAGGCGCAGGTACTCGCCGCCGCGGCCGAGGAGGGCGAGGACGGCCTTGATGGGGGCGGGGCTGGGCTCGATGAAGTTGGCCTGCATGAGGGCGTAGTAGTGGCGGTTGATGCGGCGGGCGGCGACCCAGTTGTCGGTGAGGGCGGAGTTGACCATCTGGGCCATCTGTTGCGGGATGGCGTTGGAGGCGACCGAGATGAGGCCGGCGCCGCCGATGGCGAGAGTGGGGAGGGCGAGGGCGTCGTCGCCGGAAAAGACCTTGAAGGCGCGAGGGGCCTGGGTGATGAGTTCTGTGATCTGCGCGAGGTTGCCGCTGGATTCCTTGATGCCGACGATGTTTTTGATTTCGGCGAGGC
>Ga0302314_10020395_pt1 | contig 10964 bp, 10 predicted proteins | sample III_Palsa_N2_3_FD_200533 | JGI IMG/M metagenome (GOLD analysis project Ga0302314, IMG submission 200533) | Peat permafrost microbial communities from Stordalen Mire near Abisko, Sweden - III_Palsa_N2_3 | ecosystem: Environmental > Terrestrial > Soil > Palsa > Peat permafrost | place: Sweden... | reverse complement strand
GCCGATCAGCGCCAGCACCGGGATGCGCAGGCGATGAAGAGCGGGGGCGGGATCGTAGGCGAGGAAGAAGCGGTACCAGTCCGAGGACCCGGCCCGGGCCTGAACCTCCGCGGTCGCCTCGGGCATCCCGGCGGCCTTCAGCACGGCGAGGGCGGCCGCCTGCGCCGACGCCTGGTCCTTGGCCGCCATCACCGCATCGAGGAACTTGCGCTCGATGGCGCCCTGGGCCTCCAACGCCGCCGGCGGCGCGCCGGCGGCGGCGGCGATCGCCCGGCTCTGGGCCATGATGATCTGGTCGCCGGGTACCGCCGATCCGGCCATCAGCACCAGGAAGGCCACGCCCCGGTCCGCCTCGGCCACCATCGGGGCGATCACCCCGCCCTCGCTGTGCCCGATCAGGCCGATGTGATGCGGGTCGACCTCCGGCCGGGCCTTCAGCCAGATGACGGCGGCCTCGGCGTCCGAGGCGAGGTCGCGGCTGGTCGCCGTGGCGGCGTCCCCGCCGGACTGGCCGACGCCGCGCTTGTCGTAGCGCAGCACCGCGATCCCGTGACGGGTGAGATGATCGGCGAGCACCAGGAAGAGGGCGTGACCGAAGATGGTCTCGTCTCTCGCATGCGGGCCCGATCCGGCGATCAGAGCCACCGCGGGGAACGGCCCCCGCCCCGGCGGAACGGTCAGCGTGCCGGCCAGGCGCACGTGGGCGGCGGCGTTGTCGAAGGTGACCAGGTCCTCGCGATAGGGATAGGGTTTTACCGGCGTCTGGGGACGGTTGGGCGCCGGCGCCGCGGCGCCGGCCGTGCGGCGCACGAAGCTCAGCGGCGCCCCCGACCAGCGCCCCGCGAGGGCCGCGCCATCCGCCGACAGGTCGCCCTCGAAGGCGCCGGGCGCTCCCTGCGCGGTGAAGCTCACGTGGTCGCCGGTCAGGGTCACGGCGGCGGCGAGGCCGGTGGCGTTCTGGTCGGGGCTGTCCACGGTGGTCACCGTTTCGTTGCCGGCGGTGTGGACGTGCAGCACGATCCTCAGCGTCAGGGCGCCGGCGTCGAGCCTGCCGTCCCAGTCGCCCTCGAGCCGGGCCAGAGCGCCCGCCGCGGCGGCCGAGGGTTCGGCGCCCAGCACGGCCCCCGGAATGAACCCGGTGATCGCCACAGCCAGAACCATCGCCAGCCCTCCCAGGATCGTCTTCACCTTACGGCCCTTCCCGGCCCCCGCTTTGCGCGGTTCGCGCACCCTGATACGTCACCTGCGGCTAGGTCGCCATGTGGCGCAGAGCGAACGAGACTTGAGGAACGCGATGGACGAGGACTTCGCCCTGCCGAAAGGCGAGTTGATGCGCGGCAGACGTGGCCTGGTGATGGGCGTCGCCAACCGCAATTCCATCGCCTGGGGCATCGCCTCCCAGATCGCCGCCCAGGGAGGCGAGGTCGGCCTGGCCTATATGGAGCTCAACGAGAAGCGCGTGCGGCCCCTGGGGGAGAGCATCGGCGCCACGCTGTACACGACCTTCGATGCCTCCAGCGACGCGTCGATGGAGGCGGCGTTCAAGGTGGCAGAGGACCAGTGGGGCTCGCTTGACTTCCTGGTCCACGCCATCGCCTACGCCGGCCGCGACCAGATCAAGGGCTCGTTTGTCGAAAACGCCACGCGCGAAGGCTTCGCCCAGGCGCTGGACATCTCGGCCTACAGCTTCGTCGACGCCTCCCGCCGCGCCTCCCGCCTGATGAAGCGGGGTGGCTCGATCGTCACCCTCACCTACCTCGGCTCGGAGCGAGCGATCCCCAATTACAACACCATGGGCGTCGCCAAGGCGGCGCTGGAGGCGTCGATGCGCTACGTCGCCCGCGACCTCGGCCCGGCCGGCATCCGCGTCAACGCCATATCCGCCGGGGCGATGCGTACGCTGTCGCTGGCCGGTATCTCCGGGGGCCGGGGCATGCTGGCCGAGGGCCGCAGGCTCAGCGCGCTGAAGGAGGACACCAGCATGGAGGGCGTCGCCGGCTGCGCCCTGTGGCTGCTCTCCGACCTCGGCCGCTCCACCACCGGCGAGGTGGTCCACGTCGACGCCGGCTTCCACATGATGGGCCTGCCCAGCGAGGACGACGCCTGACACACCTCCCCGCCCCGCTCATCCCCGCAAAAGCGGGGCCCCCGTGGTTTCCCGCCTGGCAAGCCTCCCGGTCATACCAGCGTGGCCACATCCGCATCCCTGGACAGGGCTCATGAGCTCTCTCTACGACACCGAGGTGATCATCGTCGGGGCCGGGATGGCCGGGGCGACGCTCGCCCTGGCGCTGGCCAGCGCCGGGATCGAGTGCCTGCTGATCGATCCCCAGCCCTTCGACGCCCAGCTGTCCCCGACCTTCGACGGGCGGGCCAGCGCGGTTTCCTTCTCGGCGTTTCGACAGTGGCGGGTGCTGGGGGTCGGCGACCGCCTGGCGCCCGACGCCCAGCGCATCGAGCAGATCCTGGTCACCGACGGCCACCCGCCCGGGGCCGCCGCGCGCACGCCGTCCGCCGCCTGGCTTCGCTTCGACGCCGCCGAGATCGCCGACCGCACCGCCGGCGAACCGCTCGGCTACCTCATCGAGAATCGCCATATCCGCGCCGGCCTCGCCGGGGCCATAGGGGCGGCGGGGATCACCGTCCACGCCCCCGCCAAGGTGGCCCGGACGGTCAGCGAGGGCGGGCCCGCGCGCGTCGAGCTCGACGACGGCCGCGTGCTCACCGCTCCCCTGGTGGTGGGCGTCGACGGACGCAGCTCAGGGGTCCGCCGGGACACGGGAATCGGGACGCTGGGGTGGGAGTATGGCCACGTCGGCGTGGTGGCGACGGTCGCGCTGGAGCACGACCACGGCGGCGTCGCCTACGAACATTTCCTGCCCACCGGCCCCTTCGCCATCCTCCCGCTCACCGGCCGCCGGGCCAGCCTGGTGTGGACCGAGACGGCCGACAAGGGCGCGGCCCTGAAAGCGGCGCGCCAGGAGATCTTCGAGGCCCACCTGCGCCGCCGGTTCGGCCCGTTCCTCGGTGGCGTGAGCCTGGCGGGCCCCCGCTTCACCTATCCGCTAGGGCTGCAGCTGGCCGAGAGGATCACCGCCCCGCGGATCGCGCTGCTCGGCGATGCCGCGCACGCGGTGCATCCCATCGCCGGCCAGGGGCTGAACATGGGGCTCAAGGACGTGGCGGCGCTGGCCGAGGTGCTGGCGGACGCGGCGCGGCTCGGAGAAGACATCGGCTCGGAGGGCGTGCTCGCCCGCTACGCCCGCTGGCGCAGCGTCGACAATCTCGGCGTCGCCCTGGCCACCGACGCCTTCACCCGCCTGTTCTCGAACGGCAATCCCCTCGTCCGCGCGGTCCGCGACGCGGGCGTCGCCGTGGTCAACCGCATCGGCCCGGCCCGGCGCCTGTTCATGACCGAAGCCGGCGGCGCCGCCGGAGATCTGCCCCGACTACTCCGTGGCGCGCCGCTATAGACTGGTCGAGAACCCCAACAGAGGAGGATGATACCATGAGCCACGTTGGAGCCTGCTTTTGCGGCGCAGTCACTCTCGAGGTCGAGGGCGCGCCGGAGGCGATGGGCTATTGCCATTGCAGTTCATGCCGATCGTGGTCGGGCGGACCGGTGAACGCCTTCAGCCTGTGGAAGCCCGAGGCGGTGCGGGTGACCGGCGGCGCCGAGCACGTCGTGACGTTCCAGAAGACCGAGCTCAGCCAGCGACAGTATTGCGCCAAGTGCGGCGGTCACCTGATGACCAATCATCCCCCGCTCGGGTTGGTGGATGTTTTCGCGGCCACCATCCCTACACTCGCGTTCGCGCCCGCCGTTCACGTAAACTACGCCGAGACCGTGCTTCCTATCCGCGATGGACTGCCCAAGCTCAAGGACTTCCCGGCGGAGTTCGGCGGCTCGGGCGAGGCGATCCCTGAGTAGCGCCGCCGCTACTCCCCTTCGCTGAGGTCCCGCGCCTCCTCCGGCAGCATGATCGGGACGCCGTCGCGGATCGGGTAGGCGAGGCGCGCGCTGCGGCTGATCAGTTCGCCTGCGGCGCGGTCGTAGATCAGCGGGCCGCGCGTGACCGGACAGACCAGGATCTCCAGCAGGCGAGGATCGACGTTGGTGGGAGGGACGGTCAGGTCGGTCATGGAGACCATCTACTGCAGGCGGTGCGGCGCGTCATCATCGTCGGCTCCATCGTCCGGGGCGGATGCCGCCTCGATCTCCAGCAGGGTGGTCAGGGTGGCGCGGCGCTGTTCGAGGTCCGGCGCCTCCAGCATGGCCTGCTTTTCCAGGCGCGAGAATGGCAACGCCATGCACAGGCTGTTGATCAGCGCGCCGGCCGGCGCGGCATTGACCACGTCCCACTCGACGCCCAGACCACGATGGTCGAGGTAGCGGCGCAGGAGGTCCAGGAACGGCGCCCGGTCGAACTCGTCCCCGTCGCCGTCGAACTGAAGGTCAGGCTCGAACGACGTGAAGTCGGCCTGGACCTGGCGATAGGGCTTGGGCGCCGCGATCTCCTCCTCGACCTCGAAACGGCAGAGGCCGGTGAGCGCGATCAGGTACTTGCCGTCCCCGGTCTCGGAATAGCTGGTGATCCGCCCGGCGCAGCCGACCCGCGCCAGCCCCGGCCGGGCCCGGCCGCCGGCCCCGTTGGTCTGGATCATGCCGATGATGCGATCGCCCGCCATGGCGTCGTCGATCATGTTGAGATAGCGCGGCTCGAAGATCTGCAGCGGCAGCACGCCGCCGGGCAGCAGCAGCGCGCCGTCGAGCGGGAACACCGGGATGACCGCCGGCAGGTCCTTGGCCTTCCTGTAGCCGGGCATCACCATGCGTCGGTCCCCATGCGTCAGTCTCCGGCAGCCCGTGGCCGGCCGTTCAGCTGAACAGGATCGCGGCCATCTTCTTGCGCCCAAGTCTGGCGACCTCCGACATCGGCCCCGCCGCCTCGAAGATCTTCAGGAGTTCGGCCTTGGCGGCGCCGTCGTTCCAGTCGCGGTCGGCCGAGAGGATGCTCAGCAGGTGATCGGCGGCCTCCTGCAGCTGGCCCTTGCCGGCCAGCGCCATCGCCAGCTCCAGCCGCGCGGCGTGGTCGGCCGGGTCGGCCGTCAGGCGCTGCTCGGCCTCCGAGGTGTCCGAAGGCGCGGCGGCGGCCAGCGCCAGGGCGGCGCGCACGCTGTCCAGGTCGACGTTCTTGGCGCCCGGCGGCGCCATGGCGACCACCTCGGCGGCGCGCTCGTTGTCCCCGCCCATCAGGTAGCAGCGCGCCAGGCCGCCGATGGCGGCGAGGTTGTCGGGCTCGGCCTGCAGGACCTGCGCGTAGGCCTGGGCGGCGGCGCCCGGGTCGTGCATGTCCAGCGACTCCTTGGCGAAGGCCAGCAACTCGTCGGTCTCCGACGGCGGCGCGCCGGCGAGCAGCTTGTCCATGAACGCCTTGATCTCGCTGGCCGGGACGGCGCCCATGAAGGCGTCGACCGGACGGCCGTCCGCGAAGGCGTAGACCGTGGGAATGGACTGGACGCGCAGCTGGCCGGCGTAGACGGGGTTCTTGTCCACGTCGATCTTGACCAGCTTGACCTTGCCCTTGGCGGCCAGGACGGCCTTTTCCAGAGCCGGAGTCAGCTGGCGGCAAGGCCCGCACCAGGTCGCCCAGAAGTCGACGATCACCGGCTGGACCTTGGAGGCCTCGACCACGTCGGCGATGAAGCCGGCGTCGGAGCCCTCCTTGATCAGGTCGGCGGGGGCGGCGCCGGGCGTGGTTTCACCGATCAAGGACATCGTGCGTCGGACTCTCTCAAGGAAATCTTGGCCCCCAACATGGTCGCTGGGTCGCCCGCGCGCAACGCCGCGCCTGGCGCCCAACCGCTCACGGCCACGAAGGCGCGGATGCGGCCTTGGCCTAGGCCAAGGGAGGCCGCGCAAAATCGACAACGTTCGGCGCGATCCCCAGAGCGCTCAGGAAAGCGCGGAAACCGTCGCGGCTCACGGTGGTGGTCGCGGTGTTGACGAGAGGGTGGAAGTTGACGTGCTCGGCCTCGTCCAACCGGGCGTCGAGAATGAAGCGCACGGCGCGTGCCTTGTCGTTGGCAAGGGCGAAGGCGGTGACCGAGCCCGGCGTGACCCCCAGCGTCTCTTCCAGCAGCGCGGCCGAGCCGAACGACAGCTTTGCCGAGCCGATCACCGCCGGCAGCCGCTTGAGGTCGATCCGCGTATCCTGCCGCGCCGAGATCAGCCACAGCTGGCCGCGGGCATCTTTGAGGAACAGGTTCTTGGTATGGGCGCCGGGCAGGGTGGCCTTGATCTCCTCCCCCTCGCCGACCCGAAACACGGCCGGATGGTCCAGGGTGGCGTGCCCAATCCCGTGGGCGTCGAGGAAGGCGAGGAGATCATCTCGGGACATCATCTTCCCGGCCTAGTTGTTCGGCGCGCCGGCTTCCAGTCGACTCTCTATCTCCGGAACCGCAAAAGCCGGCCGGAAGTCCCGCGCCGCGGAGAGGTGGGGCGCCGCTGTTGGACGGCCTGGGCGCGGCGCGCTAAAGCCAAGCGTCATGCAGATCGATTGCTATCCGATGAACCCCCGCCCCCCGGACATCGTCCCCGGACGGCCCCAGCGCGCCTGGATGGAGGCCTTTCTCGATCGCCACCCCTACCGCTGCCTGCCGCTGACCATGGCCAACACCACCGGGTGGGAGGTTCTCTGCCCGGTCGGTTTTACGGCCGAGTGGAATGGCGGCCCCTCGCAGACCGACATCAAGCTGACCCCCGACCATCCGTTCCCGGACTTCGCGGACGTGGTGAAGAGCCATTTCTCGCACGGCGTGATCACCTTCCATCCCGGCTATCTGTTCCGCACCCCGGAGGGATGGTCGATGTGGGCGGGCGGCCCGCCCAACCACGTCAAGGACGGCGTCCAGCCCCTGGCCGGTCTTGTCGAGACCGACTGGCTCCCCTTCCCGTTTACAATGAACTGGATCTTCACCCGGCCCGGCCGCGTGAAGTTCGCCAAGGGCGAGCCGTTCTGCTTCATCCTGCCCGTCCAGGACAAACCGTTGGAGAACTTCGATCTCGTCCAGAAGTCCCTCAACCAGGATGCCGACCTCTTTGGCCAGTACGAAGCGTGGCGGGCCCGCCGCGACGAGTTCAACACCCGTCTCTTCAAGCGCGATCCGGAGACCATGCGGGAAGCGTGGCAGCGCTACTACTTCAAGGGCGAGATGCCCGACGACACCGGCCCGGGGCCCAAGGCGCACGTCAACAAGCGGCGGCTGAAAGCGCTGAAACTGGGTCGCTGACGGCTGGCGGTTGCGACCGGCCCATAAAGATTGTTACGCTTCCGACAGGTAGCGGGGATCGTGCGGTATGTCGGAAGCGGAGCGTCTGGGCCTTTTCGGCGCCATGGACCCCGTGCTGCGCCGCAAGGCGGTCGCCCGCAGCCGGCTGATCCGCGCCCGCAAGGGGACGGCCATCCTCAGCAAGGGCGACACCTCCAGCGACGTGTTCTTCGTCCTCGACGGCCGGCTGCAGGTCCTGCTCTATTCGGCCAACGGCCGCGAGGTGTCGCTCCGCGATCTCGCCGAGGGCGACATGTTCGGCGAGATGGCGGCGATCGACGGGGAAGGCCGATCGGCGAGCATCGTCGCGCTCGACGACTCGCGGCTGCTGGCGATGTCCCGCCCCGATTTCCGCACCGCCCTCGAAGCCTCGCCCGACGCCTCGATGTGGCTGCTCGGCCAGCTGACGGCGCGCATCCGCGCGATGACAGAACGCGTGTTCGAGCTCAGCGCCCTGAACGTTCAGGCGCGCCTGCATTGCGAACTCCTCCGGATGGCGGCGCGCTCGCCCGATGGCCTGGAGGTGCGCCCGGCCCCCACCCACGCCGAACTCGCCAACCGCATCGGCACCCACCGGGAGGCGGTGACCCGCGAGATGCGCGCCCTGGCGACACAGAACATCATCAAGGCCGGCCGGCGCCGAATCGAGTTTGTGGACATCGGCCGGCTGCAGAGCTCGGTGGGAAGACTGTGGCTCCAGACCCAGGCTGAAAAGACGGACGCCTAGATCAAGGCAAGATGGGCTAGAACCGCGAACCAGACTGCGCGCCACGGGGGACAGCCATGACCACGACCAGGATCGCCATCCTCGGGGGAGGGCCGGCGGCGCTGGCGACAGCCTTCGAGCTGACGCGTACGCCCGATCTCCGCGCGCGCTACGATGTCGATCTCTACCAGATCGGCTGGCGGCTCGGCGGCAAGTGCGCCTCCAGCCGCAATCGCGCCGCCCGCGGCCGCAACGAGGAACACGGCCTGCACGTGCTCGGCGGCTTCTACCATAACGTCTTCGAGCAGCTGCGCCCGCTGTACGCCGAGTGGGCCGAGGTCTCGCCGGAGACCGCCATACCTTTCGACAAAGCCTTCCGCGGTCACAACGCCTTCACCTTGATGCAGCCGGACGGCGACACCTGGCGCGCGGTCCGCGTCGTGTTGCCGACCAACGATCGGTCGCCGGGCGTCGATCCAAGCCCGGTCACGCCGGCGGAAATCCTGGGGCGCATCATCGAGTGGCTTGGCGTCGCGCTTCGCAAGGTGGCCAAAGGCGAGCCGCCGGCGCTTTGGCTGCAGAGCGTGGAGGGGTGGGAAGCGCCTCCGCCCAGCCCTCACCTGGACACCCTCGCCGATCGCGGCGAGGCGCTCACCGCGGATCTGCCGGCGGGCGACGCGGGCGCGCCGCGCGCGCTGGGCGCCGGCGACCTGCTCGACCGCATCCTGGAACACGCGCGCGATGTGCAGACGACCATGCAGGTGCTCGGCGAGCACGCGCCACCCAAAGGGCCGGACTGGATCGGCGTCGTGGAGCTCCTCGCTACGATCGCGCGAGGCTTCGTCGCCGACGGGCTGGCGGAGAGGGGTTTCGATGTCATCAACGACGTCGACGCCGTCGCCTGGCTGAAGCGGAACGGGGCGTCGAATCGCGCCGTCAGCTGCCCGCTGTTTCAGGCTGGGTATCACTATTCCTTCGCCTTCGAGGACGGCGACTGGCGACGGCCCAACATCGCGGCGGGCGTGGGCATGCGCGGCCTGTTGCGCATGGTCTTCGCCTACCACGGCTCGGTGTTCATGCACATGTTGGGCGGCATGGGTGAAATCATCACCACGCCCTACTACGAGGTCCTGAAAGCGAGGGGCGTCCGCTTCCATTTCTTTCACCGCATCGAGCAGCTGGTTCCCGGCGAGGACGGGCGCCTGGCGCAGGTGCGCATGCTCGTCCAGGCCGACCCCGCGGGCGGCTCGGACGCCTACCAGCCGCTCATCGACCATCGGCCGGACGATGGAGCGCCTGTCCGCCGCGCCTGGCCCGAGGCTCCGCTGTTCGAGCAGCTGGCCCACGCCGAGGCGGCGCGTGGCGCCGGCGAGCTCGACAAATGGATCGACAGCGCCGGCTTCGGCGCCCCGAAGGTCCTCGAAGCCGGCCGGGATTTCGACCTCTGCGTGGCGGCCATGTCGATCGGCACGCTGCGGGAGACGGCGAGCCCGCTCGCCGAGGCCAGTCCGGTCTGGAAGACCATGCTCGACAGCGCCGGCGTCACGCCGACCATCGCCGCACAGATCTGGCGGCAGGAGCCGAGCGACACCTACCATGGCGTGCGCCACGACGGCCTGATGACCGGCTATGTCGCGCCTCACGACACCTGGGGTGACATGAGTTTCCTTACCGAGCTCGAGCAGCCGTGCGCGTCGGGTTTGCGGCCGGCCAGCCTCTCCTACCTCTGCGGGCCGATCCCCCCCGGCGAGGGCGCCGCCCGGGTCGGCCGGCCGGAGCGCGAGACGGAGGCCTGGATCACCGCCAACGCGCCGCACATCTTCACCGGCCTGGTCGACGCCGCCGGCGCTTACCGGATGGCGGGGGAGATAGAGCGATACGCCCGGATCAACGATGATCCCATCGACCTCTATGTCCGCTCGCCGTCGGGCTCCATCGACAAGCGGATCCGCCCCGACGCGTCGGGATTTGCCAACCTCTACCTGGCGGGTGACTGGACGCGGAACAACTTCGACTGCGGGGCTGTGGAAACCGCGGTGCTTTCCGCTAAGCTCTGCTCCCGGGCCATCTGCGGCGAGCCTGCGTGGATCTACGGGGAAAGCGATCTTGCTTGACGCCCTGGACTCCGCGTCGAGCCAGAAGATCGAGGAATTCGACGCGGTCCTGATCGGCTTCGATGTCGAGGGGTTCTCCCGCACCGTGGAGAAGGCCACCCTTCGCTACGGCCGCGCGGCGGGCGAGCTGGCGGCACAACGCATCCTCGCGGGCGAGCGCATCGCCACGCGCCTGGCCGGCGAGGCCGGCCTGAGGTTCGCGGACGCCCTGGGAGACGGCGCCGTCTATCTGCGGGCGCAGGGGGCGCCGACCGGGCGCGAGACCCGGGCCCTGCAGCATCTCCAGGAGGAGCTGAAGTACGCTCACCTGCGGGAGACCGGCCTGAGCGTCCGCACGGCTTCGGCCCACGGCGCTGTACGGCTGATCAGGCCAGCGGCGCCGATCCTGGAACACCGCGAGGTGCTGCTCGGGTCGGCCGTGGCGAAGCTGCACACCGGCCTCTCGCGACGAAACCGAAACCGCCGGCCGGCCCCCGAACTGCCGGCCGGGCGCCCCGATCTGATGAGCCGCGAGGGCGAAGTCGCCGACATGACGTTCGTCTTTCTCAGGCTGTGCCGAGGCGAGGCGTGGGCCAACCTCGACACCGAGCGGCTCGAGGATGTCCTCAGGCTGGTCGGCCATTGGGCGGAACGGCAGAATGGCGGGCTCGAACGGATCACCCAGGACGAGAAGGGCGTGCACATTCGCGTTGGCCTGCGCGAGGCCGGCGCGGGGGCTGTGGACTGGCGGGAAACCCTGCTCGAACCGCAGCGGGCCCTCGTCGGCCTCGGGTTCGACGGGGCGGTCGCCGCGGCCGGCGGCGCGGTCTACA
>Ga0302314_10020392_pt1 | contig 10965 bp, 8 predicted proteins | sample III_Palsa_N2_3_FD_200533 | JGI IMG/M metagenome (GOLD analysis project Ga0302314, IMG submission 200533) | Peat permafrost microbial communities from Stordalen Mire near Abisko, Sweden - III_Palsa_N2_3 | ecosystem: Environmental > Terrestrial > Soil > Palsa > Peat permafrost | place: Sweden... | reverse complement strand
GCGGTACAGGCTGTACGACACCGTTACGGAGCACCGAGACGGGGCCGTCCTCGCTCACAACGATCACCGTGGCCTGCGGGTCGTCGTAGCTGTAACGCCGAGCTGAGGTGTGGCGGGTGCCGCCGAGGGCTTCGACGGTTGCTTCGGCCGCCTTGCTCGGGACAAGTCGCACGCCTAGCTTGCGCAGCACCCCTTGGGCGTCGAAGATGGCGGCCCCGTCCACCTGGGCCAGGGCGTGACGCAGGGGCGCCAGGTGGACGGCGCGGCGTACCTGGAGCGGCGGCGGCGTCGGCAGCCGTTCCTCTACCGGGGGGCCGGGCGTCGCTTCTGGCCGGTAGATAAGCAAGGAACCGATGCCCATCGACCCGAGGTCGTGGACGGCGAACTCGAGCATGGCCTCGAGCACGGCGCGGTCCCCGGAGGCCTCGCCATCGATGACCGCATCGACCCAACCGCTGACAGGAGGCTCAAGGTGCCAGCTGATCCCCTCCCAGCGGAGCACCCCGAAGCCGCCGACGACCCGGACCGACCCGGACGGATGACGTTGGACGACCGTCGCCTGCAGCACCTGGGCCATTACCACGAGGTCGCGCTCGGAGCCGGCTGGACGGTCGAGGATCAGCCACTCGCTGGGCCCGTCGGTGCGCCTCAGCAGCCAGCTGGAAAGCCCGTCGGCGAAGCGGCGGGCGGCAGGCAGAGGTTGCTGGCCCAAGGGCTGGCGGAAGATGTCGAGCTGGGTCCCGGCCGCCCACGTGGCCGGGTCTGACGTGGGGTCGAGCACCGTGCCCCCGCTCGAGACCCGGCGTTCGTGCACGGGAGGGCGTAGGGCGTGGTCGATCTCTTCCACCAGCACCCGCAGGGCGGCCACGTTCTCTTCGGGGCGCAGCCCACTTTCGGCGAGCTCCTCGGCCAGTCGCCGAGCCGGCCCGGCACGGGCTCCGCGCTTGGAGCTCCCACTCTTGGAGCTCCCACTCTTGGAGCTCCCTCACTCGGGCCCCGGTTCAGGCGAAGGGCTCCAGAGCACGGCTGAGATCCCTCAGCAGGTCCTCCACCGTCTCGATGCCGACGGAAAGCCGGACCAGGGCCGGGTCGACGGCGAGGGGGGAGCCCACCACCGACGCGTGAGTCATGCGATGGGGGTGCTCGATGAGCGATTCAACGGCCCCCAACGACTCGGCCAGAGTGAACAACCGGGTGGCTCCGGCCACGGCAAGGGCGGCGTTCTCGCCCTCGCGCAGAGTGAACGAGACCATGCCCCCGAAGCGGCGCATTTGGCGGGCCGCAATGTCGTGGCCTGGGTGCGCCGGCAGCCCGGGGTAATAGACGTGGTCGATGCCAGGGTGCAACGACAGCAGCTCGACTACCGCCTCGGCGTTGGTGCAATGGCGTTCCATGCGCACCGCCAGGGTCTTGATGCCCCGCAGGACAAGGAAGCAGTCGAACGGGCCGGGGACGGCACCGGCGGAGTTCTGCACGAAAGCGAGCCGGGCGGCAAGGTCCTCATCGGAGGTAGCGATGAAGCCCCCGACCACATCGCTGTGCCCGCCCAAGTACTTGGTCGTTGAGTGCACGACGGCGTCGGCGCCGAGGGTTAGGGGTTGCTGAAGGTAGGGGGTGGCAAAGGTGTTGTCGACTACCAGCATGGCGCCGTGGCGGTGGGTTAGCTCAGCCACGGCCGCGATGTCGATGACCCGCAGCAGGGGGTTAGAAGGGCTCTCCACCCACACCATGCGAGTGTTCTCGGTAAACCCCTGCTCGAGGGCCGCGAGGTCGTGAGTGGCGATGGGCGAGTAGGCAACCCCCGAATGGGCGTGGATGCCGGAGACGAGCCGGTATGTCCCGCCATAGGCATCGTCGGGGATGAGGAGGTGGTCACCGGGCTTGAGCTGGCGGAGCAGCGCGTCCGCTGCCGCCATCCCACTAGCGAACGCCAGCCCGTGGGCAGCCCCTTCCAGTGCCGCCAGGCACTGCTGGAGGGCGTTGCGGGTCGGGTTGGCGGTGCGGCTGTAGTCGAAGCCGAGGTGCTGGCCGACACCCGACTGGGCATAGGTCGAGGTCTGGAAGATGGGCGTCACGACCGCGCCCGTGCTCGGGTCAGGCGGTTGCCCGGCGTGGATCGCTAACGACTCAAAGCCCAACGGCTCAAAGCCCAACGGTTCGGTGCCGCCGGCGTCGGGAACTGTCACCGGCGGGCCAGGTAGGTCGCTGCCGGGCCGGTCATTGGCGGGCCAGGTAGGCGAGGAGGTCCGAACGGGTGAGGATACCGACGGGGTGGCCCCGGTCGAGCGCCAGCACGGCCGAGCTGTCCTTGAGCCGCGCCGCCACCTGGTCGATCGTCTCGCCTGTGCCGATGGTGGGTAGCGGTGGGCCCATAACGACCGAGACCGGCTGTTCCATCACCGCCGGGTCCCCCAACGCCCGCTCGAGCAGGGCCCGGTCCGTCACCGAGCCCACGACTTCGGCGAGCGATAGCGGCGGCTCAGCCTTGACCACCGGCACCTGGGACACCTCGAACTCGCGCAGAAGGGCGATCGTCGCCAGCACCGTCTCGTCCGGGTGGACATGGACCAGTGGCGGCAGGGCACCACTTTTCTGGGACAGCACGTTGCCTACAGTCGGGCCGGCCGCCTGGAGGAACCCGTGGTCTGCCATCCAGGCGTCGTTGTAGAGCTTGGACAGGTAGCCCCGGCCCGAGTCAGGCAGCAGGACGACGACCACGGCGTCGGGCCCGAGGTCGCGCCCAACTTCGAGGGCGGCCCATATCGCCGTCCCGCACGACCCCCCGAGATGGAGGCCCTCCTCGCGGGTGACGCGACGAGCGGTGGCGAAGGAGTTGGCGTCAGACACCGCGATCACGCGGTCGATCACGCTCGGGTCGTAGGTGGTGGGCCAGAAGTCCTCGCCGATCCCCTCGACCAGGTAGGGACGCCCCCCGCCGCCTGAGTACACCGAACCCTCGGGGTCCGCGCCGATCACCTGGATGTCCGGGCCCTGTTCCTTCAGGTAGCGGCCCACCCCGCTGATGGTCCCGCCGGTGCCGATGCTGGCCACAAGATGGGTGACCCTGTGCGCCGTTTGCCGCCATATCTCGGGGCCCGTTGAGCGGTAGTGGGAGGCCGGGTTCTCGGGGTTGCGGTACTGGTTGGGCTGGAAGGCGCCGGGCGTCGAAGCGGTGACCCGGTCGGCCACTGAGTAATAGGACTCTGGGTGCTCCGGATCCACCGCCGTCGGGCACACGATTACCTCGGCTCCGTAGGCACGCAGCAATTGCATCTTCTCAGAGGCGATCTTGTCCGGCATCGTGAACACGCAGTGGTACCCGCGCAGCGCAGCCACCATGGCCAAGCCAACGCCTGTGTTCCCAGACGTGGGTTCCACGATGGTGCCACCGGGCAGGAGCTTGCCATCTCGCTCGGCGGCGGTGATCATCGCGATGGCGGGGCGGTCCTTCACGCTCCCGCCTGGGTTCATGTACTCGAGTTTGGCGAGCAGATGGCAGGAAAGGTCCCGCCCAGTGCGGTGCAGGGCGAGCAGCGGCGTCTCGCCCACCAGGTCGAGGAGGCTGTCGGTGACTTCCATAGCCCGACCGCGGTCGGTCGCCGGAATGACTTCGATGCCCGGCGCGGCCACGGTGGCGTCATCGGTGACGACCACGAGGGGGATGCCGGCGTCATGGAGGTGGGTGGCCACGATCGCCGTTGGCGCCCCATCACCGAACACCACCACCAGCCGGGGGATCCTGGCGCGCACCTCGGCCAGGGTCGCTGGGGGCATCACGGCCTCGGCCAGGTTGACAACGCGCTTGGCCCGGGCCGTAAGCCAGTTCGGCGGCTCGGCCGGTGGCACGTTGATAAGTACGTCTATGTGAGCTATCGGCATTGTCCAGGTCATCATGCCACCGACGGCCGTGTTTGTCGTTACCAATCAGCCCAAACGTCGGCGAGCAAGCCGCAAGACTTCACCCGGTCGGCGGGTCGATGGGTGATAGTCGTGATGAGCAATTCGTCGGCGTCCGCCGCCTCTTGCGGCGCTGGGTGCCTATCGATATCCCGGGGGTGACGGTTGCAAGTAATTCAATGGTTTTGATAGGTTCAGTCGAGTATTGAATTAGCCTGCGGTTACGACAGCGCGGTGGAAAGGCTGGAGCAATGACAGTTCAGGAAATTGACCAGGCCACCTTCGACCAACAGTGGGAGCAGTGGCGTCTAGCTCATGAAGGCAACTTGGCCGCTCCCCACGGCTTCCTGGCCGTGACCGGGATCTACTGGCTCACGGCTACGCCCGAACGGTTCCCCGGTGCCCCGGGCCAGTGGTCAACCGAGGGCGAAGGCGTCAAGGTCGTCCTGGACGAAGGCGAAACGCTCACGGTAGATGACGTTGCCATTCGCGGTGAGCACCAGTTCGGGCCCATACCCGAACGTGGCGGTCGTACCGTGTTTTCCGGCGGCACTGCCATAGAAATCGCCAAGCGTGGCGGTCATTATGTCGTGCGGCCGCGCCACCCCGACCATCACCTGAGGGCCAACTTCTCCGGCGTGCCGACCTATCCGCCGGACCCTCGCTGGGCTGTCGAGGCGCGGTTCGTCGCGTTCAGCGCCCCCCGCCCGACGACCGTGGGTTCGGTCGTCGAAGGCCTCGAACACGTATACGACGCCCCCGGGCAGATGGAGTTCGACCTCGACGGCGCGACGTTCCGCCTCACGGCCTTCAACGGTCATGGACCGGGGAGCCTCATGGTCCTTTTCACCGACGCCACATCCGGTACCACTACCTATGCCGCTAATCGCACTCTCGAGCTGGACGCCCCAGACGAGCACGGGAATGTGGCGCTCGACTTCAACCGTGCGGTCAACCTGCCTTGCGCTTTTACCGATTTCGCCACCTGCCCCCTGCCACCCGCAGAGAACAGGATGCCGATCGCGATCGAAGCCGGCGAGAAGATCCCCTACGAGCGCCGGTCGGGTGAACCCACCTTCGGGGTTTAGCGAGACCCCGTTCTGCGGGGTGGCAACTGAATCTATTGTAGGAATGGATTTAGTAGGAGTAGTATGCGGGCAAGACACCCTGTGCTGCCGGTCGCCTAGCCGGCACACCGCACGGAGGGATGACAATGAGCTCAACGCCGAACCTCGAACCGCTAAAACCGCCTGGACTGGTCGCGATATGACAGTCTCGGTCGTAGTTGGCAACCCCAAGCCCCGCTCGCGCACGTACCAGGCCGCCAACCTGGTTGCCGAGAGGCTTGTCGACCGAGCCCCTGACTTTGTGCTCGACCTCGCCGACGTGGCGGCCGCTTTGGTCGACTGGTCGAGCGCCGAAGTGGCGGCTCTGGTGGGCGAAGTCCAAGCAAGTTCCATTGTGATTTTCGCCAGCCCCACGTACAAGGGGTCCTACACGGGCTTGCTCAAGTTGTTCCTCGACCGCTTCGGCTCAGGTGCCTTCGCCGGTCTGACGGCCGCTGTCCCTCTCATGCTCGGTGGCGACTTGCGTCATGCGCTTGCCCCGGAGGTTTTCTTGAAACCTGTGCTGTCCGAGCTCGGCGCCAGTTGCCCGACCCGCGGCCTGTTCGTGCTGGAGGCGGACTATCTGGGCTCCCCGTCGATCGACTCCTGGTTGGAGGCATCCCGCCCATTGCTGGCACCGTGGGCGGCGGCGGTCCGATGACTTTGACTGACTCTTTGGAACCATTCCTGCTCCGCCGGGTCTTTGGTACCTTCCCCACCGGCGTAACCGCCCTGGCGGCCGTGCTGGACGGGAGGCCCCAAGGCATTGCCGTAAGTGCCTTCACGCCGGTGTCGCTCGAGCCCGCCATGGTGCTCGTCTGTGTCGCTCGTTCCTCGACTACGTGGCCTTCGTTGTCGAAGGCTCCTCGGCTGGGGATCAGCGTCTTGGCTGCTGACCAGGAGCGGGCATGCCGGCAACTGAGCGCTCGGGACGGCGACCGCTTCGCGGACCTCGGCTGGCGCACGACCGACAACGGGGCCGTGTTGCTCGAAGGGGCTAGCGCGTGGTTCGAGTGCAGTGTGGAACAGCTGGCGCCGGCTGGAGACCACGAAATAGTCGTACTCCGCGTTCACGACCTCGACGGCGACCATGCAGTTTCTCCGCTCGTGTTTCACGGCAGCCGGTTCCGTCGCTTGCACCCTGAGCAATCCTCCGGGAACGCCGGCAATGGCGACAGCCGCTGACGGTTGCCGACGTAACGAGCTCCGCCTTACACTCGCTTCGCTGCGACGAGGAAATCTGTGCCCGTCGTGCTGCCAGCCTCGCCGTCGTCACCGGTTGAGGCCGGGCCCGAGGCCTTTCCCGCCAACCACCGGCGGACCGCTGACGCCACGTGAAGCGCTTGTGACCTGATCTCGGGCACGGCGGTGCTTTCGAGCAACTGGCCTTGGCGGAGAGACCCCAGTGCCCACATCCATTCGGTTGGCTGTCCCGACGCGGTCAGGACACGCCCGCCAGCGTCGGTGTCAATACCCGCGTCGAGGTGCCCCGGCCGGGCCAGGCCCCGCCTGCGAAGGCTTTGGGCCAGGACCTGGTCTTCGGTGAAAGCGAAGGTGGCCGGCCCCGTGCAGTTGACCAACCAGTCAGTTTCCCACCTGTAAGGGCGGTCAATCGAAGGAAGCTTGACTTGCAGCTGGAGCGAGAGCGGGGACGGCTCTATGGCCACGACCCGGCCGGCGAGGGAGCGGAAGATCCCGGAGTCACGGAGCTGATGGACCTGTTCTGCAACCGCGGGCGCCATCCGGTGGCGGTGGATGTTCCAAAAACGCTCGACGTGACGCCGGAACCGCTGCTGTTCTTCAAGTGGCAAAGACTGCCAAAGACCTTGGGTCTCAGGCCGCAACATGTCGACAACCGCCCGCCAATCACCGCCGAGGGCCTCCTCCTCCTTGACGGCATCGCGCAGTTGGTGCAGGAGCAGCCTGATCCGTCTATCGCCTTGCTCCAGGCGCGCGGTCTCGATCATCGGGGTGGGTTGTGGGCCGCTCAGGTGGCCTCTCGGCAAGAGGCCGTGGCGTGATATGGCACGGACGCTGCCATGGTGACCTCTTTCTGCCAGGGTGAGCAGCACATCGATCGCCGTGAGCCCCGTGCCGAGCAATGTGACGGTGGCTGCGGGGTCAATCTGGTCCAGTACTTCGGGCCGCCACGGGTCGGAAATGCAGCGCTCGTTGTCCCGCCAGTTCTCCAAGCCTCGTGGCCACCGGGTCGGCAGGATGCCGGTGGCCAGCACCACAGCGTCCACCTTGGCCGGTTGACGTCCGGCGAACACGAGCGTGGGGCCGCCAGCCGCATCGACGTCGACCACTTCGTCGCGTGCAGTTTCTACCAGGTCGTCGCCTTCACGAAGATGTGCCCAGGACAGGAGCGATTCGCCCAAGTACTGGCCGAAGAGGCCGCGGGGGACGAAGTCGTCCTGGGCGTTCGGGAAACCGTTCCCGCCGAGCCAGCGGACGAAGTGGCCCGGGTCGCGTTCGAACGCGCTCATCGACGCGGCCGGGACATTGAGCAGGTGGCTTCGACGATCCGTCGAGAAGGCCACCCCACGGCCCGCTTTGCTTGAGCGCTCGACGAGGAGCAGCCGGACGGGCGGCCCGGGGCCGTCCAGTAGGTGCAGGGCTGCCAGCACGCCGCTGGCGCCTGCCCCGACGATCGCAATGGTCGGCCGGTCGGCGCTCATGCTACGATGGTACAACTATTTCTATTCAATCCCTAGAATCACTAGACATTGGTGCCCAACACGCGCCTATCACGAAGGAGGCAATCTATGCCCGTTGAATTCATCGGCATGATCGGGACGCGAGACCAGTCCGAGATCCGCCCCGCCCATGGCCCACTGATCGACCCCGGCTACACCCGAAGCTTCGCGCGCGCCCACGAGGACGCCGGTTTTGACCGCGTCCTGATCGGCTACGGGTCGGCCTGGCCGGAGGGCACTCAGGTGGCGGCGTATGCGGCAAGCCAAACCGAGCGCCTGGGGTTGTTGATCGCCCACCGCCCCGGTTTTGTAGCCCCTACGTTGGCGGCCCGGACGTTGGCCACGTTGGACCATCTCTCGAACGGCCGCGTGGCGGTGCACATCATCACCGGCGGCAACGACGCCGAGCAAAGGCGTGACGGCGACTACCTCGACAAGGACGAGCGCTATGCCCGCACAGACGACTACCTGGACGTGCTCGTCAAAGCCTGGACTTCTTCGGCGCCATTCGACCACACCGGTCCTCATTACAAGGTTGAGGACTTCTACGCCGAAGTCAAGCCGCTCCAGCAGCCGCGGCCGAACATCTACTTCGGTGGCTCGTCCGACGCCGCTTACCGGGTAGGTGGCAAGCACGCCGATGTGTACGCGCTCTGGGGTGAGCCGCTCGCCGAGACGGCGGAGCAGATCGCTTCTGTCCACGCGGCCGCCCGGGCCGCCGGGCGCCAAACGTTGCCGCGCATCAGCGTGTCGTTCCGGCCCATCCTGGGCCCCACCGACGATCTGGCCTGGGAACGCGCCCAGCGGATCCTCGACCAGACCCAGTCGAGGGTGGCGTCGCGCGACGGCATCTTCGCCACCGCCCGGTTCGCCGGCCGGGGTGCGCCGCAGAACGCAGGGTCGCAGCGCTTACTGGCTGCCGCGGCTAAGGCAGATCGCCACGACCGGGCCCTTTGGACCCCTTTGGCCGCCGCCACTGGCGCTGCTGGGAACTCGACGGCTCTCGTGGGCTCCCCCGAAACCGTCGCGCAGGCGCTCCTCGACTATGTCGATATCGGTGTCACGACGCTGCTCATCCGGGGGTATGACCCCTACGACGACGCCATCGACTATGGCCGCTATCTTCTCCCGCTCGTTCGGGACGAGGTGCGCCGGCGAGACGAGGCTGCCGCGCCCAGCGGGTTCCCGGTTGGGTTGGCCGCACGGTCATGGCGGCTCCAGGGGTGAGGAGGGAAACCTCTACATTAGGCCAGTCTTTCTATCGAATCCACTTGACTTATGGATTTAGTCAGCTTTAGAGTAGCTCCCATGCAACCACGCCCATTCAATTCAGCCGAACGCGCCCTCAGCGGAGCGTCCCGACGTCTACGCAACCGACCGAGTGCGGCCAAGGCGCTTGTCGCCTCCGTCGTCGCCAGCTCGATGATCTTTGCCAGTGCCGCCGCCAGCTCGGCTTCACCCAGCCATCTCCGCCCTGCCGGTTCAGCCAGTTCCGGCGCTGCCAGCGGCACTTTGAACTGGGAGTGGGAGCTCCCGACCTCGTGGGACCCGGTCACTTCCAGCGCGGGCTGGGACAACCACGTCCTCAGCCTCGTCTACGCCACAATCACCACAGTGTTGCCGAATGGCAACGTCGGGCCGGGCTTGGCCTCGTCGTGGTCGTACGCCAGCAACGGGCTGAGCGTCACCTTCACGTTGCGCCCGGGCCTGACCTTCACCGACGGCACGCCGCTCGATGCACAGGCCGTGGCAGAGAACATCGAGCGGGGCCAGTCACAGGCCAACTCGACCATGGCCTCCGAGCTGAGCCCGATCTCCAAGGTCGTCGTCAACAGCGCCACGAGCTTCACGCTCGACCTCACCAATGTCGACTACCAGATCCCTTACCTGCTCTCGGGCAAGGACGGCATGATCGTGAGCCCCAAGGCCTTCAAGGATCCCGGTGCAATCCCGACGCAACCTGTTGGAGCCGGGCCGTTCAAGCTCACCAGCTACGTCCCTGACTCCCACGCCGACCTGGTCCGTAACCCCGGGTACTGGGACGCCAGCAACATCCACATCGCCAACTTCACGGTCCAGGACATCACCCAGCCCCAAGAAATCCTGGCCGCCTTGGAGTCCGGGCAGGTCAACGTCGCCTATATCGCCGGCAACGAGGTGGCTGCGGCGAAATCCGCCGGCTTCAAGATCGACGTGATCCCCTCCGAGGTGGTGGACGAGATCGATGTCCAGACGACCACGAAGCCGTTCACCAGCCCGAGCGTCATCGAGGCGATCAACTACGCCATCGACCGCCAGTCCCTTGTCCAGGTGCAGCAGTCGGGCTACGGGGCCCCCGCCTACCAACCTTTTCCGCAGGGGTTCGTCGGTTACTCCCCCAAGTTGGCCGACCTCTACCCCTATGACCCGGCGAAGGCCAAGCAGTTGCTGGCGGCCGCCGGCTTCAACAAGGGCGTCAGCATCACGATCACGAGCGTCACGCCGGACGACCCGATAGCTGAGCAAATCCAGAGCCAGCTCGGCGCCGTCGGGATCAAGGCCAACATCAGCGACGTACCCGAGGACACCCTGACCCAGTACCTGTACCTCGACAAGACGATCCCCTTTGCCATCGACGGGACCGCCGGGCGCCCGTCGCCCCTCGAGATGCTGGACGTGCTCTATAGCCAGAAAGGCCTCATGAACGTCGATGGCAAGACCTCGAGCGCGCCCCCCGCAGTCACCAGGGCGCTGAACAGCGTCGAGGCCGTACCGGTGACCTCGCCCAGCTACCCGAGCGCCTTGCAGGGCGCGGTGGCTACGGCCGTGGTCGACGAGCCGATACACATCTGGCTTTATTACGTCCCCCGGATTTTCGCCGTCAGCCCCAAGGTCACCGGGATACCCTTCGACCTGGTCCAGCAGCGCTGGGAAGGCGTCCGGGTAGCCAGCTGAGCTGATGAGCGTCGCCGACCTGGTCCTCGTCGCCAGTCCCGCCACTACCGCCGCCGCGGGGGACGTACCTCCGCGGCGGCGGGGCCGCCAGATTGTCGCACGGATCGGCAGCGGCCTGGCCGTGCTGGTCCCGATCGTGTTCATCAGCTCGTTCATCACCTACTCGCTCGGTGCCCTGTCCAATAGCGACCCGGCGGCGACGATCCTGGGCCAGGACGGCGCGACCCCCCAGGCCGTGGCCCGCATGAACCGTGCCCTCGGCCTCAACCACCCGCTCGTGGTGCAGTACTGGAACTGGTTGGTGAAGGCCGTCCACGGCAACCTCGGGG
>Ga0302314_10020390_pt1 | contig 10965 bp, 9 predicted proteins | sample III_Palsa_N2_3_FD_200533 | JGI IMG/M metagenome (GOLD analysis project Ga0302314, IMG submission 200533) | Peat permafrost microbial communities from Stordalen Mire near Abisko, Sweden - III_Palsa_N2_3 | ecosystem: Environmental > Terrestrial > Soil > Palsa > Peat permafrost | place: Sweden... | reverse complement strand
GCCCGACGCCTCCGGCGGCGAAGCCATAGAGGTCGGCCCGCGGCGCGCTCGGATTGGGCGGGTCCCGGCGGACGCCGAAGTGCAGGCAGAGCGCCATGACCACGGCGAGCGGCACGTTCTGCCAGAAGATCCACGCCCACGAGAAATGCTCGGTGTAGAAGCCCTCCAGCGATGCCGAGATGTTGAGCGACAGCTCCAGGTTCAGCGCATAGAGCGCGACCCCGTAGGCCCAGTAGCGGGGCGGGAGGTTGCGCAGCAGGAAGCTCAAGGTAAGGGGAATGAAGCAACCGGACGCCAGGCCGGACAGGAACTGCAGCACCAGCAGCATCGGCAGCTCGGTGGAAAACGGCGTGATGAACGAGATCACGGCGTAGGCGGCGGCGGCCTCCAGCAACACGCGGCGCGGGCCATAGACCCCGCCGACCCAGATGGCGATCGGGGCGATCAGCATCTGGGCAGCGGTGTAGGATGTGGTGATCCAGGCTCCCTGGTCGAAGCCGGCGTGCACCGCGCCGCGGATGTCGGCCAGTCCGAAGGTCGACAGGCGCCCGTTTAGCGTCGCGATGAAGGTGCCCATCAGCACGGCCACGATGCCCAGCCAGGGGATGGCCTCAGGGGCGGGAGGGGCAGCGGTCGGGGCGTCGCTCACCGTCGGCTACTCCGCTCGCCGTCGGCGGCCGGGGTCGCGTCCGAGCGGCTCGCGGGCGTCGACCCGCGCGACCACGGACAGCCCCGGCCGCAGTCGGTCGCCGAGGCCGGCGTCGTCATCGATGGCGATCTTCACGGCGACGCGCTGAACGACCTTGGTGAAGTTGCCGGTGGCGTTGTCCGGCGGCAGCAGGGCGAACGTCGCCCCCGAGCCGGGCGCGAAGGCGATCACATGGCCGCGCATGACACGGCCGGGATAGGCGTCGACGCGGATCTCGGCCTTCTCGCCCACCGCCATATGGGTCAGCTGGGTCTCCCGGTAGTTGGCGATCACCCAGATCCTCGGCAGCGTCGTGAGGCTGGTGATCTGGGACCCGACGCCGACGTACTGCCCCAGTTTCACCTGGCGCAGCGCGATGACCCCATCCTGGGGCGCTAAGATGCGTGTGTAGCCGAGATTGATCCGGGCCAGTGCAACGGCCGCTCGCTGTGCGGCCACCGCGGCCTGCGCCTGCGCACGCTGGGCGGCGAGGACGGCCAGTTGGCGGGAGGCCGCGTCCGCTTGGGCGAGATTCTGGGCCAGCTGGGCGACGAGCTGGGCGCGGGTGGTCTCTAGCTTCTCGCCCGCCTCGGCGGTCGAAGAGCCCGTGGCGAGGAGGCGGGCCTGGCGGGCCAGGTCGCGCTTGTTCTGATCGAGGAGAGCCGTCGTCGAAGCGACGATGGCCCTGGCCGCCGCGACGTTGGCGCTCTGCAGGATGCTCTGGGCCCCGAGCGCCTCGACCTGGGATTGGGCCGAAGCGACGTTGGCCTCGGCCTGCGCGACGGTGGCGCGATAGTCGCCGTCGAACACCTGGGCGACGAGTTGGCCAGCGGCGACGTGCTGGAAGTCATCCACCGGCTCGGCGGTCAGATAACCGGGCACTTTGGCCGCGATGGGGACGATGTCGGATTGAAGAAAGGCATCGTCCGTGGCCTGCCAGCCGGCGCCGCCCTGCCAGCGGTTCCAGCGGGTCGTGACGATGATCAGGATGCCTACGGCGACAATGAATATCAGCGCCCGCCAAGCCGCCTCCGGGAGCATCCGCCAGTCGATCCTGAACCGGGGCAATTTCATCCAGCCGCCCCCCCAAAGGGCTTCGCCCGAGATGCAGGGCTGCCGGCGAGATAGCGCTTTGGCGGCCGCGCGGGCAACGGCTCTCGCCCCCGAAGGAGCGCCCCACGAGGGCCGAGCGGGAGGACTACCGAGTCAGAGGGGTCCGTAGGCGGCCATGAAGGTTTCGACGGCGGCGCCGACCTCGGCCTCGATCTCCGCCTCGGTGGGTTCGGGCAGAGCATTGCAGAGGCGGGCCTTCAGCAGCCGGTTCTGGCACAGGGAGCCGAACTGTTGGGCGGCGATCTGGGCATCACATCGACGAAGGCGTCCCTCTTGCACGGACCGGGCGATGAATTCAGCAAACCGGGCGATGCCCCGCAACGGGCCCGCTTCATAGTACAGCCGGCCAATCTCCGGAGCGCGGTCGGCTTCTGAGACGACGAGGATGAAGTTGCGCAGACCGAAGCCCGACAGCACGTGCCTGAGGAGGCTGCGGCCCAGCTCCATCAGGGCGAGCCGAACGTCTCCTCCCTGCGCGTAGAGCTTGTCCATCGTCTCTTGTTGCCAGGCGCAGTGGCGAACGATGTAGGCCTCGAACAGCTCCTCCTTGCTGCGGAAGTAGTTGTAGAGGGTGCCCTTCGAGCCTCCTAGCCGGCCGGCGATCATCGACATCGACGCAGCGGAGTAACCGACTTCCAGGAACACCTCGGCGGCGACGTCCAGGATCGCCTCCCGGCGGGTGTCGCGATCCAGGCGCGGTTTCGTTTCGACGGTCATCATTCCCAACCTTCTGGGCTTGACCCTAGCATGACCGTACGGTACGGTCAACTTTGTGGTTGGAGAGTTGGTGATGAAAAGGAACGCTTCGCCAAGTCGGGCGGCGCGCGCAGCGGCGCTGTCGGCGCTGGTCACCTTCTCGATGCTCGGCGCTCTGGAGCTCGCCGGCTGCGCCAGTCTGCCGCCCCCCACACCCGCCCGCCAGGCCAAGGCGCCGACCGCCTACGCGACCGAGGCCGCCTTCTCGTCTCCAGTCGCCGACTGGCCGGCCGACGGCTGGTGGAAGCGATACGGCGACACACAGCTCAACGCCCTGATGGACGAAGCCCTGGCCGGCTCGCCGACCCTGGCGCAGGCGCAGGCCAGAGTGGTCAGCGCGAGATCGGCGACCGCGGTGGCCGCGGCCCAGGAGCTGCCGCAGATCACCGGCCAAGGACAGGTGCAGGAACAGAAGCAGACCTACGCCTATCTGTTCCCCAAGCAGTTCCTGCCGCTCGGCTACCAGGACTACGGTCAAGTGACGCTCAACCTGAACTGGGAGCTCGACTTCTGGGGCAAGAACCGCGCCGCGGTGCGGGCGGCCGCCTCGGATGCGCGGGCGGCGGCGGCCGACGCTGCGGAAGCCCGGCTGGTGCTGACCACCGATATCGCCAGCCAGTACGCCACCCTCGCCCGTCTCTATTCGGACCGCGAAGTCGCCGTCGAGGCGGAAAAGGTGCGTGACGAGACCGCCGGCCTCACCGCCCAGCGGGTCGCCAATGGTCTGGACACCCAGGCCGAGCTGAAACAAGCCGAGGCGGGCTCGCCGGCCGCTCGCGCCAGTGTCGTCGCCCTGGACGAAGAGATCGCCCAGACCCGCGACGCCTTGGCGGCGCTGGTCGGCGCCGGTCCCGACCGCGGCCTGGCCCTATCGCCCCCGCAGGCCGCGCATCTGGCCGCGTTCGGGCTTCCCGCCGACCTTCGGTTGGGCCTGATCGGCCGGCGTCCGGACGTGATCGCCGCCCGCTGGCGCGCCGAAGCGGCCAGCCACCGGATCAAGGAGGCGAAGGCCGCCTTCTATCCAGACGTCAACCTGAGCGGCTATATCGGTCAGCAATCGCTGCACCTCGACCAGCTGGTGACGCCCGGCGCGGCCCTGGGCAGCATCGGGCCAGCCGTCACCCTGCCGATCTTCGAGGGCGGACGCCTGCGCGGGGCGCTGCGGGGCGCGAGGGCCGACCGCGACGCGGCGGTGGCGGCCTATGACGAGGCCGTGACCGAAGCTCTGCGCGAGGTGGCGGACGTCGCCGCCAGCGAGCGGGCTCTCGGCGATCGCCTCGCGGAGTCGCGCAAAGCTCTCGACTTCTATGAGGGCGCCTACAAGGTGGCGCGCCTGCGCTACGAGGGCGGCCTCTCGACCTTTCAGTCAGTGCTGCTCGCCGAGGACGCCGTGCTGGCCCAGCGCCAGGTGGTGAGCGACCTAGAGAGCCGCGCCTTCACCCTCGATGTGGCCCTCGTCCGCGCGCTCGGCGGCGGTTTCTCCGGCGCCGCGTAAGGAAAAGTCGATGCCCGATTCAGGCTCCGCCATCATTGAAGAACACCCCCCGGCGGCCGCGGCGTCGCCCCCGCCGGGCCGGGCTCGTTTCCGTCCGCCCAGTCGCCGCTGGCAGTTGCTGGCGCTGTTGGGGTTGGCCGTGCTCGTCGCGGCGATCGCCGCTGGCCTCTACTGGCTGCTCGTCGCCTCGCATGAGGTTTTTACCGATAACGCCTACGTGGGGGCCGACACGGCCGAGGTGACGCCGCTGGTCTCCGGCTCCGTCTTGAAGGTTCCGGTGATGGAGACCCAGCAGGTTACGGCAGGCCAGACTGTCGTCCTGCTCGATCCGGCCGACGCCACCATCGCGGTCGCCCAGGCTCAGGCGGCCCTCGGCCAGGCCGAGCGCCAGGTGCGCAGCATGTTCGCCAACGACACCTCTCTGGCCGCACAGGTCGCCGCCCGCCAGGCCAGCGTCGCCGAGGCCGACGCCCAGATCGCCGGCGCCCAAGGCGACTTGCAGCGCGCCCAGACCGACCTGAAACGCCGGCAGGTCCTGGCCGCGTCCGGGGCGGTCTCGGGCGACGAACTGACCAACGCGGAAAATCGGATGACGACCGCCAAGGCGGCGCTGATCGCCGCCCAGGCCGCGAAGGCTGCGGCCCTGGCCAACCGCGGGGCCGCCCAGGGTTCGCGCGAGGTGAACACCGCGATGATCTCGGGCGCCGATGTCGAGCACAATCCCGACGTGCTTGCCGCCAAAGCCCGGCTGGACGCCGCCGAGCTGGCCCTGTCCCGCACCGTGATCCCCGCGCCGATGAGCGGGGTCGTCTCCAAGAAGGCGGTGGAGATCGGACAGCAGGTGCAGCCGGGGACGGTGGTCATGCAGATCGTTCCCACCAACACGGTCTATGTGGACGCGAACTTCAAGGAGGTTCAGCTCGCGCGGGTGAGGCCTGGGCAGCCGGTGATCCTGACCAGCGACCTCTACGGCGGCGGCGTGAAATTCCACGGCCGGGTGAAGGGATTGTCCGGCGGCACCGGAGCCGCCTTCTCGCTGATCCCGGCCCAGAACGCCTCCGGCAACTGGATCAAGATCGTGCAGCGCCTGCCGGTGCGCATCACGCTCGACCCGCGGGACATCGCCGCCCATCCGCTGCGGGTCGGGCTCTCGATGAAGGCGACGATCGACGTCGCGGGAGACGGGCGGTGAGACCATGCGCCTTGGCCATGCGCTGTCCTCCCCTTTTGGGGGAGGGGGACCCCCGAGGGGGGGAGCGGGCCCCAGCTGCGGAGACCTCGCCAAGTAAGCGCCCCTCCGGGCCGTCGGCCGTGCTCCCCCCCGCGGGGGGAGAGAGGCGCAATTCATGACCGACGCCGCCCGCACCGCGCCGATACCAGCAACCCGCTCGGCGGCCGCGGCGCCGGCGGCAGGTACGCCGATGAGCGGCATTGGGCTGGCGGTGACCGCCATCGCCCTGGCGCTGGGCACCTTCATGCAAGTGCTGGACAGCTCCATCGCCAACGTTTCGGTTCCGACCATCGCCGGGGACCTGGGGGTGAGCGCCGACCAGGGGACCTGGGTGATCACCTCCTTCGCGGTGGCCAACGGCGTGTCGGTGCCGCTGACCGGCTGGTTGATGATGCGCTATGGGGTGGTGAAGACGTTCGTCGTCTCGGTGGCCCTGTTCACGGTCGCCTCGTTCCTGTGCGGTATTTCCTGGAACCTTCCCTCGCTGATCATTTTCCGGGTCCTCCAGGGCGGGGTGTCGGGGCCGATGATCCCCGGGTCCCAGGCCCTGCTGATCTCGATCTTCCCGCCAGCCAGGCGCGGCGCGGCGCTGGCCCTCTGGTCCATGACGACCCTGGTGGCGCCCATCATGGGACCCGTGCTGGGCGGTTACATCTCCGACAACATGAGCTGGCCGTGGATCTTCCTGATCAACGTGCCGGTGGGCATCCTGTGCACCTGGCTGTGCTGGCGCAACATGAAGAGCCGCGAGACGCCTGTCCGCAAGCTCCCCATCGACGCCACCGGGTTCATGCTCCTGCTGACCTGGGTGGGGGCCCTGCAGATCATGCTGGACACGGGCAAGGACGCTGACTGGTTCTCCTCCACCGCGATCGTGGTCATGGTCGTGGTCGCTCTGATCGGTTTCGTCGCCTGGGTGATCTGGGAGCTGACCGAGAAGAACCCGATCGTCGATTTGTCCCTCTTCAAGTCGCGCAACTTCACGATGGGCTGCATCGTCACCTGCCTGGGCTACGGCGTGTTCTTCGGCATCAATGTGCTGCAGCCGCTGTGGCTGCAGACCCACATGAACTACATCGCCACCTGGGCGGGTCTCGTGGCGGCGCCCAGCGGGGTGGTGGCGGTGGTGCTGACGCCGTTCGCCGCCCAGATCATGAGCAGGGTCGACGCCCGCTGGACCGCCAGCCTGGCCATGCTCGCTTTCGCGGCCTCGTTCTGGATGCGCTCGGGCTACACCTCGGACGCCAGCTTCGGCGCGCTGGTCGTCCCCATGCTGGTCCAGGGGGTGGCGATGAGCACCTTCTTCGTCTCGATGATCTCCATCACCCTCAACGGCATTCCCCTCAGCAAGATTCCGGCGGCGACGGGGCTCTCGAACTTCACCCGCCTGACCGCCGGCGGCTTCGCAGCCGCCCTCACCACCACCATCTGGGACCGCTCGGAAGCCGTGCACCAGACGCGGCTGGCCGAGACGGTCGGCGCGACCGATCCCAACTGGCTCAAGGCCATGAACGGGCTCGGCCACGCGGGTATGAGCCTGCCGCAATCGGTGAGCGCCTTGACCCGTCAGTTCGTCGACCAGGCCTATCTGCTGGCGACCCTCGACTTCTTCCGCGCCTCGGCCTGGATCGTGATCCTGCTGGTCCCCCTGATCTGGCTGACCAAGCGCTCTAGCGGCGGAGGTGGGCACGCGGCGGCGGACTAGAATCCGCCGCGGGGGCGCCTCGACCTTCCCTCCGGTTGGGGACATGGGCGGCCTTGGGTTGACGCTGCAGAGAGGCCTCCCTAGACCCTCCTCAACAACGCCCGACACGACAAAACCGAAGGGAGGCCAGGAATGCAGCGGCAGGATTTCGACGCTTTGGCGAACCGGTTGCGCAACTGGGGGCGATGGGGCTCCGAAGATCAGCGCGGAACCTTGAACCATATCGGGCCGGAGACCCTGAAGGGCGCGGTGGCGACGGTGACCAGCGGCAAGCTGTTCAACCTCGGCCTGAACTTCGACAAGAACGGCCCGCAGCTGGGCGCGGGGCGGTTCAACCCAAAGCTTTATGTAACGGACCTGTTCACGCCGCTGAACCCGGCCCGGCCGAACGTCGTCTACTCCGATGACGTCATCCACATGCCGCTGCAGGCGGCGACGCAATGGGACGCCCTCGGCCACGTCCATTACGACGGCGTGCTCTACAACAACTGCAACGCCCGCGAGACCTTGACGGAGAAGGGCGCGGCGAAGATGGGCATCGAACACCTGGCGAGCCCCGGCATCATGTCGCGCGGCGTTCTGCTCGACATCGCGCGGCTCAAGCGCGTCGAGCGCCTCGCCACCGACTATGCGATCACCGTCGACGACCTGAACGCGGCCTGCGCGGCGCAGGGCGTAGCGATGAAGACCGGCGACGTGGTGCTCGTCCGCACCGGTCACATTCAGCGTTTCACGATCGACAAGGACCGTCAGGCGTTCAACGGCATGCAGCCGGGCCTCAGCCCTGCCTGCGCCGAGTGGGTGCACGACCATTCCCTGGCGGCGGTGTGCGCCGACAACGTGGCGGTGGAGGTGATGGGTCCCGAAGGCCTCGGCTCCGACGTGCCGCTGGCCTTCCACATGCTGTGCCTGAGGGACATGGGCTGTCCGCTCGGCGAGATGTTCAACCTCGACGCCCTGGCGGCGGATTGCGCGGCGGACGGGCAATGGGCCTTCCTGCTTTCCGCCCCGCCCATCGCCTTCACCAACGCCTTCGGATCGCCGGTCAATCCTCTGGCGTTAAAGTAGGGGCGCCCGACCAAGAGGGCGGCCGATAAGGAGGCTGGACGATGTTCATCGCCATGAACCGGTTCAAGGTGCTGCCCGGGCAGGAGACGGCGTTCGAGGCGGTGTGGCTGGGCCGGGAGACGCACCTGGATCTCGTGCCGGGCTTCGTCGCCTTTCATCTGCTGCGCGGACCAAGTCTGGACGACCACACCCTGTTCTCGTCCCACACGGTCTGGCGGTCGAAGGAGGATTTCGAGGCGTGGACGCGCTCGGAGGCGTTCCGGGCCGCTCATGGGACCGCCGGCGGCGCCAAGCCCCTCTATCTCGGCCATCCCAACTTCGAGGGCTTCGAGGTCATCCAGGAAGTGCTGCCCGCGCCCAAGGCGGTTCAGGCGTGAAGCCCACGCTCGGCGCGCTGGCCCTCGCCGCCGCCCTGTTCCTCGCCGGGAGCGGCGGCGCCCAGACGATGGGCGGCGCGCCGGAGGGGCCCACGGCCAAGGTCTGGCCGACGCGCGACGGCGCCTACGACATCGCCAACTTCCGCTTCAAGGACGGGAACATCCTCCCGGTCCTGCACCTGCACTACATTACTCTCGGCATACCGCACCGCGATGCCCAGGGCCATGTGGACAACGCCGTCCTGCTGTTGCACGGCACCGGCGGCGACGCCCACTCGCTGATGGCGCCGCAATTCTCCGACATCCTGTTCGGGCCGGGCCAACCGCTCGACATCGGCAAGTACTTCATCATCCTGCCGGACGACATCGGCCACGGGCAGTCGAGCAAGCCCTCCGACGGCCTGCGGATGCGCTTTCCGGCCTACACGTACGACGACATGGTGGCGAGCCAGCACGCCATGCTCACGCAAGGGCTGCGCATCGACCATCTGCGCCTCATTCTCGGCACTTCGATGGGCTGCATGCAGACGTTCGTATGGGGTGAGACCTATCCCGGCTTCGCCGACGCCCTGGCGCCGTTCGCGTGCCTGCCGGTCCAAATCGCCGGTCGCAATCGGATGATGCGATATATGTCGATCCAAGCCATCAAGCGCGACCCGGCCTGGATGAACGGCGACTACAAGGCCCAGCCGGCGCAGGGCCTCCGCAACGCCGTCGAGATGATCTTCATCATGGGATCGGCGCCCCTGCAGATGCAGAAGAACTTTCCGACCCGCGAGGCGGCCGAGCGGGGCGCGGACGCCGCGCTCGATCGCGCCGTGGCGCGGACCGACGCCAACGACATGATCTACTACGTCGACGCCAGCCGCGACTACGACCCGTCGGCTAGGCTGGAGACGATCACCACCCCCTTGTTGTGGATCAACTCGGCCGACGACTTCATCAACCCGCCGGAACTGGGCATCGCCGAGAAACTCGTCACCCGCATGCCGAACGCGAAGTTCATCCTGATCCCGATCTCCGACGCGACCCGCGGCCACGGCACCCACACGCAGGCGACCGTGTGGAAGGACGACCTGGCGGAATTCCTGGCGCGAACGCAGCCCAGGTAGGCGGGGTCGACCCTATCCCCTAAAGGGACGGGCAGACGGGAGCCCGGTCATCGACGCCACCACCAAAGCGCAGGACGCGTCGCCGACGGGCGGCCCGGTTCCTCCGACCGACCCGGACGACAACGACGGCTTGGCGCGGGCGGCCAAGCCGCCGCTGGGACTGATCCTGCTGCTGGGGGCGCTGACCGCCTCCGGGCCGCTCTCCATCGACATGTACCTGCCGGCCCTGCCCGCGATCGGGCGCAGCCTGCATGCGACGCCCGCGGCCATGCAGCAGACGGTGGCGGCGTTCTTCATCGGCATGGCGGCCGGCCAGCTCGTCTATGGGCCGCTCTCCGACCGGATCGGCCGGCGCCCCCCGCTGCTCTTCGGTCTCTTCCTGTATGCGGCCGCTTCCGCCGGATGCGCCCTGGCGCCCTCCGAGTCAGCGCTGATCGTCCTGCGCGTGGTGCAGGCCGTGGCCGGATGCGCAGGCATGGTGATCGCCCGGGCGATCGTCCGCGACCGTTTCCACTACAACGAGGTGCTGCACATCTTCTCGCTGCTCTCCCTGGTGATGGGACTGGCCCCCATCCTGGCGCCGCTGTTTGGCGGGTGGCTGCTGGCGGCCGCCGGTTGGCGTTCGATCTTCGCCTTCCAGGCCGTGTTCGGCGCAAGCGCTGGTATCGCAGCGCTGGTGCTACTGCCGGAATCCCGCTCCCAGGCCACAGCAGAGCACGCCCGGGGCGAACATCCGCTGCGAAGCTATCTCGCGCTCGTGCGTCAGCCCCGGCTGGTGGGCTTTGTGCTCACCGGCGCCTTCTCGGGCGCGGCGCTGTTCACCTATATCGCCGCCTCGCCCGACATCCTGATCGGAATCTTTCACGTTCCCCCGAGCCGATTTGGCCTGTTCTTCGGGGCCAACGCCATCGGTCTGATCGGGGCGACGCAGCTCAACGCCCGCTTGGCCCGCCGGGCGCCGTTCGAGGTCATTCTGAAGTGGGCCAACCTGGCGGTGTTCGGCGCCGCGCTGGTGCTGGCGCTGGACGCCGTGACCGGCCTGGGCGGCCTATGGGGGATCATGGTTCCGATGTTCCTGGTCATGGCCAGCTTCGGCTTCAACCAGTCCAACGCCACCGTCGGCGCCCTGGGCGTCGACCCGTTGCGGACCGGGTCGATCTCCTCGCTGTTCGGGAGCGCCAACTTCGCCGCCGGCGCCGTGGCGGCGGCGATCGCCGGGGCTTTTCGCGACGGCACGCCGCGACCGATGGCGTTCGTGATCGTCTGCGCTCTGGGCTGTGCGGTGATCGCGCTACGCACCCTGGCCCCGGTCCAGCGCCCATAGCCGTGGCGGAGCACGATTCAGACGCTTCCATGAAACGACTTCAAGCTCTAGGTGTTCGCCATCATGGATTGTGGCGAGGAACCTGGCGGCGTGGCG
>Ga0302314_10020389_pt1 | contig 10965 bp, 5 predicted proteins | sample III_Palsa_N2_3_FD_200533 | JGI IMG/M metagenome (GOLD analysis project Ga0302314, IMG submission 200533) | Peat permafrost microbial communities from Stordalen Mire near Abisko, Sweden - III_Palsa_N2_3 | ecosystem: Environmental > Terrestrial > Soil > Palsa > Peat permafrost | place: Sweden... | reverse complement strand
TATTGATTCAAAAGGCACAAATCTTTCCAGACTCCTTTGGATCACCCAAAACTTTCCACAGCGCTTCCCTCATCGGCCAGCAATCTACCAACTTTAGGAGAAATTCAGAAAGTTCGCCGGATCAACCTGCGCCCCCGGAAACACCAGATCCATATTCCGCGAACCCAGTGTCTTATAAGCCGCCTCACCCAGAACATTCCTGAAATCAGTAGTCACTTTCAGATCGCGTCCCTCGTTCAACTGCTCATTGGAAAGCCCCGGCCATTTCCCGTAAACCTTTCCACCTCTTACACTTCCACCGAGCACGAACATCACATTCGCATGCCCATGATCGGTCCCGCCAGTGCCATTTTGCCTCGCCGTACGACCAAACTCCGACATAGTCACGAGCGTAATATTCTCCGAATCAGCCCCCATGTCGTTCCAAAAAGCGGCAATAGTCTCAGAAAACTCCTTCAAACGATTCGCCAGCTGCCCAGTAGCCCCACCCTGATTCTGGTGCGTATCCCACCCACCAATGTCCGAAAACGCCGCTTCTACGCCCAAATTAGCCTTCAAAAGCTGTGCCACCTGCTTCAAACTGTTCCCAAAAGCTGTATTCGGATAAACAATCCCCACCGCAGGCTGATAATGCGCCGGATTCGCCGCCTTCAGCATCTTTACAGCCTCAAAAGTCTCCTCGCCCGTCCCATGCAGCACCGAATCCGAACTCTCGTCATACATCGCCTGGAACGCATTCGAGATCGGCGAGGTCTGCGGTCCCTTCCCCGCAACCGAGAAATCGTTCAAATTAGCCACAGCAATCGCCGGAACCTTTCCCTGTAGCGTCCGAGGCACCTGCGTCCCCAGCGCAACCGCCCGAAAAGCACTCGGTTTGCCCGTTAAAGTCTCTGTTTGCAACGCCCGATTCAGCCAACCATCCGGAGTCACCTTCACACCCGGTGTCCCAGATTCCATATAGTCCTGTGCATCAAAGTGCGACCGCGACGGATCATTCGACCCCGCCGCATGAATAATCGCCAGATGTCCCTGGTCATACAGCGGCTTGAACGCCGCCATCTGCGGATGCAGACCAAAAAAACCGTTCAGGTCGATGACCTCATTCTCTTTGATCGCAATTGAAGGCCGCATCGAGTAATAATTCTTCTCCGCATGAGGCACCACCACATTCAGCCCATCACAAGCTCCGCGCTGAAAGATCACCACCAGTTTCTTCTTATTAGCAGCAGCAGTCGTCATCTCCGCATAGATCGACCGTGTCAGAAAGCTCGGAATCACCGAAGTCCCCACCAGCGCCAGCGCGCCACCACGCATAAATCCGCGCCGCGTCACAGTATTCCGCCGTGGCAGGTCGCGTCCATGCATGTCGCATCCCCAGTCGCTCGAATCGGTAAACAAAGTCTTCGTTGACATTTTGAGGCTCCTTAAAACAGTGTCGAAACACGACCCATCACTATTAGAAACGCTACTCCCAGCCCTTAGTTGCTCCAAACTGCAGATTCCTACCGTTTTTGGAAGTCCGGCGATCCCAGCAACAACCCGGCCATCGTGTCCAGCGGCGTCTCCGGCTTATCTGCCTGATCGCCCATCCCATAGCGACCGCGGCCATAACCCTTATCCGCCGCCTTCGCCCGTATCAACCGCGCCTGCCCGGCCATATCATCGTCAGCATCCCCTGTCTGAGCTGTCTTGGCAAAGTTCTGTTCCGCCGTTCGCTGCGCCGTTGGATCATTAAAGTTCGCCAGCACCGTATCCCGCGTATGCAAACCAGCAGGCTCGCCAAGAATCACCTTCTCCAGCGCCAACTCCGTCTTGGGCGTAGGAGAAGCAGCGACCGTAGCCGAGTTACCAGCCCCCAGCACCTCCGGCCAATCCAGCTTCGTCCCCGGCAATCGTCCGCCACTCAGCAGTAGCGCAAAGTTCATCCGCGCAACCAGCGCATTGCTGCTAACCCACTCGCTCGCCTGCCAGGAGTATCCATTCGGCGTCTGCATCCCGTAGATCGGCATGCCCAACTGCTGCATCGCAGCAACCAGCGCAATCGGGTTTTGTACTGCCGCATCGCTAGCCCGCAACGCCGACGCCACGAACTCGATCGGCGTCTTTACCTTCGCCCGGTAGACCGCCGGCGACCAAAACTCCGGCGAGTGGAACATCGTCGTCAACACGGCCTTGATATCGCCATCGCTCTTCAGGAAAGTTGCAGCCATCCGATCCACCAACGCCGCCGGCGGTGTATCGCTCACAAACCGCTCGGCCAGCTTCTTTGAAACAAAGTGCGCCGTCGCCGGGCTGGTCGCCAGTATATGCAGCACCTCCAGCCCTTCGTTCATGCCTCCTTCAGCAATCGTGTGCCCCAGCACGGTCTTCGTTCCCGGCTCATGCCGACTCTCCTCGAAGACAAACTCCCCCGGCGTCCCCGTATCGACCCTCTGATATCGCCCTCCACCGCCACCATACGGCCGGTCGATCGTCCACCCGGTAAAGCACTTTGCAACCTCGATGACGTCCTTCTGCGTATACCCGCCACCCACGCCCAGCGTATGCAACTCCATCAACTCGCGACCATAGTTTTCGTTGATACCCTTCGGCAGATTCTGCGCCGCCTTAGGGGCCAACTGGCTAAACCGCTTCCCACGCTGTGCTGCTAGCGAATCCGGCCCAATGCTCTCCCAGTTATCCAGGTACATCAACATCGCCGGACTCTTCGCCGTCGCCACCAGCAGGTCTTCAAACTTGCCCAACGAGTTCGGCAGAATCGCCTCGCGGTCATAGCTCGCCAGAAGATAAGGCTCGTTCTGGTTCTTCCTCACATAAACACTGAAGTGGTTCAACCAGAAGTCATCCATCACCGCCTGCAACTGCCGCTGCGAGTACACATCCCGCAGCATCCGTTCTTCAAGCGCCTGCGCTCCAATCACTCGCTCCCCACCCTGCATCGCAGCCACATCCTGCTTCTGCTGCGGCGTCAGCCCCTGCATCAGCGCAAAAAGTTCAGACCCGCGAACCCCACGTCGAAAACTCACCATCTCTTCCGGAGACATCGAGATCAGCTTCGCCATCCGCTGGTCTGGCGGAAGCGACACGATCGCCTGCACGTCGCTATCCTCCATCTTCGGCTCACTCAACCGGCGCTTCACCTTGCCATCCGCCCCGGCAGCATCCGCCGTGTTCATCGTGGCATCCGCTGGCTTTGCAGGCGCCATGGCATCATTCATCGAGTCGCCAGCATCCGCATCGGCAGGCTTCTTCCCGACCTGAGGCGCGCCCGCCTCAGCCGCCTTCTGCGCAACCTTATAGAACGCCGTCGAGTCCGCATAAATCGCATGTTCCAACGGATCACTCGGCAACGGCGTCCCCTGCCTCTCCATCGCTTTGATGATCTGCGGCGAAGGATACCGCTGCAGCAACTCACCCACCGGCAGCGTCAAAGCAGGAAATTGCGCCAACCGCTCATCCAGGCCGGAATCATCAATCTTCTCCGGATGCAGTTGGCTCTCAAACCACGCCTCCAGCCCTATCTTCCGGACCATCGCCTCATCGCCTGGCCGCGGCCCAAACGTAAGCCGGTTCAGCGCATGCAGCGTCTTCTCATCCTGCGTCAGCGGAGCCTGCTTCACCGGCGCTGTAACACCGTCACCCAGCCCAGCCGCCATCGCCTGCGGCGCTGTCATCAGCGAGCACAGCGTGCCCACCAGCACGGCTCTTCCCGCCTCCAGCACGCGTCCATAAATCTTCGGTTGAGTCGTCATCAGGCTTCTCCGTTTGAGGCTTACAGGCAGCATCTGCGCCAGCAGTCTTCCGGTTCAGACCCACTTCACGACAGCCAGTTGCGGCGCGTTCCAAACTTATACGAGAAACGTTACCAGCAGCTACTTAAAACGCAGCCAGCTCGCTCATAGCGACAAATAGCTTCTCCGGCTGCGGCAGGATCACATCCTCCAGCAGCGGCTGATAGGCAACAAACGTATCCATTGCCCCCACACGCCTCACCGGCGCGTCGAGATCGTGAAACAGCTCATCGCCAATCCGAGCTGCAATCTCCGCGCCATAGCCCCAGCTCAGCATGTCCTCATGCGCCACTAGAACCTTACTGGTCTTCTTCACCGAAGCCGCAATCGCGTCCCAGTCATAAGGGCTCAGCGACCGCAGGTCGATCACCTCGACATCCACACCCTTCTCGCGCTCCATCCGCTGTGCCGCCTGCAACGCTCTCGGCACCACCGCGCCATACGTAATCACCGTCAGGTCCTTGCCCGGCTTCACAATCGCAGCCTTCCCAAAAGGAATGCAATAGTTCGGCCCCGGATAAGCCGCCCGCCCAAACGTCTCGCGATAAAGCCTCTTGTGCTCCAGGAACAACACGGGATCATCGCAGCGAATCGCCGTCCGCAGCAGCCCAATCGCATCCTGCGCATTCGACGGCATCACCACCCGCACTCCCGGCGTGTGCGTAAAGATGCTCTCGCCCGACTGCGAGTGATAGATCGACCCGCCCGTAAGATATCCCCCAATCGGCACGCGCATCACCAGTGGGCAGCTAAACGTCCCATTCGACCGCCACCGCATATTGCTCAACTCATTGCGCATCTGGTGTACCGCCGGCCATATGTAGTCGAAGAACTGAATCTCCACCACCGGCTTCATCCCGCGCACGGCCATACCAATCGCACGCCCCGTAATGTTCGCCTCAGCCAGCGGAGAGTTCCAAACGCGGTCGTTGCCAAACTCCTTCTGCAACCCATGCGTAACCTTGAACACCCCACCCTTGCCCTTGATCTTCCCCTCGCGCAACTCCTTATCGCGCGTAGCGTCAGCAACGTCCTCGCCAAACACCACAACCCGTTCATCGCGCCGCATCTCGTCATGCAGGCATGCGTTGATCAGGTCCAGCATCGTCCGCTCATTGTCGTCCGCGGTCTTCTCCACCGGCGTATCGAACACCGCACCGGTAGGCTTCAGGTCCTCCGAGTACACATGCTTCAGAATCGTCTCCGGCTGCGGCAGTACCGCCGACGTCGCACGATCCGCCGCGCGCTGCACCTCTTCATCCACCTTGCGCTCCAGCTCGTTGATGCCCTTCTCGTCGAGCACGCCCTCACGCAGCAGCCACATCTGCATCCGCGAGATCGGATCACGCAACGCATCCGCCTGTATCTCTTCCTCGCTCCGGTAAGCCCGCTCATCGTCGCTCAGCGAGTGCGAGTAAGGCCGAATCACATGCCCATGCACAAGCGCCGGCCCCAACCCCGCACGGCAATAAGCCACCGCCTCCACCATCGCCTCATAACTCGCAATGGCGTCGGTCCCATCGACCTCCGCAAAGTGAAAGTTCGGAAAATTCGCAATCAGCCGGGAGATATTCCCGCCCGGGGTATTCGCCTCCACCGGCGTCGAGATCGCATACCCATTGTCTTCAACCACATACAACACCGGCAGCTTGCCATTCGAAGCCGTATTCAGCGACTCCCAGAACTCACCCTGGCTCGTCGACCCCTCACCGATCGATACATACGTGACCTCATCCCCGTGAAACGTCACATCCTTGAACTCACGATAATCTCCGTCAACCTTCTTCGCCGCTTCCGGATGATGTGTATAAAACCGCCCCGCCTCCGCGCACCCAACAGCATGAAGGCACTGCGTCGCCGTAGCCGACGACTGCGAAACGATATTCAGCTTCTTGCTGGTCCAGTGCGAAGGCATCTGCCGCCCACCGCTGGCCGGATCATCGGCCGCACCCACCGATTGCAGCAGCTGCTCCTCCACCGTATTCCCCAGCGCCAGGCAAAGCGCGCGATCACGGTAGTACGGGAAAAACCAGTCATACCCTGGCTTCATCGCCATTCCGGCAGCCACCAGCAACGCCTCATGCCCCGCGCACGAGATCTGGAAAAAGATCTTCTGCTGCCGCTTCAGCATGATCTCGCGGTCGTCCGTCCGGCGCGAAAGATACATCAACCGGTAGAACTCGATAAGCTTTGCCGCCGATAGTCCGGCAGCAACAGGAGCATCCACAACAGCAGCTTCCGCCGCTGCTGCAACCTTCCCGGAAAACCTGTTCTTCTGCGCCAAAACCCGGTGCCTCCTTCGCTCCCGATCCCACACAGATTCTATCTCTTATCACCCTCAGCATATTGTTGGCCAACCCTCATTCGCCCCCCGCTTTTCCACCGTCACGCCAACGCCCTCTGGGTGGCCCATTCATGCGCTCTTTTCTGCGCATGAGTGGGGAACACCAAAATCTCAAGCCGCGATAGATCATTTGAACTCCCTCGCGGCATACAAACCCAGCTAATCCCCAGCCCATCCCCGCCGATGAAGCCATAGCTACTTCCTGTGAGGTTCCCGTGCTCCGCTTACGCCATCTACCCATCGCGCTACTCCTTACCTCGGCAACCACCGCCCACTCGCAGATCGCAGAAACCATCGCCCCCAATCATTACGTGGTCGTCTATCGTTCCGGCGTCGTCCCCACAGACGCCGAAAGCCAGATCACCCTCGCCGGAGCCCACCTCACCGCGCATCTCGACCGCTTCGTCATGGTCGCCGTCTCCCTCGACACCGCCGCAGCGCAATCCACCCTCGCCGCCCAACCCGGCGTCGCCATGGTCCTCCATGATCGCTACGTAACCGCCAACAGCATGCTCTTCTCAATCCAAAACGCCACAAAGCCCGACACCGTAACCTACCCAGGCCCAATCACTCCCGCACCCGTAGTTCCGATCGCCCCATTTCACCCCGGCCCCTACCCTATCCTCCCCATCACCTTCCCATTCGCCCCCGAAACCGACACGTACTACAACTCCCCACAAGGCTGGGCCGTCCAGCAAGCCGGAGGCTTCGGCGACAACATCCCCGGCGCCTCACCCATCGGCCCCTGGAACATCAGCAAAGCCGCCGGCGTTCGCATCGCCATCCTCGACACCGGCGTCGACCAGTCCCACCCCGACATCGCCCCCAATCTCGTCTTCAACCTCTCAGAGATCAACCAGTCCCCTTTAACCGGCCTTCCCAGCCCCTGCGATGACGGCACCCCGCAGGACCAGACCGGCCACGGCACCTGGACAGCCTCCCTCGCCACCGGAACCCTAGACCCCTCCACCGGCGACGTCATCGGCGTAGCGCCCCAGGCCTCGCTACTCAACATCAAGGTCCTCGAACGCCTTCCCGGCACCGGCACCACATCCACCGCCGCCTGCGAAGCAGGCCAGGGCGGCGGCCTCCTCAGCTGGGTTCTCCAGGGCATCGACGACGCCGTCGCTAACCACGCCGACATCATCTCCCTATCCCTCGGCACCTTGGTCGATCTCGGCACAGGAGACGGCGCCGGTTGGAAGTCCCAGTTCGACACCGTCACCCGCACCGCCTCGCAGTCTGGCACCATCATCGTCGCCGCCCTCGGCAACAACGGCGCCCAGCTTCCCAACGGCACCCTCATCGAGCTCCCCGCAGAAGCCGCCTCAGTCCTCCCCGTCGTCGCCTCCACCAACCCCGCCTGCGCCGAAAACCTCGCCACCAACGCCACCTGCGCCCCTGGGCCCATCACCCGCCCCTACTACAGCAACTACGGCGACCCCAACGCCATCGCAGCCCCCGGCGGCAGCTATCCCGAAGGTTCCACCACCGATCCCGCCAACAGCGTCAGCGGCTACATCATGGGAGCCTGTAGCAGCGGCCTAACCAACACCACCGACGGCCTCCCAGCCAACGGCCAAAGCTTTGGCTGCTTCAACCTCGGCCACATCCAGTACGTTCAGGCCATGGGTACCAGCGCCTCAGCCTCCTTAGTCGCCGGAGCCGCCGCCATCCTCCATGCCGCCCACCCCACCTGGACCGCCGCAAAGATCATCTCCACCCTCCAAACCTCCGCTACCAGGCTCCCCACCATCACCACCCCCGTCCTGAACCTCCCCGCTGCCTTAGCCGTCAACTGACTCCCTCTGCGAAACTCTCTTTTCCTCTGCGAACTTTGCGTCAAGGCTTTGCGCTCATCTCAGCGACAAACCATCCACCCGCTAAACTCATCTCAAGATGACAATGTCCGCCCCAGACCCCCAGCTCACTGACTCCATCCCGCACGACGAGCATTTACTCCACTTTCTCGAACTCAGCTGGAAGAACGATCTCATCCGGTTCGTGCAGAATGGCCTCCCAAAGCTCGCCTTAGCCTTCCTTCTGGCCTTCATCTTCCAACGCATCGTCGCCTTCTTCGTCAACCGCATGCGCAAGCGCGCCGACAGTCTCGTCGGCAACGCCCAGCGAGCCTCGCAGCTCCGCACAACGGCGTCGATCCTCCGTGCCACCTCCTACGGCATCATCGGCTTCTATCTCCTCACGCAGATCCTCGGAGCCATAGGCGTCTCGCTCGGACCCTTCATCGCCTCCGCCGGCGTCATCGGCCTCGGCATCAGCTTCGGCGCGCAGTCCATCTTCAAAGACATGCTCACCGGCATCTTCATCCTCATCGAAGACCAGTACAACGTAGGCGACACCATCAAGATCGCTGGCCTCACCGGCACCGTCGAAGACCTCAGCCTCCGCGTCACCAAGCTCCGCGACGGCGACGGTACCCTCTACATCGTCCCCAACTCGCAGATCACCACTGTCTCAAACCTCTCCCGCGACTTCGCCGTCGGCACCCTCAACGTCTCAGTGGACGCCCGCGAAAACCCCGACCGCGTCATGAAGGTGCTCGCTGATCTCGCCGCCCAGGTTCGCATCGACGAAGCCTTCAAAGACATCGTCATCTCTGACCCCACCATCCCCGGCGTCGACAAAATCAGCGGCTACGAAGTCATTTACCCCATCAACATCCGCGTCATGGTCAACCAGCGAGACGGCGTCCTACGCGAAATCCGCCGCCGCGTCCTGCTCGCCTTCGCCAAAGAAGGCATAGCCTTTGGCAGCTCCAACAGCACGTTAATCCTCCAAAACCAGGGCCCCGCCAACCCACCCAAACCACCCGAGCCACCAACCGCTGAACCGGCGAACATCACAACACCCGCAGCAGCTCCTCCGCCCCCGAAATCGGAGGCAAGCAGCTAGTCCCCTTACAAACCACCGCCACACTCCCACCCTCCGGCAGATGCGGCAAAGTCTCCGCCAACGCCGGAGGCAAATCCCCAAGCGAAGTCAACCGCACCACACTCCGATTCACTGCATACCCTCGCAGCGCCGCTCTCTCAAGCTCCATCGCCCGGGCATCCGACCCCACAACACAAACCTGCACCGTGCCCTCAACCTCTCGCTGCAACGCCAGCCCATAGCTGGCCGCATACAACCCAAAGTGCTCCACCACCCCAGCAAACGTCTCCAACGTCTCCTGAGCATGAATCTCGTACTTCGCCTCATTCGTCAGCGCAAACAACCGCAGCAACACCGCAGCCGCCACCGGATTCCCCGCCGGCACTGGAGCATCCTGCAAAGGCTTCCTCCGCGCACTCAAAACCCCAATCGGAGCCTCAGGCTTCTCCGCATCGAAGAACCCACACCCCACCGCATCATAGAACCGCTCCACCATCGCATCCGCAATCTCCTTCGCGACCGCGTAATATCTCAGCTCACCGGTAGCCTCCCACGCATCCATCGCCGCAGTCGCCAGAAACGCATAGTCCTCCAACCCGCCCGCAATCCGCGCCGCACTCACACCCTCGCCATAAGCCACCACATGCGCCAACCCTTCCGAACTCCATGCAGCCTCAATCACCCGGTCCAGCGACTTCAACCCAAACGCCACCGTCTCCGTCAGCCCAAACACTCGCCCGGCCACCAGATAAGCCGAAACGCACATCCCATTCCAACCCGTATAAATCGTCTTATCGACATAAGGCGTCTTCCGCCCCAATCGCGTCGCATACATCTTCTTCGCCGCACTCTCGATCAGCGCCCGAGCATCCTCCTTCGTCCCACCAACGCTCTTTACAATCCCATCCAGCGTCGCACCCACATGCAGCACATTCTTCAGCGGATTATGGTGCATATCACCCACATCCCGTAGGTTGAAGTACATCGCCGCCACCGCAAACTCCTCCGGCGTCAGCACTTCACGAGCCTCCACCCGAGTCCACGTAAAGTAATCGCCATCATCCTCCAGCGAGTCATCCGCATCCTGCGACGCATAAAAGCCGCCCAGCTCCCGGTCGCTCAACCACTCATCCATCCACCGCAAAATCCCACGCGCCACCCGCGCAAACTCCGGATTCCCCCATGTCTGGAACGCATGCACATAGTTCTTCAGCAGCTCGCTGTTGTCATAAGCCATCTTCTCGAAGTGCGGCACCACCCACCGCTCATCCACCGAGTACCGATGAAATCCCCCCGCCAACTGGTCATGAATCCCACCCGCCGCCATCTTCAGCAACGTAAACTGCGCCACCTCACCAGCTCGGGTGGCCCATTCATGGACGGCATCATCGTCCATGAGTGGGGAACTCCCACTCTTCCCCTCGCCCCGCGAAGCCGCATCGATCAACAAATCAATCGCCCCCGAGTGCGGAAACTTCGGCTGCGATCCAAACCCGCCATTCCTCTCATCGAACTGCTTCGTAGCCGCATCCACCAGCTTCGCCACCAGCTCCGGTCCGAGGTCCGCCGACCGTCCCGAAAAACTCTCGTTATGCTCGATCGCACCCATCACTCCATCGGCTGACTCATCCACCTCACCCCGCCGCTTCTGAAAAGCCTCCGCCATCGTCAGCAGCACCCGCTGAAAACTAGGCCGTCCATACCGGTCATCCGGCGGAAAGTAAGTCCCTCCAAAATAAGGTTTCCCCTGCGGCGTCAGAAACGCAGTCAGCGGCCACCCACCCTGTCCGCTAATGGTCGATACCGCCGCCTGGTACCGCGAATCCACATCCGGCCGCTCATCCCGATCCACCTTCACCGCAATAAAAAGATCGTTGATGATCCGCGCCGTCTCTTCATTCTCATAACTCTCACGGTCCATCACATGACACCAGTGGC
>Ga0302314_10020387_pt1 | contig 10965 bp, 9 predicted proteins | sample III_Palsa_N2_3_FD_200533 | JGI IMG/M metagenome (GOLD analysis project Ga0302314, IMG submission 200533) | Peat permafrost microbial communities from Stordalen Mire near Abisko, Sweden - III_Palsa_N2_3 | ecosystem: Environmental > Terrestrial > Soil > Palsa > Peat permafrost | place: Sweden... | reverse complement strand
GCCCCGTTCGTGCTGGCGGTCAACCACTTCGAGGGGGCCGACACCTTCGAGCTGGAGGAGGTCCGCGAGGCGCTGGGGCTGAGCGACGACGTCCCGGTCGTCTACTGCGACGCGCGGGAGCGCTCGTCGGTGAAGGGGGTGCTGGTCGCGCTGATGGACCAGGTGATCAACCGGCACCTGCAGAAGCAGCAGCGGGTGGGGGCGATGGCCTAGCCGGTGACTTCGCACGTGGGGTTTTAGGTCTCCAGCCAGCGGGGGCGGGTTTCGTCGATGCCGAGGAGTTCGAGCAGGTGTGCTTGGACTCCTCGGTTGATGAGGATGACCGGTGGGTCGGTGGTGGTGCCGGGGCGGAGCATGAGGTCTTCGAGGTGGTAGAGGATCATGCGTCCGGTGGGGCGGACCTGGCGGTTGTCGGGGTAGAGGCCGTTCATGGTCTGGGCTGGTCCCAGGGCTTGGCGGACCTGGCGTTCGATCAGGCAGTAGACCAGCAGGGCCAGGCAGATCACGGTGATCAGGGCCGTGATGCGGCGGTTGTGCTCCAGGAAGAGCGGGGCGACGGCCAGGGGGCCTTTGAACTCGCTGTAGCGGCGTTCGACCACGCCCTGGCCCTTGTAGCGCCGGAAGACCTCGGCGGTGTCGGCCTGCTCCGGGGTCAGGGTGGTGACCAGGCAGTACCAGCCGTCCGCGGCGGCTTCGGCGTCCAGGACGTCCTGATCGAAGTGCCAGGCCAGGGCGGGCTTCGCGTCCGGGCCGGTGGTGACAGAGGTGCGCAGGCAGCTCGTTACCCGGCGGGACTTGGTGATCGCCGCGATGCGGGCGTGGACTGTGTCGGCAGTGGGGTAGTAGCGCCCGCCGGCCGAGCGTTGCAGCTTGTCCAGGTCCTCGGCGGCCCTGGCCAGGCGTTTGGCACGCGCCTTGCGCTGGCCGGCGGCGTTGCCGGTGGAGTGGACCTGGATCCGGCGCAGGCGGTGGACCGGGTCGCGTTTGCGCGGTCCCGCCAGGACGTGGACGTCCTCCAGGACCCGGTAGGACTCACGGTGGTCGGCGGGGGTGTTCCGCTCGCGGTCGCGGTCGGTGACGTAGTCGACCAGATCGGCGGCCCCCACGTCCAGGGCGGCGTAGACCTCGGCCTTGACCTGGGCTGCGGGCAGCGGGGCGACGAAGTCGACGCGGGCGTCCAGCAGGGCGGTGATGTTCGGGTAGGACACCAGTTTTGAGTCCGCGACCAGCAGGAAGTCCTTGCGGTCGGCGATCTTCCGCAGGGCGTTCATCGCGCCGGTGACCTGGGCGACCTCGCCCGCACCCCCGTCGTAGGCCCGGTGGAGGACCGGGATCCCGCCGTCGCGGGTGACGGCCAGTCCGGCCTGGACCTGCTTCAGATCCACCCGCCGGTCCTTGGGGTGACCGTACCTGACCTGCGCGAAGCCTTCCTCCTGGTCGTCGTAGGCACCGAACATCGAGATGCTGGTCATGTCCCAGTGGATCTGGGCGGTGTCGATGCCGAACTCCGCGATGGCCTGCGCGCCGACCGACCCGGTGATCTCCTCCAGCCGCGGGGCGATCGCATCCAGGGCGCGGGCGATGCGGTCGTCATTGAGCAGGTCCGGCTCGATGCCGTAGACCTCCTCGACCGCCCACTTCCGTGCCCAGTCCGCGACCCGCACCATCGAGGTCGGCGCGGACAGCCTGTTGGCGACCAGCGCCTCGATGACCTGCCCGTGCGTCAGATGCGCCACCTCGCGCACAGGGCACAACTCGTCGATGATCCCGGCCACGTCCAGCCGGCGCTGAAACTCGGCAGAGGCAGGCAGAGCGCCCAGACGCCTCTGCACCACAGGAGCGAACTCCACCACCATGCGGGGACGCTGGACCCGGGAACGACGTGAACGAGATATCGGCACACCCCCACCCAAGCGAACATCCACCCCCGAAGCAGTAGTCATACCGCCCAATCACCCGAACGTGTCATGTGCGGAGGATCGGCCTAGCCGAGGATGTGCGCCGCGACGGCCGTCGGCATGGGTTCGTGCCGGACGTAGGCCCGGGTGAACGTCCCGGCGCCGTGGGAGAGCGAGCGGAGGTCCACCGCGTAGCGGACGATCTCCCACTCGGGCACCTCGGCGCGGACCAGCGTCCGCCCGGCCGCGCCCGCGCCGCTCGGCACCGGCTCGGTGCCGAGCACCCGGCCGCGCCGTCCGGACAGGTCGCCGAGGACCGCGCCGACGTAGTCGTCCGGGATCAGCACCCGGACCTCGGCCACCGGTTCCAGCAGCCGGACGCCGGCCTCGGCCGCCGCCTCGCGCAGTGCCAGCGCGCCCGCGGTCTGGAAGGCCGCGTCGGAGGAGTCCACCGAGTGGGCCTTGCCGTCGAGCAGGGTCACCCGCACGTCCACCACCGGGAACCCGGCGCTGACGCCCCGGCCGAGCTGCGCCCGGACGCCCTTCTCCACCGAGGGGATGAACTGGCGCGGGACCGTGCCGCCGACGACCCGGTCGACGAACTCGAAGCCGGCGCCGGTCGGCAGCGGCTCCACCTCGATCTCGCAGATCGCGAACTGGCCGTGCCCGCCGGACTGCTTGACGTGCCGTCCGCGCCCGCGCGCCGGTCCGCCGAAGGTCTCCCGCAGCGGCACCACGTAGGGCACCGGGTCGACGCTGACGCCGTAGCGGGTGCGCAGCCGGTCGACCAGGACGTCGGCGTGGGCCTCGCCGAGGCACCAGAGCACCAGCTGCCCGGTGTCCGGGTTCTGCTCCAGCCGCAGCGTCGGGTCCTCGGCGACCAGCCGGGCCAGGCCCTGGGAGAGCTTGTCCTCGTCGGTCTTGCTGTGCGCGGCGACGGCGACCGGCAGCAGCGGGTCGGGCAGCGCCCAGGCGGCGACCAGCAGCGGCTCGGAGCGGTCGGAGAGGGTGTCGCCGGTCTCGGCGCGGGCCAGCTTCGCCACGCAGACGATGTCCCCGGCGACGGCCTGGGCCACGTGCCGCAGGGTCTTGCCGAGCGGGCTGGAGAGCGCGCCGACCCGCTCGTCGATGTCGTGGTCCTGGTGGCCCCGGTCGCCGAGGCCGTGTCCGGAGACATGGACCGGGGCGTCGGGGCGCAGCGTCCCGGAGAAGACCCGGACCAGGCTGAGCCGGCCGACGTAGGGGTCGCCGCTGGTCTTGACGACCTCGGCGGCGAGCGGGCCCTCGGGGTCGCAGTCGAGCTCGGGGCGGGGGGCGCCGTCGGGGCTGGTGACCGGCGGCCGGGGGCGGTCGGCGGGGGAGGGGAAGCCGGTGGCGACCAGGTCGAGCAGGGCGGCGGCGCCGAGGCCGGTCCGGGAGCCGTCGGCGGGCGGCAGCACCGCCAGCACCGGGTGGAACGCGCCCCGGGCGACGGCCCGTTCCAGGTCCTTGGCGAGGTTCTTCGGGTCGAGTCCCTCGCCGGCGAGGTAGCGGTCCATCAGCGCCTCGTCCTCGCTCTCGGCGATCAGGGCCTCGATCAGCCGGTTGCGGGCCTCGGTGACGGCCGCCCCGTCGGCCGCCGACAGCTCGCCGGGTTCGGCCGGGTCGAGCAGGCCGACCAGCCGGGTCGGCCGGGGGGCTCCTTCGGCCGCGCCGAGCGGGAGGTGCAGCGGCAGGACCGACTCGGTGTTGCCGTCGCCGAAGGCCTCCCGGCAGAGCGCGACGGTGGCGGCGAAGTCGGCCTGCGGGTGGTCGAGTTTGGTCACCACCAGTGCCCGGGGGAGCGCCAGGTCCGCGCACTCGGACCAGAGGGCGCGGGTCGCGCCGTCGATGCCGTCGGTGGTGTCGGTGGCGGAGACCACGAACAGCGCGGCGTCGGCGGCGCGCAGGCCGGCCCGCAGCTCGCCGACGAAGTCGGCGTAGCCGGGGGTGTCCAGCAGGTTCACCTTCAGCCCGGCGTGGACCAGCGGCACCAGCGCCAGCTGGACCGAGCGCTGCTGGCGGTGCTCGATCTCGTCGTGGTCGGAGACGGTGGTGCCGTCCTCGACCCGGCCCGCCCGGTTCACCGCGCCGGTGGCCAGCGCCAGCGACTCGGCCAGGGTGGTCTTGCCCGCTCCGCTGTGGCCGACCAGGACCACGTTCCGTATCTGCTCGGGTCGCACGGGCTGGTCGGCCGCCGCATCCCTGCCGGCGGTCACCCCGCGTCCGGATGTCCTGTCACCCATGGTCCGATTCTCCTCCCGCGAGCGCGGGTGCGCCCAGGCGTGGGCGCGCCCTGCCGACGCCGCGGGGACCGCGCAGAGTGTTCCCGGGGTCACCCGCGGTGATGGTGAGCTTGGCACCGTGCCGCGCGCAGGTCCATATCCGCGGCAGGGGCGCTCGGGGCGGGACCGGGGCGGCGCGGTCGCGGGCGTGCCCGCGCCCGGCGGCGCCCCGGCGTCCGGATACGATGGCCCGGCGTTCTCCTACGCTTCCCGTACCCGCGGTCCCGGCCGATGCCGTGCCGTCAGCGGAGCCAGATTCGGAGCGGTCGGCAAAACCCATGCTCAACAAATACGCGCGGGCCTTCTTCACCCGGGTCCTCACCCCTTTCGCCTCGATGCTGCTGCGTGCCGGGATCAGCCCGGACGTGGTCACCCTCGTCGGCACGGCCGGCGTCTGCGCCGGCGCCCTGGTCTTCTTCCCCCGGGGCAGCTTCTTCTGGGGCACGATCGTGATCACCGCTTTCGTCTTCTCCGACCTGGTGGACGGCAACATGGCCCGCCAGGCCGGCACGTCGAGCGTGTGGGGCGCGTTCCTGGACTCCACGCTGGACCGGGTCGCCGACTCGGCGGTCTTCGGCGGCATCGCCCTCTGGTACGCGGGCGGCGGCAACAACGACCTGCTGTGCGCGGTCGCGGTCTTCTGCCTCGCCTGCGGCCAGGTGGTCTCCTACACCAAGGCGCGGGCCGAGAGCCTGGGCCTGAAGTGCGACGTGTCCGGGCTGGTGGAGCGGGCCGAGCGGCTGGTGGTGACGCTGGTCGCGGCCGGTCTCGCGGGGCTGCACGGCTTCGGCGTCCCGTACATCGAGTGGCTGCTGCCGATCGCGCTGTGGGCGATCGCCGCCGGTAGCCTGGTCACGGTCTTCCAAAGGATTCTGACGGTCCGTCGGGAGGCGGCCGAGGCCGCGGCGGGGGGAGTGCCCGAGTGAAGGAGAACCTCACCGACTCCGCGTACGCGGCAGGTTGGGCGCTGGTCAAGCGGCTGCCGGAGCCGGTCGCGACCCGACTCTTCGACGGCATCGCGGACTTCGTCTGGCGGCGGCGCGGCAAGAGCGTGCTCCGGCTGGAGTCCAATCTGCGCCGGGTCCGCCCGGAGGCGACCGATGCCGAGATCACCGCGCTGACCCGGGCCGGGATGCGCAGCTACATGCGCTACTGGTGCGAGTCCTTCCGGATGTCGACCTGGAGCCGGGAGCGGGTGCTCGCCTCCTTCGAGCCCGAGGACGTGCACCGGCTGGACGAGGCGATGGCCTCCGGTCGCGGCGCGGTCCTGGCGCTGCCGCACATGGGCAACTGGGACCTGGCCGGCGCCTGGGTGGTGGTCCGCGGCATGCCGTTCACCACCGTCGCCGAGCGGCTGAAGCCGGAGAAGCTGTTCGACCGCTTCGTGGCCTACCGCGAGGGCCTGGGCATGGAGGTGCTGCCGCTCACCGGCGGTGCCGGCACCCTGGGCAAGCTGGCGCAGCGGCTCCGGGCCGGGGGGCTGGTCTGCCTGGTCGGCGACCGGGACCTGTCGGCCTCGGGTGTCCCGGTGGAGTTCCTGGGCGAGGCGGCGCGGATGCCCGCCGGGCCCGCCGCGCTGGCCGCGCAGACCGGCGCGGCGCTGCTCCCGGTCACCCTCTGGTACGACGGCACCCCGGTGATGAAGGGCCGCGTCCACGAGGAGGTCCCGGTGCCGGCCGAGGGCTCGAAGCGGGAGAAGGTCGCGGCGATGACCCAGGCCATGGCGGACGTCTGGGGCGAGGGCGTGCGCGCCCACCCGGGCGACTGGCACATGCTGCAGCGCTTCTGGCTGGCCGACCTCGAACCCCGGCCGGAGGAATCCGTGCTGCCGGATCCGCAGGGGGTCCAGTGAGGATCGGGATCGTCTGCCCCTACGCCTGGGACGTCCCCGGCGGGGTGCAGTTCCACATCAGGGACCTGGCCGAGCACCTGATCCGGCTGGGCCACGAGGTCTCGGTGCTGGCGCCGGCCGACGACGACACCCCGCTGCCGCCCTACGTGGTGTCGGCGGGACGGGCCGTCCCGGTGCCGTACAACGGCTCGGTGGCCCGGCTGACCTTCGGCTTCGTCTCGGCGGCGCGGGTCCGCCGGTGGCTGCGCGAGGGCGGCTTCGACGTCCTGCACATCCATGAGCCGGTGACCCCGAGCCTGTCGATACTGGCCTGCTGGGCGGCGTCCGGGCCGATAGTCGCCACCTTCCACACCTCCAACCCGCGCTCCCGCGCGATGATCGCGGCCGAGCCGCTGATGCAGCCGGCGCTGGAGAAGATCAGCGCCCGGATAGCGGTCAGCGAGTACGCCCGCCGCACCCTGGTCGAGCACTTCGGCGGCGACGCGGTGGTCATCCCCAACGGGGTGGACGTCCGCTTCTTCGCCGACGCCGATCCGCGCCCGTCCTGGACCGGCTCCACCATCGGCTTCGTCGGCCGGATCAACGAGCCGCGCAAGGGGCTGCCGACGCTGCTGGAGGCGATGCCGAGGATCGTCGCGGAGCGCCCGGACGTCCGGCTGCTGGTGGCCGGCAAGGGTGACCCGGAGGAGGCGGTCAAGGACCTGCCGCCGGACGTCCGGTCGCGGATCGAGTTCCTCGGCATGGTCAGCGACGAGGAGAAGGCGAGCCTGCTGCGCAGCGTCGACCTCTACGTCGCCCCGAACACGGGCGGCGAGAGCTTCGGGATCATCCTGGTCGAGGCGATGTCGGCGGGCGCTCCGGTGCTGGCCAGCGACCTGGACGCGTTCCGGCAGGTGCTGGACGGCGGCGCGGCCGGGGAGCTGTTCCCGGTCGAGGACGCGGACGCCCTGGCCGGAGCCGCGCTGCGGCTGCTCGGCGACCCGGGGCGGCTCGCCGAGCTGAGCGACGCGGGCAGCATCCATGTGCGCCGCTTCGACTGGGAGACCGTGGGCGCGGACATCCTGTCCGTCTACGAGACGGTGACCACGGGCGCGGCGGCGGTGGTCGAGGAGGACCGCGGCGGCTGGCGCAGCCGGCTCGGACTGGCCCGCGACTGAACCGCGGTGACCGCAGAACCGCTAGGGTGACCGTCCGTGAGCATCTGGATCTGGGTCGCGGTCGCGGTCGTCCTCGTCGGCTGGTACCTGAGCTGGACGGCGGGCCGGCTGGACCGGCTGCATACCCGGATCGACGCCGCCCGGGCCGGCCTCGACGCCCAACTGCTGCGCCGCTCCTCGGCGGCGCAGGAACTGGCGACCTCGACGCTGCTGGATCCGGCCTCGTCGATCCTGCTCTACCAGGCGGCGCACGCGGCCCGCACGGTGGAGCCGGAGCGGCGGGAGGTCGCCGAGAGCGAGCTGAGCCAGGCGCTCCGGGCGCTGTTCGCCGAGCCGGAGCAGGCGGAGGAGCTGAACGCGATCCCGGGCGGGGCGGAGGCGGTGGCGGACCTGACGGCCGCGACCCGGCGGGTGCCGATGGCCCGGCGCTTCCACAACGACTCGGTGCGGGCGGCCCGCGCCGTGCGTCGGCACCGGGTGGTGCGGCTGTTCCGGCTGGCCGGGCACGCGCCCTTCCCGCTGGCCTTCGAGATGGACGACGAGCCGCCGACCGGACTCTGACGCGGCTCCGACGCGGCTCTGACCGGCACGTTCGGCGTGAGCCTCGCCACTCCGTAGTGGCAGGGTGGCCGGGGGGTAGCTGGACTCCGCGGCGCATCGGTTAGGGTCGGACCGGGCCTACCATGGGCCTTGTAGCTCCTCTGCACTGTCCGTGTCTTCAGTGAGGTCTTTCGTGTCCACCAACACCCCTGTCTCCGTCGACCAGCCCGCGGTCGGCACCGCCCGTGTGAAGCGCGGCATGGCCGAGCAGCTCAAGGGCGGCGTGATCATGGACGTCGTCAACGCCGAGCAGGCAAAGATCGCCGAGGATGCCGGTGCCGTGGCCGTCATGGCCCTGGAGCGCGTCCCCGCCGACATCCGCAAGGACGGCGGCGTGGCCCGGATGTCCGACCCGGACATGATCGACGGCATCATCTCCGCGGTCTCCATCCCGGTCATGGCCAAGTCCCGGATCGGCCACTTCGTCGAGGCCCAGGTCCTCCAGTCGCTCGGCGTCGACTACATCGACGAGTCCGAGGTGCTGACCCCGGCCGACGAGGCCAACCACAGCGACAAGTGGGCGTTCACCACCCCCTTCGTCTGCGGTGCCACCAACCTGGGCGAGGCCCTGCGCCGCATCGCCGAGGGCGCGGCCATGATCCGCTCCAAGGGCGAGGCCGGCACCGGCAACGTCGTCGAGGCCGTGCGCCACCTGCGCCAGATCCGTGCCGAGATCGGCAAGCTGCGCGCCTGCGACAACAACGAGCTCTACGCCGCCGCGAAGGAGCTCCGCGCCCCCTACGAGCTGGTCAAGGAGGTCGCCGAGCTCGGCAAGCTCCCGGTCGTGCTGTTCTCGGCCGGCGGTGTGGCCACCCCGGCCGACGCCGCGCTGATGATGCAGCTCGGCGCCGAGGGCGTCTTCGTCGGCTCCGGCATCTTCAAGTCGGGCGACCCGGCCAAGCGCGCCGAGGCCATCGTCAAGGCGACCACCTTCTTCGACGACCCCAAGGTCGTCGCGGATGTCTCGCGCGGTCTGGGCGAGGCCATGGTCGGCATCAACTGCGACACCCTGCCCGAGTCCGAGCGCTACGCCAACCGCGGCTGGTAGTACCCGGCCCGCAGGACCCGGCCCACGGCTCCGGCCGGCGGCTCCGAGTGTGACCGGTGGGGAGTGCGGGCAGGTTCCGCGCTCCCCACCGGTTTTCGTTCCGGCGTTCCACGTTCCCATCACCGTTCTCCGACATCTCCGAAGAGGTCGACTCCCGTGTCCTTCAGCAATCCCGTCATCGGTGTCCTCGCGCTGCAGGGCGACGTCCGTGAGCACGCCTTCGCCCTGGTCGAGGCCGACGCCGTGGCCCGCCCGGTCCGCCGCCCGGAGGAGCTGGCCGAGGTCGACGCGCTGGTCATCCCCGGCGGCGAGTCCACCACCATGTCCAAGCTGGCGCTGATCTTCGGGATGATGGAGCCGCTGCGGGCCCGGGTCGCCGCCGGGATGCCGGTCTACGGCTCCTGCGCGGGCATGATCATGCTGGCGGACAAGATCCTTGAGGGCCGGGACGACCAGCAGACCGTCGGCGGCATAGACATGACGGTCCGCCGCAACGCCTTCGGCCGGCAGAACGACTCCTTCGAGCAGCCCGTGGACTTCCGCGGCCTGGAGGGCGGCCCGGTCCACGGCGTCTTCATCCGCGCGCCCTGGGTCGAGTCGGTCGGCGAGGGCGTCGAGGTGCTGGCGGACCTGGACGCGGCGACCGGCGGCGGGCGCATCGTGGCGGTGCGCCAGGGGAACCTGCTGGCCACGTCCTTCCACCCGGAGCTCAGTGCGGACCACCGGGTGCACTCCTACTTCGTCGACATGGTCCGCAACGCGGGCTGATCCACGAGCGACCGCCCGTCAGGGCGACGGTAGGATCTCCCTGTTCCGATTTCGTTGGTGCTGTATGAAGGAGTCATTCGATGTCCGGCCACTCCAAATGGGCTACCACCAAGCACAAGAAGGCCGCCATCGACGCGAAGCGCGGCAAGCTCTTCGCGAAGATGATCAAGAACATCGAGGTGGCTGCCCGTACCGGCGGCGGAGACCCCGCCGGTAACCCGACGCTCTACGACGCCATCCAGAAGGCCAAGAAGAGCTCGGTCCCGATCGACAACATCAACCGCGCGGTCAAGCGCGGTTCCGGAGCAGAGGCCGGCGGCGCCGACTACTCCACCATCATGTACGAGGGCTACGGCCCCAACGGTGTCGCAGTGCTGATCGAGTGCCTGACCGACAACCGCAACCGCGCCGCCTCCGACGTCCGGGTCGCGATGACCCGCAACGGCGGTTCGATGGCCGACCCCGGCTCGGTCTCGTACATGTTCACCCGCAAGGGTGTCATCGCCGTCGCCAAGGCCGAGAAGCTGGACGAGGACACGATCCTCGACGCCGTGCTCGACGCCGGCGCCGAGGAGGTCAACGACCTCGGCGACAGCTTCGAGGTGATCAGCGAGGCCACCGACCTGGTCGCGGTCCGCACCGCGCTGCAGGCCGCCGGCCTCGACTACGACTCGGCCGAGGCCAGCTTCGTGCCCAGCGTGCAGGTCGAGTTGGACGCCGAGGGCGCCCGCAAGATCTTCAAGCTGATCGACGCCCTGGAGGACAGCGACGACGTGCAGAACGTCTTCGCCAACTTCGACCTGCCGGCCAGCGTCGTCGCCGAGCTCGACGACGAGGACTAGCAGCCGCTGCCGGCACTCGCTGTCGGCGCAGCACCCGCGTTCCTACCGCCCGGTGGCCCCCAGGCCGCCGGGCGGCGGTGCGTCCGGCACCGGTTGTCGGTGCCGACCGGTAGCCTCACCAGGCAGCGAGAGTTCTACGAAAGGCGGGAGCGCGTGCGCGTCCTGGGGGTGGACCCTGGCCTGACCAGGTGCGGCGTCGGCGTGGTCGACGGCGCGCCGGGCCGGCCGCTGCACATGGTCGCCTGCGGCGTCGTGCGCACCCCGGCCGACGCCGACGTGGCCCACCGGCTGCTCCAGATCGAGCAGGGGCTGGAGCTCTGGTTCGACACCCACCAGCCCGAACTCGTGGCGGTGGAGCGGGTGTTCGCCCAGCACAACGTCCGCACGGTGATGGGCACCGCGCAGGCCAGCGCGGTCGCCATGCTCTGCGCCACCCGGCGCGGCATCCCGGTCACCCTGCACACCCCCAGTGAGGTCAAGGCCGCCGTCACCGGCAG
>Ga0302314_10020385_pt1 | contig 10965 bp, 5 predicted proteins | sample III_Palsa_N2_3_FD_200533 | JGI IMG/M metagenome (GOLD analysis project Ga0302314, IMG submission 200533) | Peat permafrost microbial communities from Stordalen Mire near Abisko, Sweden - III_Palsa_N2_3 | ecosystem: Environmental > Terrestrial > Soil > Palsa > Peat permafrost | place: Sweden... | reverse complement strand
CCGGAGGTGCCGACCCTGGTGCTCGGCGGCCTCAAGCGCCAGCGCTTCTCCACCTGCCTCATCGTGCGCCTGCCGCAGGATCAGCAGGCCGGCGAGCACTGGCTGCGCGTGATCGAGCCGATGGTCACATTTGGCGAGGCCAAGCGCCTGACCGAGGCAAACTCAATCGCCTTCACCGCCCATGGCCTCACCCGCCTCGGCGTCAGCGCCGAGGACATGGACACCTTCCCGACGCCGTTCCAGAACGGCATGACCTCACCTGGCCGGTCCCGCGCCATCGGCGATCTGGGCGCCCACGCGCCGGAGCACTGGCTCTGGGGCCAGGCGGACGAAACTGACGCGGCGGTGCTGCTGTTCGCCACCGAGGCTGAGATCCTGGCGCGCAACATCAAGACCATTTCCGACAGTCTCGCCGAGGCCGGCGGCGCGGTCTTGTTCGAGCAGCGCATGACGGATCGGCCCGCGGACCCCGACGCCCAGGTGATCGAGCCGTTCGGCTTCGCCGACGGCATCTCCCAGCCGATCATGCGCGACTCGCCCCGCGCCCGGATCGACGCCAACGCCGAGCATGTGGTGGAGGCCGGAGAATTCCTGCTCGGCTATCCCGACAACACCGGCTTCATGCCGTCGACGCCCACGATCCAGGCCATGCACGATCCAGGCTGCGTACTCACCGAGAGCGGCACGCTCACTACTGGCGTCGAGGCCTCGTTCCAGGGTGGCGGCTCCGACGGACGGCGCGACTTCGGCCGCAACGGCAGCTTCCTGGTGATCCGCCATCTGGAGCAGGACGTCGACCGCTTCCATGCCTTCTCCGCCAAGACGGCCACGTCGCTGCTCGCCGAGCCCGCCTGCCCGTTTCAGGGTACCGACCCAAAGGCCCTTGGCGCCCTCATCGAGGCGAAGATGCTTGGCCGCTGGCAGAATGGCCGTTCGCTGGTGCGTCACGTCTTTCCGGAAGACGGCCATGGCGTCGACAACGACTTCGCCTTCCAGCGCGAGGACCCTCAAGGCTTCGCCTGCCCCTTCGGCGCCCACATCCGCCGCGCAAACCCGCGCGACAGCATCGACACCTCCTCGGCCGCGCAGCTGGCGCTGAGCAACCGCCACCGCATCCTGCGGATCGGCCGGCCCTACGACCAGGCGCCGGGAGGCAAGCCCGGCCTGGTCTTCATGTGCCTCAACGCCGACATCGAACGGCAGTTCGAGTTCCTGCAGCAGACCTGGATTCTCGGCTCGGCCTTCCATCATCTCGGCAACGAGCGCGACCCGCTGCTCGGCCACAACGACGGAACCGGTTGCTTCACCATCCCTACACGGGAGGGGCCGGTGCGCATCGAGGGCCTGCCGGACTTCGTCACGGTCCGGGGCGGCGGCTACTTCTTCATGCCCGGGCGCAAGTCGTTGCGCTGGCTCGCCAGCGACAAGGTCGCCGCGCCGGTCGACAGCCTGCCAAAAGCCGCCGCGCCGATCGCCGGCCACTGATGTAGTTGGCGGCGTGTGAGGCGAGGAATCGCCGGGCTAACCTGGCCAACTGGAGACAAGGTGGTGTTGGACTGACGTCGCCGCCAAGCCGTCCCACAAGAAATCTCTGCTGGTTTGCGGTCTCAACAAGTCGGCGCTAGAACGACAGCGCTGTCAGCTAGCGTGGCGCTAGCGCCGCCAATCGAATGGCCTCAAACGGAAAGGGCCGGCAGTGGGACTTGGCTCGTGGTAGCGCGGCGATGATCCAATGGACGCGACTGAGATATTCCTGATCGCAGTGCTGATCATCTACACCGCGCCCTACCTGGTATGGCGCCTGTGCAGAACCGAATATTTCGCGCCGCTGGTCGTGGTTCAAATTGTCGTCGGCGTCGTGCTTGGCCCAGGCGTGCTTGGCGCAGTGTTTCCTGGCTATTACCGGTTCGTGTTCGATCCGCAGTCCCTGGCGGCGCTGAACGGCATCGCCTCCTGGGCGGTAATGTTGTTCGTCTGGGTGGCGGGGTTGGAGCTGGACCTGAACCAGGCCTGGGCTCGTCGCGGCGAGACGGGGCTGGCGGCGGGCTTCGCGCTGGCCACGCCATTGTTGCTGGGCGCCGGCGCGGCGGCCATCTTTCTCACCGGACCGGGATGGGCAGGCGCGCATGGCCAGCGCTGGCAACTCCTGGCGGGCGTCGGGATGTCCTGCGCGGTGACGTCGCTGCCGATCCTGGTGCTGTTCCTAGAGAAGCTGGACATATTGAGACGCCCGCTTGGCCAGCGTGTTCTGCGTTACGCCAGCCTCGATGACATCGTGATCTGGTTGGTGCTGGCGCTGATCATCGCCGACTGGGCGAGGGTCGGCCGGCAGATCAGCTTCCTGGTCGTTTTCGCCCTGGCCAGCCTGCTGATCCGCAAGCTCATCCGACGGATTCCAGCCAAGGATCGCTGGTACGCCGGTCTTGTCTGGCTGGCGGCGTGCAGCTTCGCCGCGGAGTGGGCCGGGCTGCATTTCATGGTCGGCGCCTTTCTGTCCGGGGCGGTGCTGGACGGCGAGTTGTTTGAGCGAGACGCGGTCGACCGTTTTCGCGACGTGATCCTGCTGGCCTTCATGCCGGTCTACTTTCTCAGTACGGGCCTGCGCACGAAGTGGGACCTGGGCGGCGCGGCTGTCTTTGGCGCAGCCGGGCTGCTGCTGGTTGCCGCCGTCGTTGGAAAACTCGCCGGCGTTCACATCGCCGGCGCCATCTTGAAGTGGCGCAAAGGCGAGAGCGCGCTGATCGGTTGGCTTCTCCAGACCAAGGCGCTGATCATGATCATCTTTTCCAACATTCTTCTGGATAAGGCGATCATTTCCAGCGCCACCTTCACCGCACTGCTGCTGATGGCGGTGGCGAGCACGATGCTTACGATCCCGATGGCGACCCCGCGACTGAAGCGACTATTGCAGGGCGACGGGGGCCGCTAGCGGCAAAGTGCGAGGCGTTTGACAGCGCTGTCTATCGATGGCAACAGGAGGCTAGCCAGCCCGCAACAAGAGGCTGTCGAGGCAGCGGGAGGCCTAGGGTGCAAACACAAGCCACATCGGCCGCGTCAGGCGGCGGGCCGCAGGTTGAGCACCGCCGGCGTCTGCTCGCTCTGATGATGGGACTGTTCTTCGCTTTCGGCTTTTGCACGGTGCTGGTGGACACGCTCATCCCCAAGCTGAAGGGCATGTTTCAGCTCTCCTACACCGAGGTGATGCTGACCCAGTTCTGCTTCTTCCTGGCCTATTTCCTGGTGTCGGGGCCGGCCGGATGGCTGATCGGCAGGATTGGCTATCTGCGCGCCATCGTCGTCGGCCTGTTGGTGATGGCGGCCGGCTGCGCCCTGTTCACCCCCGCGGCGGACGTCGGCAGCTACCCGGCCTTCCTGGGCGCGCTGTTCATCCTGGCCAGCGGCGTGACGACAGTTCAGGTCGCCGCCAACCCCTTGACCTCCCTGCTCGGCGACCCGGCCAGCGCCTCGAGCCGCCTTACCCTGGCGCAGGCGTTCAATTCTGTGGCGACCATGGTCGGCCCGCAATTCGGCGCCATCCTGATCCTGGCGCATTCCCACGTCCTGCCGGACCCAAAAACCCTCACCGCGTCCGCGCTCGCGGGTCTGCGCGCACAGGAAGCCCAGTCAGTCCAGGGACCGTTCCTGATGATCGCCGGCGCCCTGTTGCTGCTGGCGCTGCTGTGCTGGAGCGTCAGGCGTTGGGCCCGGCCCACCAGCCAGAGCGGCGGAGGCTTCGTCCATCTGCTGGGCAACCGCAGGCTTGTGCTGGGGGCGCTGACCATCTTCGCCTATGTCGGCGCCGAGGTCTCGATCGGCAGCTCCATCGCCAACTTCCTGATGATGAAACACACCCTGGGGCTTTCCATGCGCGACGCCGGGTCGCTGATCTCGGTCTATTGGGGCCTGGCCATGGTCGGACGGTTCGCCGGCTCCTGGCTGCTGGGCAAGCTACCCGCCGGACGGGTGCTGCTAGGCTGCGCGATTGGCGCGGGGCTCCTGGCGGTGACCGCCGGGGTTTCAAGCGGCCTTGTCGCCGTGGTCGCGGTGCTGTCGGTGGGCCTGTTCAACTCGATCCAGTTTCCCACCATCTTCACCCTGGCCATTGAGGGGTTGGGCGAAGACACGCCGGGCGGCTCGGGGCTTTTGTGCCTGGCCATCGTCGGCGGGGCGGTGGTGCCGCTGGCCACCGGCTTCGCCGCCGATCATCTGGGCCTGGGGCTGGCGTTGCTGGTTCCAGCCGCCTGCTACGCCTGGATCGCCTGCTACGGCCTGATCACCTCGGGCTCGCCGCGCCGGGCGGCCGACGGTCTGGCGATCGCCGCGGCGCCGCCGGCCTGATCCCAAAACCTGATCACCTCACCCGCCGGATCGGCAGCACCATGCCGGCGCCCAGGATCGCCAGGACGGCGGCCAGGGCGAACACCCAGCGGATGCTGGCGTTCGGCGCGGCCAGCAGGACCGCGGCCATGGCCGGCGCGGCGATCTGGGGCACGGTGTTCGACAGGTTGATGACGCCGAGATCGCGCCCCACTGTGCTCGCCGACGGCAGCACCTGGGCGATCAGCGCCAGGTCGACGGCGAAATAGCAGCCGGCGCCGCAGCCGAGCACGCCATAGCTGATCGCCACCGCCAGCCAGCCGTGGGCGACCGCCAGTCCGAGCATGGCGCCGCCAAGGACCACCGCACCGCCAAACACGAACGCCTTGCGGCGGCTGAACAGGTCCGAGGCGCGGCCCGCCGCAATGCCGGTGGCGGCGTTGACCACCCCGAACACCAGAGCCATGCGCGCCATTTCCGCCTCGGGCGTCCAACCCTTGGCCACGTGGGTGGCGAAGGTCTCCTGCAGATAGAGCAGCAGATAAATCTGGCCCAAGCTGAAGGCGGTCAACACCAGGCAGCGGCCGACCCAGACAAACCCGAAATCGGCGGTGAAGCGAGGCCAGCTGAACCGAAGCGCCGAAAGCCTTGGCGGCGCCGTGGCCGGCGCCAGCGGATCGCGGATCGCCAGGGCGAATGGGACCAGCGCGACCAGCACGATCGCCGCCAGCGCCATGAAACGTCCCGCCATGTCGTGCACCAGCATGCCCACCAGGACCGCGCCGATAATCTGACCCAGCGGCAGGCCCAGGCTGGCCATCGCCGACACCCAGCCCTTTTGCCGGTCGGGCACGCGGTCGGGGATCAGCGCCTGTAGCGGCGCGAAGGCCAGGTTGAAGGCGACCTGGAACACCAGGATCGAGGCGAGCAGGGTCAGCGGGGAATTCGCCAGGTCGACCAGCGCGTAGCTGGCCGCCGCCAGGATCGCCCCCGCGACGATCCACGGCCGCCGCCGGCCCCATCGCCCTCGCGTGCGGTCACTCAGAAACCCGACCAGCAGATTGGTCGAGGCCGCCGCTATGGCGCCCAGGAGCGCGATCAGGCTCACCAGCTCGTGCTTGGATGCGGGCGCGAGCGCCGCCGCTTTCAAGGGCGCCAGAATCTGCAGCAAGGGGAGGAAACTGACGTAGGCGCCGACCTGGGCGATGACGAAGCCGGTGATGAAGCCGCCGCTGACAGGCGTCTGCGGCTCCGCGGGCGCGTCGTCGGACGCCACGACGCCAGCGGCCGCGCGATCGTCCGGCATAAGACGCATTCCCCCCAACCTTATCGACGGCGGATGTTGACGCATCGTCCCGCCTGAGCGATGTCGGGAAGATGTCCGCCGTCACCATTTATGATGTCGCCAATCTGGCCGGCGTGTCTATCAAAACCGTTTCCCGCGTTCTCAACAACGAGGCGGGCGTCAAGGACGCGACCCGCGAGAAGGTGCGCGAGGCGGTCAAGTCGCTGGGCTACCACCCCAACCTGTCGGCGCGCAACCTGGCGGGCTCCAGGTCCTATGTGATCGTCACCCTGGTCGACGCCGACCTGACCATCCACCATTGGCGAGGCGCCCGGGCCGCCGACTTCCTGACCCGCGTCCAGCTTGGCGCGACCGTGGAATGCCGCAACGCCGGCTATCACTTCATGATCGAACTGATCGGCCGCGAGCCGGTCGAGATGATCGCGGAAGTCCGCGGCGTGCTCGGCGCGCTGAAGCCCGATGGCGTGCTGCTCACGCCGCCGAGCAGCGACGACACCGTCGTGCTGGACCTGCTGAAGGCGGCGCGCGTGCCGTTCGTTCGGCTGGGCTCCCAGGCGGAGGGCGGCGGGGGCCTGCGGCTGGTCATGGACGACAAGGGCGCCGCCCAGGCCATCACCCAGCATCTGATCGACCTGGGCCACACCCGGATCGGCCTGATCCTGGGCGAGCCGCACCACGGCTCCAGCCTCGCGCGGTTCGCCGGCTTTCGCGAGACGCTTGAGGCCAATGGCCTGGCCGTCGACGACACCCTGCTTCGGCAAGGCGATTTCACTTATGAGTCGGGGTTCGAAGGCGCCGCCTCGCTGCTGGCCCTGCCCAACAGGCCCACCGCCATCTTCGCCTCCAGTGACGACATGGCGCTGGGCTGCCTCGGCGCCATCGCCGAGGCCGGCCTGACAGCCCCCCAGGACGTTTCTGTCGCGGGCTTCGATGACAGCGCTGGCGCCCGTTTCAGCAATCCGCCGCTGACCACCGTCGGTCATCCTCTGGACGATCTCGCCGCCCTCTCCGTCCGCGCGCTGATCTCGGGCGAGGTGCCGGTGGACGACGAGAAGGCGGTGTTCGCGCCCCTGCCCTTTCGGCTCACGATCCGCCGCTCGACCGGACCGGCGCCGTAGCCGCGGCCACCCGCGCCGGCGCAACATTCCAGCCCCGCAAGGCGACCACCGCCCCTGCGACCGGCCCGCCATCGTGGCGGATCTCGACGGTCCGCCGCTCGCCCGGCAACAGCGAAACATAGTTGTCGCTGAAATAGGCGGGCAGTACGCGGCGGCCCTGGCCATCCATCAGAGTCAGCTTGACCATCAAGGCCGGCGCGGCGCCGGTATTGGCGAGCTGGACCGCGAGCACCGTGGCGCTCTGGCTGACCACCTTGGCTGTGACCGTCTGCACCGCCATCCGATCCAGCCTGACGCCATCGGCGTCGGCCTCCGTCAGCCAATAGAGGTTCCGCGACAGCACCTGCCCGACGCGATCGGTGAGATCGAGGCGGACGATCAGAGCGCCCTGCCTCGCCAGGTCCGCGCCCAGCGCCAGGACCGGGCCGTGGCTCACCGCGTCGGCCGCCACGGAAGCGGGCCATGACCGGTCGGACAGCACCGTTCCATCCAGGGCAAGCACCCGGGCGCGGACGACGGCGCCGGTCAGCGGCGCCAGCGAGGTATCCACGACGTCCACCTGGCGCGTGGCCAGGTTCATCTGCACATGGATCGGCTCGCAGGCGGCCTTGACCGCGTAGTAGGCCGCATGGGTGTCGTAGTCGTGGCTGAAGATCTGCCACTCGGTGCTGGGCCAGGCCGGCTGGGTCATCCACAGCAGTCGGCCGGAAGTCTCGGTCCAGAGGCCGGCGTTCATGCCCTCGAAGATCGCCCGGTAGGTCTCATAGTTCATCAGCTGGGCCTTGCGCTCGAAGTCGTCGAACCCGGCCGGTGCGCCAAAGCGCTGGTTCATGGCGGCCATGAAGCTGGCGACGGCGCCGTTCCCCGACTGGTGCCAGTCATGGTAGGCCCAGGCGTCGCTGACCGGCCACCGGTCGGCCGGCGCGACCACCGCCTCGAACGCCTCCCTGGTGGGAAAGCTCGGGCTCCCGACCTCCACGGCGAAGCCCTTGGCGTATTTGGTGAAATAGTCCGCCGGCGGCTGGTAGTTGTAGGGTCCGCTGTCCTGCAGCTCGATCCGGTTGGAGCTCGGCGTGTACCAGCGCGTGCCGTCCAGGTCGCGGGTCAGCGTCGCCAGGCCTTCGTTGATGATCGGCTGCGGCACGCCCTCGTTGCGGCCGAACCAGACGGCGATGGAGGGGTGGTTGCGAAAGCGGGCGATCGCATCCGCCGCATTAGCCAGGAACAGGTCCGGGTCCTGGGCCTCGAGCTGATAGTCCTGGGTCGATTCCCAGAAGTCGTTGAGCACCAGCAGGCCGTATTTGTCGGCCAGATCGTAGAAGGTTTCCTCGGTATTCTGGCCGACCCAGTTGCGGATGATGTTGAGGCCGGCTTGCTGGTGCAGGCGGAAATAGGGCTCCAGCCGTTCCGGCTCGACGCGTTTCAGCCAATCGTCCATCCCCCACGAGCCGCCCCGCGCGGCGATGGCGACGCCGTTGACCTTGAGCACCAGGAAGGGCTCGGGCCCCGGGTCACGATCCGGCGTCACCGCCGGCGAGGCCGCGCCCTCGGGCGTCAGGCTTTCGACCCAGCCGCCCGGCGTCTTGCGAATGGCCTCGTGGCGCACATCCAGGATGGTCTGGCCCAGCGCACGGGCCTTGCTGAAATCCACATCCACCCGGCGCAAGTGGCCAGTCGGGTCCATCAGCGACAGGCCATAGGTGATCTGGCGGATGCCGAAGGTCAGAGTCTGCCGGTCTGAAACCGCGCCGCCCGCGGTCGCCGTCAGAGTCAGGGTCTGCAACGTGGCCGGGCCATAGCCGTTGGGCCACCAGAGTCTGGGATGATCGATCCGAAGCGCGGGGAAGTCTTTGGGGTTGAAACGCACCATCGTCACGCCCGGCGCCAGCGTCACCGTCTGGCGCACATCCACGCCAGCGAACTGGGCGCGGACAGTGGCTTGCGCCGCGGATGAACCGAGATTGTCCGCCGCAACCGCGATCTCGACCTCGGCGACGGAATTGTCCGGCTTGGGCAGGCTGGTCACCACCTGCGGATCGCCCAGGCGCACATCGCCCGAGAAGGTCAGGTCGACCCCTTGCCACAGGCCGGTGTTGCGGTCGCGGACGCTGGGGATCCAGTCCCAGCCCTCGCTGGCGATGAAGGTCGGGCCGTCCAGGGCCTGCATCCCGCCGTTCTCTCCGGGCCCCGCCGCGATGGACTCCTCCTCCGCCAAGCCAGGGTGCGGCGGCGGCGATATCCGCACGGCCAGGATATTGTGGTTGCCGGGCTTCAGCCGGCCCGTCACGTCGAACCGGCCGCGGATGAAGGCGCCCTTGATCCGCCCCAGCCGTTCGCCATTGAGCCAGACCTCGGCGGCGTAGTTGATCCCGTTGAAGGTCAGCAGCGCGCGGCGGCCGGCCGCATCGGCCGGCGTGTCGAAGGTGGCGCGATACCAATAGTCGTGGTGGGCGAGGTCCTCGGGGATGGCCAGATTGTTCAGGCCGATCTCCGGATCGGGATAGACGCCGCGATCGATCAGGGTGGTGAGCACCGTGCCCGGCACGGTCGCCGCCATCCAGCTGGAGGTGTCGAAGCCTGGCTGAGAAATCACCGCGCCGTCGTCGATCGTGGGCGTCGCCTGCGCGAGCCGCCAGAGCCTCAAGGCGTAGCCCCCATGGGCCGCCGGCGTCAGTGCGGGCCCGGCATAGGCGGGCTTGGCGACCGGCGTCGTCGGCGCGGCCGCCGATTTCGGCAAAGTCCACGCTGGCTGCGGCGTCACCTGGCCGAACATCTGGTGCGTTTGTACCGGCCAATGCGGGCTTCCGGTATCGAAGATCGTCAGAACCGCGTTGGGCGGCGTCGCGGCCAAGGCGGCGAGGTCGCCGGCGTTCAGCGCCCGCCGCTGCATCGAAAAGCCGGCGAGTCGCCCCGCATAGGGCGCAAACCCATCGACGCCCCGAGGCGCCAGGGTCGCGATGGCCGAGGCCGGTGTCGGGTTCAGCGCGGCCTCCGCGACCAGGGCATGGTCGACGTAGAGCCTGCCGCGGCCGCCGTCGAACGTGGCAGCGACGAACCGCCAGCCGCCCGCCCGAATGTCGGCCTTCGCCAACACGGGCTGTCCGCCAACCCAGACGCCCACGCCGTCGCGCGCCAGCACGAGGAAGCGGCCGCCGGCGCCCGGCGCGCCGACGCCGGCAATGATCGCCGGAGCGGCGCCGGGGCTCTCGGACGGCTGGATCCAGCCGCTGACCGTCCAGGCCTCGCCGGCCGGCAGAGAGGCGTCAGGACCCAGCCCGGGCAACGGCCGGAGCAAGCCGCCGCCGCCCGCCGGAAACTCGGCGTTGTAGGGGCCGTAGACCTGGCCCCACGACCGCACCGGCGCACCCGTCCAAAGCACGGCCAGCATCGCGGCCAGTACGGCTGAACGGATCATCGCCTTCCTCCCTCGCAGCCGCGCAATTTTGAGGCTCTTGGCCTTTCATGATATAGACAGCGCTGTCACCGTAAAGGGCGGATGGGGCGACGCATGGATATCCTTCCCGGTTTGGGTCCATCCTCGTGAGCGCGCCCTCGTCCCGCAACGCGGCTTGCGGCTGCGGCAGCGGAAAGCGCTACAAACAGTGCTGCGGCCGATTGGGCGCCGATCGCGAGCCGCCTCGCGCGGTGGTCGAATCCTTGCCCGACGCGATGAGCCAGCTGAACCAAGATGGACTGGAGGCCTGGCGCGCGGCGGTGCGGCGGCTGCCGGACGACGCGGCGTGTCGCAACAACCTCGCCAACGCCTGTGCCCGCGCCGGCCGGGTCGACGAAGCCATCGAGCATTGGCGGCGCGCCATCGCGCTGCGGCCGGCGCTGATCGAGGCGCACCTCAACCTCGGCGCCGCCCTGCACGACCAGGAGCGGTCGGACGAGGCCTTGGCGGCCTATCGGTGCGCGCGGGCGATCGACCCGTCGCGGATCGAGGCGCTCCTTGGCGTCGGCGCCATTTCGCTGGCCGAGGGCCGGCTGCGGGACGCCGCCGACGTCTATGGACGCGCGCTGACGGTTCAGCCCCGGTCGGCCGAGATCCTCGTCAATCTCGGCGCCGCGGTTCGAGGCCTTGGACGGCTCGACGCTGCGATTGACTTGTTTCGCCGGGCGTTGACGATCAATCCCGCACTCGCCGAGGCCCACGCCGGGGTGGGTACGGCGCTGCGTTTGCAGGGCCGCTCGGACGAGGCGGAAGCCTGCCTTAGGGCAGCC
>Ga0302314_10020380_pt1 | contig 10968 bp, 7 predicted proteins | sample III_Palsa_N2_3_FD_200533 | JGI IMG/M metagenome (GOLD analysis project Ga0302314, IMG submission 200533) | Peat permafrost microbial communities from Stordalen Mire near Abisko, Sweden - III_Palsa_N2_3 | ecosystem: Environmental > Terrestrial > Soil > Palsa > Peat permafrost | place: Sweden... | reverse complement strand
GCCTACGCGATCCACACCGACGTCGGCCACCGCACCACCGGCGCCCGGGTCAACGGCCGCCTGGTCGCGCTCGAGTCCACCCTCGACAACGGCGACACGGTGGAGATCTTCACCTCCAAGTCGGCCGAGTCGGGCCCGAACCGGGACTGGCTGGAGTTCGTCAAGAGCGCCCGGGCGAGAAACAAGATCCGCCAGTGGTTCTCCAAGGAGCGCCGCGAGGCGGCGGTCGAGGCCGGCAAGGACCAGATCGCCAAGGTCATGCGCAAGCAGAACCTCCCGCTGCAGCGCCTGATGTCAGCCGAGATGCTCCGCACGATCGCCGGCGACCTCCGCTACCCGGACCTGTCCGGACTCTACGCGGCGGTCGGCGAGGGCCGGATCAGCGCCCAGTCGGTGGTCGAGAAGCTGGTCCGCGCGGTCAGCGGCACGGCCGGCGCGCAGGAAGACCTGGCCGAGATCACCCCGATCCCCAAGGTCTCCCGCACCTCGAGGCCGGGCACCGCCAGCGACTCCGGCATCGAGGTCGAGGGCGCGGCCGACGTCTGGGTGCGGCTGTCCAAGTGCTGCACGCCGGTGCCGGGCGATGAGATCCAGGGTTTCGTCACCCACGGCCACGGCGTCTCCGTGCACCGGGCCAACTGCGTCAACCTCGCGCACCTGAGCGATACCCAGCTCGAGCGCATGGTGAGCGTGCACTGGGCCCCGTCGGACGCCTCCGTCTTCCTCGTCGCGATCCAGGTCGAGGCGCTCGACCGCACCCGGCTGCTCTCCGACGTCACCCGCATCCTGTCCGACCAGCACGTCAACATCCTGTCGGCCAGCGTCCAGACCACCCGCGACCGCGTGGCGCTCAGCCGCTTCACCTTCGAGATGGGCGACCCCAAGCACCTCGGCGACGTCCTACGCGCGGTCCGCAACATCGACGGCGTCTACGACGTCTACCGCGTCACCAACTAAAGTCCACACCCACAAACCGTCCTATCGAACGGACCGTTGCTCCGCCTCCATCCGTTCGCGATGCCCCTGAACTGCGTGGGTGTTCTCGGCCGCATGGGGTCGCGGGAGCGCGGCGGCGCTTCCGCGCCATCGGCCGCCGATCAACCCCGATCGTCGCCCGAACGCGCGGTGGCGCACCGCCCGCGCCCCCGCTTCCACATATCCGGTGGCCAAAGTCAAAAGAAGTTCCTGCCCTTGCTCGGCGCCCGCAGCTTCCTATCAGTTCTGACCACAAAATCCGGGAAATCGGGCGTAAAAGTGGTCAGAACTGATAAGGAGGTGAACGAGATGGTCAGAACTGATACCAAGATGGATAATCACGGAAGATAACAGCAAGAAGCGGCCGTGCCGGCCGGTCACGGGCCGCTGATTGCCGCGTATGCGGGCTGACTCGCGCGGGGGAGTGGCAATCCCTACGATGGCCGGGTACCTGGTTAGTCATGATCATCCCCGGAGGGACACCTAGGGGATCTCGTCATCGCCCTCGCGTGCCGCAAGCGGCTGGCCCCGACCGACTACCTGTTCCTCGGCGCGGTCAGCGGCCTGGTGTTCGGGGCCAGCGAGGCGCAGCACTACCTGGCCTCAGGGGTCGGCGTGGGCTCCAACCCGACGATGGACCTACGCGAAGGCCGGCTCAGCCGACGCCGCGACCGCCGAACCGGTGTCCGGCCCGATGCCCACGCGGCCCACGCCCGCGCCGGCCACGCGCGAAACCGACCCCGACCGCCTGCTGCGGGAATTCAAGAAGACCCTCGGCCGCGACAGCTAACTCCCCGCTCGCCTCCGGGCGCTGGAGCCCGATGCCTTCCCTCGTCGCTCGGCACAAACCGCCTCGCTCCTCAGTCCAGGCACCGGCGCGCCCTTTGGCTCGCGGGGCTGCCGGCGAACGCGAAACGACCTTAGCCGGAGAACTCCGCCAGGGTGCGCTCGGCCTCGACCAGCCACGAACGCCGTGCGTCGATGGCCTCCTCGGCCTTGCGGATGGCGGCCGCGTCACCGCGGGCCTGGGCCTTGGCGAGCTGGCCCTCGAGGGACTCCAGGGCCGTCCGGAGCTGCCCGACGGTGGCCTCGGCGCGGGCGAGAGCCTCGGGGTTGGACCGCTTCCACTGGGCTTCCTCGGCCCGCTTGACCGCGTCCTCGACCTTGCGCAGGCCCTGCTCGAGCTGGTCCCTCGACTCGCGCGGGACCGCCCCCGCCTGCTCCCAGCGCTCCTGGATGGCGCGGAGGGCGGACTTGGCCGGGCGCCAGTCGGTCACCGGCAGCAGCGCCTGGGCCTCGACTAGGAGCTGCTCCTTGGCGGTGGCGTTGGCGCGGAGCTCGGTCTCCTTGGCCGCGAACACCTCCGAGCGGGCCGAGAAGAACTTGTCCTGGGCGCCGCGGAATCGCTTCCACAGCTCGGCCTCGTCGTCTCGTCCGGCCCGGCCGGCTTCCTTCCACTGCCGCATCAGCTCGCGGTAGGCGCTGGACGTCCCCGCCCAGTCGGTGGAGTCGGCCAGCGACTCGGCCTGCTCGACGAGCTTCTCCTTCTGGCTCCTGACCGCGTCCCGCTCGGACTCGAGCGAGGCGAAGTAGGCCTTGCGCCGCTTGGTGAACGAGTTCCGCGCGGCCGACAGGCGCTTCCAGAGCACCGCCTCGACGGTCCGGTCGGCGTGCGGGGCGGCCTTCCACTCCTCAAGCAGCTCGGCCATCCGCTCGCCGCTCTGCTTCCAGTGCGTGGCCTCGGCCGAGATGCGCTCGGCCTCGTCGACGATCCGCTCCTTGACCCCGCGGGCCTCGGTCCGGGCCTGCTCGCGGGCGGCCTTGACTTCCTCCCGGCGCTGGTCAACGACGCCGGTCAGCGCCTCGAGGCGGGTCTTGAGCGCGTCGAGGTCGCCGATCGCGTTCGCGTCCGCCACGGCGGTCAGCAGCCGCTGCACGGTTGCCTGGGCCTGGGCGGGGGCGACCTCGGTCGTCTTCATGCGCTGCACGAGCAGCGCGACTTCGGTCTCGAGGGAGGCGAACTTGCGCCGGAAGAACACGAGTGCCTCTTCCGGGCTTCCCGCCGCCCACGAGCCGATCACCCGCTCGCCATCGGCGGTGCGCACGTAGACCGTCCCGTCGGCGTCTACCCGACCCCAGGGATCGTTGGCGGTGGTCACGGCGAACCTCCTGGTTCTCCAGCCGCCCCGGTATGTGCCGGGGCGAAATGTAGCTCAGCTCTTCTTGTCGGTCACGTCTTGGAGATGCTCACGCTGTCGATGTCGACCTTGTCCTTCGGGACGCCACCGCCGGCCCCCGCGAAAGTGCACGAAGTGCCAGCTTTAGCTACATTCTGGAGGATATCCAGCCCAGAGGTAATAGTCCCGAACGGCGTGTAGTCCGGCCCCAGCGTCGTGTTCTTGAACACGAGGAAGAACTGGCTCCCGTTGGTGGCCCCGCCGCTGTTGGCCATCGCCACCGTTCCGGCCTTATACGTGACGCTGCCGGAGGAGCCCGCCGTCGGCAGGTTCTCGCTGGCAAACTCGTACCCGGGTCCGCCGGTGCCAAGCGTTGCCGACGAGCACGACAGCGTCTGCGACGCCTTGGCGGTCGGGTCGCCGCACTGCAGCATGTAAAGGCCGTCGGTGGTGGAGAGCCGGTGGCACTGGGTGTTATTCCAGAAATTGTCCGAGGCCAGATGGACGAACGAGTTGACGGTGCACGTCGCCTTCGAGTTCGCCAGGTCGATCGTGATCGGGCCGAGGTTGGTTTTGATCGACGCCGTATACGTCGCCTTGTAATCCGGCGACGCGGTGGGCAGGCTCGACTTGACCACCGTGCCGGCCGAGGCCGACGGGTAGCTGCAGTGCGTGGCGGGCTCGGTGACGGCGGCGGGCGACGCGGACGCGGTGGCGGAGGCCGTGGGGGACGCGGTCGCGGAGACCTTCGCGGCCGGCTTCTTAGCCGCCGTCGCCGTCCCGCCGCCGCTCACCACGATGGTGGTCACGCCCGCGATGAGGCCGAGAACGCAGAGCACGGCGAGCCCGATGCCCGCGCGCTTGCGGTTCTTGCGCTGCCGCTCGCGATGCGCGTTCCGCTGCTGCTCGAAGCGCTCTCGGGCACGCCTGCGTTCGCGCTCTTTACTCCCCGCCAAGGGTTCCGACCTCCCTTATCACGATAAAAACGGTAACGCCCGGGTTGGGGCGTTAGCGCACGATCGTTCGCGCATCGTACCCGCCGACCGCACCGGAACGGTACTGTCGTTATCGGTTCGCTGCACTGGCTCCGCGTGAAACCGGTTCGCTACGCCCTGCGCCGAGTCGGTAGCCTGTGTATGTGCTAGTCGCTGGGTTTCCCGCAGGTTCCTTCGCCGCCAACTGCTATCTGGTGGCGCCGGCCCCCGGCGAGGAGTGCGTCATCATCGACCCAGGGCAGGACGCCGAGCCCGGGATCGAGGACCTCCTCGCCAAGTACCGGCTGAAGCCTATCGCGGTGCTGCTCACTCACGGTCACATCGACCACATGTGGTCGGTCGCCCCGGTCTGCGGTGCGAAGGGCATCCCCGCCTACATTCATCCCGATGACCGCGGTCTGCTGAGCGACCCGGCCCGGGGCATCCCGCTGTCGGCCAAGCAGCAATTCCTCGGCGGCATGACGTTCAGCGAGCCGGACGACGTCAAGGAGCTGGCCGACGGCGAGGTCATCACGATGGCGGGCCTTGACTTCACCGTCGCCCACGTCCCCGGGCACACTGAGGGCTCGGTGACGTTCGGCACCGAGGCGGCCGCCGAGGACGCCGACGGCACCCTGTTCAGCGGGGACCTGCTCTTCGCGGGCTCGATCGGCCGGACCGACCTGGTCGGCGGCGACCACGCGAAGATGCTCCGCAGCCTGGCCAAGACCCTGACCCTGCCCGATGCCACGCTGGTGCTGCCCGGCCACGGCCCGCAGACCACGATCGGCACCGAGCGCGGGTCGAATCCTTTCCTCACCGGTCTCTCCCGGCCGGCCCAGAAGGGGCTGTAGGACGCCATGACATTCCAGGCGCCCAAGGGCGTCGAAGAGTACCTGCCGCCCCGCGGCGCGCTGTTCGACGAGGTCCGCGACGCGTTCGCCGAGTCCGCCCGCCGTGCCTGCTACGGCAACGTCGAGACGGCGGTATTCGAGGACACCGCGCTGTTCGTCCGCGGCGTCGGCGAGTCATCGGACGTGGTCCGCAAGGAGATGTACTCGTTCACCGACCGGGGCGGCCGGGAGATCACGCTGCGCCCGGAGTTCACCGCGGGCGTGCTCCGCGCGGTCCTCGAGCACAACCTGCACAAGGGCGCGCTGCCGGTCAAGGTCTTCACCAGCGGCCCCGCGTTCCGCTACGAGCGCCCCCAGGCCGGCCGCTACCGGCAGTTCTACCAGTTCGACCTGGAGGCGATCGGCACCGAGGACCCGGTGGTGGACGCGGAGACGATCGCCGTCGCCTGGGACGCCTTCCAGTCCCTCGGCCTCAACCAGTACACGCTGCTGCTGAACAGCCTGGGCGACCGGAACTGCCGCCCGGTCTACCGCGAGGCGCTGCAGAAGTTCCTGCGCGGGCTCGACCTCGATTCCGACACCCGCCAGCGGATCGAGATCAACCCGCTCCGCGTCCTCGACGACAAGCGCCCCGAGGTCCGCGCGCAGACGCAGGACGCGCCGGTGATGACCGACTACCTCTGCCCCGAGTGCAAGGCCCACCACGGCGTGGTGCGCACCCTGCTGGTCGACCTCGGCATCCCCTACACCGACGCGCCCCGCCTGGTCCGCGGCCTCGACTACTACACCAGGACCACCTACGAGTTCGATCACCCGCTGCTCGGCGCCCAGTCCGGCATCGGCGGCGGCGGCCGCTACGACGGGCTCTCGGAGGAGATCGGCGGCCCGCCGCTGCCCGGGATCGGCTTCGCGGCCGGCCTTGACCGTATAGTGCTAGCCGTAGAATCCGAACGCGTCGGCGCGGTCCGGCCGACCGCCGCCGCGTGCCAGGTCTTCGGCGTGCCGCTCGGGGAAGACGCCCACGCGGATGTCCTCACCCTGATCACGAGCCTGCGCCGGGCGGGGATCCGGGCGGACATGGTCTTCGGCGCGCGGGGGCTCAAGGGCGCGATGAAGGCGGCCGACCGGTCCGGTGCCGACTACGCAATGCTCATCGGGACCGATGAGAGACGCAACGGGACCGTTCGGATGAAAGATCTGAAAACTGGCGACCAGCGGGACGTGGCGGCAACCTCCGCCACCGACTGGCTGATCGAGAGACTGGCGACAGAAGGACTGAGGGACGAGCCATGATCCGGACTCACGAGGCCGGGACGCTCCGCGGCGAGCACGCGGGGGAGACGGTCGTGCTGGCCGGCTGGGTGGCGCGGCGGCGCGACCACGGCGGCGTGATCTTCATTGACCTGCGCGACGCCAGCGGCACCGTGCAGGTGGTATGGCGCAGCGAGGACGAGGCCGCGCACGACCTGCGGGCCGAGTACTGCGTGACGGTGACCGGCGTGGTCCGGCTGCGCCCGGCCGGCAACGAGAACCCGGAGCTGCCAACCGGCGCGATCGAGGTCGTCGCGGACACGCTCGACGTGCTCAGCGAGGCCGACCCGCTGCCGTTCCCGGTCGAGGGGACGGCCGAGATCAGCGAGGACGTCCGGATCAAGTACCGGTACCTCGACATCCGCCGGGAGGAGATGGCGCGGGCGCTGCGGGTCCGGTCGACCGCGTCCTACCTGCTCTCCGACGTGATGCGCGACCACGGCTTCGTGAACGTGGAGACGCCGTACCTGACCCGGTCCACGCCCGAGGGCGCGCGTGACTTCGTCGTCCCGGTCCGGCTCCGGCCGGGCAACTGGTACGCCCTCCCGCAGTCGCCGCAGCTGTTCAAGCAGCTGCTCATGGTCGGCGGCCTCGAGCGGTACTACCAGCTCGCCCGCTGCTTCCGCGACGAGGACTCGCGCAAGGACCGGCAGCCGGAGTTCACCCAGATCGACCTGGAGATGTCCTTCGTCACCCGCGAGGACGTGATCGCGGTCGGCGAGGCGATCGTCTCCACCCTCTGGCGCGAGATCGCGGGCTACGAGATCCCGCTGCCGCTGCCCCGGATGACGTACGCGGACGCGATGGCCCGGTACGGTTCCGACAAGCCCGACCTGCGGTTCGGCCTCGAGCTGACCGATCTGACGGGCTACTTCGCCGGGACCGCGTTCCGGGTTTTCCAGGCGCCCTACGTCGGCGCGGTCGTGATGCCCGGCGGCGCGTCCCAGAGCCGGCGCGAGCTCGACGGCTGGCAGGACTGGGCCAAGGCCCGCGGTGCCCGCGGCCTCGCCTACGCGCTGGTCGGCGCCGACGGCGAGATCTCAGGACCAGTAGGAAAAAACATCTCTGACTCCGAACGGTCCGGGCTGACTGCGGCTGTCAACGCTGAGCCTGGCGACTGTGTGTTCTTCGCCGCGGGCGCTGCCCACGCCTCGCAGGAGCTCCTCGGCGCGGCCCGGCTCGAGATCGGCAACCGGGGCGGGCTGATCGACACCTCGGCCTGGTCGTTCCTGTGGGTGGTGGACGCGCCGATGTTCGAGGAGACCGACGGCGGTGGCTGGACGGCGGTGCATCACCCGTTCACCGCGCCGCTCCCCGAGTGGGCCGACAAGTTCGAGACCGAGCCCGGCGGCGCCATCGCCGACGCCTACGACATGGTGTGCAACGGGTTCGAGATCGGCGGCGGCTCGATCCGTATCCACCGGCAGGCGATGCAGCAGGCCGTGTTCGATGTGATCGGGCTGACCCAGGAGGAGGCCAGGTCGCAGTTCGGCTTCCTGCTCGACGCGTTCAAGTACGGCCCGCCGCCGCACGGCGGCATGGCCTTCGGCTGGGACCGGGTGATCATGCTGCTGGCCGGCGCGGAGTCGATCCGCGACGTCATCGCGTTCCCCAAGGCCGCCAGCGGAGCCGACCCGCTGACCGGCGCCCCCACCCCGATCACGGCCGCGCAGCGCAAGGAGGCCGGCGTCGACGCGGTGCCGGCGTCTCCCAAGACCGCCTGATAGTCGGCTGGGCCGCGGCCTACCTCACGTCAGCGGAGGGTGAGGGTGTTCGCGGTGATGAGGGCGGCGGCGTCGGAGGCGAGGTAGGCGATGACGGCGGCGACCTCGTCCGGGGTGGCGACGTGGACCAGAGTGGGGCTGGCGGCGACCATGTCGCGGACGGCGTCGGTGATCCAGCCGGTGTCGGTCACCGGGGGATGGACCATGTTGGCGGTGACGCCGTACCGGGCCAGCTCCAGGGCGGCCGACATTGTGTAGTTGACCTGGGCGGCCTTGGCGGCGCCGTAGGAGACCTCCTCGGGGAAGCCGAGGTCGCCGCCCGAGGTCAGGCCGATGATCCGGCCCCAGTCCGCGCCGCGCGCGACGTGCCGACGCGCGAACTCGGCGATCATCAGCGCCGGGGCCATCGCGTCGACCGAGAACTGCCGGGTCCAGCCTGCCGCGGTCACGGGCTCCAGGGACCGGCCGAGGCGGTCGGTCTCGGCCGCCGCGAACGAGTCCGCCAGCCAGCCGGTCGCGTTGTTGACGAGGATGTCGACCGGGCCGAGCTGCTGCTCGGCGAGGTCGAACAGCATCGCCGGGGTGGCCGGATCGGACAGGTCGGCGTCCATCGCGATGGCCCGGCCGCCGGCCGAGATGATCGACCCAAGCACCGAGCCGGCGTTGCTCTTGCGGTTGTCGCGGTAGGCCTGCGGGAATCCGGGCTCGTCCGGATCGATGACCCGAATGTAGGAGCAGAGCACCGCGCACCCCTGCCGCGCCAGCGCCCGCGCGGTCGCCGCCCCGATCCCGTGATTGGCCCCGGTCACGATCGCCACGTGGTCGGTCGTCATCTAGCTCCCCTTCGTCAGGCCGCGGCACGATAATGGACCGTTGTATACACCGGGATGTATACAACGATCCACGATCTTGCGATTGTCTCCCGCTCCGGAACGAGGCGCCTCCCAATTTCTGGATAACAGCAAGAAACCACGCCGTGAGCACGCTCAGTGTGGTTTGCGTCTCACATAGGCTCAATCCGTGGACAGTTTGTTCGATGAGGCGGGGGAGCGGGCCGCCGCCGACGCGGCGCCGCTTGCCGTGCGGATGCGGCCGAGGACGCTCGACGAGGTGGTCGGACAGCGGCACCTGACCGCCGAGGGAACGCCGTTCCGCAAGCTCATCGAGAACGACGCGCCGATGTCGCTTGTGCTCTGGGGGCCGCCGGGGACCGGCAAGACGACGCTCGCCTCGGTTGTCAGCCAGGTGACGAAGCGACGTTTCACCGAGCTCTCGGCCGTGACGGCGGGCGTGAAGGACGTCAGGGCCGCGATCGACGAGGCGAAGCAGGCGCTGTCGTTCAGCGGGCGGCAGACCCTGCTGTTCGTGGACGAGGTGCACCGGTTCTCCAAGACCCAGCAGGACGCGCTGCTGCCGGCGGTGGAGAACCGCTGGGTCTCGTTCATCGGCGCGACGACCGAGAACCCGTCCTTCTCGGTCGTGTCGCCGCTGCTGTCGCGGTCGCTGCTGCTGACGCTCCAGCCGCTGGACGACGACGACGTCAAGGAGCTGATCACCCGCGCCCTGGCCAGCGAGCGCGGCCTCGGCGGCAACGTCGCGATGGACGATGACGCCCTCGGGCACCTGGTCCGGCTGGCGGGCGGGGACGGGCGGCGCGCCCTCACCTACCTCGAGGCGGCCGCCCTCGGCGTCGACGCCATCGACACCACGACGCTGGAGCGCGCGGTCGACCGGGCGGCCGTCCGTTACGACCGCGACGGCGACCAGCACTACGACGTGATCAGCGCCTTCATCAAGTCGATGCGCGGCAGCGACGCCGATGCCGCGCTGCACTACCTGGCCCGGATGATCGAGGCGGGGGAGGACCCCCGGTTCATCGCGCGCCGGCTGATCGTGCACGCCAGCGAGGATGTCGGGATGGCCGACCCGACCGCGCTGCAGACCGCGGTCGCCGCCGCCCAGGCGGTCGAGTTCGTGGGCCTGCCCGAGGCGCGGATCAACCTCGCCCAGGCGGTGATCCACATCGCGCTCGCGCCCAAGTCGAACGCGGTGGTCAAGGCGATCGGCGCGGCCCAGGCCGACGTGCAGGCCGGCCTGATCGGCGCCGTCCCCAACCACCTGCGCGATGCGCATTACGCCGGCGCCAAGCGCCTCGGTCACGGCAAGGGCTACGTCTACCCGCACGACCGGCCGGAGGGGATCGTCGGTCAGCAGTACGCCCCCGACGCGGTGAACGGCCGGGCGTACTATGAGCCCTCAAGTCACGGCATGGAGGCCCGTTTCTCCGAACGGGCACGGCTTATCCGCGAGATCCTGCATCCTGAAACAGACGGCGGGCCGGACGGGGGTCTCGGCGGCGGGGGAGCCGGGGCGAGCGAGCCCGGCAGTGGGGAAGAGAAGTGAGCGATCCCAGGTCTTGCGACGAGCGCGAGCGGGATGAGCGCGACCGGAATAAGGCGGAGGGCATGAGATGAGCCTCACCGGAATCGCCGCGGTGATCGCGGCGGTGAGCTTCGCGGTGCTCGCCGGCGCCGGCGTGTACCTGGCGGTGCGGTTCACCCGGGTGCTCGGCGACGCGGCCACGCTGGTCCGCGACACCAGGTCCGACCAGCAGGCGCTGTTCGCCCGCGCGAATACCGCCGTCGACCGGGCCAACGCGCAGCTCGACCTGACCGAGGCCGCCACCGCCAGCGTGGGCGAGCTCGGCACCGCCATGACCGAGCTCGCTGGCCAGGCGTCGGCGCTGGCCGGCGTCGGCCGCACGGTGGCCGGCGCGGTCGTCGGCGGCCCGCTCGGCCGGGCGGCCGCGATGGCCTACGGGGTCCGGCACGCGGTGGGGGTGCGCACCGGCACGCGGCAGCGCCGGCCGCTGGCCGGGCAGGTGGTCGCCGGCCCGGAACTCCCGCCCGCGCCGCCCGCCGCATCGCCGACGCCGCGGCAACAGCGGCAAGAG